>Ga0182745_1000188_pt1 | contig 79730 bp, 65 predicted proteins | sample eDN3rd30CKraftBY_FD_128523 | JGI IMG/M metagenome (GOLD analysis project Ga0182745, IMG submission 128523) | Enriched backyard soil microbial communities from Emeryville, California, USA - eDNA 3rd pass 30_C Kraft BY (version 2) (version 2) | ecosystem: Environmental > Terrestrial > Soil >...
ATCAACGGCCCGCAATCGGGCCTGCACCGCGCCACCGATACCGATGGTGACGGGCTGGTCGATTCGTCGGAATTCTTGATGCCGCTCCAAGGCGGCGGCGAACACGGTCCGCATGCGGTGATCCTCGCTCCCGATGGCGAGTCGCTGTTGGTCGATGCGGGCAACCACACGAAGCTGCCGGAATCGATCAGCGGCAGCCGCATTCCGACTAACTGGGGCGAAGATCATCTGCTGCCTCGCCGCTGGGATGCCAATGGACACGCCGCGGGCCTCCTCGCCCCCGGTGGCTGGATCTGCAAAGTCGACCCCAGCGGCAAGAACTGGGAAGTCATCAGCATGGGGTATCGCAACCAGTACGACCTGGCGCTGAATGCCGATGGTGAACTGTTCACCTATGATGCAGATATGGAATGGGACCTCGGCTCGCCCTGGTACCGCCCCACGCGGATCAATCATGCGACCAGCGGCAGTGAGTTCGGGTGGCGCAGCGGAACCGGCAAGTGGCCGACCTATTATGAAGATTCGTTGCCAGCGGCCGCCGATATCGGTCCCGGTTCACCGGTCGGCGTGACCTTTGGTTATGGAGCGAAGTTCCCTGGCAAGTATCAGAAGGCGCTGTTCGCACTCGACTGGACCTTTAGCACGATTTATGCCGTGCATTTGACTCCCGACGGCGCCAGCTACAGTGGCGAAGTGGAAGATTTTATCTTCGGCCAGCCGCTGCAGGTCACCGATGCGGTGATCGGCCAAGACGGCGCAATGTACTTCGCTGCCGGTGGACGTGGCACTAAGTCGTCGCTGTACCGCGTGGTGTACGACGGCCCCGAAGCGACGGAGCCGGTCGATGCGAGTGATTCGCGCAATGCCGAATTGCGCGCCGTGCGCCACCAGCTCGAAGCGTTCCACCGCGCGGGTTCTGCCGATTTGGAACTGATCTGGTCGCACCTGGGGCATGAAGATCGCTTCATCCGCTACGCGGCCCGGATTGCCCTGGAACACCAACCGGTGGAAACCTGGCACAGCCGCGCAGTGGCGGAGACCGACGCGCAAACCGCCCTGATGGCGCTGATGGCACTGGCGCGCCAAGGCGGCGCCGAACATCGCGACGCGGTGCTGGCGGCGCTGGATCGAATCAACTTCAAGTCGCTCAATGAGTTGCAGCGTCTGACTTGGCTGCGGAATTATCAGTTGACGATGATCCGCCTGGGGGCACCGAGCGACGAGCAGCGAACCAAGCTGCTGGCAAAGCTCGACCCACTGTTCCCGTCGACCAATGCCGCGTTCGATGCGGAGTTGGTGCAACTGCTCGTCTATTTGGGGTCACCGACCGTGGTGGCTAAAGGTGTCGAGATCATCGAGCGACTGGCCAGCGAAGGCGAACCGGTGCCACCATGGGGCGAAATCGCCAAACGACACGCTGGCTACGGCGGCACCGTCCAGGCGATGATGGACAACATGCCGCCGGTGCGCTCGATTCACTATGCGTTTGTGCTGCGTAATGCGGAACACGGCTGGACCCATGACCTCCGCAGCCGCTACCTGAGCTTCTTCAGCCAAGCGGCGATGCATCCCGGTGGTTCAAGCTATCCCGGCTTCTTGCAGCAAATGCGTGATGATGCGTTGGCCAAGATCCCGCCTGCCGAACAACCGCGGTATGACGACATCATCAGCGTTCCGCTGGGCGGCAAGCCGTTTGAAGCGACACCGCCGCAAGGACCGGGACGTCAGTGGACTACGGCAGAGGCGGTGGAAGTGTTGGGTTCGCAAATCCGTGGAGCGAACTTCGACACCGGACGCAACCTGTACCACGCGACGAGCTGCGCCAAGTGCCACCGCTTCGCCGGCGAAGGCGGCGCAATCGGTCCGGACCTCTCGACCGCCGGGCGGAAGTTCTCGCTGGCCGACTTGATGGATGCGATCGTCGAGCCGAGCAAGGCGATTTCGGATCAGTACGGCTCGCACCAAATCCTGACCGTCGATGGCACGACTTTGGTCGGTCGCGTGGTCGAGATCGGCGAAGAACTGCACGTCTACACCGCTGATGTCAATCTGCCGCCGCAGGTTGTCCACCGCGACGATGTCGAGCAGATGGTCGTTTCGTCCGTGTCACAAATGCCCACCGGCACCATCGACACGCTCAACGCCGAGGAACTCAAGCACTTGATTGCTTACATCCTCTCCGGCGGCGACCGGCGAGCGGCCTACTTCCGCCGCTAAGCCTCAATCGGGCGTTCTCGGTAGGGGACAGTCAAGCACTGTCCCCTACCGTCCCTGCTGCTGGCTCGCATTTCCTTGTTGGGTGGCACGTCCCTGAGGAACGCAGGGCGTGCTACCCCAAGCTACATCGTCCCACCCGTCAATCGTGACGATCGACCAGCCAGCTTGCGCAGACGCCGAACACGTCGATAATTCGCATTGGTCCCGAACGCCTGGGGATCGGTTCCGACGAGACAAAGCAGCTATTGCTGTCGGCGGCCGACAGCGACCCATGACTGCCGCGCGCACTGACGTGCGCCGCAGAGGTGCTGAACTCATAACCTTCTTTGGCCGTCGCCCACAGCGGCTTGGCTTCATTTGAAATGAATGCCGAGGCGATCCGTTCAAGGGCATTGGGATAGCAGCCATCGATCAGCCGGCCGTCTTCCACCTTCAGGTCGAGCGTCTTGAGTTGACCATCGTACAACCAGTGGTTGCCAAAATGATCGCTCACGGAGCGAGAACCTTGAGCCGGCGTGCGCCAAAACGCTAACTCACCGTGTTCGGTTTTGACATGTGATTTGTCCGCCGGAGACTGCGGATCTTGCCAAATGACTTGATCGATGCGCGGATCGCGCAGCAGGGTGGCGATGATTTCCCGCTGCGTTCGCCGGCTGTTGCGAAGCTGGTAAATGGCGGCACTGCGCATGTTCGCACAGACGAATAAATCCGCATCAGCCGATTTACAGTCTGCGTTTTTGAGCGAGAAACCCTCCAGCAATTCCACGGGATTGATCTCCCGCTCGCTCAGATCATCATGTAAGAAGCTTTGCGCGTGATCGCCGACGATCAAGATCACATATTGATCTCGCAATGCTTCCCAGCCGCCAGCCGTTTCGGCCAGACCGCCGAGAAATTCATCAAAACTTGTTAACACTTCATCGGCGGCCTTGCGCGGCCCGATGTCGTGCGCCAGGTCATCGTTTCCCGGCAGATAAGCGAGCGTCAATTGCGGCAGGCAATCTTGCTCAAACATCGCCGTGACCGCTCCCATACTGGCCTGATCGGTGAATCCAAACTTGTGCAGCAAGCCACCGGAGAGCGATGGTGCCTTCATTTCTTCTGGCCAAGTTTCCACAAAATCGCCGAGCTTGAAGACATCCGGGCCATAGACATCTTGATTGAGCTGGCCGGTGATCATCCGCAGTAGCCAGGGTGGACGCCGCTGATGCAACGTATTTCCCTTGTACCACATGAAATTGATGCAGCCCGACGTGAGGCCGTGCTCAGCACAAAATTCGAATAAGGTCTTCGATCGCAACCGCTCCGCATTCAAGCGGTCACCAAAATCGACCAGGTAGTTCTCAAAACCTTCTTGGGAAATCAGCCGCAGGTCGTCACCGAAATAGGCGTACTCATTACACTCGCAATCAAACCAATAGGCCCCCTGAATCCCATGAGCCGAGGGGTATTTCCCGGTCACGATGCTGCACGTGGCCGCAGGTGTGATCGACGGAAAGATCGAAGTGCAGACCGACAGCTCGCCGCGATCGCGAATCAGCTCAGCCAGATTGGGCAGTTCAGCATTGCTCAGTTTTCGCCGCACATCGAGGTCGGCTAGCGCATCGATGACAAATAATAGAACCTTCTTCATCCTTGGACTTTCTTCATGCGCTGGCCGGGAGCCGATAAGCAACTCTGGATGATTCTTTCGGTCAAGTCGGGTGCCGCTGTGCGGCTCATTGCTCGTGAGAACCGGACGCTAACGCGTACCGGCTGTTAGGATTTTGCCGAATAGCATGTCCTGTGCTGCTTATGGGCCCCGTTCTTCCTGAGTCATCACGAAAAAATAAGCCCCATTTCTGGGGCTAGGGGTTTGTTTGATGCAAGCACATCGCCGGCCTGCTTACCAAGGCCGCATCTTCCAGCCGACGATGAAACCGAGTGTGAACAGACAACCGGCGGCCACGCGGGGGCGGCGGGAGCAATACCGCTGAACCGCTGTGGAGACTTCGGAGACCAGTTCTGAGAAATCTTCTTGTTGTTCTGGCTGCGGCCGTGAGACCTGTTGCAAGCGGGCAGAGGACAGAGGTGCACTGGCGGTCGATGCAGTGGATTGCATTTTAGGAGCTCAAGTTGGTTGGTAAGAAAGACAGCGGAGGGGAACACTGGAAAACCATGTGTCCGGCCCTCCGTTTCGGTTCAAAACATTCAAACTCGGCGGTAGCCCGCCATTGCCTGTTTGCCGTTGGTGCGGCTGTTGGTCAGTGACTGGCGCAGCCAATCGAGGTTGGCGGAGGCTTCATGGCGAGTGGCATCAAAGGCACTGGCCGCGCCCTTGATTTTCGTCCAGGCGATCCACAGCAGCAGCCCGGCGAAGGCCAAGAAGGCGACCGAGACGGCAAACGCCGCGACCCACACCGGCCAGTTGGCAAACAGCACCAGGACAGCGACAAACGCGCCGCCGAGGATCGGCAGTGCGGAAATCATTAAAGCGCCGGCGGCGACAACCATGAACGCGGCATACGTCGCTCGTTTGCGCGCCCGCCGCGCATCGTCGACCGCCAATTCGCCTTGCAGCATCGCCAATTCCATCGCGGTGCTGGCGAAATGCGATAGTCGATCGACCAGCCCATGCAGCGGGCCTTCGCCGACGTTCACCGCTTCCGCTTGATTAACCATGCTGTCATTCCTCCCAGGGTCGCTGCAACCAGCAGGCTCGTCCCTGGACGTGAGCGGATAAAGTTATTGAGCGTTCGGGATGCCTGATCCAGAAACGGTTCTGACCCGGTGGCAACTGCGCCGCGGGACAAGGGCCTAATCGGTGTAGGCCCGGAATTGTTCGGGGGAGTCGCTGCGCCGTTTTGGTGAAGCTGAACCATGTTTTGTAAAGCTAGTTGGGAAGGACTGTAAGTGTTCCATCGCGTACTGTTGCAGAGCGTTGGTCGCGCTGGTCATCGCCATCCGTCCGGCCCAAGACCCCACAGCCGCTAGCAGCGGCGTGGCCATTGCCAGGACGCCAGCCTTTTGCGTTGCCGCCGTTGCCTGATCGGCAGCGCGCTGAGCATCGGCACGTGCCGCTTGGGCACTGCGGCGGTCGGCATGCGTCGACTCTGCGCGGCCTTCGACGGGCTGCGGAATGTACTGAATCCGCTCGCGCCCGCGGGCCGGGATAATCAAAAAGCCGATCGCGGCAGCGGCCAGCACCGCAGGAATCGGATGGGCGCGAACATGCTCCCGCCAGTCCGTTGCCCGGTCAAAATCCCGTGGCAACTGAGCGGCGGTGTGCAAGCCGAAGCTCCGCAGCTCGCTCATCCGCTGAACGATCTCCTGCTGGTGGCTGGTGCTCATGACCGCCGACCAAACAGCGACGCTCCGACAAACAGACCTGCGACGATGCCGACGCCAAAGGCGACCGCCAACGATTCAGCCGGGCTTTGACGCACCACGCGGCGAGCCGACTCATAGCCTTCATGCGATGAATCGAGCAGTCGGTCGTAACCTTCACGCATCGACCGCTGCGCGTGGGATGCCAGTTCGCTGGCCCCTTCGCTCAAGCGGCTAAAGTGCCAGCCTGAACCGGCCGACCAAGATTCCAAGAACCGTTCAACGTCTTCACGCGACTGACCGGTCTTGCGGTTGATCAAGCCGATGAGCTGATTGATGTTGCCTTTGACCGCCTGAAGTTCTTCGCCGGTGAGCTGCGAATACTTTTCTTGAACGGCTCCGATCAGCTTATCCCAAGAACCTTGCAATTCTTCCTTCGTAATCATTTTTCCATACCTGATTCGGGTTTGAGGGACTGCTACCGTATGGGTAGCTAGCACCGAGATAGAAAAGCGATGGCGAAATCAACGATCATTGCCCGCCAGCGGGTCACAGTTACAGCAGGTTGCGTGCCATAAGCGTCGGAGGTGCTCAGCCGTGTTAAAAACAGCCCGCTAGCACTTGGTTCGCTAACACCATGGTTTCGACGATGTGAATCGCTGCCAAAGTCAGCGTAGGCGGCAGGCTAAAGCCTGAGTGCCAACGGTCCGTTGCTCGCCGATGCCTTGTCAGCGTTCAGCGGGTTCGCCTGCCTGGAGCGGTAATGGTCGAACAGCGATCATTTGACATGCCTGCACGCAAACCACAGAAATTGTCTCGTCTGCGCGGTTTCTGGCACGGCATGTGATCATCTGCTCCGGTTGGTCGCCGCCCTGATGTTCTCGGTGTCACGGATGCACGACCACTGAATATCAACCCGTTTGGGAAGCGGCCTAGATGAATCGATCGAGACCAGCGATAGAAAAATGCTTCTACGGAGTCGGCGTCTTTTGCTTATCCGTGGCGGTGATCGTGATCGGCAAGCCGGTGCTGGCTCCTTTGGCGCTCGGCTGCATCTTGGCGTTCGTGCTCACGCCGATCGTGCGGGCGCTGGAAGCCCGCGGCCTGGGCCGAGGCGCATCGGTCGGCTTCACGGTCGGATTAGTGCTCATCATGGCCGCGGCGCTGTCGCTCGCCTTTGTGACCCAGGTCAGCCAACTGGCCGCCGAACTGCCGTCGCATTCCCAGGAAATCGAATCGAAGGTCGAGCGGTTGCGGCAGGCGGTTCCGTTCCTGCCGGAGCGCGTGTGGGACACGCTGGACGACGTCACCGGCAAGGCATCGGATGCGGCGACGGGCGAGAACGGAACGGCGGAGGTTGAGACGCGGTTCCTCAACGGATTCTTCATCGAGCGGTATTTCATCGTCGAGCGCGATCAAGGTTCGCCTTGGCTGGAAGCGCTGCCTTGGGTCGTGTTGCCAATGCTCGAACCGCTGGGGACGGCGGCCCTAGCGCTTGTGCTGGCCGTTTTTTTGACCGCCAAGCGCGACGACCTGCGGAACCGTTTGCTGGCGATCCTGGGCCGCGCCCGGCTGTCACAAACGACCCAGTTGCTGAGCGATTCATCGTATCGCCTCAGCCGCTACCTGCTGGGATTGGTGGCGGTGAACCTCGGTTTCGCGGTCGCATTTTCGCTGGGGCTGTTCGTGATCGGCGTCCCCTATGCCGCCCTGTGGGGTTGCGTCGCCTTCTTCTTCCGCTTCATCCCTTGGGTGGGCACGGCGCTGTCCATGTTGCTGCCGCTGGCGGTTTCGATCGCCACACAGCACGGCTGGTGGCCACCGCTGGCGGTCGCTGGCCTGTACGGTGTGTTGGAGTTCACGACCGGGAACTTTGTCGAGCCCTGGTTGTTTGGACGCTCGGTCGGCATGAATGTCGTCGCGGTCCTGGTGGCGATCGTTTTCTGGACCTGGGCCTGGGGGCTGGTTGGGCTGCTGCTGGCCACGCCACTGACGCTGATGCTGGTGACGCTCGGACGCCATTTCCCTTGCTTCGGCTGGCTGAGCCTGTTGTTGGGCGATTCGCACCCACTGCCACTGCACGTCGCGTTTTACCAGCGGATCCTGGCGAAAGATGCCGTCGAATCCGCCGCCATGCTCACGGCCGCGCAGGCAGAATCGGGCCATGCGGTGGCGATACAGTCGCTGATTTTAGAGTCGCTTGCGCATGCTGACCGAGAACTTCGCCGCGGGGCGATCAGCAAGTCGCAGCACCAGGAACTGACCGAAGAAGCCAATCGGCTCTCCGAGCGGTTGATCCTGCATGCGGAGCAACAAGCCAGCGCGGCAGTGACCACCGCGCTCGCAGGCGTGGTCGAGGCGATGCCGACAGCGGTAGCGGTCGAGGCGGGCGAACCGACCAAAGTGACCGCCTTTTCACTCGGAGATGATCGCGGCTTGCAAGCGATGCGGGTGCTGTTTGCCGACAAACCGACGATGGACGTGGCGATTCGGCATCAACCGATGTCGCTGAAATTGGCCAAAAAATGTGTGGCCGATCACATCGAAATCGTGGTCCTGTCGGTTGCTGACCAGCAAGGGCGAGCGCGGCTGGAATCGGCCTGCCGAATGCTCAGACGCTGCGGCTATGAGGGCTGGATTGCTACCGGTTGGTGGCGCCAGCACGGCATCTCCGAGCGGTATCGGCGACAACTCAAGGAGGCCGGCGCCGATTACGTGACTCACCGAGTGTATGCGATGGACCGGATGCTCAATTACGTCGAAAAAAATCACGCACAGCATCGAGAGCCCAGTGTGGATGTGACGATCACAACTCAAGTTCAAACGGTCCTGTCCAATGCTTGACGTCTTGTGCAGTAGGCCGTATTGGCGCGGGCCAGTGGCAGACCCCCGAGTGAACGCGGCCGTAGCCGCCGTCCTTCAATCCCCTTATTGACATCAGCGATCGGCGATCAGGTGATGGAAAACGACCACGAGATCATTTTGGATTTGGACTCGGCCCGCCGCAACTTCGACGGCGACGCGGACTTGGTTCGAGATATCGGCCAAATCTTCGTGGAAGATGTTCCGGTGCTCGTGCAGCAGTTGAATGGCCTGCGGGTCGACGCGATCCAGGTCCGAGAGACGATTGCGACACAGGGGCCGCTCACCGAAGCGCGGCGCGTCGCCCATAGCATCAAAGGGCTTGCCAATACCTTTGGAGCCGAGCCGCTCGGCTCGTTGCTGGCGACGATCGAGCACGACCCAACCTTGCTGGTGGCCGCCGACGGCGAGCAGCGTCTAATGGAACTCGAACGCGTTGCCCTGCAGACGATCGACGAATTAGCCAAATGCCTCAGTAGCGAAATCTAAGTAGGTCTGAAGCGGTCGTGCGGATAGATCGGTTGTGGTCATGCGACTCGTCATTCCTCAGAACCGAACGCTAACGGGCAACGCCACCTATTTTGCATGCTGTAGAGTGGTTCAATCAGCCGGTTGGGGTGGCACGCTCAGAGCCCCGGCGATGGGCGTGGTCGTCTGAAGCCGATAGCGAGACGCTGAGGCACCACTTCGTCACCCTGCTGTGCTCCTCCGCACGCCCTTCGTTCCTCAGGGACGTGCCACCCAGAGGGTCAACGTCCGTGTGCGAAGTCATGAGCCACGAAATCCCCGGAAAAACCTAACCCTCAGCCCCGCGGTTTGGAATTCTCATTGGTATAAGAGTTGCCCTGTCTGTGCGCCAAGCTGGCAAGCGTTCAGCACCGACACTTTAGCAACAACACCGGAGAAATCAGCGATGAAAGCGCATTGGCATAATCGGCGGGGACTTATTAAGTACGGAATCGCATACTTATTGGGTGTGCCGGTGACGCTGCTGGTCATTATCTTTATTATCTCTCGCGGTTGCAGTTAAACCGCTGTCAGGCGGCAACACGCTGGCTGCCGCGGCTGGCTGTTGCACGACCGCCGAACTGAGCCACTGGCTCGCCCCCAGACGCAGGCGGTCGCGGCGACGATCGATCTGGGCATTGAGCTTGTGAGTGATCGCCGCCTGCTGCCCCGGGAGATATTCCTGGCGGATGATCCGTTTGACGAGGTCGCCGACCGACTCGGCGACCTCACCACCGATCTTGCTGATCCGATCCACTTTCAAATCGACTAAAGACAACTCGGTCGATGCAATTTGGGGATCAGCCAACAGGTCGGGTGGGATGCGGGTGACGTCGAGTTCAAATCCGACATCACCGGCGATCAACATTCGCAGCTTGACCTGCGCCAGAACCGAGACGCTGAACAACCGCGTTCCCAAGTTCCAACGCTCCTGCTGCAGTTCCACATCGAGCACGCTGTCGAGTTGGGCGGTGAAGCGGATCCGCTGGTCCGGCCCCTGCTCGGCATGTGTGATGCGAATGTCCAGCCGCTGAGGATCGGTCGGGTCGCGGAGATGCACGGCATAGCGGAGCCAGCGGCCGTGCTTCAGTTCCTTCCAGCGGCGTTTGGTTTTCAATCGCCCGTCATCGAGATCGACGTTGACACCTGCATAGACGCGTTTCCGTTTGCCCCAGTCCTTGTCGCCCTGATAGCTCGCTGGCAGCACTTGCCGCACCCAGTCCGCTGCCCACTGCAACACCTGGCGGGCCTGCTCGGGCGGCAGGCTCTCAAGCGGATTGCCGAGTGTTGGGCTAACGATCTCGGCTGGTTGAGCCTCCAGCGCTTGCCCGCTGGCGATCTTCGTGCCGCCGATACTGCAGAGCAGCGCCGTGATGATTATCAATCCCGCTATCCGCCGGTGCATCGCTCAACTCCCTCTTCTGCGTCCTGCCGATCGCTGGCCCGTTGCTGCGCCGCGACACCGCATTTTGCTGCGCCGCCGGCTCGCTTTTACGTCGCTGGTGCGTTGCTGGCGGGCCTGTGCCGCCAGAAAAAAGCTGCCAGCACTTCGGCTACATAGCGGAGGTCCGCCGGGTTTTCTGCCAAAAGATGGTCCGCCCCGTCTAGGGCAACGAGACTGACTGCAGGACGCGTGGCGTCATCGGGACGGACGGAGGCGAGTTGCAGAATCCGCAGTGCGTGGTCGAAGCCAACCGTGCGATCGACCGGCGAGTGCAGCAACATCAGCGGCACCGCAATCCGGCTGATCGCTTCTTCCAGGCGATGGCTGCGGAAGTCGGCGAGCGCCTCGCGGCGAATCGTCCACCGCCGGCCGCCGATTTCCACTTCACCATGCCCGGCGCTCTCAATAGCCGCGTTCATCCGCACCATCAGCGTCGCCAAATGCTTCGTTTCGCTCGGCGCGGCCAGCGTGGCAATGCCTTCCACCGAGCGCGGCAAACTGGCGGAATCGCCACCGATCGCCAGCGATGCCGCTCCGCCAAAGCTGTGCCCCAGCAGCCCCGTTACCGGCCCCAGTTCGCCTGCCGCCCAGGCGAGTGCCGCTCGCAGATCAGCCAAATTGCTGGTGAAGTCGGTGTGCGAGAAATCACCATCGCTGCCGCCCAGCCCGGTCATGTCGTAACGGAGCACCGCGATCCCCGCGTCAGCCAGCGCACGGCTGAGCCGCACGACCGCCTTGAGATCCTTGTTGCAAGTGAAGCAGTGCGAGAAGATCACCAGCGGCATGCCGGCTGGCAGCATCCGCGGCGGACGATCCGCTGCCGTGCTGCTGGCAGCCGAGCTGGCGATCGCTGGCAGATCGATGATCCCGGCCAGTTCAAACCCGTTGCCGCCGGGGAAGCGGACACGGTGTGACCGCCGCGGCTGGCCAGCAACCGGCTGCTCACCCGGGCTCGATTGCGGCCCGCTCAAGCCTCGGTCACCACGGTTGCGTTGGACGTGACGCGGCCGGCTCGGAAGGCGTCGGCCATCGCCTGTGGGACTTCGGCCTCGGCCAGCACCAACGCCGCCCGATTGCTGGCTACCAGCGCCTTCATTTCCTGTTCTTGCGCGATCGCTTCGGCCAGGTGGCGTTCCGCGGTCGCCCGCGCGACCCGCGTGTCCGCTTCGGCCTGGTCGGTCTGCAACCGAGCGCCGATGTTTTCCCCGACATCGATGTCGGCAATGTCGATCGAGACGATTTCAAACGCCGTTTGCGAGTCCAAGCCGCGGCTAAGCACCGCACGGGTGATCATGTCGGGGTTTTCGAGAACTTCAAAGTGCGAACTGGCCGACCCGATCGAGCTGATGATCGATTCGCCGACCCGTGCGATGATCGTATCTTCGGTCGCTCCGCCGATGAGCTGCTCGAGGTTGGTCCGCACCGTCACGCGTGCCCGGACCAGCAGTTCGATGCCGTTGCGGGTGATCGCGCTGAGCGTATTCTTGCCGCTGCGGCGTGGGTCGGGGCAATCGATGACTTTCGGATAGACGCTCGTCTGCACCGCATCGAGCACGTCGCGACCGGCCAAGTCGATCGCCGAAGCTTGGTCAAAGTCCAGCGGAATGCGAGCGCGTTGGGCAGCGATGATCGCGTGAATCACGTTCTTGACGTTGCCGTTGGCCAGGTAATGCGATTCCAGCCGCCGGGTGCTGATGCCGGTCTCGCGGTCGATGCTCAGCCCGGCCTGGGCCGCCATCACCTTGGCCTGCACGATGACCGCCGGATTGACCTTCGTGAAGTGCATCCGGATCAGGCTCATCAAGCTCACATCGGCGCGCGACATGATCGCCTGAATCCACAGTTTGCCGTAGCGAACCGAGAAGATGAAGATGAACCCGAGGATCCCGATCGCCAATACGCTCAGGACCAGAACCATCACCTGGCTGCTGGCCTGACCGAGCAAACTGGGGCTCCAGGTCGCCAGCAGCGCTGAATCATTGCACACACCGATCATGATACCTGCTCTAGCAAAAAGCTCGTCTCGCGGCGGAAAATGCGTCCCGGCAAAAACCGTCCGAAACGCCACGAGGGCCAGTATAGCAAGCGCGGCGGTCGTGCGGGCACCATCGTAACGCCACGGCGCCAGCCAGCGGCCACAAACGCCACGGCGCCAGCCGGCGGCCGTTAACATGGACGCCGCGCTAGACCAACTTCTTCAGCACCTCGGCTACCAGCGCCGGATCGTTCTGTTCCTTAAGATGCTGGACCTGATCGGCGGGCAAACCGACTTTCTCGAGGTTAGCGATCAGCCGTTGCCAGACCTGCTCGCGTTTCTTCCCCTCGGTCAAATACAGCTCCGTCACCTGCTCCATCGCACTCTGCAACGCGATCGCGTCGCGGTTGCGATAGTAGCTCTTGATGATTTTCTCTTGGTACTTAGTCCGGTGTTCACTCATCGCGGTCGTCCTTGAACAGAAAACATTTGGCGCGTTGCCCCGCTGCAGGCCGCCTACGGGGGCGAGTATCGCAGAATTGCCCGACTCGTCTATAGTACGCACAGACGGGGCATCGCACTAGAATTTGCTTCACCTCAGTGGCCGGCCGCGGCGCGCGGCTGCCTGGCCCCGACACGATTCCCCTGATTTTCAATTGATTGGTCATGTCCACCTCCGATCGCCGTGATGACGGATCACTCTGCACCGAGGAAACCGCCCCGACGCTCGCTTGCCGGGGGGTTCGTGGGGCAACGACGGTAGACGGCGACACGCGGGACGAAATTCTCACCGCAACGCGGCAACTGCTGGCGCTGATGATCCGTCGCAACGACATCAAACCAGCGGACGTCGGCAGCATCATCTTCACCGTCACGAAGGACCTTACGGCCGAGTTTCCGGCGCTGGCGGCCCGTCAGCTCGGCTGGATCGACGTGCCGCTGCTGTGCAGCTACGAAGTCTCGGTCCCCGGATCGCTGCCGCGCTGCATTCGGATCCTGATTCACTGGAACACGACCAAGTCGCAGCGCGAGATCCAGCACACCTACATGCGCCAGGCGACGATCCTCCGCCCCGACCTGACCAAATACCCACCGGTCGACTTTGACGAACTCGAAAGCTGGATCCGACAGCAAATGGGCGAGGCCCCATGACGCGGCTGCGCTGGGAAATCGCCGACCGGCTGTCGCCGCTGCACGCTGCCCGCTGCTGGGCCGCCGGAGCTGCCGGAATCGATCCGCAGGCGGTCGACAAGATCACGCCACCGCTGTCGCAGTTGACCCAGCGGCTGACGGCTGCCGAAGTCGACTTAGCGGTTTTCTGGCGACGCTTGATCGCCGCGGCTGCGGCCGGAGCCGACGATCTGCAGGCCAGTCAGCAGGCGCTTGCGGCGGCCGGCGTCGGTGAGTTCACCTTGCAAAGCACCGCTGCAGCGATCACTTCCCTGCTGGCTGAAACCCGCTTGGCCTACTTGGAACGCTATCCGAAACTCGCCGACCAATTGTCGCTCCGCGCTCGGCCGCTGCGAGAACAGTGGGAAGCGTATGGCGGCGGGCTGCTGCGCCGCGTCGCCGCTCAAACGCACGAATCATTCATTCCCAAGTCGGTCACCGTGCTGCTGCTGTCGCCGTTTCGCGGCGGCGATGGCGATTGTTATCCGTCGCTGCCCAAAGTCTGGATCGAAGCGGTGCTGGCCAACCCGCTGCCGGCGGTGCCCGAAGTCCTGCGGCTGAGTTGGCTGATCGCGCGGCTCGGTTTGGCGGCGCAGGTCATGCCCGCAAATGCCGGTGACGCCGAAGAACACCCCAAGCAACTGACCCGCAGCTTTGAAGTGCTTTCGCTCGCGTTGTTGCCGGTCACGCTGCAGGCGGCTGCGGAGTTGGACTTGGGACCGGCGCCCTCGCAAGCTCCGCAGTTGATCAACACCGCCGCGGCGGCCTGGAGCGGCGCGATCGATGCGGCAGTGATCGAGACGCTGCAGCGCTGGTGGTCGCAGTCCGAACAACTCAAACCGCCGTTTCCGGTTGCGCTCAAGGCGCTGGACCGGATGTTGCCCGGCGAACCCAATCTCCAGCTCGGCAAATCAGGATGATCAATCGCAGCCCTTGGTCGAGCCGTTTTTATGCGACTGTCGTGTTCTACCCGACGCTGTGGTGGAATTGCGCCTTGGGCCGCTGGCTGAAGGTCCGCAACTGGTGGGATCCAATCGATCCGCTGGTGCTCGTCGGCGCCTACCCGTTCGTGTCCGACGTCCGCCGGTTGCACGACGCCGGTGTCCGCGCGGTCGTCAACACGTGCGAAGAGTACCGCGGTCCGGTGATTGAGTACAAACGCATGGGGATCGAGCAGTTTTCGATCCCGACGACCGACTTTACGCATCCTCGATTGGCCGATGTGCAGGCCGCAGTGGAGTTCGTCGAGTCGCACGTCCAGCATGGCGACGTCGTCTACATCCACTGCAAAGCCGGCCGCGCACGCAGCGCCACGGTCGCCCTCTGCTGGCTCGTCAAATACCGCGGGATGACGGTCGAAGAGGCGCAGCTCCACCTGCTCAAGGCCCGGCCCCACATCAATCCCCATCTCCACCAGCGCCCGGTTGTGCGGATGTTCGCCGACGCGCTGGAGCAGCAACCTGCGGAATCAAGTTAGTGCGCAAGCAGCAACGAGCCGCCATCGTCGCCCAGCGGCTAGCCGACCTGTACCCCAACCCGCCGATCCCGCTGGACCACCAGGACGAATTCACGCTGCTGGTCGCGGTGGTGCTCAGCGCCCAGTGCACCGATAAGAAGGTCAACCAGATCACGCCGGCGCTGTTTCGCGTCGGCGGTACACCGCAGGCGATGGCCAAGCTAGAAGTCGCCGAGATTCTGGAGATCATCCGTCCGCTGGGCTTGGCGCCGCAAAAAGCCAAGGCGCTCAAAGGCTTGGCCGAAGCAATTCTGTCACGCTTCGATGGCCAGGTTCCCGATAACTTTGAAGACTTGGAATCGCTGCCCGGGGTTGGTCACAAAACCGCCAGTGTGGTGATGAGCCAGATCTTTGAACAACATGCGTTCCCGGTCGACACCCACATCCACCGGCTCGCCCATCGCTGGGGCCTGAGCGATGGCAGCAGCGTGACGCGGACCGAACGCGACCTCAAAAAGCTGTTTCCGCCGGAGAGCTGGCGCGATCTGCACCTGCAGATCATCTATTACGGCCGCGAGCATTGCACCGCTCGCGGTTGCGACGGCACCCGCTGCCCGCTGTGCCGCGAACTCTACCCCAATCGCCGCACCGCCATCGTCCATCGCAAGTAAGCGTTGGAACTCAGCCAGTTGGAGTTCAGGCTTCAGCCTGTCTGCGTTGGAGTTCAGGCTTCAGCCTGCCGTCCAGCCCACCACGCTGACCCGTCAAATGGGATTGGAGGACAGCCTGAAGGCTGAACTCCAACGAGCTGAACTCCAACCAGTGCCCGACTGGCGACGCTGGTCGCTGCGGCGGCTTTGCATTACGATCGAGCCGCTACCAACAACTAACAACTAACAACCAACAACCGATAACCAACACCGTGCCTCGTAGCCCCATCAGCCGCCCTGCGCCTGCCTTATCGCTTCAGCGGCATCTGCGGACGGTCGATCAATTGCCGGGCGTCTTGACCAGTCAGACGCTGTTTAGCAACGACCAGCCGCTGGAACTGGAAATCGGCTCTGGCAAAGGGCTGTTCATCCAAAACGCGTCGGGATTGCGGCCGCAACACAATTTTCTCGGCGTCGAGATCGCACATAAGTATGCCGCTCATGCCGCCGGCCGCTTGGCCAAGCACGACCGCAGCAATGCGATCATGGTCGCGGGCAACGCCGAACCGCTGCTGGAAAAGTCGGTTCCGGACCAGTCGCTGACGGCGGTGCACATTTACTTCCCCGATCCGTGGTGGAAGAAAAAGCACAAGAAGCGGCGGGTGATCAATCCGCTGTCGGTCAAGCAGATCCACCGGGCGCTGCTGCCTGGCGGCACCTTTCACTTCTGGACCGATGTGCTGGAGTATTTCGAATCGGCGATCGAAATGATTGCGGCTGAAGTGCCGCAGTTTGGGCCACCGCTGCCAGAGGAACCGGATGCGGGGCTGCAGCGCTCGACAGCCGAATCGGTCGAGGACGACGCCGCCGCGGCGGGCGACGAACCGGGTGACGAGCCGCAGTACCGGACACACTTTGAGCGCCGCAGCCGGCTGCACGAAATCCCGGTCTATCGCGTCCGCTACGAAAAACAGTAGTCAGACCGCAGCGTCGCCGACCGCTCCGCCGGTCGGTGCAGCCCTTCGATCGCGGAGCGATCGACCACTCTGCTCCGCCGGTCGCAACGGCGTATGAAAAGCAGCAGTGAGAGCGCAGCTAAGAAACTCTGCTCAAATCTCTGCTGAATGGATCTCGACTGGAACCTGAGAAAATCGCGTGACCATGGCCAACGGCACCAACACCAAGCTGAAACGACCCGTGCACAACGACGCGGCGGAGATCGATCCGCAGTTGCTCGGCCGGATCCATCAGGGCGACTGCATAGCCGGGATGCAGCAACTGCCAGACAATTGCATCGATTTGGCGTTCGCCGATCCGCCGTTCAACATCGGCTTTAGTTACGACGTCTACAACGACCGGTTGGAAGCAGAGCAGTACCTCGATTGGTCGGATCAGTGGATGACCGAGGTGCTGCGGGTGCTCAAGCCGAGCGGCTCGTTCTGGTTGGCGATCGGTGATGAGTACGCTGCGGAACTGAAGGTTACCGCCGCCGAAATCGGTTTCAGTTGCCGCAGTTGGGTCGTGTGGTATTACACCTTCGGCGTGCACTGCAAAAACAAGTTCACCCGCTCGCACGCCCACCTGTTTCACTTCGTCAAAGACGCCGAGCAATTCAAGTTTCGCAACGACACCGTGCGGGTGCCATCGGCCCGGCAACTCGTGTACGGCGACGCGCGGGCGAACTCCGCTGGCCGAATGCCCGACGATACCTGGATCCTGCGGCCTCAGGATCTCGTCGACGGGTTCACGCCGTCGGAAGACGTGTGGTACTTCCCGCGGGTCGCTGGGACGTTCAAAGAGCGTGCGGGTTTTCACGGTTGCCAGATGCCCGAACAATTGCTCGGGCGGATCATCCGCTGCTGCTCCGACGAGGGCGACGTGGTGATGGACCCGTTCTCCGGCAGCAGCACGACGGTTGCGGTGGCGAAAAAGCTCCACCGCCGCTGGCTCAGTTTTGAACTCTCGGAGGAATACGTCGCGCTCGGCACCGGGCGGCTCGACGCGATTACTCCGGGCGATGCCCTGGACGGCTCAGCCGAACCGAAGGTCAGCGCGCCGGCAACCGTCAGCGGCAAAGCGATGGTGAACGACCCGCCCTCGTCATCTGGGACAACTCCAGATGCTGCTTCACTTGGCCGCCGGCAACAGCGCAGTGGTCGACGCAGCAACGCTGCCGGCGTGACGCTGCCGACACGTGACGAAGCCTTCGGATTCACGCAGGGACTGTTCGATTTTGATGACCTGATCGACCAGGACGAGGCATTGATCGAAGCCTTTGTCCAGGCCTGCGACGGTCATTCGCTCGACCGCGTGCTGGCCGATCCGGTACTCCACGACGACCTGCAGCGCGCCTGTGACCGCCGCTCGATCGCCGGCACGCCGGCAGAGCGGAATCGCCGGTTGTTCCGGTTGCGAGGCGCCGGGGAACTCAAAGCCGCCGGTATCGAAACCCAGAAACGAACGCAGTTTAGCTGGCAAGAACAAGCGGCCTATCGGTTTGCCAGCGAGATCGCCTGGCGCCGGCTCGCCGACGAATACCCGGGCCGGACGCTCGATGAACTGCTGTGTGACCCCCGCACGGCGGCCCAGTTCGATCTGTGGGCGCAGCGGTATTGCCCTGGTTTTCGGCCGCTGGAATACCGCTGGGCAGCGCTGACGCTGCGGCGGCGCCTGCGGCTGGTGCGTGATTCGAACGCTGGTCAAGGTGATTCAGCGCTGGTTTGGCCGGAACTCGTGGCCGGTACCGACCTCGGCGATGGCCTGGAACTAGCCAGTCTGCGAGCGGCCGATGACCGCGTTCCGCCGGAGTCAGCCGTGTTTGCCATCGGCAACAGTGCCGCGGAGCCAATCTATCTCGGTGAGAGCAGCGATCTCCGCCGCTCGCTGGCGCGGATGCTCGCTAGCGAGGAGCAACTGCAACTCTGGCAAACCGCTGGCGGGTCGCTGAGGCTGTGGCACGTCAGCACGCCGGACGTTGATCATGCACCGCTGAGCCGCCAATTCTCGCTCGTCCAGCGGCTCAAGCCGCGCTGGAATGTAGTGGACCTCGGCTGCCCGGCGGCTTGACCGCGGCTCACTCGTGCTCGTGCTCGAAACGGTCGACGAGCGGTCCACCGATCGGAGCTCAGTGGACCGCCGCACTACCGAACTCGCAACTGAACGGACAGGCCAGCAAAGCTCTTCAACGCCGGCCGACCAGCACGACCGACTCTCAGTCAAACGCCCAGCTCTGGCCATCGATTACGAGCACGAGCACCGTTTCCCTGAGCACGAGCACGGTGGAGTGGACCCCTGGTCTGATCGAGCACGAACCGTGGCGACGCTGTATTGGCAGGTGTACAGCTCAAAACCCGCCAGTCGTGAACCAAAACGCGGCCAGCATGATCAGCCAGACGCCGTCGAGAAAATGCCAATACTGGGCAGCAAAGTCGACCGCAAAATGTCGCTCGTGGTCATACCGTCCCAGCGCCGAGCGGACGGAGACGATGCCCAGTGCGATCACACCGCCAGCGACATGCAGCGCATGCAGAAACGCCAGCACCACGACCATGCCGACCAGCCCGCGTCCGTTGCCCGCTTCGGTCACGGTGCCGTGGAGCATCTCGAGCATCGCCAGCATCTGGACCGCCAGGAAGATCACCGCGGCCAAGCTGCTCAAACCCAATAGCAACGTTGTCTTGGCCAACCGGTCGCGGCGCACGAGCCGGGTGGCGGCGTGCAGCATGCCGCTGATCGCAAACAAACAGACGGTGCTGAGCAGAAACGGGGCAGGCAACGTCGCAGCGCTGAACGGATCGTCTCGCCGCGCTGCAGCGTAGAGGGCATACAGCAGCAAACTGCTGACAAAGAACACCGACAAGGTCCCCAGAAACAACAGGCCCCCTTGTCGGGCACGGTAATCGCTGGGCAAAATCGCGGCGGTACTCAAGATCATCATCTGACAACAACGAGTGAATGAAAACGCGCGCTGGACGGGGGGTGTTGCTTTGCGAGCGTCGGGGAGTCAGGCTCCAAGTAGTAAACCGCCGGCTGCGGTGAATCGTCAACACCGGCCGCGGTGAATCGTTAACCGTCGACCACCTGCATGTCGCTCGAAGATGCTCGAGATTCGCTCCTTTTGCAATGCCGACGTGCCGCGATTAGCGATGCTGTGGGTGATCCATCACACCGTCTATCGCCCGGCGCCCCTGGTCACCCCGGCGATTTGGGAGCAGGCGATCGCTGCGCGGCACTTCTTCATGCCCGAGCGGCTGCTGGTCGCCACCTGGAATGGCGAACCGGTCGCCTGGTGCCAGTGGTTTGTCGGAAACGACCTCACCGCGGCCCTGGCTGCGATCTGCTTTGACACCTCACCGCAAGCCGAACAGGCCGCGATCGATTTATTAGCCGAGTGCCAACGGCAGGCTGCCGCGGCCGGCCTGACGACGATGGTTGCTGGGATAAGCAAAGATTCCCGCTTCGGCTATCAAGGCCTCGATCCGATCGGCCAGGGGATCGGGATCGATGTCGCCGACGATCGGGTCAACCAACTGCTGGAGCAAGCCGGTTTTGAGGAGCAGCAGCGCCTGGACCGCTGGGAAGTCGCTACCGAAGCCTACCGGCCGCCGATCAACCGCGAATCACTCGCCCTGCGTCGCAGTACCCGGTTAGAAGTCACCGCACCGCCGGCGGCCACGCCAGCGGAGGCGAGCGCGATGTACCACTTCGACATCCAACGCTACCAGCTTTTCCCGCTCCGCGGCGGCGCTCCACTGGCCATGGCCGACCTGTGGGTCAGCGATCCCGAGATCCATGTGATGTCGATTCACCAGGCGGTTTTAGGGGCGATGGCGAGTGACATCGAGGATTCCGTAGCCCGCGAGGCGGCACTCCGCTACCTGATCGCCAGTCTGGTTCCGCTGTTGGCCCAGCAGCATGTGCTGGCGCTGCATCGCAGCGTGCTGGCCGGCAACCGCGAAGAACAGGCGCGGCTCTCGGCGCTGCAGTTTCGCCGTACCGGGGCAGGCCGACTGATGAGCAAACGGATCGCCTTGCCGCTCGCTTGATTGTTTTTCGCCGCCGTATCCACGACACTCGGCTACTGTTGCCCAGCCAGCGGTCGACGTACATTGAGACCCTCAGGGCACCGTTTGGCCCGCCGCGCACTTACCCGCCCCGCCAACGTTTTCCCCACCATCGGTATGAGTGAACCCGCCCCCTCAACGGCTCGTGTGACAACTAAGAAAATCCTGATCGTGGATGATGATTATGAAATCATCGACTCGATCCGCTATGCCTTGGAGGGGGAAGGTTATCTGGTGGTGATCGCCCGGGACGGCAATCAGGCGCTGGCGCTGGCCGAACGCGAAAACCCCGACCTGATGATCTTGGACATGATGATGCCCAAGCGGAGCGGTTTTTTAGTGCTCGAAAAGCTGCGCCGCGTCCGCGAAATCCCGCTGCCGGTGATCATGATCACCGGCAACGAAGGGAGTCGTCATAAGGCGTACGCCGAATTGCTCGGGGTCAGCGATTACATCCGCAAGCCGTTCGCGATGGACCGTTTGCTGCAAGCGGTCGAGAAATTACTCCCTGCGTGAGCCACGAGTCTCAGAGATGGAAATGCATCAGCGTGGCGACTGGCCAGCCCGCCGCCGAATGACCGCGGTCGCCGCTGTCATCGGAGCGCTCGGGGTGCTGATCGGCGCGTTCGGCGCTCACGGCCTGGAGAATTACTTGACCGCTCGGTTTGAACTCTCCCCGGAAACGCTCGCCCGCCGCAGCGAGCAATTCGATGTCGCTGTGCGGTACCACTTGGTCCACGCCGCCGCGATGCTGGCGCTCTGCGCCCTGCCAACCCTTTCGGCAGGCTACTTCAAAACAGCCGCAGCCTTGATGATTATCGGCACGCTGCTGTTCAGCGGCAGCCTGTACGTGCTGGTGGCCACCAATGCCACCTGGCTGGGAATGATCACGCCCATCGGCGGTATCAGTTGGGTCGTCGCCTGGGCCGTGATCGCAATCAGTGCGCTGCGGTCACCGCAGCCGACAAAGTAGAACAATTGTCCCCAATTGTTCGACGCTCTGAATCGCCATCGATTCAGAAACTAAAAACGTGTGCAAATCGAACCAAGGCAATTCCTCGCATGGCAACGTCCGAGCCCGGAGCGACCGACACCGCGTCGCTGACTTTTCCGCCACCTTGGAATCGGCGGCATCTGCTCGATTTGGAAAGCCTTTCGGTCGAAGAAATCACCACCCTGCTGGACACGGCAGACAAACTCAAGGCGCTCACCGATGGTTGCCGCCGCAAGGTCTCCCTGCTCGGTGGCCGGACGCTGGCGAACCTGTTTTTCGAGAACAGCACGCGGACTCGCAACAGTTTTTCATTGGCGGCCAAACGGCTGGGCGCCGACACCGTCGAGTTTTCCAGTAGCGGCAGCAGCGTTTCCAAGGGCGAAACCTTTGTCGACACTGCCAAGACGATCCAGGCGATGGGCGTCGACTGGGTCGTGACCCGGCACAGCACCCCCGGCACACCGCACCTGCTCGCCCGCGAACTGCAGTGCAGCGTGCTTAGCGCCGGTGACGGTGCCCACGAGCACCCGACTCAGGGGCTGCTGGACATGCTGACCATTCGCCAGCACCGCGGCTCGCTAGCCGGGCTGACCGTCGCCCTGGTCGGCGATATCGCCCACAGCCGCACGGCACGGAGCAACATGTGGGGGCTCCGCAAACTTGGGGCGCATGTGATCGTCTGCGGACCGGCCACGCTCGTCAGCCCCCGCTGGACTGAACTGGGCTTTGAAGTCGCTCACAGCCTGGATGAGATCCTCGATCGCTGCGATGTGCTGAACCTGTTGCGGATCCAGTTTGAACGCTTCCAGTCGCGGCCGTTTCCGAGCGTGCATGAATACGCCAACCGTTACGCGATGAACGGCCAGCGGATGCGGCGCTGCAAGAGCGACATCCTGATCATGGCTCCAGGGCCAATCAACCGCGGCGTCGAGATCACTCCCGAGGTCGCCGATGGACCGCATTCGGTCATTCTCGAACAAGTCACCAACGGAATCGCCGTGCGGATGGCGGCGCTCTGGCTGCTAGCGGGCGCGGAACAAGGAACCAGTAGCAACCATGAGTGAGCCGACACCGATCCTGATCGAAAACGGGCGTCTGATTGATCCGTCGCAGGACATCGACCGGCCCGCGCGGCTGTTGCTGCGGCGCGGCCGTGTGGAAGCGATCGACCCGGACGACGACGAGATCCCGCTGTACTGCCACCGCATCGACGCCGCAGGCTGCGTCGTTGCTCCGGGCCTCGTTGATCTGGGCGCCGAATTTCGCGAGCCAGGCCGAGAAGAAGACGAGACGATCCAAAGCGGCGGCGCTGCGGCGGTCGCTGGCGGTTATACCTCCGTGCTCTGCTTGGCCAACACCGACCCGCCGATCGACACTCCGGCCGGCGTCGAACTGGTCCGCCGCATCGCCCAAGCTGCCGCCGGACCGCGGCTGCACGTCGTGGCCTGCCTGAGCGAAGGCCGCCGCGGCGAACAGATGGCGCAGTTGGGCCTGCTCGCCGAAGCTGGCGCGGTGGCATTCAGCGACTCGCCGCGCCCGACCGGCAACAGCGCGCTGATCAAGAGCGCCCTCGATTACTGCCGGATGTTCGACATTCCGATCTTCGATCGCCCGGTTGATCCCGACTTGGTCAATCGCGGCGTGATGCACGAAGGCTGCGTGTCGCTGGTGCTCGGACTGGCGGGCTTGCCGACTGAGGCCGAGGACTTGGCGGTCGCGCGTGACGTGCGCCTCGCTGAAGCGACCGGCGGGCGGCTGCACGTCGGCCCGGTCAGCACGATGGGCAGCGTCGACTTGATCCGCCGCGTGAAATCGCGCGGGATTCGCGTCACCGCCTCGGTCTGCCCGCAGAACCTCTGGCAGACCGATGAGATGCTGCGGAGCTTCGACTCGCGGTTCAAGGTCCACCCACCGCTGCGGAGCGCTCGGCACGTCGAAATGCTCTGCCAAGCCGTCGCTGACGGGACCATCGACGCGATCCAGAGCGGGCACATGCCGCGGTCACGCGAAAAGAAGATGAACGACTTTGACCAAGCTCCGTTCGGCGCCTCGACCCTGGAAACCAGCCTCGCGGTCGTCGCCACGCGGCTGGTGCACAGCGGATTGATGTCGTGGTCGGCAGCGATTGAGCGGATGTCGACCGCCCCGGCCGCCATCGCCGGCATCGAAGGCGGCTCGCTGGCCATCGGCTCCCCGGCCGACGTGGCGATCATCGATCCCGATGAAGTTTGGACCGTCGACTCCGAAGCCTTTTTATCCAATTGCCAAAGCAGCCCGCATGACGGAGAAGAGGTCCGTGGGCGGGTGATTTACACGATCGTCGCCGGGGAAGTGCGTTACACTCGGCGGCCGGCGCTGGAACATTTGGCGCTCAGCGGCGGCTGATCCGCGGCACAGGAGATGATACTCGGCAAAATTCTATCAGCCGGCACGCGGTAGCGTCCGGTTCTCACGGGACATACCAGGGGACGGGGAAAATAGTGTTCGGCACTCCGCTTGTTTTGGGATAAGAAATGGCGAAGGATAGCGACGCCTTCGCGCGATTTTGTTTAGGCCAAAAGATACTAAGAGGTTGGTCGACTTAGCCTCGGCGTGCCGTTTGAGCTTTTTAAGCTAAGCAATGAGTTCGGCCTCGCTAGCCGAGCCCAATCCGTCCCTGGAGGTAACATGAGCAAACGTTTGACAGCGATCATTCAACGTGAAGGCGACGGATACGTCGCGCTTTGCCCCGAACTGGACGTGGCCAGCCAGGGCGACACGATTGAGACTGCACGCGAGAATCTCCGCGAGGCACTCGAACTATTCTTCGAATGCGCGTCAGCTGAGGAGCTTCAGCAGCGGATGGGAGGCGAGATTTTCTTGTCGGAACATTGCGATCGATCATCAGGCAATCCGGGGTTCCTCGGGCCGAGTTTGAGACGTGAACCGGCGGGTGCGACTTGCCCGCTGGACCGCTGGCGATCACACTGAGGCTCCCCGCTTTACCCTCGCCCGCATCCACCTGCCCCCCTGCGAATCGCCATGCGTGTCTTCCTGCTGATGCTCGCCGTTGTCGCCGCTTCACCGCTCGCTCACGGCGACGACGCACACTGGCTGGAGTTCGCAGGCCAAGGTGGCCCGGGTGCGGGCAAACGCGTGGTGCTGATCTCCGGCGATGAAGAATACCGCAGCGAAGAGTTGATGCCTCAGCTCGCCAAGATGCTCTCGACCCATCACGGCCTGGACTGCACGGTGCTGTTCGCCATCGATCCCGACTCGGGCGAGATCAAGCCGGACCGACCCGACAACATTCCCGGCCTGCATCGGCTTGCCGGCGCCGACCTGATGATCATCGCCACCCGCTTTCGCAATCTGCCCGACGAGCAGATGAAGCACTTGGTCGAGTACATCGAAGGCGGCAATCCGATCATCGGCTTGCGGACCGCGACCCACGCCTTCAACGCTCCCGGCTCCTCCACCTACGGCCGCTACAGTTGGCAGTACCAAGGCGACGACTACAAGCAAGGCTTTGGTCGCCAAGTGCTGGGTGAAACCTGGATCGCCCACCACGGCAAACACAACGTCGAGAGCACCCGTGGGATCGTTGCGGATCCGCAGCATCCAATTGCCACTGGTATCAAGGACGGCGAAATCTGGGGGCCGAGCGACGTTTACCGCGTGCGTTTGCCGCTGGAAGACAGCCACGTGATCTTCAACGGCGCGATCTTAGCGGGGATGAATCCCGAGGATGCGGTGGTCGAAGGCGATCGCAACGACCCGATGATGCCGATCGCCTGGACCCGAACTTATAAAGACGCCCGGGTCTTCACCACCACGATGGGAGCGGCGACCGATTTCGTCAGCACCGGCACGCGGCGAATGCTCGTCAACGCAACCTATTGGGCGCTGGGGCTGGAAGACGCGATCACTCCCGACCTCGACATCTCCTTTGTGGGCGAGTTTAAGCCGAGCGCATTTGGTTTCGGCAGCTACATCAAGGGCAAACGCCCATCGGATTATCGCTGATGCCTCGCGACGTTTTACTGTTTGCCGCCGCAGCCGAACTGGCCGCGGCCAGGACGATCACCGTCGACCTGCCATCGGCGGCGACCGCGGAGGAGGTGCTGGCGGCCATCGGCCAGCAGGTGCCGGCGCTGGCGGAACTCCTGCCCGCCTGTCGCTTGGCCGTCGACCAAACGTTTGTCGGTGCCGACTTTCCCGTGCCCGCCGACGCCGAACTGGCGCTGATCCCTCCGGTCAGCGGCGGGTGAACAGCACGATGACCCCAAGTATCACGTCTGCTCAACCGCGGATTCAGGTGGCACTGACCGATCAGCCCATCGATCTGCCGCCGCTGCGGAATTGGCTGCGCGATGTCGATACCGGAGCTCACGCCTGGTTCGAAGGCGTGACGCGGCGAATGACCGGCGATCGCCAGACCGTGCAATTGGCCTATGAAGCGTTCGCCCCGATGGCGACGAAGCAACTGCAGCAACTGGCCCAGCAAGCGGCTGCCGCGTTCGAGCTGCGGGCGATCACGATCGTGCACCGGCTCGGGATCGTGCCCGTCGGCGAAGCGAGCATTGTGATCGGCTGCTGCTCCGCCCACCGTGTCGGTGCTCTGGCCGCGCTGCCGTGGCTGATGGACCGCATCAAGGCCGATGTGGCGATCTGGAAGCAGGAACAGTTTGCCGACGGCGTGCAACAATGGGTCCATCCGCAGTGAGGCAGCGATGAACCCTAGCGAATTGCCACGCGTGTATCTCGATCACGCCGCTACCGGTTGGCCGAAACCCGAACGCGTGTACGCCGCGATGGACCGCTTCGCCCGCTCCACCGGCGCCTCGGCAGGGCGTGGCGGCTACCGCAGCGCAGCGATCGCCGATGAAGTAATCGCCTCATGCCGCCGCCGGCTGGCCCGGCTGATCGGTGCCGACCAACCGCAGCGAATCGCCTTCTTCTCCAACGGCACCACCGCACTGAATGCCGCCATCGGCGGCGTCGTCTCGGCCGGAGACCACGTGGTGACGACGGTCACCGAGCACAACAGCGTGTTGCGGCCGTTGCAGTGGCTCAGCCGCGAGCGCGGGGTGCGGCTGGACATCGTCGGCTGTGACGCCAGCGGCCAAGTCGATCCGGCCGAAGTGCTCGCTCGGGTCACGCCGCAGACCCGGTTGGTGGCGATCAGCCACGGATCGAACGTCACCGGAGCGGTCCAAGACGTCGCTGCGATCGGCCAGCAATTGCAAGCCACCGAGACCTTGTTGCTCTGCGACGCCGCCCAGACGCTCGGCTACTTGAGCATTGACTTGCAGACGCTGGGCGTCGATCTGCTGGCCGCACCGGGGCACAAAGGCGCCTGCGGGCCGCTCGGGACTGGCATGCTCTACGTGTCGTCCAAGGCGCAGCCGCGACTGCGCCCGACGTTATTTGGCGGCACCGGCTCCAGTTCGCAGTCGCTCGAGATGCCGGCATCGATGCCAGGGATGCTCGAGCCCGGCAATCTCAACGTCACCGCCATCGCCGGCTGGGACGCAGGATTGGAAGCACTCGCCGAAGAACCGGCGGAAAACCGCCAGCGGCGCTGCAGCGAACTCGCCGACGAACTCCGCCGCGGCCTCAGCGCCCTGCCCGGCACCCACGCGATCATCGGCAACCGCCTCCCGATCGCCAGCCTGACCTTTGAGCAACTCGACGTCAGCCTCGCCGCCACACTCTTAGACACCGAGTTCGGGATTGAAGTCCGTTCCGGCCTCCACTGCGCCGCGCTGATTCACGACGCCCTCGGCACTGCCCCCGGCGGCACCCTCCGGCTCAGCGCCGGTCACACCACCACCGCCAGCGACATCGCCCAAGCCACCACCGCGTTGGCTGAGATCCTACAGGAACTTGGCTAAACGCTACCGTCCAGTGCGTTAGCAGACTGTAGCGGATGCCTGACAATCCACTGCGTACTCACGAATTTGTTTGGATCCAAGTATCGGCATATCCCGAAGGGATTGAAGCGATTAGCCCCGGGTCGCGTAGCGCACCCGGGGGCCAGTGTCCTCAAACGCAGATCGTCGACCCCGTAGGGGTCGCAGTTCAGTCAAGATATTTTGAATCGTATTCGATTCCCGCTTTGTCGAGCATCTCGACCAGTTCCTCGCGGTAGCTCTTGACTTGATGGTGCTCGCGTTGATGAGCGATGTAGCTCTTTACTTTTGCCCGCACATCCGCACTGACCGAGAACACTGCGTAGCCTTCTTGCCAAGCAAACTCGCACTGCTTGATTTCTTCGTGCACCCACTGCGAGGATGCCTTCTTGAGTTCCCGCATGAATGTTGCGATGCAATGGGTTTGTCTGAGTCCGACAAGGAGATGGACGTGGTCTTCAACACCACCGACGCTCTGAGGAAAGCCATCGAGGCCTCTAACCACACCGCCAATATATTGATGCAAACGTTCTTCCCAGCGACGATGAATCAAGTTCGTTCGATGCTTCGTGGCGAACACCATATGGTAGTGAAGGCTGGCATAGGTTGACATAACTGCCCCCTCGTTGGCTGCGACCCCTTCGGGGTCGTTTATTCATTTCGTTGCTCATATTCCGGCGGTGTTCGCTGCGCTCGACCGCCGGCTAATAGCTTATATTCCTTCGGAATGAGATTCAGCTTGCCGCCCATGAAAGCGGAGGCTTTTCGATGAGAGAGAAGAACGGCGGTTGCTTCGCCTTCAAGTGCTCGCTTCAGTTTCACTGACTGGAGCAGCGAACAATGAGGTGGAGGCGCCGACCGGAGACACAGCATCCGGGCGTCAACAAATCTTACAGCACCACACGCGACGACTTCGCTCAAGCCGTGGCAGCGGTCGCTGAGTTGGGTCACGTACTCGCCCGTGGGCCCGATACCGCTAGATGCAAGTAGCTTTGTCGCCGCAACCAATCGGCTCCCCATGCACTCGTCGCGGTTCAGCTCATGAGGAAATGGGGTGCATGAGGAAAGGGAGGCGTGGGTGGATTAGTCTTCGCATGCTCACTTCAGATTTGCGGACCGGAGCAGCGGACCGTGACGTCGAGACGCCAGCATCCATGCCAGGGATGCTCGAACCCGGCAACTTGAATGTCACCGCCCTCGTGGGGCGGCCTCGCCGGGGTCTGGGGCGGCCTCGCCGGGGTCTGGGGGCGGCCTCGCCGGGGTCTGGGGGCGGCCTCGCCGGGGTCTGGGCGGCCTCGCCGGGGTCTGGGCGGCCTCGCCGGGGTCTGGGCGGCCTCGCCGGGGTCTGGGCGGCCTCGCCGGGGTCTGGCCTTGTGTTCGGTGTTCAGGTGGAATGTGGGCGGCCTCGCCGGGGTCTGGCCTTGTGTTCGGTGTTCAGGTGGAATGCGGTCTCGTTTCCGCTGCTCCCTTTTGGTTCTTCGGGGATTTCAGTGGCTTGACTTCAGATCACGAGGTTTTGAAGGCATGGCTGCGATGTCCGAAGTCTTCCGGGATACGTGGCGGCTGAGGGAATAGCCCGCCGCCCAGTCGGATCGACGACGAGCCACGAGCGCCTTGGGCACATCGCAGACTGAGCTATTCCTCGGCGAGTTGCACCTCTGCAGCGCCCGCTTCCGCTTCACCCGACATTGGCAAAATAACAGACCGGTCCTTTGGACATCGCAGCGATCCCTCAAAATGCGGACCGCTGGAGATTTACTCAGCCACTAAAATCCCCGAAGATCTTTTTCGTCCAGTCGGGTAAGCCGGGAGGGTCTGTTGGTATGATGAGGAGCAGGTGAGGCATTCCGCTCCGCTGGACATTTTCACGACGATCGGAGCGGCTGAGATGTCCGTGAACAATAAGGCGATACTCGAAGCGGCGAACGCAGCCGTCACACGCGGCGATTACGAGGGATTCTTGGCGTTCTGCACGGATGACACGCTCTGGACATTTGTCGGCGACACGACTTTGCGAGGCAAAGATGCCGTTCGCCAGTGGATGACAACGGCCTACAAGGAGCCGCCTCAGCTAACCGTCGCTCAATTAATCGCCGAAGGCGATTTCGTCACGGCAATCGGCGACGTCACCATGCAGGGCAACGACGGGAGAGTTTTGCATTACTCGTACTGCGATGTCTGGCGGTTTCGCGGCGGCAAGATGGCTGAATTGAGAGCGTTCGTGATCAAGCAGGAGGTGCTCGGCACTTAGAATAGCCCTTTGCAACACCACCATATTGGGTCAGGCCACCGAAGGCCGATCGCATGCTTAAGGCGATTGAAATCGCCACCCCATCAACAACGATGAAAAGGACGAAGCAATGATTGATCTGAACGGGAGGTGCGCTCGCCTAAGCGGAGCATCCGGGCAGTCTCATGGTCTGCTTTGCAGAATTGCCCTGCGGCGTCACGCAACTCCCATCCGTTATCCTGGCAGCGCGGCCATATCCATCCAGAACATCTCCCACACGTGACCGTCCAGGTCGGCCAGGTTGCGGTTGTACATGAAGCCAAAGTCTTGCACGGAATTGATGTCGGCCGTGCCGCCGTTTTGGGCGGCGATGGCGTTCAGTTTGTCGACCGTTTCGCGACTGTCGCAGGAGAGCGCCAGCATCACCTCGCTGGACGTGGCTGGCGGAATCGGGCGGCTGGTAAAAGTCTTCCACTTGGCGTGCGTCAGCAGCATCACATAGATCGCTTCGCTCCAGACCATGCAGGCCGCCGTGTCATCGGTGAACTGCGGGTTGTTCTCAAAGCCGAGCGCCTCGTAGAACGCCATCGAGGCGGGGAGATCGGAAACCGGCAGGTTAATGAAAATCTGTTTGCTCATGGCTGCATCGCTTTCGGTGAGTGGTTGGTCCGTTGCCGTTGCCACTTCATCGAACAACCGCGGGCCAAATCGACACCGCAATCGAAAATTCTCGGCTTGTTCCTGCTCGTCGCTAGGCAAAAACCGGGCGCAAGATTTGCTGAGGAGAACAAAACGGAGCACAAGGAACCGCCTTAACCTAGACGCCTCAGGTTGGAGATCCCTGGCCATCTCTCTCCGCTAGCCTTTTGGATGTCCGATGAAACTGCACTTCCCTTTGCTTGTGGTCGCGTTGGGCTTGTCGTGCTGTGGCAACAGCGCTGCCGATGAACGGCCAAACATTCTGCTGGTTGTGGCGGACGATTTAGGTTGGACCGACCTGGGCTCATTTGGAAGCGAGATCTCCACTCCTAACCTTGACCAGCTCGCCAAGCAGGGCATTCTCTTTACCGACTTTCACGTTTCGGTTTCCTGTTCCCCGACGCGAGCGATGCTGCTCACGGGCCAGGACAACCACGTGGCCGGCTTGGGCAGCATGGCCGAGTTCCTGACCAGTAATCAGCAAGGACAGCCGGGCTATGAAGGGCATCTCAACGACCGCGTCGTCACGCTAGCGGAAGTGCTGCGCAGCAGCGGCTACCACACTTACATGGCCGGAAAATGGCACCTGGGAACAGCCGAAGGCCAGATGCCGTTTGACCGCGGCTTTGAACGCAGCTTCTCGCTCTTAACCGCTGCGGCGAGCAATTTTTCAAGTATGCATGGCATCATGCCTGGCAATGACCCCGCGATTTTCTCGCGCAATGGCAAGTATTTGAAAGAGCTGCCCGCTGACCACTATTCGAGCCGGAGCTATGCGGATGACCTGATGGACTCCATTCGCGCCAATCGCGGTGATGGAAAACCGTTCTTGGCGTACCTCGCCTTCCAAGCGGTCCATGATCCGATACAAGTTCCCGAGCCTTGGCTTTCAAAATACCGCGGAGCCTACGACGAGGGCTACGAGGCGCTGCGGCAGCGTCGCTGGGAATCGGCCCGGAAATTGGGGCTTGTGCCGGAGGATGCGAAACTGACGGAACAGCATCCACTGATCAAGCCATGGAACGAGCTTTCGGAGGACGAGAAGCAGCGTGAAATCCGTGGAATGGAAGTCTATGCCGGAATGCTCGAGGCCATGGACTATCACTACGGTCGTGTCGCCGACTTCCTGAAAGACATCGGTGAAAATGAAAACACCATCATCGTCTTTCTCTCCGACAATGGAGCCAATCCGTGGTATGCCACCGAGTACCCCGAAGCGGATAATCCTGAGTTTACCGGGCAGTTTGACAACCGATTCGAAAACATCGGACATCCAGGCTCCAACTACGCTTACGGTATCGGGTTTGCCAGTAGCTCTAGCGGTCCACTCAATCTGTTTAAATTCACCGTAAGCGAAGGTGGCATTCGCAGTCCGCTGCTGATCGCAGGCCCAGGCATCCAGGGTGGGCGACGAAGTGATGCGTTTGCTTATGTCACCGATCTCATGCCGACGCTCCTGGAGATGGCAACGGCACAATATCCCGCCGAGTTTGAAGGCCGGAAAATCGAGCCGCTGCGCGGCCGCTCCTTGCGGGCATTGTTGGATGGCAGCCAAGAAGCCATTTATGGTTCAGATGATTTCGTCGGCGGAGAAATGTTTGGCGGAAAATGGATCCGCCGCGACAACTTAAAAGCATTGATGGTTCCTAAACCGTATGGCTCCGGCCAATGGAGGCTTCACGACCTGTCCAAAGATCCCGGTGAAGTGAACGACCTGTCTCAGCAAATGCCAAACGAATTGGAAACGCTTGTTGCAGCTTGGGAAAAGTACGCAAAGGAAGTGGGTGTGATTTTAGCGGAGTAGCGGAACGCTCTGCATCGCCAGTGCAGCGACCGCTTCGAGTTCAGCGACCGTTGCACCGCCCGCGGCCTGCACCGCCAGCCCGTGCGACACGGTGGAGACAAAGCGGGCTAGATCGGCGACGTTCACGTCGCGCGGCAGGCCGCCTCGATGGCGGCGATGTTGATCTTTTTCATCTGCATCATCGCCTGGAATGCGCGCTGGGCGATCGCGGGATCGGAATGGGTGACGGCCTGCGTCAAGGCGATCGGCGTGATCTGCCACGACACGCCCCATTTGTCCTGGCACCAGCCACAGGCGTTCTCCTGGCCGCCGCCGGCGATGATCGCGTTCCAGTAACGGTCGGTTTCGTCCTGGTCAGCGGTGGCGAGCTGAAATGAGAACGCAAGGTTGTGCTTGACCGACGGGCCACCGTTGAGCCCGAGGCAGGGAATGCCCATTACCGTAAACTCGACCGTCAACACGTCCCCTTTCTTTCCCGACGGAAAGTCAGTTGGTGCGCGGTGCACGGCGCCGACCGACGAATCGGGAAAGGTCTCGGCATAGAACCGCGCGGCCTCTTCGGCATCGCCATCGTACCACAGACAAATCGTGTTCTTTGCGGGCTTCGTCACGGCGGTTCTCCATCCAAATGAATCATCCGAGGCCAGAGCCAACGATCCGCTCCTGGCTCAAATACATTGTCGAACGTCAGCCGTACGAATCGACAAGCTGACCTCACATTCTCAGACTTTCTCAAGCGTCACAGGAGCACCATCAGCGGCTAGCAAGGACACATCCACCGCAGATCGTTGTGGCTGTGCATCGCTGGATTTGCGGGCAGGCCCGCAGGGCTGGCACGTCGGCATCGGCGGCTGATTCTCATCGCTGCATGAACGCCTCAGCTAAGCAGGTCGGGATAAGTCTTTTGGTCAAAGCGCTCGTCGCTGCTGGGCTGATGGTTCGCGAGAACCGGACGCTAACGCGTACCGGCGGATAGAATTTTGCGGAATATCACATCCTGTGCTGCTACCTGCGGGGCAGCGTGCTCATGGCCGGCTGGCACTCAATGCGAGTTGGTAGTAGCCCGATTGGAGCGTTTCGATGCGGACGAAGGCATCGCTCAGGCTGAAGGTCGTTTCAGCTCCGCCCAAGACGAGGTAGCCGTGCGGATCGAGCACGCGGGCGATCCGCCCAAGGATGGCTCGTTTGACGTCGTTGTCGAAATAGATCATCACGTTGCGCAGAAAGATCAGGTCCCAGGCCGGCAGGCAGGGCCACGTCGAGGCGAGATTCAGTTGCGAGAACGAGATCATCGTGCGAACTTGATCGTCGAGTTGCCAGTGCACACCTTCCTGACGGAACCACTTGTGCAGCAGCGGTGCGGGTAGGCCGCGGTTGACTTCAGCTTGTGAGTAGCGCCCGCTGCGCGAGCGCTGCAGCATCTCCTGTGAGATGTCGGTCGCCGTGAGGTTTAGCTGCCACGAAGCCAGTTCGGGAAAGTGCTCTTTCAACAGCAAGGCGATGGAGTACGGCTCTTGGCCACTGGAACAGGCGGCGCACCAGATGTTGAGCCGTCGTTGGGCGCGGCGGCGCTCGATCAATTCTGGCAAGACCGTCTGTTGGAGCGTCTCGAACGGGTGCAGGTCGCGGAAGAACGACGTCTCGGTCGTGACCATGGCTTCGACGACCTCGGTCACGAGCCCAGGGTGCCGTTTGCTGCGGATGCAATCGACCAGCAGCGGAATGCTGTTGAATTGGTGGCGCAGCGCAACTGGCGTGAGTCGGGATTTGATCAGGTACTCTTTGCCCGGTCCCAGCGCAAGTCCGCACCGCTCGCGCAATAATTCAGCCAGGAAGGCATAGTCCACGGCAGTCACGACGACGTCACTCACGACCGACCTTTGCGCGACGTACCAGTGCGCTGGCGAGCAGCGAGAGTGGCAAGACTTGATTCGCTAGTCCGGCCCGCGCGACGAAGCCCGGCATGCCCCAAACCACACTGGTCGCTTCATCCTGTGCGAGCACCTGGCCGCCGGCGGCGCGGATCGCCTCGCAGCCTCGCAGGCCATCCCGCCCCATGCCAGTCAGCACGACGGCCAGACCATGCCGTCCGTACAAATCGGCGACGGAGCGCAGTAAGGGATCGGCCGAGGGCCGGCAGGCATTTTCCGGCAGATCTTGATGAACCTTGGTGACGACGCGGGTGCCATCGCGGGCAACGACGAGGTGCTGGCCCCCGGGCGCGATCCAGGCCCGGCCTGGTTCGAGCAGCATGCCCGAAGTGGCTTCGACGGTGGGGATCTGCGAGTGCTTGGCCAGCCGCTCGGCCAGCATCTGGGTGAACATCGGCGGCATGTGTTGCACGATGAGGATCGGCACCGGCAAATCAGCCGGCAGGGCGGCGAAGAGCTCTGCGAGCGCATTGGGACCGCCGGTGGACGCCGCAATGGCGATCACATCGACCCGGCAGGCAGTCGTCGGCGCGAGTGGCGGGGACGTTATCACAACCGCCGTCTCGGGCCGCGGCGCTGGGCGCGGGCACAGCGCCCGAATGGCTGGAGCCAGCTCGGCTTGAATCAAACGCCGTGAGGCTTCCAATCCGCCGCCGCCGCTCGGTTTTGCAAAGAAGTCCGAGGCGCCTCGCGACAACGCCTCCAGCGTGGCCTGCGCTCCCAGCGCCGTCTGCGAGCTGAACATGATGACCGGGGTGCGAGGATGATCTTGCCGCAGGTGCGTCAGCGCCGTCAGGCCGTCCATCTCGGGCATTTCGATGTCGAGAATGACGAGGTCGGGATCGAGCTGCGAAATTTTGCTGAGCGCGACCCGGCCATTGGCTGCCGCGCCGACGACCTCGATGTCGCCGAGCGCTTCCAGCACTTCCGTGACGACCCGGCGCACCACGACCGAATCGTCGACGACGAGCACTCGAATCTTCGCCACGCTCAGGTCTCCAGTTTCACCACCAGCCGCTGCAACTCGACCGCCATGCGCGCCAGCTCATCGGCGGAAGCTTTCGTATTGGCTGCCCCTTCGGTCGTGCTGCGAGCGACCTGCGCGACGCCCATTACATTCTGCGCAATTTCGCGACTGCCCAGTGCGGCTTCGCTCACGCTGCGGGAGATTTCAGCGGTGGTCGCCGTTTGCTGCTCGACCGCGCTGGCGATGGTGCTCTGAATGTCGTTGATCTGGCTGATGATGGTCCCGATCTGACCGATCGCTTCCACGGCGCCCTTCGTGTCCGTCTGGATCGCGTCGATTTTTCGGCCGATATCTTCGGTGGCCTTGGCGGTCTGCTTGGCGAGTTCCTTGACTTCGTTGGCGACGACGGCAAACCCCTTACCTGCCTCGCCAGCGCGAGCCGCTTCGATCGTGGCGTTGAGCGCCAGCAGGTTGGTCTGCTGCGCGATCGACGTGATCACCTTGATTACGTTGCCGATCTCGGCACTGCTCTCGCCAAGCTTGCAAACGGTTGCATTCGTCTTCTCGGCAACCTTCACCGCCGACGTGGCGACGCGGGCTGCCTCATTGGCGCTCTTGGCGATTTCACGGATGCTCGCCCCCATCTCTTCGGCTGCGCTGGCGACGGTGCCGACGTTTCGGCTGACTTGCTCGGCGGCTGCCGAGACGACACTGGCTTGCGACGCCGTTTCTTCGGAGTTCGATGCCATCTGCTGACTGACCGCAGTTAATTCCTGAGCGGCGCTGGCCAGCGATTGCACGGTACCATCCAGTGACGATTCGACCTGCTTGAGCTGCGTGACATCCGTCGCCAGTTTGACCACCTTGAAAGGTCTTCCGGCGTAATCGAGGATCGGGAAGTACGAGCCCTGAATCCACACTTCCCGCCCACCCTTGCCGATGCGGCGAAAGCGACCGGTCTTTTGTTGTCCCGCGGCGAGATCAGCCCAGAATTGGCGATATTCGGCACTCGCAGCGTAGGCGGCGTCGACGAACGTGCTATGGTGCTTTCCTTGAATCTCATCCAGGCGATAGCCCATCGCTTGCAGGAACGGGTCATTGGCCTTGGCGATCACACCATCGAGGCCGAACTCGATCACCGCCTGCACCCGGTTGATCGCTGCCACTTGCCCCGCGTAATCGGCGTGGCAGAGCCGGGCTGCGGTCACATCACTGGAGTACTTCACGACCTTGAACGGCCGCCCCTGCTTGTCGACGATCGGGCTGTAGACGCCCTGGATGTAAATCTCACGGCCTCCTTTGGCGACTCGGCGGAATTCGCCAGCGACAAACTCGCCGCGATTGAGCCGCTGCCACATGTCACGGTACTCGGCGCTGTTGCGGGTCGCCTCGTCCACGAACAGGCTGTGCCGCTGGCCCTTGAGCTCGTCGAGCGTGTAGCCAACGATCCGCAGGAAGTTGTCGTTGGCGTTGGTGATGGTGGCGTCCATGTCGAACTCAATGACGGCCTGCGAGCGGTGCAGGGCATTGATCTGGCCCGCGTAATCGAGTTCCAACCGCTGGCGATAGGTCACATCCTCCCACGCGACAACATAACCTTGCACTTCCCCCTTCCGGCCAGCGACGCCATTGATCCGGGCTTGGAGCGTCACTGAGCCGAAGGCGAATTCGGTTTGATGCGGCAACGCCTGGGGGTTACCGAGGATTTTTTCGACGTTCGGTGGGTTGCGGTGAAAGGTGTGGATCGACATTCCAAGCAGGTCGTCGACATCGACATTAAATACGTTCTGAACTTCCGCCGCGATCTGCCGCAGCGTCTGCCTCGCTGCAGGATTGATGTAAATGATATTAAAATCGCGATCCGCGACGAACACGTTGGCTTGCAACGCCTCGAGCGCAGCGGCGGTCAGCTTTTTCCAGTGGCCCTGCGATCCGGCAGATTTACCAGCTTGAGTAGGTTTTTTGGTTCGCATAGGTTTCTCGGAATTGTGATGCCAGATGCTTATAAGGAGGCTTCGCCCGGGAGCGAAACGACAAGGTCCGTATCCAGGATAATGAGCAGCCGATCAGACAGCTTATAGACCCCGCGTATCAAGTCGCGGGTGGCGCCTTGCAGTGTTTCGGGAGGACGCTCGAATCGTTCCGCAGTCACTTCCAGCACGTCGCTGATCGCATCGACGAGCAGGCTGACGGCTCCATCGGCGGTTTGCACCACGATGTTCACCGGCTCACCGTCTGCTGCGAGTGGCGTCAATTCCAATCGACAGCGCAAATCAATCGCGGTGACGATCTGCCCACGGAGGTTGAGCAGGCCGCGGATCATCGGATGCGCTAGGGGAACGCGGGTCATCGGCTGATGACGCACGATTTCCTGGACCCTCAGGACGTCGATCCCAAAGTATTGCTCCCCGAGGTAGAAGGTGCAGAATTGGTGGCTGGCAGTCATGAGTGGTTGCTGCTGGCGAGCAGTGCGGGAACATCAATGATTTCGGTGACCTTTTCCTGCACGACCGCCGTGAACAGCACACCGGGGCGATTGGTTTGCGAACGCGCGGAGCTGGGCTCGGGAACAATGTTGAGAAGCTTGCCAACCATCAGCCCGACCGGATCGGTAGCGTGGGTGTAAACGATGACCGGCACCGTTGCGCCCATGCGCTTGCTGCGGTCACCGCGCTGCGGCGGATCGATCTGCAGGCGATCAATCGCTCGTGACACATCGATCAGCGGCAACAGCTCGCCGCGATATTGCACGACCTGCCGCCTGCCGAGGTTTTCCAACTGTGTTCGCGGGAACTCCTCCAGTCGCGCAACTTGCGACAGTGGGATTGCCATCTGCCCGCCAGCGTCCAGGGCGAACAACAACAGCGACTCCGACTCGGCGGTGGAGGCATGAGGCGATCGCTGCTGCTGCGGAAGCGCCCGACTCTTGGTCCCCGAGAAGACGTTCGCGCGCTGGGCCAGATTGAGGACCTCGAGCACCAGCGCCACGCGCCCGTCTCCCATGATCGCTGCGCCGGCGAACACCGGGATGCCTTTGAGTTGCTTTTGCAGCGGCTTCACGACGATTTCCTCCGTATCCCGGATCCCATCGACGACCAGCCCAAACGGGCGTTCATCCGCTTGCAGCACGACGATAATCACGTCCTGCTCAGCGCTCGTTGACGCTTCAAGCTGCAAGAGCTCGTTGAGGAACACCAGCGGCAGGAGCGTACCCCGCAGGCGATAGACCGGCACGCCGTGCAACCACTCGATGGCCGGTTTCGCAGGGTCGGATTGGAGCCACACCAACTCCAGCAGACTGACTTGGGGAATCGCGTATCGATCGCCGTCGCTGACAATGATCAACGCGGGGATGATCGCCAAGGTGAGCGGAATTTTCGCGCGGAGGATCGTCCCTTGCCCAGCGTGACTCTCCAAATCGATCGTGCCGCCGATCTTCTCGATACGGGTGCGCACCACATCCATTCCCACGCCTCGACCGGAGAACTGCGTCACCTGCTCCGCCGTCGAAAACCCCGGTAGAAAGATCAATTGCAGCAGCTCTTGCCGCGACATTCGGCTGGCGGCCTCGGGCGTCACGAGGTTGGCTTGCACTGCCTTGTCGCGCACGCGGGCGACATCGATCCCACCGCCATCGTCGGAGATCTCCACGATCACCTTGCCCCCTTCGTGGGACGCAAGCACGCGCAGGCGGCCGGCTGCGGATTTGCCGCGCGCCAGGCGCACATCCGGCGGTTCAATTCCGTGATCGACAGCGTTGCGGACCAGATGCGTGAGCGGATCACGGATCGCTTCCAGCAGCGTCTTATCAAGCTCCGTTTCTTGCCCCTCCATCTCAAAATGCACCTGCTTTCCGCAGGCCAACGCCAGATCGCGAACAATCCGCGGAAACTTACCCAGCACGTTGCCGATCGGTTGCATCCGCGTCTTCATGACGCTGGCTTGTAATTGGGTGGTCAGCAGATTGAGCTTCTGGACCGTGCTGAGGAAGTCACCGTCCTCGTGCAACAGGCTGTACTGCAGAATCTGGTTGCGCGCCAGCACCAGCTCACCCATCAAAGTCATCAGGTTGTCGAGCAGATTCACGTCGACGCGGATGCTGGTATCCGCCAGGCTCGGCGAGTGCGTTTCCACCACCGCTTCGGGAGTGAGTTCCACCGTCGACGGAGGAGCGGCAACCGGTGCCACAGGTGATGACGCGGGAGGTCGAGGTGCGGGAGGAACGACCGGTGCCGCAACGGCGATTGGTGGCAGCGGGCTGCTAAAGTTCGTCGTGGAATCAGGCTCAGCCGGCACCGGCGTTTGCGCAACTGAGGACGCGGTAGGGAACTCCGAAATCGGCGGCAGCGATGAGGTGGTGCCGTGATCGCCGGTATCGCGGAGCCGCTCGAGCTCCGCGGTCAGCGGAGCATAGTCGCCGTCACCTTCATCGCCGGAAGCTTCAATCTGCGCGAGGATCTCGCCAATGGCATCGACGACCTGTAAGAGCGCGGTGGCAATCGAGGGACTGAATTGCAGTTCGCCGCCGCGCAGCCGGCTGAGCAAACTCTCGGAAGCGTGGGCTACCGCCTGCAGCTTCACCAGGCCCATGAAGCCGGCCGTGCCCTTCACGCTATGCAGCGTGCGAAAAACTTGCGCCAGCGTGTGCTTTTCCGTCGGGTGCTGCTCGAGCGTCAGCAGGTCGGCATCGAGCAACGCAAGGTTTTCGTGCGTCTCCAGCAGGAATTCGCGGAGGATCTCGTTGCTCGACATGGCTGCTCGTGTTGCCTTGCTACCAACGGCCGGACGGCCTGCTGGGAGCACTTTGACCTGCACCTCAAAACAGCGAGTCCAAGAGCGGACCAACCACGGCGGCCGGGAACGCCTTCTCAACCACGGCGATCACTCCCAGCTTCCGGACCGGATCGAGCACTCGCGGCTCGGTCTCGGTGGTCACCATGATGATTGGAATCGCGGACGTCGCCGGGTTTTGCTTCAAATAACTGACCAGCGCCCGCCCATTCATCAGCGGCATATTATAATCTGTCACGATCAAATCACAACATTCGCGGGCAGCGGTCACAATGGCGTGGGCACCATCGGGATCCTCCAAAAAATACTGAAAACCGAGTTCTTGCAGCACCGCCCGCACCTGCATCCGCGCCGTGCTGCTGTCGTCGACGATCAACACACGCCGTTGGCTCCGGTCCACCGGACGTGGCAGCGGGGCAAGGGCCACCGAGACGCCGGTGACCTGGTTGAGGGTTTCCAGCAATTGCTGGGCAGTGAATGGTTTGGCGAGTGACTGAACGCGATTGAGCTGTTTGAGTTCGGCGGACGAGGCGTCGTCGGACTCGCTGGTAATCAGGACGAACCCGGGCGCGTCGCGGCGTATTTCGGAACGAATCTGTTCTGCTAACGAGAGGCCGTTGCGATCGGGTAGGTGCATGGCAGCAATCACGGCGCGCGGCCGCAGGGCATGAACCGCCGCAAGCGCATCCTTACCATTGGCGGCCGTAGCCACGACCTCAAATGCAGAAGCTTGCAAAAAGCCTTTGATGATCGCCGCTTGCACGCGCGAAGGTTCAACGACCAGCACCGTCCTTGGACTGGCTGGCCGATTGGTCGCCAGCGTCCCGTGATTTGAAAGGGCCGTTTCTCCGCGCCTTGAGAGCGGAGACAAGTCGACCGTGACGTCGCGCGCGTGATTCTCAACCTGCTCGGGATCGAGTTGGGCCGCCATCGCTTCCAACTCCACGACAACTTCGGACATGTGCTGGATCCGCTGCTCAGGCTGCTTAGCGAGCATGCTATGGAACAGACGCTCTAATGCGGGCGGAACCTCGGGGCGCAGCGCCGCAAGCGAGGGGATCGGCGCGTCTCGATGCTTAAGCAAAATCGCCATCGCGGTATTGCCAGTGTACGGCGGCTCGCCGGCGATCAGGTAATACAGCGTACAGCCGAGGCTGTAGATGTCGGACAGATGGTCGAGCGTCGTGGAGTCGACCGCTTGCTCAGGCGACATGTAGTCAGGCGTGCCGATTAAACCTCCGGCCAGCGTGATTTCGGTCATCTGGGGCGATTGGGCATCACGGCTCAAGCGGGCCAGGCCCAGATCTGTGATCTTCACTACGCCCTGGCTGTCGAGCAGTAAATTGTGTGGCTTGATATCGCGATGAATGATGCCTTGCGCGTGCGCGTAAACCAGGCCACGAGCGGCCTGCAGAACGCATTGGACCGCGCCGAATACAGAGAACACCCCCTCCTCTTCAAGGCACCGCGCAAAATCGCGGCCGTCGACGAACTCCATGACCAGAAAGTGCCCGATGTCGGCCTCATCGGCATCGTAGGCCATGACGATGTTGGGGTGGCCGAGACTGGCAATGGTCTCGACTTCGCGCTGAAAGCGTTTCAGGTACGTTGGGTTGGTGGAAAAGGCTGCCGACAGCACCTTCAAAGCAACGACCCGCTTCATGCGGCGATGCCGAGCCTTGTACACGGTTCCCATGCCACCGGCGCCAAGGCGGTCGAGAATGTCATAGTTTCCGATCCGCAGGCTCGAACCCTTGCCCTGACTGAGAGTCACGATTTGAAAACGTGTCAGCAGCTTTCGCGCTAGGAGTTGCTGGGCGAGAACCTGGGCATCATCGCCGGCAACGGCCACCGCCGCGGCGAGTTCGTCCTGCGGAACCAGGCCGCTGCCAGCGAGCGCTTCAGCTAAGTCGGCGGCACTCTTGGTGGCAAGCAGGATTTTCGCCTGCATGAGACTGACTCCCCTGCCGCGCGACGCCGACTCATCCGTCCGGCGGCAAACGCGGCGATTGGCAACTCCCGTCCCAGAAGCCAAATGGCATCGTCAACGGCGATTGAATAGCTTGTTTCTAACCGGACTGGAACGCACAAACAATACTCGGTGGCTGCGAAGTGGCCCTCAGCTTGAGGACTACAGGATAAGATCGAGAATGATGTTTTGATCAACATCGTCGACCCGCAACTCGATTTCCGTTCTCGTGGACAAACGCGGCACCGAAGCCGCCGACAATCGCGGAACCGACAAGTCGAAGTGAACTGCATTGGCAAGAGCCGCACGCCGGTCTGCTGCCGTCGCATCCACAACAATGCTCGATTTCATTTATGCAGACGGGAGAAACCTTTGAGGTACTCAGCGTTGGAAAAAACCTCGAATCATGCCTCCCAATGAACGTTTGCTGCTGCGGCCTTCGAGCAAGCGATCGATCTCTTGATCGGACATCTCGCCATCCTGATCTTGGTCGATGCGATTGAACTCAGGCTCCGTGTCGAGGTCGATTTCTACTCCGGGTGCTACTTCTTCGCTCGGAATCTCGCTGGCGGTTGGATCATCTAAATCAAAATACTCTTCCGACGGGCTGGTGCCGCCTTCATAGCGGCCGACCGAAGGGGATGGAGGTTGAGCGCGTGGGTAGCACTGTTCTTCGCCGAGACGGCCGAGTGGTCCGATGGAACGAAAGCGTTCTTCAAAGAAGAACACATTATGTGACTGCAAAATCGTTCCCGTCTGTAACTCAAGCTGCGCGATTTCTGTATTGTACTGCGCCAAGGCTTGCGCTTCCGCACTGACCGAATTCCCCCAGTCCACGATCGCCTGCAGGACGACAATGAACTGCACGATGCCTTGGTTGTACTGCGCCAGTTGCTGTTCCAGGTTCACACGCGCGGCTTGCCGAACGGCTTGATACCGCTGGTACTGGGCATGGAATTGTTCGAGGTTTCGCAGGCTGAGCGCCAACAGGTGCTGCATTTGATGCAGGCCCTGATCGAGGTTGGCTCGGTCGCGCTGGATGATTAACTGGCGTTGACGCAGGGTGGCGCGTTCGGCTCGCAGGCCCAGCGGAACCGAGAAGTTCACACCCAACGACCAGTCTTCAAATTCACCACTGCCGCTGCGAACACGGTTGCCCGACGGTGCGATCCCTTCGAGCCCATTCCACCGATACAGAGCGACCGTGTCGAGTTGGGGCCGCGCTTGATTGTCGGCGATCAATAGACGCTGCTGATCGGCTTCGAGAATCAGCTTGAGCTCGATGATGTCGGGCCGCTCGCGCTGAGCCAACTCATTGATGGCGGTCCAATCCACCGTGATCCGCTGAGCGAGCATCGGCGTGACGGGAACGGCGCGCAGCGGTTGATAAGGCGGCAGCCCCATGATGTTCAGCAAGGCGGCTTGGCGCTGCAGCACATTGGCTTGAGACGCCAGCAGGTTGGCGCGAAAGTTTTCCAAGGCGACTTGCGTCTGAGCTAAATCGCCGCGACTGGCATCGCCGACTTCGAACCGAGCTTGCGCGCGCTGAGTCGCGAATGCAGCCTGCTCCACCTGTTGCTCGCGCGCCCACAGATCGGTCTTCGCAAATACCAGCGCCCAGTAAGCCTCAATCACACCAGCGACCGACTGCTGAACCGCACTCTTGTATTGGAAATACGAACGCTCGGTCTCAATCCGAGCCAGCACGATCGGCGCCTGGTTGACGGCTCGGCCTGCTCCCTGCAACAACGGCTGCGTGTAGCTCAGTTCCGTCGCGGTGCGATCGGAGGGGTTCAGGGGAAAAACGCCCGGCGTCACTCGGTTGCTGTTCGCGTTGACGCCGAGGTTGGCGGTGCCGCCTAACAGATTGCGTTTCGACACCCCGGCGTCCAGAGCGTAGCCTTCGTCTTGCACGCCGCGAATGATCGCGTTGGTCGGGTCAAGCGGATCAAAGGTGGCAGCCGGGTTTTCGATCTGATTCCAGAAGTTGTTCAGTCGCACATTGGGATCGAACACACCGCGCTGTTGATCGATCGCGGTGTTCGCGATCGCGGCGTCGTAGATGGTTCTGCCACTGGTGCTGGCCGTGACGCCTGTGAGCAGCCGCACGACCTCCGAGTTGGCCAGGGTGAGATTGATGGCATCGTTGAGCGTCAACAGTTCCGCGGGGGCGTCGAACTGAGGATCATTGATCGTCGCCGGCCGCGGCATCAACGAGACCGGAACCTGCTGAAGCTGGCCGGGCGTGCGAATCTCAAGGCGACGCTGCTCGGGCAGAATCGGCCGAAACGGTTCAGCGGCGTGCGCGGCCAGCGCGGCATTCAAGACCACCGCACACAAAACTCCCAAACGGCGATTTTTTGGGATGATGTCCATGCCGAGCAGCATCGGCACGGATATAACGACTGCAACACCTGCTTGGGGCCTGTCGTTACAACCGGACCTTGCGCTGATCCCAATCGAACCACGGGCATGGGTTGTAGCGGTTGTGCGGGCCTGCTTGCGGCTCACACATCCGGCAGCAGCGGATCATTGTCGAGTGCCGCTTTGGCCAGCACGAAATCTTCCGTATCCTCGACGACTTTGCCGTCTCGTAGCACGATCGTTCGCTTGGCATTCCGCGCGACGTTTTGATCGTGGGTCACCAGAATGACGGTGATTTGTTGCTCTTCGTTCAGCTCGCGAAACAGCTCGATCACTTCTCGACTGGTTTTGGAATCTAAATTTCCCGTCGGTTCATCACCCATCAGGATCGACGGATGATTGACCAGGGCCCGAGCGATTGCTACTCGCTGCTGCTGCCCGCCAGAGAGCTGACTGGGGTGATGATGCCAGCGATCGGCTAGCCCGACCTTGCTGAGCATTTCCATCGCCCGGTCGCGGCGTTCGCGCGGTGCTAACTTCCTACCATACATCAAGGGCAATTCCACATTCTCTAATGCGGAGGTGCGATTGAGCAGATTGAAGTTTTGAAAGACGAAACCGAGTTGCTTGTTGCGAATCTTGGCCCGCTGGTCACGACTCATCGTCACGACTTCTTCACCGTCGAGCCGGTAGCTGCCATGCGTCGGACGATCCAGGCAGCCGAGCGTGTTCATCAAGGTCGATTTACCGCTGCCCGAGGGACCAATGAGAGCGATGTACTCGCCCAGTTCAATCTTGCCGGTCACGCTCTGCAGCGCATGCACTTTCACTTCGCCGAGATCATAGACGCGGCGAACGTCGTTGAGTTCGATCAGTGCCATCGGATCATTCGTACCTCAGCGCCTCGATCGGGTCGAGTCGGCTGGCTCGGCGAGCCGGATAGTAGCCAAAGAAGACGCCTACCGCCGCTGCGAAACCCATCGCCACAAAGGCTGCTGGAATCGACACCACCATCGGCCATTCCGTTCCTGGTTTGTAGGCATTGATCAACATCGTGGTCGCCATCGAGGCAGCCGTGCCGAGTGCTAAACCGATCGCGCCTCCGATGCAGGACAACACGACGGATTCGATTAAAAACTGTCGCAAAATATCTTTGCCGCGCGCACCAATCGCCATGCGAATGCCGATCTCACGGGTTCGCTCGGTCACGCTGACCAGCATGATGTTCATGATGCCAACACCGCCGACCACCAGGGAGATGCCAGCGATGGCAGAGAGCATCAGCGTCAAGGTACCGGTGATGATTCCGAGCGCCGCGGCGATCTCGGTGGTATCGCGGACACTGAAGTCCGCTTCTTCCTGTGGTCCGATTCCATGCCGCTCGTACATCAGCAGCTCGATCTGTCGGGTCGCAATGGCCATTTGATTGGTGCTCCGCGCAGACACCATGATTGCATGCACGCTGTCCAGGGGTGAACCATTGATCCGTTTGCGGACGGTCGTGTGCGGCAGCAGCACAACGTCGTCCTGATCGTCACCCACCATATTGGCCCCCTTCTTCTTCAAGATCCCGATCACGCGCAGCGGCACATTGTTCACGCGGATCATCTCATCGAGCGGATTGACGGTGCGAAACAATTTGGGAATCAACGTTTGTCCAATCACGCAGACCTTGGCGCTGGACTGGATGTCGCCTTCTGAAAAGAATCCACCGGCTTCCAGCTTCCAATTGCGAACGGTGAGGTAGTCCGCCCCCACGCCTTGAATCTCTTTGGGGTTCCAATTCTCATTGCCGTAGACGACTTGGCCAGCGGTACCAACGATCGGTGACGATGCTAAGACGGCGGGACAGGCATCGCCGATCGCATCCGAATCGGCGGCGGTTAGCGTCGGAGCGCCGGCTTGTCGCACGCCGCCGTGGCGAGTTTGCCCCGGCAGCACCAGAATGACGTTTGTACCAAGTGCTTCGAACTCGCCACTGACCAACTCCGTAGCCCCCTGGCCGATCGACACGATGGTGGTGACGGCCGCGATTCCGATCACCACGCCGATGACCGTGAGCACCGCTCGCATCTTGTTCTTCAATAAGGCCCGCAGAGCGGTGCGAACAGTATCCAGAAACGACATCGCACCTATTCCTTTCTTCCCGTCACCAAGGCGGCGCCGACTTCCAGATCGCCTTGGGCTAACTCAGTGAATCGGTTTTCGGTCAAGCCGGTGGTGATCGGCACGGCTTTGAGCAGCTCGCCGTCGACAACCCACACGTGCCGTTGATTCTTTTTCTGCTGGGCTTGTGCCTTTTCCGCTGCGGTTCGATTCGCGATCTCGTTTTCGCCTGCGCCGGCTGCCGACGTGTTCTTCCATTCCGAGCCATCGACCAGGTGGCGATCGCGCTCACGGACAAACTTCACATCTTCCGGGTAAAACCGCAGCGCAGCATTGGGGATTTTTCGCACGTTTTGAGTGGTCGCAACTTCAAATGAAATGCTGGCAGTCATGCCAGGCAGTAGCTTCAGATCAGGATTGCTGGCGGCGATCACGACCGGGTAAGTCACCACACTTTGCTCAGCGACACTGCTGACGCGAATCTGCTCAATTTCGCCAGCAAACACCTCTTCGGGATGCGCATCGACGCTAAACGTGACAGACCGCCCTTCTGCTTTCGCTGTTTGAATCAAACCGATATCGGCTTCGTCCACCGACGCGAAGACATGCACCTTTTCACGCAGATCGGGCGCGATCACAAATAGCTCCGGTGTTTGAAACTGCGCCGCCAGCGTCTGGCCCGGATTGATCTTGCGATCGATCACGACGCCATCGACCGGAGCGGTGACTTCGCAGTAGTTGAGATTAGCTCGTGAGGTCTCTAAGGAAGCTTGGGATTGTTGAATGGATGCTTTGGCCAGCTTGCGCAGCGCCTGCAGCGACTTCACTTCAAATACCAAAGCATCCATTTCACGATCGGACATGAAATCCTGATTGGTCTGCCGCAGCTTCTGACCGCGGATGTAATTGTTTAGCGCCTGTTGTAATTGTGCCTCGACGCGTTCCAGTTCCGCCTGACGCGTCGCCAAGGTCGCTTCGTCGCGGTCCACGTTTGCCTTAAACAGTCGCGGATCGACGCGCGCCAGGACGTCGCCTGCCTTGACCTGATCATTGAAGTCAACGTTCAGTTCAACGATCGGCCCTGAAACAAACGAGCCGATCGAGACCGACAGCACCGGCTGGACCGTTCCCGTTGAATTGACGTACCGCGTGATGTCTCCCTGCTCGATGTTAGCGGTTTCCCAGGTGACGCGGTTGCGCTGCGCCCAATAGTGCGCAGCCGGCCGATAGGCGATTGCACCTGCAGCACCGATCAGGGATGCAACGACAGCGATTTTAAGCGAGGTTTTCATTGCCGATCAAATTGCCCGACCCAGTTTTCTAGCTGCGGCCAATCGTTCCCAGATGTTCTGCGGGGGCTTCGGTATCGACATTTTACTCAAGCCTCCTGCCGCTGTTTGCCGAGTTCGCGCCGCGCCGGGAGCAGAATACCGATCGGAATGGCGGCGGCAGGCCCCCTGACTGGAGCACTGAGTGCACGCGCGCGGCGCTGCAATCGTTCGCAGCGCGGATTGAGCAGCCGCTCGGAGCCGGGCGGTTCAGTAGGCAGTGAGTTTCAGCCCGATGATGGACACCATCAATAGGATCAGAAAAACACCCGCCCGGCGTTCACGGGTTCGCCCAAAAACAGCATGCCGAGCACAATCGCACCAAACGTGCCGATACCGACCCAGAGGCCGTAGGCCGTGCCGATCGGAAGGGTTCGCGCAGCCAGGGCAAGCAAATACATGCTTGCAACGATCCCGCTAATGGTCAGAACACTCGGCACGAGCTTGGTAAAGCCATCGGTGTATTTCAGGCCAATTGCCCAGCCCGCTTCCAAGACACCTGCAATAACAAGAAGAACCCACGGCATCACGACGCTCCTATCAGGGGCGCGTCGTCTTGTCCTAACCGGGTACGTCGCTCATCGTCCGGGCCTGAATGGCTAAAGTGAGTTGAATTGTGCCGAATCGTAGGCTAAAGGTGCTGCTTGGTCAATGACGATTTGCGGAACGACGCAAGGTGTCCAGGCATGGCGGTATTTGTCGCGCCGAGTGTGAGAATATTGCAACTGGCGCGACTGGCCGCCTGGCAAGAATCGCGGCTGCCCTTGTCGGGGCTGAATTGCTCAGTCATGCAAGCGGGGAGCGCACTTCCATTCGTTCCCTGTCAATTTTGCGTTGTTGTTGCAGGCAATCAGCTTCTAAGCAACTCTGTGATTCTTTCGGTCCAATCGGGTGCCGCTGTGCGGCTGATTGCTCGTGAGAACCGGACGCTAACGCGTGCCGGCTGATTGAATTTTGCCGAATATCATGTCCTGTGCTGCTTAGCGATTGCCTTGTTCGGTCATGTGAGCTTGTTCCGCCGCTTCGACTTCGGCATCATGCACCGCGGTTTCTTCGGGGCTGACTTCGACTCGCTGGCCTTCTTGAACACCGCAGCCTGCCGCAGAAAGAATGATTCCCAACAGCAGCAATAGAACCCTGTTGCTGTTTGCTACGACTGGGTAACGAAATCAAGGTTTGCCGGCAAAAGGCCGCTTGTCTCCGGCGAATCTCGCCCCACCAACGGATGACCGGCGGTCAAGGTTAACTCAATCTTCATCGCAACTGCGAGCAAGCTTAACTCGCGTGCCATAGGATTCCGCCAACGAAAGCGGAAACGTTCTCGTCAGTGATTGACAACCACCCACGTACGGCCCGTACGTGTTCGATCTTTACCTGTTTGGACGAATCCTTAGGGAAAATTGAGATGAGAAGGCATGTTTATCTTGCCGGTCGCGGAGCGAGTGACAAGCGAAACGTTTCCCCCAATCACCGGGGGTTTACGCTTGTGGAACTATTGGTCGTGATCGCGATCATTGGCGTACTGGTCGGCTTGCTGTTGCCGGCGGTGCAAGCGGCGCGTGAGTCCGCGCGGCGAATGCAGTGCAGCAACAACCTGAAACAGGTCGGCTTGGCGTTCCACATGTTCCAGGACACCCGCAACCACCTGCCCACCGGCGGGCGGGACGGAAAGGCAACCGATGCCTTGGACGCCTGCTGCAATTCACTCACTCGTGACGGCTGGAACTGGGCCTATAAAATCCTGCCTTACCTGGAGCAAAATAATGTTTATGAACTGGGCAGTGACAGCGATCCAGTGGGTACTCAAGACATCGTCGCCCAGCAAGCTGTTGCCACCTACTACTGCCCGAGCCGCCGCGCTCCGACCCCGCACGGCGCCGCCAAGTTCTATCGCAATGACTATGCAGGCAACGCTGGTCAACGAGGCTCCGGTGGCCTGCGCTCCACGTCGAGCAACCCTGCCGCGGTAAGCAACGGCAAAAGTGGCGTGGTGATTCAGACCGATGCCGGCACGATCACGGTCGAGCGTATCAAAGACGGCTCGTCCAACACCATCATGGTCGCTGAAAAGGCGCTGCACCCTTCTGCCCACGGTACCGAAGGCGGCGACAACGAACGCTGGAGCAACGCCGGCTGGGATGAAGACATCGTCCGCTTCGGCGCCCATCACTCCGGCGTTGGGCTGACGCCCCTGCCCGACATGCAGGCCCCCAACGCCGAAAACAGCTGGCTCGATCCCCAGGGGCTCGGCTATGGCCAGTGGCATCCGTACTTCGGTTCGGCGCACGTCGGCGGCATGAACGCCTGCATGGCCGATGGATCGGTACGATTGTTCTCCTACGACATCGACGGCGAAGTGTTTCGTCGCGCCAGCCTGTCCAGCGACGGCTTGTCGGTGAGCTTCGATTGATTGAGCTCCCCTGCATCTGCTCGGCGGCCGCCGGGCCGCCCGCCTCCATCGTTTCCGCTTGCACCTACACGGACCACATTCCAATACTTGATATCCATGAGACGACTACGATCGCTGTTGTTCCTGCCCGTTCTATGGATCGCCGCTGGTTGCGATCGCACGCCTGAACCAGCACCATCACTCGATAGCGCCGATGTCCAAGCGGCTATCGAACAGGAGGACGCTGCAATTCGCGAACAAGAGTCGCAGCAGTAGGAACTCGTCCTGACAACTGCGGCAATCAAAACTCGTACGGGCTGGTGCTTTCAACACAGGTGAGCAGCAGCCCGTTTTGCTGGGCACTCGGAAGTGCCTGCCGCGGGCCGAAGAGCTTGACATTTTTCCAACCAGATGTGAGTTTGGTAGGCGGCTGGGCGGAGCTTACTGCGTCACCGCCAGCCGATGTCGTTCTGGTCGCTCCGCTGATCGGCGGGAATGCAGTGCCGTCTTCTAGCTCGGTTGCTACGCCGATTGAGTAGCTTACAAACTCATGTCCAAGTCTCCCTGGTACCGCGACGGATTACGTTTTGAATGCACCGGCTGCGGCGATTGCTGCAGTGGCGAGCCGGGGTTTGTGTGGGTCGACGAGCAAGAGATTGCGGCCTTGGCGGCGGAGCTGGCGATGCCGCTGGAGCAATTCCGGGCGCAGTACGTCCGCCAGGTCGACGACCTGCAGAGTTTGACCGAGCGGCCCGGCGGCGACTGCATCTTCTTGGACGCTCAGTCGCGCCAGTGCACCGTTTACGCTGCCCGGCCGGTGCAGTGCCGCACCTGGCCGTTCTGGGATAGCACCATCGGCCGCAAGAAAGATTGGGAAGCGACCTGCCGGGCCTGTCCTGGCAGCGGCACGGGGCGGCTCTACAGCTTCGAGGAAATCGAGATCCAAAGAAAATCGCGAGCGCTCTAAAGTTTGCGGGTTCTGCCGACGATAACGATTGCAGGACGGCCTGCTACCGGCTACCGCTGGAGAGCAGCGCCGTCTGCGGGCGAACTTGACGCTGGCTTGTCGATGCCGTAGATTCAAATCGCTAAGTCTATCGAATGTAAAGATTTAGAGACGCTCGTCCAGCTTGCTCGCCGGCCCCGCAAGGAAGCCGGTGGGCGGGATCAGGTGGCGAGTTTTTCGGGCGATTGGAATCCAGGCAACGTCGGTCCGCGGAGGGTTAGCTTGACCAAGAAAGACATCGTTCGGACCATTTCGGAAGAGATGGGGCTGACGCAACAACAGACCAAAGACGTGGTTCAGCGGACGTTCGACGCGATCATCAATTGTTTGGCGAGCGGGCGCAGGATCGAGTTGCGTAATTTCGGTGTGTTCGAGGTCAAGCAGCGCGCTGCTCGAACGGCGCGGAACCCCCGCACCAACGAGCAAGTCGAGGTGCCGAGCAAGTTCGTCGTCACCTTTAAGCCGGGAAAAGAGATGGAAGCCAGGGTGAACCAGCCGATCGACCATCAGGCGTCGGTCCACGCACCGCTGTTTCCATCAGATTGGACCGCCAAGAAAAAGACCGACGGATCGGCCTAGCAAGCCCGCCGGAGAGCTCCGGCACCGAGCGACCGCGGGACCGCTGAGCGTCAGCCCCTCGCAGCGCGATCCAACCGTATACACCTGCACCAATCGCAACTGTTCATGGAGGAACCCGCGATGCGTCGCGCCCTGCAACTCACCATCCTGGCCGTCTGTCTGTCGACTTCCGTCGGTTGCTTTTTGCCGATCTACTCGGCACGCCCAGAGCGCCGGGTGCAACAACTGCTCTTCACCAGTGAAGACCTGCGGATGATGGTCGACGAATGGGAGCGATTCTGGTTCCTCGATTCGCCCAGTCACCTGACTCCGCTGCGAACGCATGGGGGCATCATCTAGCTCTCGCACGACGGTTCTTCATCGATTCTTCATCGAATCGCGGGGCTTCGTCGGCTGCAAAATCGAGGCCGGTCTGATAGCCTAACGGGGCCGACCGCTGGAAATCCGGTGGTCATGATTGGCTTCGAGCTGTCCTGGTCAACGATTCATGCCTGCTTACCACTTTTCGGTTCACTACCGCGTCGTGTTGATGCTGGCAGCGGCGTTTGCCGTCGCCATGCTCGCCACGGGCTGCGCCCCGGCAGCCTCGCGCGAGGAGCACAGCGGCACGCGTCCGCGCTGGCCAAACCCGGAACTTCAGGGCAAGATCAACATCGACGGCAGCAGTACGGTGTTTCCGATCAGCGAGGCTGCCGCCAGCCAGTTTCGCCAACGCTACCCGAATGTGAGCGTCAACGTCGGCGTGTCGGGCACCGGCGGCGGCTTCAAACGCTTCATCCGCGGCGAGATCGATATCTCCGATGCCTCGCGTCCGCTCGATGCCCGCGAGTTCGACTCGGCGCTGCAGGCCGGTATCACGGCGATCGAGCTGCCGATCGCTTACGATGGTCTGACGGTTGTCGTCCATAACGATAACGACTGGGTCGATCAGCTCACGATCGAAGAAATCCACGCGATCTATGCCGCCGGCAAGGCCGCCAAACGCTGGTCCGACATCCGCCCCGGGTTCCCCGACCGGCCGATTCAGCCGTTCGCTCCCGGTACCGACTCAGGGACCTTTGAATACTTCCGCGAAATCGTGATCGGGCCCAAAGAGTCGCTGCGCTCGGACATGAGCACCAGCGAGGACGACAACGTGCTGGTGACGGGCGTCGCGGGTTCAGCCGGTTCGATCGGCTTTTTTGGCGCCGCCTACTTCGAAGAGAACCGGCACCGAGTGCGGGCCGTGCCGATCGTCGATCCGCAGACCGGCAAGGCGGTGCTCCCTTCCAATGAAACAATTGAATCGGGCGAGTACTCACCGCTGAGTCGGCCGCTGTTCATTTACGTTGCCAACCGTTCTGCGGGCCGACCGGAGGTCAAGCGGTTCATTGAGTTCTTCTTAGAGCACGGCCCCCAGTTGGCTTCCGCCGCCGGTTATGTGGCGCTGCCGCCAACGATTTACCAGGCCGGCTTGACCAACTTTCGCAATCGCCACACCGGAACGCATTACCTCACGGCTGAGGGAGAGAAACGCGAGGGGGCGGTGACGGAGGTGTTTCAAGCGCACCATTTGCGGGAGGGCCGATGAACGCTGCGGGAGGTTTAGCAGCATCGCCTGCCAGAGCCGACTTGGACGAGCGAGTGTCAACGCTGTTGCGCGGCGAGCATCGCCCGCTGGCGCTGGTCCGCGCCCGGGAAGTCGTGATCTACGCGTTGCTGCTCCTTTGTGGGCTATTTTCCTTGCTGGTCACCGTCGCCATTGTCTACGTCCTGGCCGCGGAAACCGTGACGTTCTTCCGGTTCGACGAAGTCACCTTCAGCAACTTCTTTGGCTCCACCCGCTGGAACCCGCTGCTCGGAGGCGAAAAGAGTTTCGGGATCTGGGCCCTGATCAGCGGCACGATGTTGATCACGGTGATCGCGATGGCGATCGCCTTGCCGCTGGGTCTGATCACTGCGGTCTACTTGAGCGAGTACGCGCCCAAGCGGGTGCGGAACATCCTCAAGCCGATTTTGGAAGTCCTCGCCGGGGTGCCGACCGTGGTCTACGGCTTCTTCGCCCTGATGACGATCACGCCAGTGCTGCAGTGGTTGCACAGCGGCTTCAGTGTCTACAACGCCGCCAGCGCCGGGATCGCGGTCGGCATCCTCTGCCTGCCGACGGTCTGTTCGCTTGCCGAAGACGCGCTGCAAGCGGTGCCGCGTGCGCTGCGGGACGGAGCCTATGGACTGGGCAGCACGCGGTTTGACGTGTCGGTCAAGGTCGTCGTTCCGGCGGCGCTCAGCGGGATCATCAGCGCCTTTTTGCTAGCGATCGCGCGTGCTGTCGGTGAAACGATGGTCGTTGCATTGGCCGCCGGCAGCCTGCCCCAGGCGACGATCGACCCCCGCGAGCAGGTGCAGACGATGACCGGCTTTATGGTTCAAATGGCGACCGGAGACGTGTCCAATTACGGTACGGAATACTATTCGATGTACGCGGTCGCTGCGACGTTGTTCGTGATGACCATGTCGCTGACGCTGATCGGCAACCTGGTTCGCCGACGATTCCGCGAGGCCTATGAGTGATGGCAAACATGCCTGATTCGTCTCGGCAGTTCGCTGCTGATACCCTGCCAGCCGCGCCCGGCAACGACGCTTCGACACGTGGTCCGCTGGAATCGGTGGAGTTGCTCAGCGGCAATCCGCGCCGGCGGCGCGACCGGCGGTTCCGCTGGCTGTGCATCGCGACCGCGACGCTGTCGGTGTTGATTTTGATCGGCTTGCTCGGCTCGATCCTGATTCAGGGGCTGCCGCATTTCACCTGGACCCTGATCACCAGCGGTCCCGAACCGGATCCCCATCAAGCAGGGATTCGTCCGGCGATCTTCGGCACGCTGTGGGTGTGTTTGATCTGCGGCCTGCTGACGCTGCCGATCGGAATCGCCACGGCCATCCTGCTGGAAGAATACCAGCCGAAGAACCGCATCGGCCGGTTCTTATACGGACTCATTCAACTGAACATCACCAACCTCGCGGGGGTGCCGAGCGTCGTCTATGGCCTGCTGGGACTGACCGCCTTTGTCTCGATGTTCGGCCTCTTCAGTTCAACTTCGCAAGATCCAGAGGCGCCGTCGAGCCGCTATGAAATCGGCGTGCAATATTTCGATCAGTTCTTCAGCGAAGGGGAACGTGCGATTCTGATCCCCATCGATTCCGCCGCCGCACCGATGACGCAGCCGGTCGCCGGCATGACGGCGCTGAATTTCTACGGCGAGGAGATTCGGCCCACGGTGCTGGCTCCCGGTCAGCCTTTGCCGACCAACGAGTCGTTGCAGTACACGTTGTATGCGGACGCCGAAGCTGGCCGGATCACGCACAAGGCCTGGTATTACTTCTCGCTGCCGTTGGGTCGGGGTGTGCTCGCCGGAGCGCTCACCTTGATGTTGGTGATCTTGCCGGTGGTGATCATCAGCAGCCAAGAGGCGCTGCGTGCCGTCCCCTCGTCGCTCCGCGCCGGAGCGCTGGGGCTGGGCGCTACCCCGTGGCAGGTCGTCTGGAACGTGACGTTACCCTCGGCGATGCCGGGCATCTTGACCGGGGCGATTTTGGCGATGAGCCGGGCGATCGGAGAGACCGCTCCGATCCTGATCATCGCCGGGATTGTCTACATCAGCCGCGCCCCTCAGCACCTGATGGACGACTTCACCGTGATGCCACTGCAGCTCTTTAACTGGATCAGCCGTCCGCAAGAAGACTTCCATTCGCTCGCCGCCGCGGGGATTATTCTGTTGCTGGGCATCTTGCTGTCCTTCAACGCGGTCGCCGTGTTGATCCGCCAGAAGTTGCACAAACCACTCAGTTAACGTCGGAGAGCACCCGATGCCCGATCCCGTAACGACCCGCCCCCTGCCGCCTAGCCACCTCGACCCATCGCGGGAAGCTGCCTTGGCGACCAGTCCACCCCATCCACCACAGACTCGCGTGGCCAATCGAACCTCGATCGAACTTCGCCACCTGAGCGCTTGGTACGGCGATTTTCAGTCGCTGCACGACATTTCATTCGACATCCCAGCCAATCGAGTGACCGCACTGATCGGGCCGAGCGGCTGCGGCAAAAGCACGTTGCTGCGGTGGATCAACCGCATGAACGACACCATTCCCGGAGCGCGCGCCAGCGGCACGCTGCAGTTGGGAGAGACGGACCTGTTGGCTCGGGCAACCGACGTCGTCGACCTGCGGCGGCGGATCGGCATTGTGTTCCAACGTCCCAATCCATTCCCCAAAAGCATCTTTGACAACGTCGCCTTTGGCCCCCGACTGCACATGCGAATGACGCGTTCGCAGTTGCAAGATGTTGTCGAGTGGGCGCTGCGCAAGGCCGCGGTCTGGGACGAAGTGAAAGACCGCCTGGCAGCCCCGGCACTCGGGCTTTCCGGCGGCCAGCAGCAACGGTTGTGCATCGCCCGCGCGATCGCGATCGGCCCGGAAGTGCTGCTGATGGACGAACCCTGCAGCGCCTTGGACCCCGCCAGCACGCTGGCCGTGGAAGACTTGATCTTCGAACTTCGCAAGCAATATACCATTGTGATCGTGACTCATAACATGCAGCAGGCGGCGCGGTGCAGCGACCAAACCGCGTTCTTCTATGAGGGCAAACTGATCGAAGTCGGGGCGACCACCGGTGTCTTTACCAAGCCTAAGCAAAAACAGACAGAAGACTACGTCAGCGGCAAGTTTGGGTAGTGCCTGTCCGAAAAGGGGTCTGACCCTTTCAAGGCGACTGGATTCCATTGCGTGGTAGGTTTTGCCGAAGAGGGTCAGACCCCTTTTCGGATAGGCTTTCAACGCCACTTATAAGGATCAGGCATGTCCAAGCACTTAGAACGCGGATTGATGGAGTTGCGAGAAGAGCTGCTGTTGCTCTTCGGCTTGGTCGAACAGATGATCGACCTGGCGGTTCGTTCGCTGGTGGAACGCCGACCCGACTTTGCCTCTCGGGTCGTGGCTCACGACAAAACGGTCAACGAACGCGAGGTGAAGCTCGAAGAAGAATGCCTCAAACTGCTCGCCTTGCATCAGCCGGTGGCGACCGACCTCCGCGAAGTGATCACCGTGGTGAAGATCAACTCGGAGATCGAGCAGATGGCGGACTTAGCCTGCAACATCGCTGAACGAGCGGTGTCGCTGGATCATTATCCGCTGTTCGCCGTTCCAGAAGAACTCAACGATATGGTCCATGAGGCCATCTCGATGGTCCGCCGCGCCCTGGACGCGTTTGTTTCCAGCGATGCACAAAAGGCTCGGGAAGTGATCCGCAACGATGATGTGGTCGACGCGCTTCACCGCGTGATCATCGAGCAATTGCAGGAATTGATGCTCCAGTCATCCGAGCACATCATTCCCGCGGTGCATTGCTTCAGCGCTTCAAAGAATATTGAGCGGGTGGCGGATCTGGCAACCCACTTGGCCGAAGACACGATCTATATGATTGAAGGTGAGATCGTGCGTCATAAGCTGGCTTCCAAAATTTAAACTTGAGGTCGCACAATTCGACCGGCCTTTGGTGTCCTGTAAAACCATCGGCCCATCAGCCAGCAGGCGTTAGCCTCCGGTTTTCCCAGGATCGGCAGCGCTGGGGAACCGGGTGCTTAACGCACTCCGGCTGATCGAATCAACCGCAAGTTTACATTAAGGCGGCGCATTAAATTCGTTGCGTGTAACCTGCCTTTGGTGTCCTGGAAAATCACCGTCCTATCAGCCGGCAGGCGTTAGCCTCCGGTTCTGCTGGGATCGGCAGCGTTTAGGAACCGGGTGCTAACGCACTCCGGCTGATCGAATCAACCGCAAGTTTACATTAAGGCGGCGCATTAAATTCGTCGCGTGTGACCTGCCTTTGGTGTCCTGTAAAACCATCGTCCTATCAGCCGGCAGGCGTTAGCCTCCGGTTCTGCTGGGATCGGCAGCGCTGGGGAACCGGGTGCTAACGCACTCCGGCTGATCGAATCAACCGCAAGTTTACATTAAGGCGGCGCATTAAATTCGTCGCGTGTGACCTGCCTTTGGTGTCCTGTAAAACCATCGGCCCATCGGCCCATCGGCCGGCAGGCGTTAGCCTCCGGTTTTCTCAGGATCGGCAGCGCTGGGGAACCGGGTGCTAACGCACTCCGGCTGATCGAATCAACCGCAAGTTTACATTAAGGCGGCGCATTAAATTCGTCGCGTGTGACCTGCCTTTGGTGTCCTGGAAAACCATCGGCCCATCAGCCGGCAGGCGTTGGCCTCCGGTTTTCCCAGGATCGGCAGCGCTGGGGAACCGGGTGCTAACGCAGGTTCAGAAAAAACCTTTGGCTAAAACGATCGGCGCTACTCGTTCTATCATTCGTGAGAACCGGAGGCTAACGCCTGCCGGCTGATTGAATTTTGCCGACTATCATGTCCTGCGCTGCTTCACGCACTCCGGCTGATCGAATCAGCCGGAAGCTGGCATTCAATCGCTGCGTTTTAGTCCAGTCCATAATGTTCGATCTCAGCCCAATAATCCTCAAACGCGCCTTCTTTGTGGAAATCGGGACTGTTATCTAAATCATGGCACTGCAGGCACTGATCGCGGGCTTTATCCAGCGGCAAACGCATCGCCAGGCGCAGCGCGTCGCGTTGCTCGGCGGTGACGTCGGCTCCTGCTTGTTCGGCTGCGGTGTGTTTGGCACCTGGGCCGTGGCAGTTTTCACAGCCGTTGCCGGTGAGGTGCGAACTGGCCGCCAGCGAGAGGTAGCCCGAGTCATAAGGATAATAGTGCTGGGGATTCCAGCCGGTCACGTGACAGCTCAGGCACTCGGGGTCAAAGTGCCGCGGGACGTCACCGCGTTCGCCCGGATGAACGATGCTCTCGGTTGCCATGGCATGCGGCGAGTTCTCCCAAATCTCATAAGCTGTCGTGTGACACTCGCCACACGCTTTGCTGCCGACAAAACGGTCGCCGCTGGGATGTTGGACCGGCCGCAGCCCGAGGCCTTCGAGTCCCAACGCTTTGAGTTGGTCCTGGTAGTTCGCCATCAATTGCCGCATCGCTGGAGCATCTTCGAACTCGTGCGTCATCGCCACACGCGCGTAACGATACGGCTGGTCCGAATCGGGATAGAGCGCCACGATTCCGGCGTACATCCCTTTATTGCCGGTCACGATCAGTTTGGTGTCCGAGCCTTCGATCGACTGCGGGCGGTATAGCGGTTCGCCGAAACCGCCGGCGACCACCACCAAATCAAAGCCCGCGACCTGCTGCACCGCCTTCGCCGCTGCATCCTCTTCGCCGTAGAACAGCAGCACGCGGAAATCGGCCTGGTCCTGCTGCATGCTCGCCAGCGCCTCGGTCATCGCTTCGGCGACCGCTCCGACTTCGATTTCGCCGCTGCTGGGCGTCTCCAGCGCCTGCGGATCCAGAATGGCGGTCACACCGATCTTGCGTTCACCGGCTGTGATCAGCTTGTAGCGAGCGGTCAGCGACGGATCGATCAGCGTCACGTTGGCTGCGGCGAACATCCCATCCTGCGGGTCATCTTCGGCCGCCGCCACCGCGATCAGCTCACCGACCCCCAGACGCAGGTCATCCGGGCCAAAGCCGACGGCGCGATAGTCCATTTCCTGCAAACCGGTCGCTGTGACCTGGAACTTAATTTCCGCTTGTCGGCCGAATCGCCGCACTTGGTTGCCGGCGTCGACCGGCACGAGTTCCCAGCCAAGATCCTTGAGCTGCTGCATGAACGTCATGCGCCGCGCCAGCCCGCCCTTTTGGTTCTCCAGCCCGGTGCAGCCACACGGCTCGATATAGCCGTGCTGGTTTCCGGTCACGACCAGCGCCACCTGTGGCTGAGGCCAGGTTGTCCAATCTTCCGGCCCTTCCGCACCGCCAGTCGGAGCGGCGAGAGTCGCGGCGCTGGCCGTGCTCGCTGGCTTGGTGTCTGCCGTCGGCTCCCCAGTTCCTGCGGTTTGCGCCGCAGTATCGACGCGCGGCGGAGTCAGCGGCGCGTCGATGGCATCGCTGGCGGGCGAATCCGGCATCGTGACGGTGACGTCGCGCTGGTCGACGACCGCCGGCTCAGGCTTGCTTCCGCAGCCGGTTGCCGTCAGCCCGAGCAGCGCGATTAAGCATGCCCCAAGCGCCGGTGGGGCCAAGTGCCAGCCAGATCGGCCGCCGGTTCCACAAGTCATTCGGTTTACTTGAGGGTGCTGCTGGGCCGTATTCATAACTGCAACTGCTAGAGTGTTCGGAAGTGGATCTGCACAGGGAGGTACCGGCTGGGATTCGGTTAAGGGGTCAGGAGTCAATTGCCGCAAGCGGCCCTTCGGGTGCTTCGCACAATTGACTCCTGACCCCTTAACCGACATTTGATGTTGACGCTCCATTAGTCTTCGACGCGAGCGGTGCGCTGTTGGTTGCGAAGCTGCTTCATCGTGTCCACGATCGCTTGGGCGCGAACGCGGGTCGCTTCGGCCAACTGCTCCTGGTCGCGAAGGGGCTGCTCACGATCGCTAATCGTGTCAAATGCTTTCCAGTCTATCTTCCACTGTCGCTCTTCTGCCGCGGTTTTCAAGGCGGCGATCACCTGATCGAGTCGGGTGAGCAGTTCGGCAGTCGGCTTGGCTGGAAAGCTGCGATAAGGGCCTGTGCGGTGCCGGGTCGGGCTGGCTCCGGCCAGGTTCGTGAGCGGGCGATTCACGCGGCGGTGATACTGAGTCGCCGCCACGACTCCGGCGATCGAACCGAGCACCAGCGCCACGATCATCGGGCCGATGCTGCCGCTGAGTCCCAGCAGCATTGACGCAAACAAGCAGATTCCGACGGAAGCCAACAGCGGCCAGGGCACCGCTTCGGGGATCGGCCCGCTGCGACGCCGCAGACCGCCCTGATCGCTGTCGGCCAAAATGTCGACCGCGATCACCGTGATGTTGTCGGTCCCGCCGCGGAGGTTCGCCAAGTCGACGAGCAGCCGTGTGGCGAGCTGGGGCGACAGCGCTGCCAGCAGCGGCCCGAGTTCCGCGTCCTCCACGTGCCCGGTCAGTCCATCGCTGCAGAGCAGGAACCGGTCACCTTTTTGCAGTGCAAACGGTCCTTCGAGATCGACGACCACGCTCGGCGAAGGCCCCAGCGATCGGGTGATGACGTTCTTGGGAATCGCCTGACAAAGCTGGCTTTCGGGCTTCACTTGCCCGGAAGCTTGCATTTCCCACACCAAGCTGTGGTCGAACGTCATTTGCTCCAGCCGATTGTGCCGCAGCCGATAAACACGGCTGTCGCCGACATGGGCGATGACCGCACCGGTGGGCAAAATCGCCAGCGTGCTGGCGGTCGTCCCCATGTTGTAAAATTCGGGGTTTTGCTGACCGCGTTGATGAATATCGACGTTGGCCTGCTGCACCGCATCGCGCAGCGCCGCGGCCGGATCGCCACCAGCCTGCCGCAGGTAATACATCGGGATCTGCTCGGCAGCGATCCGGCTGGCGAGTTCCCCGGCGGCATGTGCCCCCATCCCATCGGCGACGACGAACAGATGCCCGCGCGCTGCGAACCGCTCGCGCGAATCCGCCGTCACCACCATGTGCGAATCCTGGTTGTTCGAGCGGCGCATGCCCACATCGGAAACCGCCGCAAAGTCGATCGAAGCTTTCCAGGAATCGGGCACAGTCGCGGTGGGGCAGGCGGATGGGCTGAACGAAAACTCGGCGGCTGATCTGGGGCGGGCTACGCCACAGGGGCAATGCGGCCGAGCTGATTCTGGATTATGGATCGGCATCGGCGCGCTCACCAGCACCCGCAAATGTTGGAGAATCCATTTTAATCGGAATGAACGGCGGAAAAAGGTGAACCGGAGCCCCAGGAAAGTGCTCGGGAGGGTTGTCAACGAGGCGATCATTCGCCAGAATCTCGAACGCATCGGAACGGTGGCCAGCCTCGCTGGTCGCCGCCGAAGGTCCCCGGGAGCGGTGGCTGAGTGGTCGAAAGCGCCGGTTTGCTAAATCGGTGAACTGGGAAACCGGTTCCGCAGGTTCGAATCCTGTCCGCTCCGTTTGGACTTCTTCTATGTACCGGCCCTCCAATCTGTAGAAGTGGGTCACACCAGAGGGCGTAGCTCAGTCGGTAGAGCAAAGGACTTTTAATCCTTTGGTCCTGGGTTCGAGTCCCAGCGCCCTCACTTCTTTCTCGCCACCCGCTGGCCAGCCCCCTCGCCTGTGCTCAACTGGGGCGGGCCTCTCGGCCGGTCCCGGCTCACCACTGGTCAACGAGGCGCGCGCCGTCCGCTGCTAGCCGCGACTGCGCGGCGGAAAAGGCTTGTTCGGTGTGGCCGCAGCCTCGTTCTCTGGAACGCTCACTCGCCCATTGGGCGGTATTCTTCAGGGCTGCGGGCGCTCGCACTGGCGTTGGCCTCTTTTTCTTTGACCGCCTGCCCCACGTCCAGAATAAACTCGTTGGGGCCGCTGGGGGTGATTTCGATCGACAGTTGAGTCGTGTTGGGCACGCGGTGCTCGGCAGCCACAACCTGGAACACTTCGAACTTCCCGGTCTTCATCGCTCGATCGTAATCACGCAGTTGCTCGGGAGTTGCATTGACGCCTGGGTGTGTTGGCCGCGGGTCCCCTTCGGTCGTGGTTTTACTGACCGTGACCTTGAACGTTCCCGCCGGGGCTCCAGGATAGGTCGAGTACGTGTGCAGCTTGACCGCTCCGGAATCGTCGGTCGTTCCCCCGGCTGGCCAGCGAGTCAAGGCGGCATCCTGCGGTAGCAACGTCACGGCTGCGCCGGGCAGTGGCTTGCCGTCCTGCATCACGGTGACCGTTGCCGGATAGAGTTCAGGCATCCCTTCGGGGCGTGGCTCGCCGCAGCCGGTTGCCAACGCTAGCAAGCACGCACTAACCACAAACAGCCGGAAATTCATCTTCGTTCACTAATGGGTGGAAAATATTGGAAAGGACAACGCGCTCAGCAGAACCGATGATTTATATCAGATCGGAGCGTTGGTTCCCAAGTCTTGTCCCGATTTGATTTTGTTCAGATTTCTCCCGTTCCACCCCGATCCGTGCTGTGTGCGGCGCCCTCGTTCGGAGGCTCTATGCACGGCTTCGTAGTCGTGGCCTGGATTTTCTTGGGGAAGATCAGTAGTTTTGCGTGGTTGCCTGCGAATAAATCCCGCCTTGCCGAGCCGGTTAGGAATGGCGATTCGTGTCGCCCGATCGCTCGGTTTCCACCGTTGTTGAGAAGCAGCCTGCTTCTTTTTGTCGTTTTTCTTTCATTATTTTGGAGATTTCAATGCGTCATCGACCTCGAAGGACCGGTTTCACGCTTGTGGAACTGCTTGTGGTCATCGCCATCATTGGCGTGATGGTCGGCCTGTTGTTGCCAGCCGTGCAAGCCGCTCGCGAAGCTGCGCGGCGAATGCAGTGTAGTAACCGGCTGAAGCAGATCACCCTGGGTTTGCACAACTACGAAAGTACGTTTAAGACGCTGCCGGCCGGCGGGGTGATGATGAACGGAGCAAATGTCCAGCGGCACTTCCCCGGCATCATCGTCGGCTTGATGCCGTTCATGGAGCAGCAGGCGCGGCACGAGGCGATCCAGAATCGCTTTGCTACCAGCAACAGTGTCGATGCTGCGATCTTCAATGGGCCCGAGTATCAGACGCCGCTGCCTGAATTGGTGTGTCCTTCGGAGCCTAACGGCTCCTCGCCATCGCCGCATGCGAGCAATGCACGCATCAACTATATGTTCAGCATGGGCGATGGGATGCTTAAGCTCGATGCTGCTTGGCACCATCCGAACTACATCAACAACCAATACGTTCAAGCTCGCCATCGTGGTCCGTTCCACACCGATAGTTGGTTGAAGATGGGCGCCATCACCGACGGAACGAGCAATACGCTGGCCTTCAGCGAATCGGCCAGTGCGCCGCACGGCTACTGGTCGCCTCAGGTCAAAGGAGGCTCGGGCGTCAGTTCTGGGATGTTGCAAGACGGCGGGCAGCCGGTCATCAACCCCAGTGTCTGCATGGCCAACTCGCTCAACCCACAGGATCGTAGGACGTACGCCGAACCTTGCGATACGTGGCGCGGCAATTTCTTCCAGTCCGGTACCCCTTGGAATGGTTTTCACACCGTGATCCCGCCTAACGGACCAAGCTGCTGGGCCAGCCCCACCGGTTACTACGCCGCAATCTTCACGCCCAACAGCTATCACCCCGGCGGGGTCATGGCTTCGTCACTGGATGGATCGGTGCGATTCATCTCCGACAGCATCAATAGCGGAGACCTGACGCAAACTCAGCCGACGGCCGGGCGTAGCCCGTATGGTGTTTGGGGAGCGCTGGGGACCCATCAAGGCGGCGAAGTCGTTACCCTCGAGTAGGTTTTTCTTTATAAGCTCGCTCGACTCTCCGAGTCGAGCGAGCAACCAGTGAATCGAGCTGTCTCGCCGACGCAGGTTTTCTCCGTGTCCTCCACGTCACCGCGGGAAGGCCATGACTGCCCCTGCCAGAAGTTTCTCACGGCGGCAGGCAGCTCGCGAAGTAGAAGGAAAAGAGGTTTGCGGCCATCTGTCCGCCGCAACCTAGTCCGCTGGGAGTCGCCTCGACCAGCCATTGGGGCGTGTTGGGCATCCGGTCCTCAGCCGCCGCGGTCGTGGTTCTAAGCGGTACCGGACATGATAGACCGCGAAATTCGATCAGCCGGCACGCGTTACGGCTTGTTGATTTAATCAGCCGCAACGCGTTAGCGTCCGGTTCCCGCGAAATCATAAGCCGGACCGTCCAGTACGTGTGCAGCTTGACCGCTTGAGAATCATCGGTCGTTCCCCCGGCTGGCCAGCCGAGTCAAAGCGGCATCCTGCGATAGCAACGTTACTGCTACGGCGGGCAGCGGGGGGCTGTGCTGGATCACGGTAACCCTCACCAGGTAGCGTTAGCGGATCGCCAGCACAAAAGCACAGCAGGAATTATCAAAGGATTTCGTTGATTTTGCCTTGGAAAGCGAGTAGCTTGAATGGGTTGGTCTGTGAATAAGCCATCGATTTCCGAGTTTTTAGATGGTCGCGATTTGCATCACCAGCAACGCGCTCGGTTCCCGCTATCGTTTTAAAGCACTCTGCTGCTATTCTTTGTTATCTCTTTTAATTTTTGGGAGATTTCGATGCGGTATCGATCTTGGAGACCCGGTTTCACGCTTGTGGAATTGCTTGTGGTCATCGCCATCATTGGCGTGATGGTCGGCCTGTTGTTGCCAGCCGTGCAAGCCGCTCGCGAAGCTGCGCGGCGAATGCAGTGTAGTAACCGGCTGAAGCAGATCACCCTTGGTTTGCATAACTACGAAAGCACGTATAAGTCGTTGCCGGCCGGCGGGGTGATGATGAACGGAGCAAATGTCCAGCGTTATTTCCCCAGCATCATCGTCGGTTTGCTGCCATACACCGAACAGCAAGCGCGTTACGAAGCGATCCAGGTGCGTTTGGCTGCGACCAGTGATTTTTGGGCTTCGATGTTCAATGGCCCCGAGTACCAGACGCCGCTGCCTGAATTGATCTGTCCATCGGAACCCAATGGCTCTTCGCCATCGCCGCATGCTTTGAATGCGCGGATCAACTACATGTTCAGCATGGGTGATGGCATGCTCAAGCTGGATGCTGCCTGGCACCATCCGAACTACATCAACAACCAATACGTTCAAGCTCGCCATCGTGGCCCGTTCCACACCGATAGTTGGTTGAAGATGGGTGCCATCATCGACGGGACGAGCAATACTTTGGCCTTCAGCGAATCGGCTAGCGCACCTACCGGTTACTGGTCACCTCAGGTCAAAGGGGGCTCGGGCGTCAGCGCCGGGATGTTGCAAGACGGGGCTCAGCCAATCATTAATCCCAGTGTCTGTATGGCGAACTCGCTCAGTGCTCAGGACCGCCGGATGTACGCCGAACCTTGCGATACATGGCGCGGCAATTTTTTCCAGGCCGGTACCCCTTGGAACGGTTTCCATACGGTGATCCCGCCCAACGGACCAAGCTGCTGGGCCAGCCCCACCGCATACTACGCAGCGATTTTCCCGCCCAACAGCTACCACCCTGGTGGGGTCATGGCGTCATCGCTGGATGGATCGGTGCGCTTCATCTCCGACAGCATCAACTGCGGAGACTTAACGCAAACCCAGCCGATCGCCGGACGTAGCCCGTATGGTGTTTGGGGAGCGCTGGGGACCCATCAAGGCGGCGAAGTCGTTGCCCTCGAGTAACGTTTTGGACCTCGCGTCGCTGCAAAGGGAATCCGCTGGCTGCGGATTCCCTCGTCGCTCGCAGAGGCGCGGGGCTTACGGAGTGAGGTGAAATGAGCGGCGGGCATACCAGGTCTGGATCAGGCCGGCTTGATAATTATCCCCTAAGATCGGCCCGTTGGGCCTGCCACTTGCCGCGCTACTACTAAACTCTGCTTGACCAATTCCAGCCGATGTTGGCTCATTCGTTGAGGCAGCGTCGGATTCATCGCGCATTGTAGCACCGCCAGCCTCACTTGTTCCGATCCACGTCACGGGGCAGCTCCGCGCCGCAGCCCCGCTGATCCCGAGCCACAACGTTTGCGGACGATTCCGATGGCTTGCGGCCACTCGCCCTCACGCCGTCGATCGCCGCATGTTCCCTTGCCGAGGGGGCGTTTCCTGCCTTAAAGTATTGGATGAGGCTACCTCCAAGATGACCCGCCAGCAACCGGTGGGCGCTGCACGCGCGTAAGGTGCCGCGCGGTTCTCTGGCCGCTGATTTCAACCCTGTCCTAACCCTTCGACCGCTTGCATTCTTTCTCAATTGAAACCGCTGTCTGCGAGGTGGGACGTTGCCGCTGAAACTCAAATGCCGGTGTGGTCAGTTGCTGAAAGTGCCCGACCAATCGGCTGGCCAAGTGGTCCGGTGCCCTCGCTGCCAAACCCAATTGAGGGTTGCCGTTGCTCCGGTGCCAGCGCTCCCTGAGGCGGACCCGTTTGCCGATTTGCCAGTAGCAATACCAATCCCTTCAACGCCGCGGGTGACGGCCGCGCCGGCGCGGCGACAAACTCCACTTCCACGCTCCAGGCCCGTGGCCGGCGGCGGTAAGAAAGCGGTCATCGCCGGTTCGCTGATCGCCGGCGCAATCGCTGTCGGCAGTCTTGCGATCTGGTGGCTGTTGCCGCTGTTCCGGGGAACTGGGCTAATCGAAGACCGTTTTACACCGATTGGCCAACTGGCAAGCGGCAGTGGCCAGGTGGATGCAGCGCTGGCAAACGCGTCAGCAGGGCGCAACGCCACCGAATCGGCGATGTTGGCGATCGCTGGCGAGTTTATCCGCCACGCTCGCAAGAACCAATCTCGCGAAGCGATCGCCATGATCGATGCAACGCGATTTCACGATCGCTTATATAGCGCTAAAGGGTCGTATGACGCGATGGCCCAAGGGGTTCCTGCAGCGAAACTATTGGGAAACTTTGGAGGTTTCGCGCTGGATGGTGCTCCGGTTGGTAGACGGCGTCATTGGCACGTGGTCGGCATATCGGAGTTTGACGGCAGTCCGGGGGTGGTACTCCGCTATTACGTCGAACCACAAACGCCGCTGGATTTGCTGATCGAACCGGAGTTGTTCCAGCGGCTGGGGCAACTGGTTACCTACGACCAAGTAGCACAGAAAGCGAAGAACCTGTTCACACACGATGTTCAAAGCAGGTCCTATTTTGACAGCAGGAACCTCACTTCGCACCCAATTCAGAATGCATTCACAGCCCATGTTGGCTACATGATGTTGCTATTTGATTGCCAAGAGGCAGCCCCGCGTTTAGTCGACCTGGTGAACGTACTGGGGCAATCGTCGCTGAGCCAGACCGGGACGCAGGTCTTTCTCGCAGATTATCATGTGATCGGAGGCCTCTCTCAAAGCATGCGATTCAGTTCGCGAGAGGCTCACGGAACCAAGCCATCGACGATCACAATCTACGGTGTATCGGATCGGGTGGACCTTTCATGGGATGCAAGCGATCCCACCGCAGAACAGAGGGCGAGACAAAAACATGCGGTAGAAACGGAAGCGGTCGAGCAGAGACGCCCTAAGCGTCTGGAGCACCTCGTGAGCTTATGGCGAAGCAACTCGCCAGCCTTGAACGAGGAACTAGAGCGGTTTCGTAAGGATTTTCCCAGCGATCTTGGTTTCGAGTTAGCGATCGTGATTCACAAGATGGTCGCTGCCAGGCCAACTTTTACAGCGGCCGACGATGCTCTGATTGTTCCCGCTTGCAGGGCATTGTATCGCCAGTGGAAGGATCCGTTCTTTTTGCTGGTGGAAGGTCTCTGTGCCGCTCAAAATGGCCGCCCGGCGGATGCGAACGCTCTGTTCGCTCAGTGCGCCGCTGCTGGATTTGTAACGACCGCTTCTAGCATCGCCAGGATTCAAGATGCCGTAGGCCGATCCGATTCGGCAGAGATTCTTGCTCTTTTAGAAGATTGGAATCGAGCTTGGGCGCACGACGGTTTAGTGCCGGCGGAAGAGAAGCTGGCAACGTTGGCCGCGCGGTATGAGGAACTGGAACAAACGCTCAACCCTCAGCCGCTCCCTGAAGAAGCGGTGGCAAGTGAGCTGCCAAGGCAGCGCAGCGGCCCTGGTCGTAGCTCTCGATTTCGCACGGAGCAGCCTGAGGACGCTCATCCATCGGGGCGTCCCCCCGCTGCTGACGATTTTGCTCGTGGTCACCGATTTGCTAACCCCGGGCCCAGTACCAGCTCACCTCAATCCCCTGATGGGCACCTTCCACCGGGGCGCAACAGGGGACCGATGCGCGGCATGGAACCTCGCCGCGCCATGGTTCCGCCACCGACGGGCATGCAGATATCAATCAAGATTTCCAGCACCCACAGTTTCGACAGCCAGCAGATTATCAAGACGCTCACCGAGAAGCTGGGGATCCAGCACTACGGATTCTCGCAGAGCAACCGAGAAGCGACGATTAACATTTTTTATGCCGGTTCGTTTCAGTCGGTCGTTGAAGCGATCGAGTTTGGCGATGTCGACGCAGCCGATGAAGCCACCAGGACCATCATCGTGACGATCCGTTAAGCACCACGGCAGGTGTCTTTCCGCTGCACTGACTCGACGGTTCTGAATCCCTGAAGAACGGAGTTCACTTGGATTCGGTTAGCTGCATGAGGCTATGATGCCGTGTTGAACCAAAGGGGGCAGGCCACTTTGTTGGCTGTTGGTAGGGGACGGACACGCTGACGCCCCCTTGGGCGCATGGTTGATTCCAAGTTGAGCCGTCGTGCGATCATCTCCACCCAGCCCTCGTCGCCCAATGGCCGACCGCGCTGATTGAGCCGACGGTAAAGCCGGCTGCTAGCGATCGCCGGAGCCACGGCGAAGACCGTGGCCGCTTCAACAACGTGTCCTGGCCCACAGATCGCTCGAAAACTACCTCCGTCCCCTTAGATCGCACCCGCATGGTACAGCCCGGCTGCTTCATCGGCGCGTGGTGGTCTCGGCATCGGTTGCGCTCCAGAGAACGGTAAGACCGTATGCTAGCCATCGCCAGGATAATGTCAAAGAGTCCTGACCCCTTTGGCTCGCAGTCGGACTCGCTTCAACAGCATGGCCTGGGGCAGGTATGGCTCGGAAACTCCCTCTGTCCCCTTTGATCCCCTTTGATCACCCCGTCCCCTGTGATCGCTCCCCAGCGGGCGCGTTTCGCCGCGACGATGTTCCGCGGCCGACCGAGCTGATTACGCGTCTGAGTGCTTCACTTTACCCTGCCTGAACACCGAACACGAGGCCGTGCCCTTCCGGAGGCCCCCCAGTAGGTCGTGTCTGCGGGTTTGTTGTTGACGCTGCATCAACGTATCTAGTAAGTACTTCTTCCACAAAAGAAACGAGCGAAACACACACTCCCAACCTGGGCCGGTGATCGGATACGTGCGTTTATCGACAAAAACAAAGCAGTGCTTTCTAGCAGGAGTGGCGTCTGAATCACTTTGGCGCCCGAGTTTGTCGGTGCGCGACGCCGATGAAGGTATACAAAGCAGTTACTCCGACAGCGTCATTCAATTGGCCATCGCTAGCTGTACGAGATACTTTTGGCTTGCCGTTTTAATGCTGGCACCGATTAGCAAGAGTTTCGGCGAAGCTGAGTCGTTGTTTGAAGGGGTTCTGAATCCACAAGGTTTCGTCGATCCTCTGACGCTAGAACAGCGTCTATTACAACATGACGATCCATTTGAAAGCCACGCTATCGAAGCTGGAGATCGGCGGCATTTATTCTTCGGAAATCATGGAGCGGACGGAGTTGGGGGAAATGAATCAATCCCCAGCGTTTCTACCTACGAAATGCAGTTCCTGCCCTCCGGGTTGCTGTACCGATCCTACTTGGCTGGTGAGAAAGAGCCACGGATGATGTGGAGTGCCCTCTACGATATCAATCGCCGACGGACCATCTGGGAAACGGCCCTTGGCGGCCGCGTCGGATTATTGAGATATGGCACCCTCGACACGGTAAAGCCCCAGGGGCTTCAGCTAGACCTTGAGGGAGCCGTTTTCGCCAGACTCATTCCGGCCGAACCGAGTACGATGCTTGAGGGGGCCGACTTCCGATTCGGTCTTCTGAACACCTGGCGAGAGGATCGGCTAGCCGTCAAATGGGGCTATTATCATGTCAGCGCCCACTTGGGTGACGAATTTTTGCTGGTCAACTCCGATTTTGATCGTATCAACTACGTTCGTGATGCTGCGATCATCGGCCTGACTGCCGATCTAACTGACGATGCTCAGGTGTATGGCGAAGTGGCCAATGCACTCGGGTCACAAGGCGGTGCCAAACCGTGGGAGTTTCAATTCGGCACGCAATATACACCTGTTAGAAAGGTCGCGGCGCATGGCTCGCCCTACTTTGGGGTCAATGCTTACCACCGCCAGGATTTCAGTTTCCGTGGTGGCCTTAATTTGATCGCCGGGTGGAATTGGTTTGGTGAAAAGACCGGCGAACGACTTCGAATCGGTATGCAATATTATCGAGGACCATCATTGCAGTATTCCTTCTTCGATCGAAGCGAACGATTGGTCGGCGGCGGACTCTGGTTCGACTATTAGCCAGCCTGTGTCGCTATCAGGTGCTTCTCCAGTTGAGTGAGTGTTGGCCCAGGACTGGTGGACACTGAGATGTTTATTGTTGGGCAACAGATCAGTACAGCAGGTGCGGCTGGCGGCGGGTGCGGAAGGTGGGCTCGTCGGCGCTTGCTAGGGTGATGAGCTCGGATAGGGGGCGGGCGGCGAGGACGGCGTCGTAGAGCGGTTTGCTGCTCAGCAGGCGGTTGTAGTTCTTGGTTTCCCACTGGTCATGGTGCTGCTTGCGCAAGGTGAGGGCGATGGCTAGGCCGATGTGGATCGGGTCGAGGGCGGCGCGGTCGGTGATCAGAATTTGCACTCCGCCACACGACTCGCCGGCGAACTTGCTGGCGCTGGGGGTGAACTGGGTGGGGATGAAGGCGACGCCGGGGAGTTGTTGGGCGCTGAGGGCGCGGGCGAGAGCTCGCGCGTCGAGCCAGGGGGCGCCGATGATTTCAAACGGCGTGTCAGTCCCGCGGCCGACGGAGAGGTTGGTGAACTCTAAAAGTCCGATGCCGGGATATAAGATCGCTTGATTGAGGTTCCGCATGTTGGGCGAAGGATTGATCCAGCTCAATCCGGTCGCCTCAAAATAGTCTTCACGCTGCCAACCTTCACACTGAATGACCTGCAGGTCGAGCTCCCAGTTGCGCTCGGCTTTGAGCATGCTGGCGATTTCGCCGACGGTCATGCCGTGGCGAACCGGCAGGGTGTGATAACCGACGAATGATTCCGACCCGGCATCGAGGATCGGGCCGCCGAGGTCGACGCCGTTGATCGGATTGGGACGGTCGAGCACCACGAACCGCAGCCCCTGCTCGGACGCAACCTGCATCGCTTCGCCCATCGTCGAAATGTAGGTGTAAAACCGACAACCGATGTCTTGAATGTCAAACACTAGCGTGTCGACACCCTTTAATGATTCGGCTGAAGGTTTGCGGTCCTTGCCGTAGAGACTGAAGACTTTGAGGCCCGTTTCGGGATCGACCGTGTCGTCGATGTTGGGTTGGTCGAGCCGCCCGGCGATGCCGTGCTCGGGGCTGAGCAAGGCGACGAGCTCGACCGCAGCGGCTTGATGCATGAGCACTCGCGTCGGTACGCCATCGCGGCTGACGCCGGTGTGATTGGTGATCAGCCCCACCCGTCGGCCGGCCAGCGGTGCAAATTGCTGTTGGACCAAAACGTCGATGCCGCAGCGAACCGCGGAAGTGTCATCGCTGCTCGGCTCGGCTTCATCGCGTGCCACGGCGTCGGCGGCGAGCTTGCCGATCGCACCGGCCAACGGATTGACCGACCCTTTGCCGTCGGGATGGACGCGGTTGCTGAGAAAGATCACAAACAGGTCCAAACCGGGATCGATCCAGATCGCCGTGCCGGTAAAACCGCCGTGACCATAGGCGGCGTCGGTCATGCTTTCGCCACGATTGGATGAGAAAGCCGAGCGTTTGTCCCAGCCCAAGCCGCGAGTATAAGGAGTCGAAGAATCGCTGCCGGGAACTTCATAAGCGGCGGTCATCAGCGCGACGGTTTCGGGCTTTAGAATTGTCGTATCTTTGAATTGTCCTAGTTGAAGCATCATCTGGGCGTAGATCGCCAGGTCATCGGCGGTGCTGAACAGCCCAGCATGGCCAGCGACGCCGCCCATCGCATAGGCGCGCGGGTCGTGCACCTGGCCGATCATCCACTCGCCTTCACGCTGCTGCGTCGTCGCCGCGCGGCGTTGCAGGGCTTCGTTCGGTAGGTAAGCGGTTTCCTGCATGCCCAGCGGACGGAAGATGTGTTCGTGAGAAAACTCCGCCACGCTTTGGCCCGTTTTGGCGGCGATCAATTCGCCGAGCACCTGAAAACCGACATCGGAATAACGGAAGCGAGTGTCGGGTTTATAATTCAGCCCAAGAGTTAAGAAATTGCTGCGGGTGGTTTCGATTCTGTCTTGATAATCGGACATCGCGTTGTCGGGAATCAGGCCGCCAACGTGCAGCAGCAATTGTTGGATGGTGATCTCCTGCTTCCCTTTGACGCCGAACTCCGGCAGATGCTCGGCGACCGGATCGCTGAGCTGGATCAGGCCCTGATCGACCAGGCGCATGATGCTGGTGGCGGTGGCGATCGGTTTGGTTAAGGAGGCCAAGTCGAACACGGTGTCGGTCTGCATCGGCAGCGGTTCCGGCGAGATCTGGCGCTGGCCGTAAGCACGCTGGAATACGATCGAGCCGCGGTGGCCGACCGTTACGACAGCGCCGGGCAGTTTGCCTGCTGCGATCGCAGTTTGAACTTGCTGGTCGATCTGGTCGAGCAGCGCTGCATTCATCCCGTGTTGGTCGGGAGTCGAGCGCGGCAGGCGGTTGGAAGCTGGCGACTCGGCTCCGGCTGGCAAGGCAAGGCAGAGCCCAAATAGCAGCACGCAAGTGAGGATCGGCGGCATAGCGGGACGACGGACAAGACTGGCGAGCATAAGTTTTACTTTTGCTGAGAGGCTGTGAGCTGTTGTGAACGGATCAATGTAGTAGGCACTCTCCGAGTGCCGTCTGCCTCCTAAAGTGAAGCTTTGGGAGGTGGGACTGCAGACGGCACAGGAACTTCTATCCTTGTAAGCCGGTCTGGATACGTCTTTCGGTCAAATCGGTCGCCGCCGTGCAGCGTCTGGTTTGTAGGAACCGGACGCTAACGCGTGCCGGCTGATAGAATTTTACCGAAGTTCATCTTCTGGGTTGTTTAACGATCGATGCGGGAAACAGGCTGAAGCCTGGACTCCAACGGGGAACAGGTCGAGGTTTGAATTTTAATGGGGGCTACTGTTGATGAACCGCCTTGGGTTGCCGAGGGAACAGCCGATCGACGACTGAGGCGACGGTATAGCAAACGAGGCTGGCGACGAGCGCTGCCCACCAGCCGTGCAGGTTCCATCCTAGCCGCGGCGACGGGATGATCAGCAGCGTGGTGACGAAAAAAGCGGCGACCATGCCAATCAAACCGCTCCGCTGGGCGAAGTGCCGTCGAGAGCGACCGAGCAGGAAAATGCCGACAATCAAGCCGGAAGCAAAACCGGCGACGGTGATCACTTGATGCACGACCGAGGCGGCGACGAGCGAGGGCACGTGGATCACCACAATCGCGACCGCCATCTGCAAACCGCCAAAGATCGCGGTCCACAGCCGGCTGGCACTCGTCAACCGCTGATCCAGCGCCGCGGCCGCCTCGGGGTCGAGCGACGCGGTGTCCTGCGGCTTGAGGAAATCATTGACCACCGCCGAGGCGCTGCTGCTGAGCGAACTGGAGAGGGTCGACATCGCCACGCTGAACACGGCAGCGAGCGTCAACCCGCATAGCCCGACCGGCATCTGGTTGACGATGAACGCCGCGAATACTTCGTCGCGATTTAGCTCGGATGGTCGATCCAACAGCGTCATCCAAGCGGCCAGCGCCACGCCGACGAGCAGAAACAGTGCGAACTGCAGCGCCACCAGCGGACCGCTGAGCCCGACGGCCAACCGCGCCTGCCCCAGCGATCGCGAGCAGAGGTACCGCTGGACCATCATCTGGTCGGTGCCGTGGGTCGCCAGGCTGAGGAAGATCCCGCCGATGATGCCGGCCCACAGATTGGCTGACTGAAAGGAAAAGGGCTCGCGATTGACGATCACGAAGCGGCCGGTGCTGTGGCCGAACTCCCACAAGCTCGACCAGCCGCCGGGAAGCTGCGAGACGATCACGAAAATCGCCGCCAGTGCCCCGAGCAGGTAGACCACCAACTGAATGCAGTCGTTCCAGACGACGCTGCGAATCCCGCCGATCGCCGAGTACACAACGGTCACGATGGCGATCAACAACACGCACAGCGTCAAATCAAAGCCGGAGACTTGGCCGAGCACCAGCGCGGTCAGGTACAGCCGCAGCCCATCGGCCAGCGTGCGGGTGAGGACGAAAATCAGCGACGCGGTTCGCTGCGTCAGGCCACCGAACCGCTGCTGCAACACATCATAGGCGGTGAAAATCTCGCCCTTGAAATAGCTCGGCAGGAACCACACCACGACGATCAGCCGGCCGATGATCAACCCCAGCGCTAGTTGCAGAAAACCGAAGTCGCCGCCTGCGGCCCATGCCAAACCGGGCACGCTGAGAAACGTCACGGCGCTGGTTTCGGTAGCGATGATCGAGCCCAACACGACCCACCATGGCAAGTCGCGGCCGCCGACGAGAAAACGAGCTAACGTGTTGGAGTCGCGCCCAAACCACAGCCCCAGCCCCAGGGTGGCGATGATGTAGATCAAGATGATCGAGGCGTCGATGGTTGAAATGCGAAAGTCCAACAGATCACCAGCCTGTGAGGTGGAGGGAATGAACCGGTTTGCGACCAGAGGATACTCTGCGAAGCTGCGATTTCGGGTTAGGATTCTCCCCGATCTCATGCTCCCTCCCTCGGCAGGCGCACATGCTACACCAACTGACGACCGAAAGTATCAACCCGGACTCGCAGCAAATCGATCAGTTGCCGGCGGAGGAAATCGTCCGCTTGATCCAAGCCGAGGACGCCAAGGTCGCCGCTGCGGTCGGTGCGGTCACGCGGGAAATCGCCCAGGCGGTCGAACGGATTGCCACTGCGCTGCGAGCTGGTGGTCGGCTGGTCTACCTCGGTGCCGGCACCAGCGGCCGGCTGGGGGTGCTCGACGCGAGCGAATGCCCGCCGACGTTTCGCACCGATCCGCGGCAGGTTGTCGGCCTGATCGCTGGCGGCCCCACGGCGCTAACCCGCGCGATCGAAGGGGCTGAGGACGATCCGCAAGCAGCGGTCAGCGACCTGCAGGCGATCGATTTTTCGAGCGGAGACGTGCTGGTCGGAATCGCCACCAGCGGCCGCACGCCGTACGTGATCGGTGGGCTGCAATACGCCCGCTCGCTCGAGGCGACGACGATCGGCGTGGTGTGTAATTCGCCCTCGGAAATCGACCGCTGGGTCGAGATTCTGATCGCTCCGATCGTCGGTCCTGAAGTGATCAGCGGTTCGACGCGAATGAAGGCCGGCACGGCGACCAAGATGGTGCTGAACATGCTCACGACCGGGGCCATGATCCGGCTCGGCAAGACGTATGGAAATTTAATGGTCGACCTGAAGGCAACTAACAGTAAACTGATCATCCGCGCTCGGCGGATCGTCGCCCACCTAACCGGGTTAGACGAGGCGGCGTCGGGTGAGGTGCTGGAGCGGGCTGATGGTGAGGTCAAGACGGCGGTGGTGATGCATCATCGCCAGGTCTCGGCTGAGCAGGCCCGCCGGTTGCTTCAGGAACATCAGGGCCATTTGCGACAGGTGATCGGTTGAACGACATCCCTTTGAATTTGACCTCGTTGCGTGAGGCTCTGCCGGATGATCCGCATCAGGGGCTGCTGGTCGGCATCGATGGCGGCGGAACGAAGACCGAGGCGGCGATCGGACGGCGCAACGGTAGCGGTGAAATCGAGGTGCTCGGCCGCGGCAGCGCCGGAGCGACGAACTTGCACTTGGTTTCAGCCCCCGATGCGTGGCACGAATGCCGGTTGGCGATCGATCTCGCTTTTGCTGCCGCCGGGATTCCGCCGCAGCCGCTGACTCAGATCGCGCTGGCGATGGCTGGCGGCGGGGTGGATTCATTTTGCAAAGGGTTGGCTGAGGAAGTGGTGCAGTCGGCCGGTCCGATCCGCGTGATCGTCACGCACGATGCGCGGGGGTTGGTCATCGGCGGCACACCCGCCGGTTATGGCATCGCCTTGATCGCGGGCACCGGCTCGTTCGCCTTTGCGCGGACCGCTGACGGCAGCGAAGACCGCTGTGGCGGCTGGGGCTGGTTGCTCGGGGATGAAGGGAGTGCCTATGCCGTGACCGGTGCGGCGCTGCGGGCTGCGGTGGCGGCTCATGACGGTCGCGGCGAGCCGACGGAGCTGTTGCCGGCGCTGCAGCAGTGGGCCGGAGAAAACGATGTCGCCTTGTGGCCCTCGCGGCTGCAGCCATGGGGCCGCGGTGAGATCGCAGGTGGAGCCACCATCGTCTGCGAGGTCGCCGCTGCCGGAGACGCGGTCGCCAACCGGTTGCTCGACGGTGCAGCCGATGAACTGGCCAAGCATCTGACCACGCTGAGACAGCGACAATTCGTCAACGAACCGGTCGACTTAGCCTTCGCTGGCGGGCTGCTGACCGGTTGCGACATGCTCCGCGAGCGGTTGCTGGAGCGGTTTGAGTCCGCTGGCGGCCAAGTCGCTAGTGTGCGCGTGATCGAGCACCCAGCCGACGCCGCCATGCAGTTGCTCGTGGCGACCGAGGCGTAGCAGGCACCGTCCTCCCGTTGGAGTTCAGGCTTCAGCCTGCCTGTTGGAGTTCAAGCTTCAGCTTGCCTGTTGGAGTTCAGGCTTCAGCCTGCCTGTTGGAGTTCAGGCTTCAGCCTGCTTCCCGCGTTGACGATTACAAGGCTCCACAGTCTCTCCTGTACCGTCCATCCCGCAGGATATAAGTTCCTGAGAACCGGATGCTAATGCGCGCCGGCTGATTGAATTTTGCCGAAGTTCATGCCCTGCGTCGCCTCCTTGCTACTTCGTGCCGCGGCGCTCGGGGCGGTAGCCGGTCGATTTGCGTTCTCGCCGCTGCTTTTTACTGCTCTTGGCCAGCGCGGGTTGGTCGGCCCCTGCTGCCGGAGTTCCCGCCGCAGCCTTTCCGCCGGGGATCGTGTGGACGTAGTCGCCGCGGAACCGGGTACCGGCATCCTTGCGGCGCCGCTCGATCGCTTCGCGCGGCGGTTTGGATGGAATCAAGCTGTCGCAACCATCGCCGATCAGATCGGTTCGGCCAGCCAGCCGCAGCGCTTCGCGGACTTCAAAATAGTTCTCGGGTTTGAAGAACTGCATCAGTGCCCGCTGGTACTTGCGCTCCTTCAGCGCCTTGGCGACGTACACCGGTTGCTTCGTAAAGGGGTCCAAACCGGTGTAGTACATTGTCGTCGCGACATCCAGCGGCGCCGGAATGAAATCTTGCACCGCATCGGGTTTGTAGCCGTTGCGTTTGAGGAACAACGCCAGCTCGATCATCGCGCTGACGTCGCTGCCTGGGTGCGAGGCGATGAAATACGGAACGATGAACTGTTTCTTGCCGACGCGTTTGGATTCTTTTTGGAACTCGTCGGTGAAGTACTCGAAGTCGTTGTTCTTTGGCTTGCGCATCTTGTTGAGCACGCCAGCGTCGACATGCTCCGGGGCGACCTTCAATTTGCCGCCGACGTGGTGCGCGGTCAGCTCACGCAGGTACTCGGGCGAGGTCCGTGCAAGGTCCATGCGGATGCCGCTGGCCACGAGCACCTTTTTGATCCCCGGCAGTGAGCGGGCTTCGCGCATCAGCTCGATCACCGGCTGGTGATCGACCCCCAGCAGCTTGCAGATTTTTGGATGCACGCAGGACTGGCGGCGGCAAACCGCTTCGACCTCGGGCTGGGTGCAACGCATCTGGTACATGTTGGCGGTCGGTCCGCCGATGTCGCTGACCACGCCGGTAAAACTCTTATCCTCGCTCATCTGGCGGATTTCGCCGAGCACCGAGTCCTTGCTCCGCGACTGGATGATCCGGCCCTGGTGCGCCGTGATCGAGCAGAATGTACAGCCGCCGAAGCAGCCGCGCATGATCGTCACCGAGTTCTTGATCATCTCGAACGCGGGGATTTTTTCGCGGTAGCTCGGATGCGGCCGCCGGGTGTAGGGCAAGCCGTAGATCGCGTCCATCGCCGCTTCGCTGATCGGCAACTGCGGCACGTTGCAGACGATTGCCTGCGTGCCGTGCATCTGGATCAGCGGCCGGGCGTTGAGCGGATTGGTCTCGTTGTGGATGATCCGCGTCGCTTCGGCGAATGCGAGTTTGTCGGCGACGACTTCTTCATAACTCGGCAGCGTCAGCAGGTGCTCGCGGACCGATTCGTGCGGCGTTTCGGAGGCGCCCAGGGCATAGGCCACGCCGCGGATGTCGCGCAAGTCTTTGACCGATTCGCCAGCGTCAAGCCGGCGGGCGATTTCGACGATTGCGTTTTCGCCCATTCCGAAACCGACCAGATCCGCCTTACTGTCCAGCAGAATCGAACGCTTGACCTTATCGCTCCAGTAGTCGTAGTGCGCCAGCCGCCGAAGCGAGGCTTCGACGCCGCCGGCGATCACCGGTACGCCCTTATAAGCTTCGCGGGCACGCATGCAGTAGGACAGCGTCGCGCGGTCGGGACGCTGGCCGATGCGGCCGCCGGGCGAGTAGGCGTCATCGTTGCGGACCTTCTTGTTGGCCGTGTAGTGGTTGATCATCGAGTCCATGTTGCCGGCGCTGATCGCGAAGAACAGCCGCGGGCGACCGAACCGCCGCCAGTCGTCGCTGGAGTGCCAGTCGGGCTGGCTGATGATCCCGACGCGGTAGCCGGCCGCTTCGAGCACGCGGCCGAGGATCGCCATCGCGAAGCTCGGGTGGTCCACGTAGGCGTCGCCGGTAACGAACACGACATCGAGTTCGTCCCAGCCGCGCTGGCGTGCCTCTTCCATGCTCATCGGCAAGGCGGTGGCAGCGACCGGGCCACTGGGCTGACGCGTCGGCTGGTCCATCCCCGACAGCGACTCGCCGAGCCGCGAGAGAAAATCAGCATCGCTCGGCCGCAGCGGCGAGGGCGGCGGAGGCGTGCTGGAGGACTCGACAATTGGCAACGACAGCGAACAGTTGGAAAGATCAGAAGGGTTCATGCCGGCATTGTAGACCTGCCCCCGCCGCGGGATAGCGATCTTTTGGCGATTTCCCCTTGTCAATCAGCCGCGAGAGTCGCCGACCCTGTGTCGCCGACCGCTCCGCCGGTCGGAGCTGCGAGCACCAGCTCGCTCATCCTGTAACGCCAACGCGCCAGCGTGCGGCCTTACATGGCTTCTGCTCGGTTCGATCGGCGGAGCGATCGACCAC
>Ga0182745_1000189_pt1 | contig 78714 bp, 77 predicted proteins | sample eDN3rd30CKraftBY_FD_128523 | JGI IMG/M metagenome (GOLD analysis project Ga0182745, IMG submission 128523) | Enriched backyard soil microbial communities from Emeryville, California, USA - eDNA 3rd pass 30_C Kraft BY (version 2) (version 2) | ecosystem: Environmental > Terrestrial > Soil >...
ACAGGAGAAACACGAGCGTGACCAGGAACGGGGCTTGTTTGACAACGAGAAATAACCATTAACCCAATGGCCCCTTTTAGGGGCCTTCCTCATACCACCAGTTCGACTGGTGGTTCTGATTCTCTGGGGGCGGGAGCAGATCCAGAACAACTTCGTCCCAACCAGTTCACCACTTTTCGAAATCGGTTGGTTCAAAAGTATGCTCCTGACCGGGTCGCGAAGACGATCATTGTTTGCAAGATGATGTTCAAATGGGCTTACGATACGGAACTGATCGACAAGCAACCCCGATTCGGTCCTGACTTCAAGTCGTCCCGCAAACGGGCAGCCCGATTGTCAAAATCGATGAAAGGAAAAAAATGCTTCCTGCCGATGGCATTCATGCCATGTTGGTGGAAGCAAGTCCTCATTTGCGAGCCATGATCTTATTGGGGCTGAATGGGGGACTGGGAAACACGGATGTTTCCGAACTACGTTGGGACATGCTCATCAAAAAGCCGAATGGTTATTGGCTCGACTTCCCCAGAATCAAAACCGGTGTTGAACGATGGATTCCATTGTGGTCGGAAATGATTGAAGCCATCAATAAAGTTTCCCCGTAGATCAGAACTCATTTTTCAGACAACACGCGGAAACCCAGTTGTCACCGTGACCCCGGATGGTCGGCGCGTCTGCAAGATCGCGATTCCATTCCGAAGACTATTGAAAATCTGCAATCAATATCGAAAGGGGATCGGGTTCTATACATTGCGACATACGTTTCAGACTATCGGGGATGGCGCTGGTGATCCGGTGGCGACGTCGTCCATCATGGGACACGCCGACGGAACAATGGCGGGAGTCTATCGGGAGATGATCGAAGATGAACGCCTCTTGAAAGTGCCCAACCATGTTCACGATTGGTTGTTCAAACAAACTGCTCAACCGGCGGAAGATGACGTCTTCGAACCGGTTTGGGTGGCGGATTCGTAGACCGCTTTTCCACAAATACAGTCATATCATCTTCCATGACGCGCAGCCGGGGTTTCCGGCCGCGTTTGTTTCTGGAGACGTTCACGGCTCGCAGCTCACCTTGGGAAATCCATTCCCGCACCGTTCGAATATCAACTTCGAGTTTTTCCGCAATCTCTTCAAGGGAGAATGAATCGAGAACGCCATAGGCGACCAGTTGAGCCGGACTGAAATATCTGCAATCGATCTTGATTATCATTGAACACTGTTCCATGTTTGTGATTCCTGATTTTACTGATCACCGATTGAGACACGCCGTATCTCTCCGCCAAACACCACATTTGTTTCTGTTGACTCGCGGATCACCAGAACATTCGATTCCATCAGTTTTAACCGTCCGTGTGTTGATCCCCTTGAATGACGTTGCTTCTCAACTTTGTCCCGAATATTGTCTTGATGACTGCCAACAAAAAGATGAGATGGGTTCACGCAATTAGGGAAATCACAGTTATGGAAAATAACAGACCCATCAGGAATTTTGCCATTCGCATATTCATAAGAGAACCGATGGGCGTAAACCATTTTTCCGTTCAGTTTGAACTTTCCATATCCACCGCGATTAACATTTCCTCCCCATAACCAACACGCTGATGGTTCCTTAAGAAGTACATTCATCCAAAACCTCTAGTCGGGTGTTAGGACTCGCCCGGTCCGTCTTTTCAAACCAAATTTGACAACTTCATCAGAATGAACTCGCGAGGCTTCCTCTGGAGTGTCATAAGTTCCGATATAGTGCTTAAGACCACCACCTCGGACATATGCCATCCAACGATTTCTTTTTCGGTAAACGTCATAGCAACCACTCGCGCCATAGAATATCGGCATCGCTTCACTGAGATACAAACTATCAGTTTTCATACTTTCACGCCTTTTAAACACGGGTAACAGGAGCATCTAAACATTCTCCAAAAAGAAAACACGGCATTGCTGCCGGGCATGTTGCATCAGATTATTATTTAACATTTGACAATGATTAGACTGCGAACCATATTTATCGCGTCGGACCGTCCGACACTAAATAGCTCCACATTGGAATCGGAGTGGAAGATCTGAAAAATCGACAAAAGCTCAGTGAGGAAAAAACGAAAGCCGAAATTGCCAAGCAGGACGGGGACGGCAAGCTTTCTCCTGAAGAAGCCTGGCCTCTGATGCTGTCATTTATACACCAGTTTTTGCAGGGTGAGCTGGAAAGCCTGCCAGGCGAGGGTGAAGTCGATCATCCGTCGCAGGCCCATCCAGATGGTTTGAGAGCCGGGGGGCGGCTCTTGGGGGCGATTGTTGTAGCCCCCGAATTCTGCCACGAGTTTCATCAACTCTCCCAGTTGTGGAGGCCGCTGTGGCGGGGCTTCCTTCCTGACGATCTGCCAGACCGGTTGCCATTCCTCCTGGGCGAAGACCACCTCGCACGAGAGATTCGCGCACTCTCGGTTCCAGTGGGTCAGGTAGAGAATCCGCCAGGCGATGATCTTGTAGAACGTCAGGCAGTTCTGCACCCGACGCACCGTTTCCAGTTGGATCTATTCGACCTGGCAACCGGTCTTTAATGTCCGGAAATAAACTTCGATCATCCACCGGGCGACATAATAATCAATCACCAGTTCGATCTGGGTGATGGGTTCAATCGGCAATGTCGTGATTAATAACCAGCAGACGCCGGTGCCATCCTGGGGACCGTTCACCTCCTCCACCAGCACCACATTGTAGGTAACTTGAGGGAGCCGTGAACGGGCGTGTGGCGGCTTGACCCTCACCTGCAGAGCCTGAATTTCCAGTTGGGCCACACGAGCCGTTCGTTTGGGAGTTTGAGACAGTTCGATCGTTTTGCGAAGGCGGACTTCCGAAGACTGCACTTCGTCTTTCACCTTGCGATACACCGCCGGTCCAGCAGCCGGGTCTTTCTCGGGAATCGACCGGTCTTCTTTGGCACGAATGATGAACTCGGCATCTGTTTCCTGCTCCTGGGCATCGACAAAGATGTCGTAGATGTCCGCTTCGCTGTCGGCAACGCTGATGATCTGGGTGCCAGGACATTCTTCGGCCAGTTGCGCGGCCAGACGATATCCCATCAGCCAGCGTCTCGCTCCAGCCTGAGCAGGCGGCATTGATGCTGGCCTGCGGATTGGCAGCCAGGGCTTCGATGACTCTTTGACTGCGTCGATTCAAGCGTTCGTCTCCCTGATCAATTACGGTGAGCTCCGCTCCGATTCCTTCGTCCATGATCTCACTGCATGCCGAACTGACAGTTCTATTTCCTGTTGATCAGCCTGCGCAAATCCTGTGCCATCGGCTGCTGAAAACCTCGGCCCAACCCAAAAACTTGTGTATAAATGACAGGAAGGACGAAGGGATTCGAGTACACAGACGGCCTGGAGTAGTTCAGTGCCGTCCGGGCTGAACCGGTATCTAGTGCTGTGTCCAGCCTAAATTTGGGAGTTGTCCGAGCTGTTCCGCGGCTCGTTGGCCGCTCTCGTTCTGGTTCTTTAACCCCAAAATTAAGCCTGGACGATGCACTAGTACTACAGTTGTACTTCCCTTGATGAACCGAAATCTGGTATTTCTCCGCTGAGGAGGAAACCGGGATGTCAGGGACGATTTCGCTGCGGGATCTGCGGCGGTGGGAACAGGAACTCGATCAGGTCGCGGAGTGATTTGGGCCTTTGTGGGGCCGAGTCGAGATGCAGGCTCAGGGGGCTCGTTATCTGCGGGGGTTGATGGCCCAGGTCGACCGGAAGAATGGGTGGCAACTGGCGGAGCATCAGACTCCCACCAATCTCCAGCACTTCATTGCTCGGGCTGCCTGGAGTGCCGATGAGGTCCGGGATGAACTGCAGCAATCTGTTCAGGAACATTTGGCTGAACTGACAGGCATTCTGATCGTCGACGAGACCGGGTTCCTTAAGAAGGGAACCCAGAGTGCTGGCGTCGCACGGATGTACTCCGGCACGGCAGGCCGGATCGAGAATTGCCAGATGGGAGTGTTTCTGGCGTACTCTTCCTCAACGGGACACGCTCTGATCGACCGGGAATTGTACCTCCCCAAAGACTGGACAGAAGATCGGGATCGCTGCCGGAAGGCTCACATTCCCGACACAGTTTCCTTCGCCACCAAACCAGAGCTGGCCAGGCAAATGCTGCGGCGAGCGGTGGCTTCGGGTCTGTCTGCACAGTGGGTGTGTGCCGATGAAGTGGATGGCAGCGACAGTGCATCTCGGAATTGCTGTGAAGAACTGGAACTGGGATATGTCGTGGCCGTCACTTCCGCAGCTCACATTTTTCACAATGGGTTACGGGGACGGGTGAGTGACCATGTTGCCGAGTTCAAGAAACGAGACTGGAAGCGATTGTCGTGTGGTGCCGGAACCAAAGGGGAACGTCTTTATGACTGGGCGATCGTCCGCTGGCCAGGGGCTCCGGAGAGTACGTTTGAGAGAGGCTTGCTCGTGCGGCGGTCGCTCAAAGATCCGACGGACCTGGCGTACTATTTCTTCCACGCTCCACGGGGGACATCGCTGAGAGAGGTGGTGCTGATCTCAGGTCGCCGCTGGGCGATTGAAGAATGCTTTGAACAAACCAAACAGTTGACCGGGCTGGACGAATACGAAGTCCGGTCGTGGATCGGCTGGCACAGGCACATCACGCTCTCGATGCTGGCCCATGCTAGTCTGGTGGTGATGCGGGCCAGACAACCTGCTGAGAAAAAAGCAGCCAACTTCTGATTCGCCTGAGCGTCCCGGAAATCCGCAACCTGCTGGCGACACTTCTTCTCATCCGACCCGCGACGACCGCTCAAATCCTGCAATTCTCCACGTGGAAACGCCACCACCAGGCCATCGCCAAACGCTGCCACTACAAAGCCAGAGGCTCGCCTCTCAGAAATGTCCAACTGTAGTACTAGATCGGTTCGGTCTAACATGTGGCCGCGCAGCACGCATTTCACCGTAAAAACACTGGTGTCAGCGCGCCAGCTCGGACATAGGATTTATGGATACGCTCTTGTTTTCCACTATGGGCAGGTGTTTCTGATTGGGTAGCGATCTGACGGGCGAGAAACAAATCATTTCTTTCCATGACCAGGAAGGAATGCGGTCCTGACTTGCCATCTTGAGATCAATCATCGGATGGACAACGGAATTCTGAAGATTCTGATCACGACGACAGCCTGCCCAAAAACATAAACGGTTTTCAGCTATCTCGACGATGAAGGCCAGGTAGGGAACCGGATTACGCCGACTTCGCGCAGGAGAGTGATCAAAATCGAAAACGTGACTCGTGCATCGTCCAGACTTGATTTTGGGGTTAAAGAACCAGAACGAGAGCGGCCAACGAGCCGCGGAACAGCTCGGACAACTCCCAAATTTAGGCTGGACACAGCACTCGGCCATAATTCAAAGACCGTCAGGGAACATCACCGCTCCGGTCGCTTTTCGGATTCGAAGAGACACGAGTCGTAAGCAGGATCACACACTCCTTGTGACGCTTCAGCGGAGTCACCGCAATTTTCCGCTCCCATCATAAATTCCCTCTTTCCGGAAATTGCATAGAGACCAAATGAACGATGACTTATGTTCTCCCAGTCGGGCAGACTTCAGTGGAGAACACGGCGGGATAATGCCGACGATCAGCCGAAACGTTTCTTCAACGCGCTGGAGAATAGACGCTGCGCATCAAGCTGGTCTGAAAAGCCATCTGGACTGGAAGCGCGCCGTTCATGCTTTTCATTATGGTGAATACTTCGACTCCTATCTCGCGACCGAACCTGGCCGTGAAGATTTCTGGTCGTCCAGCGGCGATGGACTAATCTCATATACGCGCCGTGGGAAATATGTGCTGGTCGGGGGCGGCTTGATTGCTCCTGACGATCACAAGCCTGAATTGTTGCGGCAGTTCATCGAGTTTCTCAACAAGAAAAATTTCCGCGCTGCCTTTCACAACATCGGCGATCATGAACTCCCCCTGTTTCGAGAAGAAGGCTTTCAGATCACCAAATGGGGTGAGGAGCCAGTCATCGATCTGGGAGAACTCACCTGGAGCGGAAAGCAGTACGAGTGGGTTCGCCGGCAAGCAAACTTTTGCCGCCGTCATGATTTGCAGGCATTTGAGGTCCCCCATCAGGAATTAGCGCCCGAGCAGTGGCAATGGACGTTGAATGAGATGCTGGAGGTTGCTGCCGAAAGCCTGGTTTCGAAGCCGCAAAATCGGGAAATGCGATTTTTCGAAGGGCGAATCGGTGACCATGCGCTTGGATTGCGCCGTGTGTTCCTTGTACGGAGTGAAGGAGGTCTGGGACGTATCGAAGGCTTCATGGTCTGCACGCCGATACGCGGCGGAACGAGGTGGGCAACTGAATTGTATCGTCGTCGAGCCGATGCCGTCCGTGGAACGATGCCGTTCCTGTTTCAGCACGTGATTCAGCAGATGCAGGACGAAGGAATTCAGCGAGTCGACCTGTGCCTCGATCCAGCACTGCGCTGCGCCCAGAAATTGCCCGGTGACAGTGCTATGGTCCGGTTGGGATTCGTCTGGGGTGAAAAATGTCTCGGAAGCGTCTTTGACGTGGCCGGATTGCGGCACTTCAAAACCCGATTCCGACCGCGTTATGAGAACCGTTACATCTGTGTGACGCCGCACGTGACAATTGGTTCTCTGCTGGCATTCTTCCAGGTCAGTGGTTTGCTCGATGTGAATTTGCGAAAGCTTGCGAAAATCTCCGTCGCGAGGCTTCGAAAATTCTCGGCGCGGAGCACACTGACCGAAGTGCATTGAAACATCTCAAACAAAATCCCGGAGCGGCGTGACCACTTTGTCTTAACCAGTTTCTGAACATGATTCGCACGGTCATTGCCGTGCTCTCTCCATATTCTGCACTGGTAAAATCGAGATGGACACAACAGGAGAAGGATGCCGGCATGTCAAATCAATTCTTTGAAGAGGAAACGAATCTCGCGGTCATCGAGCGACGGTCTCCGTGTTCCTCTTATAGTAAAGCTGAAATGACGGAAGAGGTCTGGTCTACAACCGATGAAATCGATGAAGAGGCGTGGGAACGGTTGCATGATCCCTCGGATCTTTTCATGGATTTGCGGCTGCTGCGGGCCATCGAGAACAGTATGGCGGCCAGTTGCCGCTTCCGGTATGTGCTCTTTCGTAACGCGGACGACGAACCGGTCGCTGCAGCGGTCTTATGTACGTTTGCAATTGACATCGGCGTCCTGGCGGAAGATGCATGGTCGCGGTGGGCGCTGAGGCAGTTACGCAAGCTTTCACACAAACTGGTGGATTACCGCATTACATTTTGCGGCCTGCCGATCTCTGCCTGCCAGAGCAGCCTGCGGTTCGCTTCCGGAATCGGCACAGAAACCATTGACACGGCGGAGATCCTGTCACGGCTCGATGTGCTGCTACGCCGCATCGCTCGTGAGGACCGCTCCAGCATCATTGTCCTCAAGGAATTCTCCGACGAAGAGGTTTCCCTTCTGAAACCGCTGCAGAGACGGGGGTATCGCAGGGCCGACAGTCTGCCAACGCATCTCATCTCTTTGAAAAGCGATTCCTTCGAAGGCTTCGTGAAAGACCTGTCGACGGGCAAGCGGCGGACAAACGTTCGTGCATCGCTGAAGAAGATGCACGGCAAAGGGATTGACTTTATCACTACGTCTGACTGTGAGACCATCGAGCGGCTTTTTACTCCAGACGTTTATCGTCTTTATGAAGAAGTTCTCGGGCGTTCCTCAACGAAGCTGGAACACTTGCCGCCTGAATTCTTCCTGGAGATGGCCCGACAGTTGTCAGACTCCTGCGAATTTACTTTCGTACTCGAACAGGATCGAGTGATTGCATTCAGTATGGCGCTGTGGACTTCCCATGAATATCGTGGTTTGTTTCTCGGCTACGACGCCACCCGGAATCACGATCTGGATCTCTATTTCAACATGGTATTTCGATCGATCGGCAATGCCGCAAACCGTCGGGTGCCAATCATGGAACTCGGCCAGAGCTCCAGCTATTTCAAACGAACCAAACTGGGGGCGATCCAGTCGCGACGTTCGATTTATGTCCGTGGCGGCAATGCCCTCATGAGCGTTCTGATCTGGTTGTTCTTCAAGCAATTCTTTCCTCCCCGTCCGCTGGATAAGGAATAACAGGTAATGATTCCTTGCTGGCCTTACGATCGCTGTCATGCGAGCGTTTCTCGCGTGACTTCTGTTCGCCAGCAATGCATTTTTTCGGCTCGGATTCTTCTTCAAGGACCTGATATCGTCCTTGGCTTCTCCCCATACGGTTTCAAGAGCCTGTAATATCTCATGTTTTCTTCGCAAACGCTTATTCTTGTTCACTGATGTAATGTCGTACTCTGATGCACTGGGGATGGTCGATGGTCTGTTGATATGGGATCGGGCCATCATGAAGGATCGTCCTGATTACGGCTTGTAGACATCAGTCGAAAAGCGTAGCGCCTGTCGGTGGAAAAGTGTGGCGCTGGTGGTCGAAAAGGTCCCGGCGGGGAGAGGGTGTCGGGTCGGAACAGAGAACTTGCCTGGTTGTTGTGTCGTCGCGGCGGCAGGCGGGCTTGAGGGTTTTCCCCGGAGTTTCTGACGGCGGCGTTTGGCATCGGCCAGGGGGTAACTTTCCCCAGAGAACTCCAGAATGTTGACATCAGTGAGTCAGTCGGTCCAGGGCCGCTCCCGTGAGTCGTTCACTCCCCAGAACTTCGGTCCAGTTCTCGAACGGCAGGTTCGTGGTCACGATCAGGCTGAGTCGTTCATACGCCGTGCTGATCACATCAAACAGCAGTTCCGCTCCCGCTTTGCTGGCAGGAACGTAGCCCAGTTCATCCAGGATCAACAGGTCCAACCTTGAGAGTTGTTTCTTCAGCTTCAGCAATGTCCGTTCTTCACGGGCTTCCAGCAACTCCGTGATCAGTTCTGTCACCCGTTAGAACCGCACTTTCTTCCCTTGTGAACACGCAGCAATTCCCAGTGCTGTGGCAATGTGCGTCTTCCCGGTGCCGGAATTCCTGACCAGCAGAATGTTCTCTCGCTTGAGCAGGTACTCTCCTTGCAGGAGTTCCGTCATCAAGAGCTTGTTCAGCGACGGCTGCGCAGTGCCCCCCGGAAGGTCGGGTCTGCTGGACCATGCAACTCCTGGCGGAGGAACTGCTCAAGCGGCGGATCGTGACCACGGTCTCCGCCGAGACCGTGCGACGCGTCTTAAAAAACGAACTCAAGCCCTGGCAGAAAAAATGCTGGTGCATTCTTGAGCGGGACCATGCCCGGTTCGTCTCGCAAATGGAAGATGTGCTGGATGTCTATGCAGAGCCCCCTGAAGACGACGAACCGCTGATCTGCATGGACGAAGCCAGCAAGCAGGTCCTGGATGATGACTGCCGCCGATCTCGATGATCCCCGGGCATCCGTTGCGAAAGGACTATCATTACGAACGCAACGGCACGCAGGCATTGTTCATGTTCTTCAATCCTCACAGCGGCTGGCGACGGGTGAACTGCCGCGACTCGCGGACACGAATCGACTGGGCGGAGGAAATCCGCCAGTTGCTGCTGGTGGACTATCCCCAGGCGAAGAAGGTGAAGCTGGTGTGCGACAACCTGAACACGCACAGCAGCGCCTCTTTGTACGAAGCGTTTGCGGCATCAGAGGCTCATGCCCTCAAGCAGCGTCTGGAACTGCACTTCACTCCCTGCAATGGAAGCTGGCTGAACGTGGCGGAAATGGAGCTGAGTGTCTTGAGTCGGCAATGCCTGAATCGCAGAAATCCGACCATTGCTGAACTGCAATCAGAGATCACGGACTGGCAACGGGAACGAAACCCGACTGCCAGCAAAGTCCGCTGGCAATTCACCACAGCCGATGCCCGCCGCAAACTCCACCGCCTCTATCCACAGTTTTAGTCGAGGTTAAGTACTACAAGTGTGAATAATCCAGGCTATTCCTACGACGACATCTATCAGTTAACTCGTGAACAACGCAGCACTCCCTCCTCTTGGGCTGCACTTTCGGTCAACGACTGGGGTGAACTTTGTGGACCGACGCCAGCTCACTGATCGTCTTGAGTCCCGAATCGTATCCAAAGCCACCCGAACTTTGAAAGTCTCATCAAACTTTCTTCGCTTCCGAGACTTCGCTGTTCTCCCTTTCCTGAGAAGCACCACGACACCCTTCTCTCACCAGTCCACACACTTTTTTCTCTCTTAACCACTGGTCCGAAAAATGGGGTTCACTTCAAATCTCGCAGGAACGGCAGAGCCTTTCAGGATCGCACGGCCGGAGGACGTGGGTTTAGGGCGGACTAAAGAGATTGATCAGATTATTTTGAATAACCTTCCTGGTCCGGACCATTACTGGACCGGGATGGAAGGCCATCTCTTCCAAGAAGAGGATCTTGCATGACCAGCGATTCCCATCGATTCAGCGGAGCTGTCCAGGGGACCGAGCGGAGTGGTTCAGTTAAAGGGATCACCCAATCTTCATCTGCGTGGAGTGCAGGCGAGGTCAGATCACGGTCCGGAGAGACAAGCAACTGCGGGCGGCGGCCATTCAATGAACAGAGAACAAACGCCCGGACCTGGACATTGCTAAATCCATGTTTGTGGCATTCTGACTGAATATACCTGGCAAAGTCCCGGATCATGACAGGATCCCGTGACATGCGTAGAACCTGATGCAGCTTGAGAGTCCCCTCCAGCGGAAATATTCCGGTCCGACCGGTCGCTGGATCTTGGATATGAAAGCGGATGGCAGTGCGTTTTCCACGAAGCATCATATGCCAGGAAAAAAGGTGGCCGCGTTCGGTCCAGTTCACATCTCCAGCGTAGAAAAAATGCCGTAGCGGGACTGTGACCTGCACTGAACACCATAAGACCAGCAACGTGACGACCCCTTGTTGCCACCATCGGGAAGGGACCACGATGTCAGAGATTCGGGAATTTGGCGCCGGAATTCTCAGAAGCCGTCGAGGCCAGTCCGGTTCGAAGAAGATCGTCGTGACTCCGATCATCAGCCACGGGAAAATTCCGATGGAGAACATCAGGGCATTGGAGAGATGAAAGAACAGGCACAACCCAAACGCAATGACGCGGGTGCGTTTCCAGAGCAGTGCCGGAACGATCAACAGATCAAACAGCAGTCCTCCCCAGACAATCAGTTGAACTGCTGCTTCGTCGCCGACGAACGCTCCCCAGAACGGACGGGAGGACGGACTGGACAACATCTCCAATATGGGAGCCCCATGAATCCAATCGTTGCTGAGTTTGGCGATCCCGCCATAGAAGTAGACGACTCCCACCTGAAAGCGAATCAGCCAGAGAGCCCAGCGTGGAATCAATCCCGGCATGGCCGAACGATGGAGACGGGCATCCAGGCTGAACGCCCGATTCGCCGGAACGACCGCCATCAGGAAACTCATCAGGCAGACAAAATAATAATGGTTCTGATAAGTTGCTTTGTCGATCAGAAATACATAAGCAAAAAGAGCGGCGAAGAGTACCGCTGCCAGCCGATATCTCACTCCCAGCAGAATCAGAACGGAAAGCACCGAAATCGCCACGAATACCAAAGGCATTCCGATCCCGGGAAGAGGGTAGACCCAATCGAATCCGTGATACGGAAAATGAAATCGTGGCTGAATGTAGTAATAGCTGACCTGGTCAGCGAGCAGTAGACTCGCCGACCACGCCAGCATGATCGATCCGAACACAATGCGGCAGATCGCCAGGGAGGCTGCATCAACCGGCTGAAACAGGCCGTATTGAGAGCTGCGTGGAGTTGTGCCTTGCATACTGGAATCGGTGCCAACAATTATGGGGTTCTGTTTCGAGATCAAGTTTCTTCGGGATTCGGGCGACGGTTGCCGGTCTGTTTCCTTTTCAACTCGATCACGAAATGCTGGGAAACGCTCTTCTTCACTTCCAGTTCCAGGTTGTCGTCTTTCAACTGACAGCCGTGCTTCCGGGGGACGTAGGCTCCTTCGGCGATTTCTTTCGGATCCGGCATCGAGGGTTCGCTCAGCCGAATGCGATGACGCCCCACGACAGCGCCATCTCCTGTTCCATATGTCGACAAGGTGAACGTGCCGTCGGCCTGAATCCTGGCAATCGCTGGTTTGCCGGGCATCGTCTGGTCGTTTACCGGAATCGGCGAAAATTGAATCCATCCGTCGGAGATCGGTTCTCCTTCAAGCTGGCAGATGCCAGTGACCGGAGCCGTCTCAAACGGGGGCTTGCTGCAACCGGACAATAACAACATCGGCAGCAGGCAAATTCGAGTGATGGTGAAAAGCCGTGTGTTCATTAAAGCATCTTTCAAAATGGTCTTCAGCATTCCGCAGGCGAAAAGTGAGGCTTTCATGTGCCCAAATGCCTCCAATCGCCTGCAGACGGTAGAGCAAACTGCTCTGAGAACCTCTATAAAACTCACCCCGATCCGCTCGTGGAAAGGGAACTTTCTTCGTTTGAGAGGTTTTGTTCGCGGCTCTAATAGAGTCCCAGTGGTTGGCCGTCATTGCGGTTGCCAAGATTCGTGTATGTGGTGTAATCGATATTCTCACTCAGAAACCTCACTGATCCATCCGCGAAGAGGAACTGGACTCCGCCATCGTGAAAGCTCATGGCACAATCGTCGTCGACTGCTTCCCAGAACCGCAGCGGGTTTCTGGCTCCTCCACCGAGCGGATTGTTGGTCTTCATGATCACCTGCTCATCAGCCCGGCCAATGGCGGCCCAGACTGGCCAGTCGTCCCGTGCATTGATTCCGGGATAAGAAGATTCTCCGATCGCCAGAGTATTACTTGATCCGTCTGTGACATCCCGAAGACGAACGGTGGCACTCGAACCCCCTCCACCATTTCCCCAGACAACCGCGTCGGCGAACCGCATGAAAATTCCATCCAGGTAATAACCGGATGACCCCTTATAGTCGCTGACTCCATAGCCGACGAGTTGGGCACGCACATTCGCTGACCCCCCGTTCGCAGCGTACGTCTCGGGGACGACGTCTGGCAGCACAGAGGATGGACAGCGAAAGACGGAAAGCTTCTGCTCTCCTCCAGGAATCGGTTGGGCGGTTGCATTATAAGTGGAAACCACGATCCCGTATTGCCCTTGCGGGTTGAGCTTCTGATACAGGGCCGACTGCTCCAGATAGGGGAGCAGGGCCACAGGCCAGGCCCAGCCATCGTCGGAATCGCCCGCGTTGGGGTCCGGATTGGTCACGGTCCCCAGAGGAAAACAGTTGAAAACGTCATGATAGTTGTGTGCCGCCAGACCCATTTGTTTGAGATTATTCTTGCATTGGCTTCTACGTGCTGCTTCACGAGCCTGTTGAACAGCAGGCAGAAGCAGGGCAACAAGAATGGCGATGATCGCAATCACCACAAGTAATTCGATCAACGAAAATGCGCGACGTTTGAACATCAGTGTTTCCTCTTTATCACAGTGAACGGGAGCCAGGGAGACGAAAGGGAGCAGGGGGACAATACCGTTTCATTTTTGATGTCTTCCCTGCTATTCATGCAGCTTACGGCTGCGGAGATAGGCGATCAGTTCACCAGGACGGTCGGTGCAGATCAGGGTTGCTCCATGGTCAACCAGCCATCCCCAGTTCGCTACGGGATCAGTGAGAGCCAGTTCATCGGTGCGCCCACCGCACATGGTGTCCCACAGCGGGCTCAGCCAGATGCGCGATCCCCCTGAACGGATACGGTCAAACTGCTTCAGGACCTCGGAATCGTCCCGCTCGAAGCTGGTGACAAAAGCGACCGGGTGGAACTGTTTGAGAAAGTTGTCCACGTAATCATCTGGATTGATTGTCCCCTCTCCCAGCTTGGGAAGATATTTGATGCGACCAAAATCCTGCCCCAGATGCTTTGCCAGTTCCTCATACCGGCGATGCCCGTAAAAGAAAACCTGATCCGCCATGTTCATCTCATCGACAATCCGGAAAACGTTTGGAATGTCATGCTCACACTTATCCAGATAGACGAGAATTTTTCCGCGTGAGGTTTCCAGTGCTTCTTGAAGCGTGCAGATTCGTTCCTCGGTCAGTTTTCCTGAGTGGTCCCTGAGGCGAAGCTTTCGCAGCTCTTCCAGTGAGTAATGACTCACTTTGCCAGTTCCATCGGTCATCCGGTCCAGATCTTTATCATGCATCAACACATATTTCCCGTCGCGAGTGGTCCTGATATCGATTTCGAGTAAATCGACCCCCATCTCAATACATCGCTGGATTGCTGCCAGCGAATTCTCAGGAGCAGAGTGCCAATCTCCCCGATGCGATACGACAAAGACTTTGCTGGAACTCACGTCTTTCAACTGGGTCAAAAGTATTTCCGTGCGTGATGTCCGAGATTCCATGTCCGTGATCACGGCTGTCGTCGGTTTTGATTCCTTTTGCAGTTGAGCGGCGACGCCTCCAATGGCGGCGCGTTCGGAGACTTCTCCATTGCAACTGGTCAGCAATATCAGATGCAATGCTGTGCCCAGCATAAAAATGACTTGTCTCATCACTCTCAAACCTCTTCGATCCAGGGGGCTTATCGCGCATTCACATCAGGTGTTCACCGTTCTGTTACGCGGCGAGCAGCGTCTCATCAATCGAAACACGCGTTGCGCAGGCACACGGTAGAGCAGATTGCTCTCGCCATCGTGATAGCCTTCCCCAATACTCCACCGGTGAGTCCGTTTTCTTACATCAACTTTATGTAAAGACCGGTCGAGTATTGTGTGAACGGGCGAAGTCGATCACGGTTTATTTCGCCAGCGTGGCCTGATACAGCCGTCCCACTTCTTCTGACGACAACGCTCTCTTCCAAATCATCACATCATCGACTGCGCCATTGAGAGCACGGTGATCGGCGGCATCAGGATGCGAGCCTGGCCATCCTCCTAAAGTGCAATTTTTCAAGGAGAATTCCGGAGAATTCACTGGGAGCGGCTCGGATTCAATCAGTCGCCCATCAAGAAAGTGCGTGATGGAGCGATTCGGGCCGGAATCAATGACGCTCACGAGATGATACCAGCGATTGCCGACCAGTCGGCCGGTCACCGCTTTGTAAACGGAATGTCTGTTGTTCCGTTTCACGGGATGAGTGATGCGGATATCGTCACGCTTGCGCTGCCAGTGGATCCGCCCCGGAGCATTCCAGTCATCCGCCATGATCAACCCGCGGTGTTCTCTGTCCGTCAGCGATTCATCGTAGAACTTGACCCAGCAGGCGAGCGTCAATGCCTGATGTGCTCCAGGGATGTTCATCGGGACCACATGTTCAGGCTGAAGGACTTCAAGGACGCTTCCCCGTTGGCGATCCCGGGCCAGGTTCATCGGCTGTGTGAGTGCGGGAACACGATCCATTCCAGACCGCACCGGCGCCAGGTTGACGGGCAGTGTGCCACCTTTCAGTGGAGTCATTCCCAGCCAGAACAGAAGAGCCGAATCGCGACGAAACTCCGTTTCCAATTGGGCGAGAACGGCAACTTCGCCGGACTCGGCCTGCTTTTTTCGAATTTCGAAGTCGATTTGACGGAGAAACCGCGATTCATTGACACCTTCTCGAGGCGTTAACGTCGGTACGGGCCCTGCGCACGACTGCCCCGCGTGCAAACGGATCTCCTGTTCTTCAAGTTCGTTCTGAATTGCCACTTTTCCTTCGAAGACATGAGTCTCCCAGGAGCCGTTTTCATCGACGAAGACGCCATATTCAGTGCCCAGATCCGCAACGTGATGGCCGCGAACCTGTGTGACGAAGCTGCGACTTCGTAGCGAGGGACACGTCACACAGATCCGGCCTTGCAGAATCTCGCAGCGATTGCCAGTGAGGATATTAAAGACGCAAGGGCCTTCCAGTACGACAATCGCTTCGCATTCAAACTTGACGAGCAGGAATCCTTGCTCGAGTCGATGGATGCCAGGAGCAAGCGGGCGTCCCGGCGAGATCGTTTGAATATCATCAATTCGAGCTTCGATCGCATCGAGCACTTCAGCAACCGCAATCCCTGCTTGCGTTGAGGAGATCAGATAGGTTGCCACTGCAATCAGAAGGCCAACGGCAATCAGCGCAATGGTACGACCGGCGAGTTCAGTACTTCGACTCTTCCATTGGGGATGGCTGCGATCAAAGTTGCCCCCCGTTACAGAAAGGTCTTTTTTCGACTGAACCACGGGAGGCCGCGGCTGATACAGTTCAATGCCTTCTAACTGTCGGGACTGTTCGGGAATCCTAGGCTCGAAAAGTTCCGCTTCGTCCATCAACTGTTGCGATTGAAGGATGTTGTTCCCCAGAAATTGATCGCGCATGGCCCGATGTACAACAATTTCACGTACAAAATCGTCCATGTTTGCGGAGGAGGCTTTAATCCACCCGGATAGCTGCTGCATCTCCTCAGCCGTCAGTTCGGTATAAAGGTATTTGGAAATCAGGACTCTCGACTTTTCAATGTTCATGACAATACCTGGCCTGCAGATGAAATCTCAGCAACTTATTGAGAGTCGCGAACAAAACCTCTCGGACGATGGAAATTTCCTTTCCGCGAGCGGATCGGTGTCAGTTTTGTCAGGGGGTTCAGAGACTACGATTGTCTGGAATGTTGCTTCTCCACACACTCACGGATCATGCGCCTCGCCCGATGCAGTGAAACGAAGATATTGTTCTCTGATCGTTCCAGACGCTTGGCGATAACGGCCGCGGAAAGTCCTTCGAGGTAGTGCAGCGAAACGACCTGGCGAATGCGATCGGTCAAGCGATGCAAGCATTCACGGAGTGGACCTCTAAGTTCCGCAACCATCGGAGCAGACGTCTGGAAGGCAACAGCAATGGCGTCGACGGTTTCACTGTTGAACTCGACCCGCTCCCGCCCCCGCCTTTGCCGAAACCGGAGCACTTCGACCCGTGCGAATCCAATGGCCCAGGCCACGAACGGACGTTGCTGATCGTATTCTTCAATCCGGGAGGCCACCGTCATCGCAGTCTGCTGCAGAAGGTCTTCTGCATCGTGAAAACGGGGGACTTGTGAACTGATAAACGCAGCGACGGCCGGTTGAGCACGCGTCCACTCACTGGCGAGAAGTTCGATCCCGATTCGCTGCTTTTTACTGGACATAAACACCAATTGCTGAATGACGAAATCATGCCCAGACAGGCCAGTCTGTGACCAAGGTTCTCCCCACTCCAATGAGAAGATGTGAATGAGCTTGATGCACATGGCTATTCCAGGCCACTCCGTTTCACTTTTCTTCATCGTGAATTCATCAATTCAGCTGTCAAATCGAAATTCACGTTCTCTCTTCCAACACCGACCTTTCACAACTTACATGAATTTTCAATGAATATTGTCTCTCCCGATGAGCACAGACCTTCGGACCGATCACTGGGATTCGATTTCGGAGACGGTTTTCCTGTTCATGACACCTTGACCGGAACTGCGGAGATTTACGCGCGAGTTTCTCAATGTTCCAGTTGATGAACAATGTTGCCACCTGCAACCATTCCGGCTATTGAAACCCAAGACCGTGAAATGGGGCAAACGCTACCCACTCGTCTTGTATCTGCCCGTGTCAGGGGAACAGGGCTGGGACAATTGCCATCAGCTTCGCCTGGTACCTAACCTGTTTCTGAAAAGTTCGTGGCGAGAAAAATACCCCTGTTATGTTTTGGCTCCGCAATGCCTCGCGCCACTTGCCTGGACTTACCTGGCGGAAGGCCCGCAGGGAGAAACCATCGACCCTCTGGCCGACGTCCTGGCGATGGTCGATCAGGTCATCAGGCAACACACCGTGGATGTCTCCCGGATTTACGTGATCGGCATCTCGATGGGAGGCTATGGCACCTGGACCCTGACCAGCCAGTTTCCGGACAAGTTCGCGGCGGCCATCCCGATCTGTGGCGGCGGAGACCCCGAACAAGCCCACCGCCTGGGGAACTCCAAACCTCCCGATCTGGGCCATCCACGGCGACCAGGACCGCGTCGCCCCGGTCAACGGCTCCCGCGACATGATCCACCGCATCCGGGAGGCCGGAGGAACTCCCTGCTACACCGAACTGAAAGGAACCGGCCACGCCGCTTGGCCCCCGTCCTCAAAGAAGACTCACTCATGATCGAATGGATGTTTCAGCAGGTTCGTCAATCGCGTGAGTCCCCAGCGTCATGGTCCAGACCAGCCGTGACGATCTTACCACAAAACGCCGATCCGTGAGCTGCCGGGGCCTCAAGGAGAAGAGAAAGTCCAACCAGGATGTTCCCTGCACACGATAACGCCATCAAGGTATTCCTGACACTCTCTGAGGACGGCAAGACATTGAACTGCGACAGCGACCACGAGATGCTGCTGCTCAACCGCGAAATCGGCGACGGTATTTCAGGAATCTCCAACTCAAGGAATTGAAATGATACGGATTACCTGAGCTCTGCCAGGAAAATGTGTCGAGTTCGACACCCGGGCATCTCTTGGCGTTCTCCGTGCTCGCCAACCAACCGGAAAACGCCATTCACAATCACGGAGGACCGTCCAGCCCTGTGAGTTCCAGACTGACCTGCCGCAGCCTGGCACGGGCGACGCCGTCGTACGCCTGCGCATTCGCGCGGGCCGGCTCCAGGCGGTTGTAGAAGGCGCCGCTTTTGACGTCCCCGAGAATCTGGCGCATCACGGCGTCGGCGCCATCGTTGACGCTGCTGCGAACCGGCACGCCTGCCTCCCGCACCATGGTCGTGTTCATCAACGTGGCCGGATGGAGCGCTGTGACGATCACGTTCTTGTCTTTCAGCTCCTCGGCCAGATCGATCGAGAACAGGATCTGCGCCAACTTGCTGTGGCCGTACCCTTGTGCCGCCCGGCCCGGCCGCTCAAGCATCAAGTCGTCAAAGTCGATGGGCGACTGCGCGCCAGACGATACGTTGATGATCCGCGCGGGCGCGCTCTCGACGAGCCTCGGCAGCAAGGTTCGCGTGAGCAGGAAGCCCGACAGGTAATTCACCGCGAAGTGCAGCTCATGCCCGTCCCGGCTGACCTGCCGCTCCCCCTTATTAACCCAGATGCCGGCGTTGTTCACAAGCACGTCCAGCCGGTCGTAGTCTCGCAGGATGGCTTGTGCGAGCGCCCGGACCTCGTCGAGCGACGCGAGATCGGCCGCATAGAACCGTGCGCTCCCCTTGCCCTCCTTCGTAATCTCGTCAACGACCGCCTTGCCGCGTTCCTGGTTCCGGCCATGCACAATGACGTGTGCGCCCAGCGCGGCGACGCGGCGCGCCACCTCACGGCCCAGGCCGTCGGTCGATCCCGTGATCATCACGTTCTTGCCCTGTAGCGGCATGTCCCCTACTGCTGCGGGTGCCTGGGCCGATGCCACCCGTGTGTTGCCGCTCGCGCCGACAGCGGCTGTGAGGATCACGGCGCCAGTGATCAGCCAGGTCCGGCTGACTGGTGGAGCGGCGTTCCTTGAGTTTCGGTGCAACATTATGATCCCCCCGTGACGAGTCAACATCGCCGTCGCGATCGTTCCCCGATTCATTTTCCTTGACCGATCGTTCATTCGCAGCGCTCAGCCTCTTTCGCATCTCTGCGGCGATGAACTGCCTCCGTGCCAGCGGCTTACTGAGGTCAATGCCGGCACGTTCCAGTCCGCCGACCATAACCGGATCGACGCCGGCGTCGCTTACCAAGCGTTGGGCCACCTCCAGTGCCTGTGAAATGCATTTAGGGCAATTGACATCAGCCCCTTTGCAGTTCAATCTACTCATAGTACGACATTCACCCATTCTTACAACACTGACGGGGACTACCGACTGAAGCCATTGGTATCTACATTGGTATCTACGCATGATCCTGATCCGGAACTTTGATCCCTGGACTTTCCCACGAATGGTGGGCGCTGGGAAAAGAGCGTCTCATCACTTGTGAGGAGAGCATTGAATGTCGGAGAGTCGTCGCAGTTTTACTGCTGAGTTCAAACGTGAAGCAGTCCAGATGCTCCAGAAGCAAGGGCTGTCGGTCGCAGAAACAGCCCGGCGTCCGGTCTCTTTTGGCCAAAGGTGTTCAAGATGAATCGGGTCGATCTCCTGAAAAAGTTCTGCTGTCCGGCAGTTGTTCGTTTTATTGTGCTGGTGAGTTGCTCTGGCGGGATGGCATTGGGACTGATAGCGAGTCCTGCTTCGGCACAAGAGCGTTTTCTGGACGATCCAGCGGAATTTACGGAGCAGGTCAAACAACTCCTGCTGGCGGAGACATATGAAGAGCTGGAAGGGATGGCAACCCAGTTTCGTTCTTCCCCTGAAAGATTGCCGTTCGGGGCAAAGAAACTGCCTGCCTTTTACGAAGCTGTTTCCGGGAAAGACATGAAGCTGGAAGAGCTTCAGGAACGGATTCGGCTGCTGGAAACCTGGCATGAAAAATCTCCTTCAATCACCACGCGAATTGCTTTGGCGAATGGCTTGAACCATCTCTGCTGGGCGGTACGTGGTGGAGGATTCGCGAGTACGGTCACGGATGATGCTGTCGTCGTGATGAATAAAGAAACGGCCCGTTGCAAGCAGCTTCTGGATGAGGGGGCGGATCTTGCAAAGCGGGATTCCGTTCAGGACGCTTTTCTGGCAGAAGTTCATTTGAAAAATGGAATTCTTGCCGGATATTCGTACGACGAGATGCGGGACCATCTGGACGACTGCCTCTCCATTGATCCCTGGAGAGGAAACGCCATTCAACTGATGGCGAACTATTGCCTTCCCCGCTGGTATGGAAAACAGGGAGACCTGGTTCTTCTGGCGGAAGAACTGGCGGATCAATATCACGAACAGACGGGAGATTATGCCTACTCCAGCATTGGTCGCTTTGCGTTCGGAATGGGGGAATACCATCGTTTCGACGACAAGGGATTTGACTGGGAACGGATGAAACGGGGGCTATATACTCCTCTGCGCGATATTCCCCATTCCGTCATGACCCCCTCTGTTATTGCCTATTTCGCCCGAATCGCGGGGGATCGCGAAACCGCGCGGGACGCCTTTCAGAAGCTGAACGGGCGCTGGTCCACCGTCATGTGGACTCATCCGCTTGAATACGAATCGACATATCTCTGGGCCTTTGACGACGAAGGGCCGGGTGAAGCCGAACATGTGGTCGATTTACGCGGATCCCCCGTGCATGGAATTCTTCTGGCGGGCCGGGGACAGGCCTTTATCCCGATCGTCCGGCGCTCTCTCATTGAAGCCTATTCTGTCAAGACGGGACAGTTCTTGCGGGATGAAAGCGTCTGGCCGAGTCGACTGGTCGACGGAGTCTGCGATGCCCGGGGAATGGAGATGGTGATGGTGATGCGTCAATCTGGAAAAACGCACGTCACACGCGGTAACCCGGTTGAGCGACGGTTCGTTTCTTTTGGTTCGAAGCCGCGAAACGAAACGTTCGTGCTGGCTGTGACACCGGAAGCAGACAAACTGGCCATCGGCGAGACGGATGGAAGCATCCGCACCTGGATTGGAGTGGAAAGACCGGATTTTCATGTGATGAGAGAAGCCCATTCCGCCATGGTGAAATCGCTTGCGTTTTCTCCGGATGGCCATGTCCTGGCCAGTGCCGAGCCGGAACGAATCAAACTCTGGGACGTCGACTCGCATACGCTACGACGGGAGTGGAACGCCAACGACTCGCTGTTTCACGCGCTTGCCTGGTCCCCGGATGGAAAGTTCCTGGCGTCGGCAGGGAATCAGGGAACCGTCCGGTTGTGGAATCCAGAGGATGGAACTCTGGTAGCGGAAATGAAAGGAAATGGAATCGAAGAGACGCTGGCGACACTCGCCTTCTCACCTGACAGCCAAACCTTGATTGCTGGAACGACCGGCAATAAGGAATCAAAGGGGGGAAAGCTGTTGATTTTCGACGTTGGGCGTCGAGAAGAGGTCAAACGCTATTCCGGACATCGACTGGGGATTGAAACCGTACTGGTGACTCCGGACGGGAAACGGATTTTGAGCAGCGGTTTTGACGGAACGGTCCGAATCTGGAGAATGCCCGACGCTCCATCGGTTCCGTAGAGGCGTGAAGCATTACGGACGAATTCGGATTGGCTTCGGACCGTAGAAATCATCCGGCGGGATTGAGCAGGCTCTGACTGCGAAAAGCCTCGGATCAGGCCAAAGTGGGACATTTCTGAGATGTTCCTGAAAAACTTGCTTGACCGCGTGAATTTTAGGGTGGCGTGATCATATTGGGGTGTTGGGATTTGCAGGGGTTTCGACAGTTCCGATTCAAAGACTTGTAATATTCTACACTCATGAAGCCACGTTCCCGCAGAGATGCCTCGCAGCTGGATCTGTTTAAGGCTCAGTTCTCCCAGATCCTTAACACGGAGCATCCGCCTGCTGATTCTGGCGGAGAAGATCGACTGGAAACAATTTGATGTCGCGCTGGCGGACTGCATCTGTCCGGACTTCAGTTCCCACCCCGCTAATGGTGGGCATCTTGTACCTCAGGCAGGCGTTTAATGAGTCGGATGAATCGCTGTTGGAACGCTGGGGCGAGCCCCCGTACTGGCAATACTGTTGCGGGTTCACCGCCATGCAGCATGAAGCTCCCATTCATCAGACTCCGCTGCTCAAGTGGCGAAATCTGGCCCAAAACTAAAAATCACATCACGCCCCTGACGTCCCCGGGGATCGATTCGCTTTTCGATTGTGTCGTTCCGGCGGCAAATGGTCATTGATATCAACTTACTCTGCGATGATCTTCCGGGTTGGTATTTGGAGTTGATTTGTCATTACTTTCGGTGAAAAGAACGGTCCTTGATCCTGACCGGTTTACTGCCGCCCCCTGCCTCCTTCTGCCATTTGAAGCCTAACAACTCTTACATAATCGTTTTTATGACAGAATGTTATGTCAATATAACGCGGCAAAGGTTTTCCAGCGGCCCTCTTCGGAAAACCAGCATGAGTAGCTGGGGGCAAGAGCCCCTGTCGTGAGCGTCATGGAAGCCGACTCTCTTCTCGCTATGAGTCCTGGTGAACGTCGCAACACCTGGAACCTCCTGTCTGCTTACCGGACGGTGGATGCCGGAGTCTGGGGAGTGCTCCGGCTCGATCGACTTTGTGGAGGGGCAGATTCCTCCAGCTGACGTTGTACGTTTTGAAGGACTTCAACTGCTGACTGGATTTGCGTACGGAGGGTGTCGTAATCCAATGCTTCTCCCACATTCAACGGCGACAATGATGGTTTCCAAGGGGCACCGCCGGAAGGCTGCGTCAATTCGGTCTTGGGAACGGAGGCTTGAATCAGTAAACCTGTGCCCAGGCCCGCACAGAACACCAGTAATCCAGCACCAACCAGCGGCCAAAAGACTCTTCGGTTTGGCGGCCACCAGACGTTCTCTTTGCCACAAGGCTCTGGAATTGGACGGCCAACCTCGATCGGGGATCTCGGATTGGTGACCACCGGTTTCTTCTGTGATTGGGAGAGGGAAACTGGAGCGGGGCATTCCAGTACGGCCGTGGCAACTTCTGCCTGTTGCTCGACCCGACAAACCCACTTTCGATTGATCGGCAGGAAGGCACACAACGTACCGGCAGTCGTCAGCGTCCCGAGACCTGAGAACTCGCTTCTCCCCCGTTGAAGGATCTCGTTCAGGGAGTCTGGTCGGCTGGGCACGAGGAGTATTTCCAGTTCCTGTGGTCGGGGAACGGGACAGGTTGTCCGCGCCTGGTTGAGGACGGTCTCAAACGGCTCACAAGTCAGCAGGGACACCAAGTCTGTTCCCTTGGCATCCTTTGACTCAATCAGCCCCGCCACGATCACAAACCGCCCCGGCCGTCCCCTGGCATCCCGTCCCCCATTCCCAAATCGGAACACAGCCACCCAGTCCGGTGTCAATTGCGCCACGCCCCCGATCAAATGTGCCGGTTCTATCTGGTTGGGATTCTCCGGTCGACTTGAACTGGCAATGTCATAGTAAAGACTCTGAAGCAATTGCCGATCCAGACGGGGAGCCCGCCAGGTCCAGTAGTGATCATTGGAAGGACCGGAAGGGTCATAGAGAGCCAGGTGCATGGTTCTCATCGAAGCCTCTCTTGATAAATACAACAGGATGTTCAAATGAGATCGTATCCACAAACAGATGGTCGATCTGGCAAGTGGACACCAGCATTCTTACTGGCAGAATATATGCTCCGCAGCGACATGATGGATTGAACCGATTTAGCGATCATCTTCATCAAATGTCCACACAAAAATCAGTACAAAATTGGGGGTGTCGGTGAAACGTTCCAGCCAATCTTTCAATTGAGTACCAGATCCAAACGCCTTCCATGCGTCGTACTTAATCCTGGGAATCGCTCTCGTACGCCAGCGATGGACGAGTTGCTGAGAAGTCAGGCCCGTCATGCCTCCTTTTTCTCGGGACATCTGCAGGAGCTGAAGAAAAAACGCCTCGAATACCGCGTCATACGATCCGTTCTCCCAGGCACGTTCGAAGGAAACGGACGTGCCGTTTTTGTACGACGGCAGTGCTCTGGCCGCGTCTCGCACCGCCTGTTTTTTTCTTCTTCGGTGAGATCGTTGACTGTGACGGCTGCAGCCTGAGCGTGAGTGACTGCTGCCGTCGTCTGAGGTGTGTCCACACCACACCCTCGAAGAATCGGAACTCCGACAAAGAAAAGAATGAGCAGCACAGCCCACCAAACCGACAGATCCGTCTCGTCTCTGGGCTTTTTCGTTGGTGCCGGATCACTGCAATAAGAGCAGCTTTGACTGTACCGACCGAGCGCGCTGTCCCAAGACTTATATTGGCCGCAATCGGCACACTTCGCTTCTCGCACTTCATGAATCTGCTTGACCAGCCATTTCTTGACGTTGATGAATCCGCCCGAACGAAACCCGAGCTTCATGAACCGGTTCCCCCAGTTCTTCTTCGATGAGAACAGAATAAGCAATGGCCTGAATCCGATCGCTGGGCCAGGCGAGAATTTCTCCATTCTCTCCTTTTCGACAACGTCCCCGTTTGTGTTCATAAGCAATCCAGGCTCCATCCCGCTTACGAACGGCATCAACTTTTCCAAGCAGTCCCCAGTGATCGCTGCTGACGTCGAAAGAGCGAAGTTCCGGTGATTCATCATCCAGTGGAACCCGTTCCACGTGTAACCGACGCCCGGCATAAACATTGGCGTCGGCGACACGGATCTCTTCCACTTCTTCGAGGTAAAATAATCGCTCGCAATAGAGTAATGCGTGTAATGCCATCACGCGAACAGGGGGATCAAATGACGCATTTGCCGACTGAATCATGTTTCACCAGGAGGTTGGATAATAGGAATCACGTCCCTGTCTGGCTGAACATCGCTCCGTCCTTCAACAAGGTTGCCTGTCGCATGGCTTGTTTTTGCCGTTCCGACGTGGTCGACCCAGACCGGAAGGGTGATTTGACCACGCTCGGCCACCAGAAATGTCCGGCATGGACGTTCACGGAGATGACTCGGCATTCGTTCCAGTGAAAGAATATCATTCACCAGATGCGTACTTTCTCCCAGGCTCAGGCCACCAAACCGTTCAATCGATGAGGGATTCGCCAGTGCCGTGCGAACCCGTTCTTCCAGAGATGGTCCTGCAACTGACACAGACTCATCACTGGAGTCCACCCAGATGATGAGTTCGACTTCCGTCAGAAGTTGCTGGTAATCCGGCCGCGTATTTCCAGAACTTCCCAGCGGTGCTTTTTTGACTCTCCAGACCGTTCGCAACACAACACTGGTGGGCGGTTCTCCGATGAGCGACGCCGTCACCCGGCACCCGAGATGTCGACGCCTGTCCGTTTCGCCAACGAATGACAGCAGGAATCCATAACAGGTACTCGGGGGAGGCAATGGCTCGGTTTCGAGGTATTCACGTGCCAATCCCTTACGAAAACAGGCGATCGGCACGCTGACGTAAATTCCCAGCATGTTCTATCCCTTGATTCCGAGTTTACTGTTAATGGCTTTCACGGCGGCCGCGCTGGCTGCCTTGACTCCGGTGATGGCTTTGGTTCCAACCTCTTTGAGATCTCGAGCGAGTTGACACTCCAGATCACTCACTCCCACCAGCAATTCCTTCGGATTGTTCTCCGGCAACGGCTTCTGACAATAACGAGGAAGTGCTTCCAATTCGGTGGGACCGATGATTGGAGAGGGTAACTCTTCATCGATCTCCTCTAAAACCTCTCGAATCGCCTGTTCCCGTCCTTTCGGCAGGCTGGCCGTCATCAGCAAGACCGGCAGTCCTTTCAAGTCTTTGAGAAACCGGAGCAGTTTTCCAAACAGGACATCGTCGTACGCATGAATTTCATCGAAAACTAAGGCGGCCTGAGCCAGAGCCAGCCAGGCAAAACGCCCTCGTTTGTGGTTCTGCAAAACCCCCAGAACCGTATCAACGGTACAGGCCGAAATCGCCGTCGACCATGCCTCCAGTGATTCAATCTGGTCGACTGCGTTGACAGAGTTATTATTGACAGAGTCGTCATTGGCGTCGTCAGTATCTCCGTTCGACAGGATCATCTCGAAATCGATGTCACGCCTGCTATGGAAAAGCTGAGTATTGATATCGCCTAACTGTCCATCCGGATTGTGGAGATAATCCCGGAATCCCTCCGTAGCGGTCCCCGTTGTGGGATAGCAGAAATAAAGGCGGCGTGGAGAAGAACTTCGAGCGGCCCACAAATAGGCCGCGACGGTTTTTCCGGTTCCACAACCCGCCATGACCAACGTGACGCGGGATGGCGACTCCGCAACCTGCATCTGGAACGGCCTGGGATCATGGCCGTTCAATCGTACCTGTGCAATCCGCCTGAAGTCGTCCTGTTGAGGACAGGATTGAAATGCCGTTTGAATCCACTGCGATTCCAGGAAATCACTATCAATGACCTTCGGGATGGCCGATCCGGCGACATCCGCAGCAATCAAACAATTCTTCACGATCGGAACCAGAAAACGATCTGGAGACGACTTCATTTGACTCCACTGTCGTCTGGCCGATTTTTCCCATTCGATCATCTCATCGCTGACGTTACCGAAGTGCCAGCCTGCGGAACATTTCCCCTATCTATAGCGATGACGATCTGAACAAGAGGACCGGTTTCAGACACCCGTGTCGGCAAGGCTGTCATTTGTCGGAATCCACGGAATCGAGGGAGAAGACGGAGATAACGGCGGCGTGGTCGGAGGGCCAGATGTTGGTGTAGTGCCGGTATCGGACGCCCTGGACTTCGCCGCCGGGGAAGACCTCCGAGGAGAGCACTTTGAGCCCGGAGCCTTTGTAATAGATGAAGTCGATGCGGTCATTCTCCGTCCTGGGCATGATGTAGATGGGAGACCATGTGTTGCCGGGGGAGGCGACGGGATCGGGGTGTGCGACGCGGTAGGAATCGAGCATTCCGGCGTCGGTCACAGCTTTGCTCGTGGGCCATACGACGGGGCCGATGTCGTAGTGGAGGTGGGCGGCTGCGGCGGTCCAGTCGAGATGGGAGGGGCAGTTGAAGTCTCCGGTGAAGATGACGGGAGTGTCGTCGGCCTTCGCGAGAGAAGCGGACATGTCGGCGAGGATGGTCCGGATTTCCGGGAGACGTCTGGAATTGGCGTCTTTTTGCAAGAGCTCTTCCACCGTTCTTCCCGGTCCGTCATAGGGGGCGTAGGACTGGTAATGAAGGTGGCAGTTATAAACGATCACGTCGTGCCGAGGATTTCCGGAGAGATGGATGCGAGCTTTGATGTGGACTGCGCCGTGGGAATCTTCACTGACAGGGTAACGGCTGATGATTTGAGTGTCGTTGGGGCCGATGGCGCGGTGCCAGCCAAGTTCGTCTGCAAGGCAGTTGGCGTTGCTGGTGCTGGATTCCTGAAGGCCGATGATGTCGGCACCGGAACGGGCGATGGATTCGATGCCTTTGCGGCGGCCGTTGTGAACCATGCCCATTTGGTGCCAGATGTTGTAGCTCATGACGGAGAGGCGGGGGACGTTTTCCTGACCGGGGAGGAAGACCGGGATGTCGATGGAAACGTCCGAGGAACGTCTGGTGATGGTGCTGGCGGCGCGGATGGTGAAAGTGTTCAGCCCGGCATCGGCAGCGCCGGGAGTGCCGGAGATGTCGCCATTCGCGGCGACAGCAAGCCAAGCAGGGCCGGAGATTTTCTTAAAGGTGTGGGTGCCGTCAGTGTAGGTGCCGTCGTTGTTTTTCTGCGAGAGGTAGGGGTGGAGGCGCGCGGCGTAGGGAGTTCTGGTGACGCCGTGGCGGAGGCGGATCGGCTCGGCTTGCCATGCGGGCGGGGCGCTGGTGGGAGTGACGGTAAAGGGGCCGGAACTGGCGACGGGGATATATGCACCAGGACCACTACCGTCCGGGAAAAACCATGCCTTGTATTCGCCGGGAGGGATGACGTAGCTGGTGATGAAGGGGATGGAGTCTTCGTAGAGAGTACGGCTGCGCGGGGTGGGGGCGGCATCGGTGTAGCTGGGATCGATGTAATGGTATGCGAGGCGTCCGGTTGTGCTGTTGGGCGTGATGTGCGCTTGGTAGATGCCGATCCAGCCGGAAAATCCGGAAACGCGGGTGAAGCTGGCGGTGATGGCTTCGCCGACTTCGTATCGGGCTTTATCGACGGCGAGGGTGGGCTTAGGATTGATAGAGAGGGAGGTAGGCCCGGAGATCACGCCGTTGCTTGAGGAGAGATGCCAGAGGGCGTAATCTCCTTCTCCCGACGGGAGTTTGGTGGAGGAGAAGGTGACTTTTCCCGAGGTGCCGGAGGTGGGTGTTTCAAAGAGAGGGGCGCTTTGCCCCGGCACCGCGCCTGCGGGAAGCACGGCGATTTTGTCACCGGCATTTCCGGGGCCGTTGAGGAAGACGACCCTGATTTCCTCACTCCCGAAGTATCCGGATTTGTTCGAGTCAACCGAGGGGCCGCCCACGGCGATCTGGCTCAGGTAATTCTCGACGATCTTCCTGTCTTCATCACTCAGGGCGGACTGGAAGACGATGAACTGGCTGATGTCTCCCTGCAGGTCGTAGCCTTTCCCGCTGAAGGCACCGATCCTGATTTCGGCATTGGCGGGGACCGAGTTGGACGACCTTCCGCTGACGTTGAGGTTCGTTCCGTTCGCGTAGGCCTTGTGGCTGTTGGCCGTGATGACGGTGCTCCAGACGGTGGCCGGGACGTCATCGTAAGCGGTGATGTCATCTCCGCCGTAGGTGTAGCCGTTATACAGTTCCACGATCCAGCGACCGCCGCTGGCGTCGTCTCGCTGGTGGGAAATTTTGTTGGGGCCGATGTTGTAGGCATAGGTTCCCGACGAGGCGTCCGGAGCGGTCGGGTCATAGCATCCCTTCCAGAAAACCGTGAACGCGCCACCGGCTGTATTGCCGAGCGTCCCCACGAGGGAGCGTGTGCTTCCGTTCGTATCGTCGAATTTCAAGGTGGCGGTGGAGCTGTCGTAGGTGACCCCTTCCCAGTTCCCGCCGGTGGCGGTGACCTTCATCGGGGCGAGCGGCTTCCCGTTTCCATCGACGGGAGTCCACGAATAGACGACGCCGTGATTCAGCTCGACGCCGGTCCGCCCATCATAGTGGGCCACGAGTGAATCCTTCGCGGCTTGCGAAAGACCGGGAAGGTCGAACAACGGCGCGTCGGCATGAGCGGGGGAAAGGACGCACACGACGGACAGAACGAGCAAGAAGGAGAAGATTGTTTTTTTCATGATGGATCGGGAGGCTGGATCACTTTGCAATTTACTATGGCCCCGGCGGCCGATGTAACAGTCAGTTGTGTGGCATATTCAACAAGCATGGTGACGATTGAATGGATTGAAAATGCCCTAATCGTCTCATTTCTGCTCTTCCGAATGCTGCCAGCGGAAGGCAAGGGCGGGCAGTCCTTCGCCGTTCATCAGGTTGGGGATCGCCCCTTGGTCCCAGGCGAAACGCAGCCGGGCGGGGCTGGCGATTTGCGGATGCGAGACGACCACGGTGTTTTCCTGAATGATGGCTTGCGCGGGGAGGAAATCGCCTTCTTCTCCGGCGATCTCGAAGTGGGAAACGGCGTTGCCGTCGCGCGTGGCGAGGCCGCTGTTGGTGTGGAGGAAGGAAACGGCGATCGTGTTTCCATGGACTTGCGCGGCGGAGAAGATCGGCCCGCAGTCATCGGGAAAGGCCACGCCATGGACACGGGACAGCGCGAGCCGGGCGAGCCGCTCGCCGACGGGCAGTTTATTGGCGGGATGGATGTTGTAACGGTTGGTGACATCGCTGATGAGCGCGATTCCGGTTTCCGGCAGGGAGAGCGCGGCGGCTTGGGCTTCCCACGATTGGGGGAGCGCGTCCGGTGGGACAGTGCCGTAGTTGAACGGAGCGAGCTGGACGTAGTAGAAGGGGAAATCTCCCTGATTCCAGAGTGTGCGCCAGCCTTTGATGAGGGCGCGCATTTTGGTGTCGTAGTGGGGTTGGCCCACGTTGGTTTCCCCCTGATACCAGATGACGCCCCGGATGGCGTAGTGGATGAAGGGATGAACCATGCCGTTGAAGTTGACCGTGGGTGTGAATCTCCGGTTCATCGTGCCGGTCAGGGGAAATTCGGGATTGATGCCGAGTTCCGGCTCCTGAAGGTAGCCTTCGCGCGGGGTCCACGGCTCGATGGCGGTCGATCCCCAGGCCGCGAGAATCAGGCCGACGGGGACTCCGGTTTCCTGATGCAGCTTGCGACCGAAGAAATAACCGACGGCGGAAAAGGAATTGGATGCCAGCCCGTTGGCGATGTTTTCCGGGGAACAAACCCGCCACGGGCTGCCGTTGATGCGTTCCTGTGGCGAGGCTGCGGTGAAACGGTTCGAGAAACGCAGGCGGATCAGGGGATAATCAGCCTGGGCCATCGCCTGTTTCCCGTCTGTCGCGGAGGCGAGGCCGAGTTCCATGTTGGATTGTCCCGAGCAGAACCACACTTCGCCCACCAGCACGTTTTCCAGCGTGACCGTTTTCCCGTCCGAGATTACGGAGAAGGTGCGGCCTTGAGCCGAGGCGGGCATCGGATCGAGCGTCACCTGCCAGCGTCCTTCCGCGTTCGTCTGCGAGGTCTTGTTTTGCCCGGCGAAGGTGACGGTCACCTCGGTTCCGGGTTTTGCGGTTCCCCAGACCGGGACGGGAGCTTCGCGCTGGAGAACCATGGCCTCGCCAAAAGCATCGGCGACGTGGAGCCCGGAACGCGGGGCATACTGCACGGAAAAGCTGACCGGATCACCCAGCGGGGTGTATTTGCCATTGGCAAGGAACCACACCCGGTAGTTTTGCCCGAGGCCGAGGGAAGAGGCGGGAAACGTCACGCTGCCATCGGTGAGATTTCCCCCGCCGGAAGAGGTGCCGTTGGTATAGAGGAAAAGCGTGGATGCTTTGGAACCGGGGGTGATTCCCTTCGGGTAGATACCGATCCAGTCGGTGGCGTTGCCGGGGCCGTGGGCGAAGGTGACAGTAATGGTTTCGCCAGGTTCGTAGGTGGTTTTGTCGAGGGAAAGGGAGGGGCCGCCCACGGCGATGTTGCCGTGGGTCTCGACATCGGCGCACCCGTCAAAATGGGCCACCAGTGAGTCCTTCTCGGCTTGCGAAAGACCGGGAAGATCGAACAACGGCGCGTCGGCATGAGCGGTGGAAATGACGCACACGCCGGACAGGACGAGCAAGAAAGAGAGAGTTGTTTTATTCATGATGGATCGGGAGGCTGGATAACTTTGTAATTTCAATCGTTCCAAGTTTGATCTGAACAGAAGAGAAGTGGGTGGTGGATAGTGGGTAGGAAAAGACACGATTTTCCGGCCTTTTACTGACCCCTGAATCCTGGCCCCTGATCCCTTTGTCTCCATGTGGACAGACTTGAATTTAAGATGGCCCCGGCGGCCAGTGTCATAGGTAAAACGGTCAGTTGTGTGGCATATTCAAATCGAGGGAAAAGGCGGAGACGACGGCGGCATGGTCGGAGGGCCAGATGTGACGGTATCTGACGCCCGGGAGCCCACCCCGGACCGGGCCGGGAATGACATCCGAGGAGAGCACTCTCAGCCCGGAGCCTTTGTGATAGACGAAGTCGATGCGGTCATACGGCGGATTGTAGATGGGGGACCATGTTTCACCGGGGGAGGCAACGGGATCGGGGTGGGCGACGCGGTAGGAATCAAGCAGTCCGGCGTTTTCCACAGCTTTGCTGGTGGGCCATGCGACGGGGCCCATACCGTGGTGGAGGGGGGAGGTTGCCTCCGTCCAGTCGAGATGAGAGGGGCAGTTGAAGTCTCCGGTGAGGAAGACGGGGATGTTGTCCGCGTTGGCGAGTTGGGCGGACATGTCGGCGAGGATGCCTTGGATTTCCGCACAACGTTTGGACTTGGCATCGTGTTGCAGGTACTGTTCCGCCGTATATCCGGAGCCAAGATAGGGGGCATAGGAACCGGAATCGAGGTGGCAGCTATAGACAATCACGTCGCGCGGGGGATTTTCGCAAACGCGGATGCGGGCGCCGATGGCGACTCCGGCGTACAACTCCTCAATGATGGGGTAACGGCTGATCAGTTGCGCGCTGCCAATGCGCCATTTGCCGACCTGCGCGGTGTTGTTGTCGCCGCTGTCGGCGCGGTACCAGCCGAGGGCGTTGGCGAGGTTCCTGGAGTGAGGGTTCCAGGATTCCTGCAAGCCGATGATGTCGGCACCGGAACAGGCGATGGCTTCAATGCCTTTGCGGAGACCGGCTCCGTGCCATGTGTTGTAGCTCATGACGGAGAGGCGGGGAACGTTTTCCTGACCAGGGAGGAAGACCGGGATCTCGAAGGAAACCTCGGAGGAAAGCCCGGTGGTGGCACTGGCGGCGCGGACGGTGAAGGTGTTCTTCCCGGCATCGGTGGTATCGGGAGTGCCGGAGAGAGCGCCGTCCCCGGCGACGGCAAGCCAGGCGGGGCCGCCGGTTTTCTCAAAGGTGTGCGGGCCGTCGCTGTTCTGCTGCGAGAGGTAGGGGGCGAGGAATCCGTTGTAGGAATTTCCGGTGACGACGTGGCGGAGGCGGATCGGTTCGGTTTGCCATCCGGGCGGGACAGCGGTGATGGTGAAGGGGGCGGAGCTGGCGGTCGAGACGTAACCGTAGTTCGGGAAAAACCATGCCCTGTATTCACCGGCAGGGACGACATAGTTGGTGGGAATGGTGACGTTTCCCGCAGTGACGTTGCCTCCGGCGCTGCTCGTGCCGTTGGCGTATTGCCATGTCAAGCGGCCGGAAGCCCTGGTAGGCATGATGTGTGACGGGTAGATGCCGATGTAGTCGCGGGCGTTGCCGGGACCGCTGGCGAAGGTGGCGGTGATGGGTTCGCCGGGATTGTATTGGGTTTTGTCGACGGTCAGGGTGGTCACGGGATCAATGGCGATGCCGGTGGGTCCGGCGATCACGCCGTTGTTTGCGGAGAGATACCAGAGGGAGTAATTTCCCTGCGGGAGTTTGGTGGAGGAGAAGGTGACTTTTCCCGAAGTGCCGGAGGTGGGTGTTTCGAAGAGAGGGGCGCTTTGCCCCGGCACCGCGCCTGCGGGAAGCACGGCGATTTTGTCACCGGCATTTCCGGGACCATGGAGAAAGACGACCTGGATTTCCTCACTCCCGAAGTATCCGGATTTGTCCGAGGAAACCGAGGGGTCGCCCACGGCGATCTGTTTCAGGTAATCCTCGACGATTTGCCTGTCTTCATCACTCAGGGCGGACTGGAAAATGATGAGCTGGCTGATGTCTCCCTGCAGGTCGTAGCCCTTCCCGCTGTAGGCACCGATCCTGATGGCGGCATTGGCGGGCACTGCATAGCTCGGCGACCCGGTGACGTTGAGGTTCGTTCCATTCGCATAGCCCTTGTGGCTCTTGGCCGTGATAACGGTACTCCAGACGGTGGCGGGGACGTCATCATAAGCGGTGATGTCATCCCCGCCGTAGGCCCTGCCGTTGTACAGTTCCACGCGCCAACCGCCGTCGGAACCGTCCCTCTTATGGGCGATCTTGTTGGGTCCGATGTTGTAGACATAGGTTCCCGACGAGGCGTATGGAGCAGACGGATCGTAGCATCCCTTCCAGAAAACCGTGAACGCGCTACCGGCTGTATTGCCAAGCGTACCGACGAGGGAACGTGTCCCTCCATTCCTGTCGTCGAATTTCAGGGTCGCGGTGGAGCTGTCGTAGGTGATCCCTTTCTGGTCCGTGCCGGAGGTGTTGACGATCATTGGAGCAAGCGGCTTCCCGCTTCCATCGACGGGAGTCCACGACTTGACGACGTTGTCGTCGGTCTCAACGCCGGTGCGTCCGTCATAATGGGCCACCAGTGAATCCTTCGCGGCTTGCGAAAGATCGGGAAGATCGAACAGTGCCGTGTCGGCATGAGCGGCGGAAATGGCGCACATGCCGGACAGAGCGAGGAAGAAGGAGAAGATCGTTTTTTTCATGACGAACAGGATTCTCAAAAAAGAGGGCGAAGTGGGGAGAGGCCTTTGGTTCTGTAGGCGACTTTTCTCAATCAGCCGAAAACTCGGAAGTCACGACGAAGCAGGTCTGAAGAATACAAATAAAATACAGATGAAATACAATTTGACTTGTAATTCCGCACGATACAACGGGACGAGGGCCGATTCAACATGCTTCAGGCGCGTTCCCGTGATCTTTACACAAAACTCACATGATAAATCACTGGATCGGCGCGCGGAGAGCAAAGGGAGTCCGGGCAAGTTCCGGGAATATCCCTGTGGAAGTCATCTGTACGGTCAGAAGGGAGAGGGTCATCAGCCAGACAGGATTAAGGCCGTGATTTTTTCTTCGCGGTTTGCTGCGGCTCCTGGACCGTGCTGTTCCGGACAATCAATCGCCCTGGCAGGGCCAGTTTCGCCGGAGGGTCCTCGGGGTGGGCAATCCGGTTGATCATCAGCCGCACGGCCCAACGGGCAATTTCCGCCGACGGATAGGTGTATGTCGTGACGCCCAGAGAAAAACTGTTTCCGATTGCCAGGTCGTCGCAACCGACAACCGCGACATCTCCAGGGACGGTCTTGCCTCGGAGAAGCAACTCGAGAATCAGCCCGACGGCGGTGTAGTCTTGATAGCAGACGACGGCATCCGCCTGCGACGCGAGGACCTGATCCGCAAGCCAGCGATAGGCGGCGGTTTGATCCAGTTCTTCCGGTACGTGGAAGATGAGGGGAGTCAGCGCTCCGGAACCGGAGGGGCTGTTTGTTCCCAAGGCGAAGAGATACCCGGCAAGCCGGTCGAAATGGCTGCTGGTGGGTGATGCCAGGACACAGGCGATCCGCCTGCGGCCGATCTCGATCAGGTGCTGGGTGCAGACTCGCCCCCCATTGAACTGATCGGACGTGACGAGGTCATTCGTCAGCGGTCTCGCTTCCCCGCGAAGGTTCCGATCGACGAGAACAACCGGTAAATTGGACTGTCGACATTTCTCCAGGAATACCTCGTCCTGCCGGAGAGCCACATCGCTGATCCGGGAGGGCACAAAGATCACCCCCTTCGCTCCGGCGGCTACAGCAGTGCGGACCGCCGTTTCCGGGTCAGAGTTCCCATCGGCGGAATTGAACTCGAACGGCACGGGAACGAACAGGACTCCTTCCTCGGTGGCAAGTTTATCGAAACCGATGAGGGTCACTTCCTGTGCGGCGACCCGCCCCGGCCCCGGTGAGACACGCAGGACGATCGCCCAGGGACCGGCTGCAGCGTCCTTTTGCTTCGACTTGCTCACCGCTGCGACGAAGCATCCGGATCGGTCTTTGGTGACGATCAGCCCTTCGTGCTGCAACAGTTGGACAGCCTTCTGAGCTGTGTAGGGGGAGACTCCATATTCAACCGCCAGATTGCGGACGGTGGGAAGACGCCCCTGTTTCCATTCTCCTCCCCGAATCCGGTCTACAAGATGACGGAAGAGTGCAATGTAACCTGGGACACCTGTTGAAGTTTCGATTTGAGAACTTTGCAATCTCTGGCCCTTAAATGTCATGGATCGAGAAACGGAGAAAAAAGTAACATAGAAAACTGTCCGTACAGATTCAACACCAGAGACCAGATTCCACGTCAGGGACGATGATTGTGACTGTTGAAAATCCTTACGGAGTTCCGCACAGAATTTCTCCTGGGTGAGTCTCGAATTTAAAACGAAACTTCCTCATTCGACCGGCCAAAATAGAGAGAAGATTTCTGATTCAAATTGAACACCTACGTCAAGTTTTCACAAAGACTAAATCAAATCTTTTCGGACGGTTTGTTGAATCTGTTTGTTCAGAATGAATCTGTATTTTCAGTTGCTCCGTTTGAGTTGTGGTGAATAGATATCATTCACCGGCGAGGCAAGACAGATTCGTCCCTGAATGTTCCCTCGCACCGGAGATCATGATGATTCGTTCCTGTCGCACCCCGATCCTGGACCGCTTTCCTCCGGGCCCTCTGGGAAATCCTCTGCCCGCCAGTTGTCGGCGGTCGGCGTTCACGATCATTGAGCTTTTGGTTGTGATCGCGATTATCGGCCTGCTGGTGGCCCTGCTGCTTCCTGCCGTCCAGCAGGCGCGCGAGGCGGCCCGCCGTTCACAGTGCAAGAACAACATGAAGCAACTCGGCTTGGCGCTGCATAATTTCGAAGACGTGCATGGGGGGTTTCCCAAGGTGGCGTCGTCCTACGGGACCGGGACGAACAGTAGCCACGGGGCAATCTACGGAGCAGTGCTGCTCCCCTACCTCGAGCAGACCGCGCTGTTCAACGCCTTGACGCTTACCGGAGATACTGGTGACTGGGGCTTCAGTTCCTTGAGGGAGGGACGAGAGAGTATCCATTCGACAAACCCCACATGGCGCAATGTGGCGGTCGTGCAGACGCGGCTGCCGGTCACTCAGTGTCCGTCCGCGGGACTGCCTCTCGGCGGCTATAGGGACAGATCGTGCGCTGGGTGGTACATCGACCATAAGCATCAGACCACCTATATGCCCTGCTTCTCCAGCGTCATCACGCATGACTACCGTACGACGGCGCCGGCTACGCACCAGTTTGGACGATTCGGCTCCCAGCCTGAGCGGTGGCCGATGATGGACGGCATCCTCGTGCTCCGCAAAGACGACAAGCACAACTACGATCAGGCTCCTCTCTACGCGACAAAACTCCGGGACGTCACAGACGGCTTGTCCAATACGGTCCTGCTCGGAGAAGTGCTCCCCGGAAATCACGACTATACCGTTCGGGAGGACTATACGAACGCCGCCAATCCCTTCATTCCGACCTCCAGTGGTTATATTACGAAAAAGGACCATAGTTTTATCGGGTGCGAAGACATGGACTGGAATCCCGGAACTGACTGGTCGGAAGCGGCCTGTTCGCTGGGAGTCCCCATCAACTTCAAATTGCCCGCAAATCCCACAACGGATGACAACGCCGCCTGGGAACTCTCTTTTAGCAGCGCGCATTCCGGGGGAGCTCATTTCCTGATGGGAGACGGGGCGGTCCGGTTCGTGAATGAGTCCATTGACGAAAGCACCCGCAAAGCGATCGGCAGCCGCGACGGGAATGAAACCATCGGGGAATTTTAGACCATTTTCATGGTTCCTGTGCGGGCGAATGAAGGTATTTCACCGCATGAAAGTCCATGTTCCTTCCGGAGATGATTCCATGTGTCGCCGAGTCCGACGACTGATTGTTTCCGGTTTGACCTGTGCATTTGTCCTCGCTGGCTGCGGTTTGGCCGGTCCGACGTTGTATCCGATTTCCGGAATCGTTCTGCACAACGGTCAGCCGGTCCCGGAAGCGGAAGTGGTCCTGACGTCCGAGAGCGGGTCGCCGAAGGCGTCCACCTCCGGCACGGCCGTGACGGACCACGAAGGCCGGTTCACCATCGAAAGCGGCACCCGTCAAGACGGGCTGCCGAAAGGGCGTTATCGCATCCGGGTCGCTCCCCCCAACTGGCGGATGCCTATGCCGAACGAAGACCACGAGCCTGCTCCTCCCGACCCCACCGACAACACCCCCGCCGGCGTCATCCCATTCGACTACCGGACCGAGGACACGACTCCGCTCCGGCTGGATCTCACCGGACCGGTGACCGATTTCCAGGTGGATGTCTCGGTGAAGTAAGCCGTGTTTTACAAGAGTCTCGCTCGAAGGCGCAGAGACCGCGGAGGAAAAGAATTTCTTAGTGCCGCGAACAAAACCTCTCGAAAGATCGAAAAGTCCCATTCCACGAGGGGGACGCGGCACGTTTTGTTAAGGGTTCTTAATGATCGCGAATCCATGTTCTTCGCAACATCAAGATGCCTGCTGTCACGATCGCGATCGATCCGAACACGGACGTCGCGTACGTCAATTGTTGCAGGTATTCTTCCCGGGAGAGGCCCGCGGCAAAGAGATCCTTATAAAACAGCAATCCCACCGTGACGGTATATCCTGTGGCGTCGGCGATATAAATCGCGAATACGGCCGTGGCAGCCTTCCCATAAAGGGAGATAATACGGTCGAAGATGATGGCATTTAATGGAATATAGGCCAGAAAGGCTCCCAGTCCCGTCAGCCCCATCCACCAGAGTCCGCTGAGTCTGTGTTCCTGAAAAAGCCATGTCGCTCCTCCCATGAGGACCGTTCCGAACGTCATTGTCCCGATCAGCAGGGAGAAGTTGAGCCGGTCGTTCTGAATCAGGGAGAACATTCCAAAAGTGGCGAGAACCGCCAGCGTGATCGGAATTTCCGTTCTGGAAAACAGGGCCGGGGTTTCCGCATAGCCCAGGTTGCTGAGGACCTCGATCCCGAAATTGTCCCGGAAGTCCCGGAACGCCGTCAGGAGCATATTTGCCGCAAAAAACAGGCACAGCGGGACCATTAAATCCTGAAAAAAGGTGCGCCGGTCCGACGACGACATGGAGACCCGTCGTGTCCGGAGAGCCTCTTCCTGCGGCCGGGGGGGAGGCAACTGGTCCAGCATCCAGACCGACACCAGAAAGGGAACCAGAAAAGTCAGACCGGTGACGGCGGGCATCCACCATTCGCTGATGCCCGCCACGAGAAACATTCGCCCCATGTCTTTGACGAAGGCGCTCGCCAGAATAATGGAACAGGACATTGCCAGATAAAGCAGATCGGAAGTTCGCCGGCCTTCGAGATAGCGTGCCACAAACCCCCAGACCATGCCCAGCGGCAATCCGTTCAGGAATATCGCCAGAACTCTCCAGTCGTCCGGCAGGATGGCGAACAGAATCAGCGCCGCTTCCGCAATGAGAATCAGGATGACAAGCCCTGTCGCGCGCCAGCCGGGCCGCGTTTCGGAGCAGATGATAATCCCTGCATATTTGGAAATTGTATAACCCAGTGTCTGGCTGATGAGCAGCGCGGTTTTGAGAGTGATCTCCGAACTCAGCCAGCCGATGCCAGCGAACTCGGCCGCGGTAAACGGTTTGCGAAAACCATACATGCAGAAATAGCAGGCAAAGGCGGCCATACCCGCATAGAGGCTTAAAGTCCATTCCGAGGATCGTCGCAATCGCTCGCTGAACTGCTCCATACCGTGCGGTCCTATGATTCAAGATTCGACGTGACTTGGAGAAGATCGTACAATATTGATATTGATTGGATTGCTCGACCGGGGCCAGACTGCCAGAACTTGCACACGGAATTCATTTGTCCCCGTTCGGTGAAATCCCATCTTGAGGCAGCCGCCAGAGAACGATGAATCTTACATCTTCGGGCAAACGAATCAGGAACGAACAATGAAAAATTGACTGTTCCTCCCAGTTCCGATGACTTTAGTGGTTGGCAACGCAGATGCGCCGAGCATTTACGCGCGGCAGTTCGTGCCGCGGCCACTTTGGAAGAACTCGTGAAGTGGCACCACCTGGTTATCAGTCGAATGGTCCGGTGTTACTCATCCGTGCGGAGGAACAATGGGTCTTGCTGGGCTTCTGGCGCGGGTAGCCCTTTGATATCGATGAAAGAGCAATTGCGATTGGGAGCGGGATTTTCCAGTGTGGGAGTTTCCCAACCCTGTTTCTCACAGGAGAACCGCAGCATGCTCTTTCTTGGAATCGATCAACATGCCCGCCCGCTGACCGTCTCACTCCGTGACCAGAGCGGCGATGTGCTCAACGAGAGGAGTCATCATTGCCATCGTCGAAGTGTGCGGCTTCAATGACTGGCTGATTCGGATGCTGCGGGACGACCGTTGCCACAAGGTGATTCTCATCCAGCCGGAGGAACGCAAACGCTGCAAGACCGATCGCCGTGATGCGGCGGCCTTGAGTGAGTTGCTGTGGGGCAACCGGGATCGCTTCCTGGATGGCAAACCCGTCCGCGGTCTGCGTCACGGCGATTTTTAGACGATCCAACACGTCAAAATCTGGTCTTGGCCCCCCCAATCTACCCCGGTCAATCTGTGCTTTTTCTTGACCGCAAAAATTTTCAATCGATGAGGCCGTGTCAATCGTGGTATGCAACAGGAGGCATCGGACATCCGGCTCCATCAACCGCTGGCCCACGGGGCTTGGCTTCGAATACTTCTACGGATTCAATCAGCGGGAAGACACTGTACTTCTGGGCTTCTTCCAGAAACTTTGCTTGCAGTTCCTTGAGCTTGACCGGGTTCTGGCTGACCAGATCATCCGCTTCACTGAAGTCTTTTTCGATGTTGTAATTTCTCATGTGTGAATGGGACGCCTCCAAGGAAACTCGTTCCTCATGGAGTCGTCCCATTCTTCCATTCTGGCAGTCAAGGATCGCCTGTCGAATTTCGTCCTGCGTGTTCATCACGAACGGGCCGCGCCTCACGACGGGCTCTCCGATCAGTTTCCCGTTGAGCAGACACGTCTAAAATCCCCCTGCACTGCAAACGTTCCAGACTCTCTCAGTCTGCGAGGATTTTGGACAACGTGAATTACTTTGGTTGCGGCCGGGACAAACCGGCCGCGCCGGGGAGACTCTACGGTTCTCAATTGGGGAATTTCCAGATACCATAGGATGGGATCAATTATGTTTCCCCCAAAGATGTCAAACCTTCTCATCCTGTTTCAAGATTCTGTATTTCTCTAATGGCACGTGTCGTTCTCGCAATGAGTGGAGGGGTGGACAGTTCCGCTTCGGCCTGGCTGCTGAAGGAGCAGGGTCACGAAGTGATCGGTCTTTTTATGCGCTCAGGAACAAGTGAGCCGGAAACCTGTTCCACTTCTTCTGGCGTCCTTCCGATTATCAGCCAGAAGGCGCATAAACAGGGATGTTGCAGTGCCTCGGATGCGGCCGATGCCCGTCGGGTGGCGGATGCTCTCGATATCAGCTTTCACGCCTTGAATTTCAGTGAAGCATTCAGCCAGATCAAAGATTATTTCGCCGACGAATATCTGGCAGGCCGAACGCCGAATCCCTGCGTGATGTGTAATGTCTGGCTGAAATTCGGAAAACTGTGGGACTTCGCGGAACAGGTTCAGGCGGAATACATCGCCACGGGACACTATGCCCGACTGGAACCGGTCTCAGGGGAATCACGCCCCGGTCTTTATCGTGGGGTTGATCACGGTAAGGATCAGTCTTACGTCCTCTTTGGGATTCGTCCGGATCTGCTGGACAAAATTCTGTTCCCGGTGGGTGGATACCAGAAGGAAGAACTGCGTGAACTGGCCCGTCAGGCGGGAATCCGGACTGCCAATAAACCTGACAGCCAGGAAATCTGCTTTATTCCAGACAATGATTACGGACGATTTCTGAATGACTTCCGTGGACCTCAGGAAACCGCCGGCGAACTGGTCGACACAGCCGGGAACATCGTTGGCCAGCATCAGGGATATCAGCATTTCACTATTGGCCAGCGTCGCGGACTGGGAGTGGCCTTCGGAGAGCCACGTTTTGTTGTGCGAATTGAGCCCGAAACAAAACGGGTCGTTCTCGGCAATAAAGAAGAACTCGGTCGCAGGACGCTGCAGGCGAATCGTTTGAACTGGCTGAAGGAAGATCTTGTTTTTCCGTTTCGCGCCAGTGCCCAGATTCGTTATCAGCAGCGCCCCGGTCGATGTGAAGTCCGGCTCATTGATGAAGACCGGATGGAAGTGCATTTCGACGATCCTCAATATGGCGTGGCCCCCGGACAGGCGGTTGCCATCTATGACGAAGACCGCGACGGAGACCGCATTCTCGGCGGCGGCTGGATTCTGTAAGCCCCGCCGCCGCTCCTGATTTCAGGCCGCCAAGCAGATTTTTCAGGGGTTTTCCAAGGGGGCAACTCATGGCCGTTGTGCAATGTCGCTCTGAACGAACAACGCCGGTAAGAAGTGAATCACGACTTCTTTTTCGGCTTGTCCTGTCCTTGTGGCACAACCTTTACGGCTGACTTGGGAATGGGAGCCTCTTCGCTGGAGAGAATCGGCAAATCGTCCGGCAAGTGTTTGAGGTAGACGTTGCGGTATTGAATCCGCATTGCCGGGCCGACATGGACCTGGACTCCGAGAATCCCTTCCAGCGCCCGGTTCTTTTCGTCGAGATCGATGACATCCACGGTCGGGTGATCGTCAATCCAGTGTTGGTGATGATTGCCCTGAACGAGCACCCGATACTGATGCCATTCACCCGGGGCGAATTCTTTGACAGGAAACTCACCAACCACCCACGGTTGCCCAGCGGTATCGATAATCACCTTCTCGCCGGTATGAGCAAGGATACGCCGTCCCCGTTCTTCATAGAGCATCCCGTTGTAGTCAGCTCGATTCGCCACCACATCGCACTGGTAGCCGGTGACGACCTCGTCTCCGAGTTCCGGCCGATGCTGGCTCCGATAGTTCAGCCCGCTGTTACCACCAGGCGTGACTTGAACCTGCACTCGCAGTTCAAAGTTCTTCAGCATGCCTCCCCGCCAGATGATGAAACGGTTGTACTTGAGGGTCCCGTCTGTGACACCGGTCAGGCAGCCCTCTTGAACACTCCAATACTCTGAGCCTCCTTCCCAGTTGGAGAGATCTTTACCGTTGAAGATCGAGTGGAATCCTTCTGGCGGCTCAGCGCACCAGCAGGTGGATGCCAACGAAATGACAAGTGTTACGACAGCCAGGAATAATTTGTATGTCATCAGAGTTTCGCCAGGCGAGGAGTTTAAGAGCCGCGAACAAAACCTCTCAAATGATGAGAATCTCCTTTCCGCAAGCGGATCGGGATGAGCTTTGTCAGGAGTTTAACAGGAGTTTTCAGGGAGCACGATCGGTTCGTGTCGCTTCTTAAATAGGGGACAGTCCGTAATAAATAGAGGAAACGTAGGGTGTGAGCAATTGGACGTGAGAGCAAATAGCAGCGAAGCCTCCATATACTGTCCCCTCTAAAATTCTGACCGTTGTAAAACGGGATCCTCTTCATTGTGCCACATCTTGAACGGTGCCACCATCATGTCGCAGACTTTAGTTCTGAACTGGATCAAATGCGAACGTGTCAGTTTCTTCTGAGAGAAGTGCTCTCTTCCGGATGGGACAATTTTGGGAGTTTTGGAAAGGAAGAAGTGGTAAACCTCGTTCAGATCGGGTATTTCTTACGGAGCATTTCTTTGACGACTGCATTTTCGGACAGGATTGACCACGTTCCGTAACGGGAGCATGTGATCGATCAGACTGGTGCCTTGTCAGGCTTCAAACTTCAGGTTGTCTAACAGATTCCGCGGCTCGTTGGCCGTTCTCGTTTCGATTCTTTCAACCTGATTTTTAATGCTGACGCAACACGAGTTGAGTCAATCGACAAAACTCTTCCATAGCAAAAGGGGCTGGCATGTTTCGCTCAGGCATGTTCCTATCTCTTCTGGTAACCTGGTTCGCGTTGTCGCTTCCTCAGCTGGCAGTGTGTGAGGAACCTGCGAAACCTTTTGAGTGGAATGTTTTCCTCAATGGATGGCAGGTGCTGGGACCGCTTCCCAAGACTGATACCACTGGCGGCATTCATACCAGTTACGGCTTTGCGGACGAGGACTTAAGGCCCGGGTCACCGCATAAATTCCAAGGGAAATCCTACGCCTGGCAAAATTGGGAACCGAGCGTTGTCGAATGGAATGAAGCGTTTGGGCTCCCGTCAAATGAGTCTCGGAATCTGGTGGCCTATGCCTGGACTTCTTTTACCAGCCCAACCGCACAACAAGCCATCCTGTCGATCGGTGCAGACGACAGCATCGGCATCTGGCTGAATGGAAAAGAAGTCAAGCTCGATGACGACACCTATGGTCCGTGTCGACTCGATCAGTTCGAATTCCCGGTTCAACTCCTAAAGGGAGAGAACACGCTCCTGCTCAAATGCGGTCAAAGATATGGAGAATGGGAAGCCATCGCCCGACTGTTGCCGCCGGAAAAAAACAGGACGCCATTGACGATCCTCTGCAACGAACCAGACGGCAGAGCCTTGTACCGGATGCCGGACCTTTCACTGGAGTTTCTCAATGCTCAGGGAGAGATCGTTTCCACTGCGAAAACAAGTGGACATCGCGGAAAAGCCAAAGAGCTCGTTTATCGTTTTGTTCCTCCGGAGCTGAAAGAGACACCGGATCGTGTGCGTATTCATTACTCCTCGCCGGGCTTTCATGACAATTCACAAACCGTTTCATGGAACGAGTTGACCTCCAGCAAGGTGACGGTTTCGTTCGCCGCTCAGGAAGAACTTGAGATTCGGATTGTCGACGCAAAAACGTTCGCACCGATTCCGTTTGCTCACGTCTGGAAATCATTGAATCAACCGCCGCTGCGAGCGGACGAGGAAGGGACGCTCGCTCTGCCAAAGGAATCCCCGCTGTTACTGAATCGCTGGATCTCCGCCCCCGGCTATGAAGCGACTCAGGCAAGTTTTGCATGGCCCCGTGTTGGCATTCAGAACATTCCATTGAAACAGGGGGGCAAGATCCTGACAGGAATCGTTCGGTCCAGTGACGGAAAACCGATCTCGGGTGCGCGGATTGAATTCGGTTCCAGTGGATTCAATCCGCGTATCAGAACCGACGATAACGGAACATTCGAAGTTTCCAGTCTTTCCCGGTCGACGGAGAATCTATATCCGGTGATCACCGCTCCTGGGTACATCGCCAAAGACCGATTTCAGTTGTTTCTCTCCGCCGACGGCATCACGGCTGTGGAATGGGTTCTTGAACCCGGTGCGACAGTCAACGGACGGGTCACCGCCGCCAGTGACGGTCGTCCTCTTTCCGGAATTACGGTCACCTGTGGCCATGACCGGTTTGGAAGCAATCATTCTTCTCCTTCTGCAAAGACTGATAAAGAGGGACGTTACCGGTTGACGGGCCTCCCTTCCGGACAGCAGTTTCTGCACGCATTCAGCGAAAATTTCGCTCCTGCTATGACGACGTTCACTCCGTCATTGGGCATGACAGGGGAACAGAATTTTGTTCTGGAAGAAGGTCAGGCTGCGACGGGACGAATCGTGGATGAGTCTGGTACTCCGATCGAGAAAGTGTGGGTGATCACCGACACGTGGAACGGAGCCAGAATGTTCCGGCGAGAAACGTATACCGACGCCGACGGACGTTTCACATTGAATCACATGCCCAATACTCCGGCGAAGACGAACGCTCTGAAGCAAGGCTTCGTCAGCAATCGTGATCTTCAGATCAAAGGGGGAGATCAGATCGAACTGATATTGCCGCGCGTCGTCAAGCATACCGTGAAAATTCGACTGGAAGGAAATGATGCCCCTGTTCCGGATCTCATGATTCAAAAAGGATACAAATGGACCGGTCGAAATGAGGTTCACTGGAACTCTGAAACCTGGGAAACGGAACGGGCTTACCAGAAAGCCTCCGGTGAGTTCGTCATCGCACTGGGCGAACCTAATAATAGCGCCACGATTTCCTACCGCTTCCGTTATCCGGGGCATGAAGACGCGACTGTAGAAGTGCCGGTGAACGAGAAGGAATCGAAGACGTTTGACGTCATTTTAAAGAAATCTGCAACCCTTCGAGGTCGTGTGGTCTCTGCAGAGACTGGGGAACCGCTGGCGGGAATCACTGTTGCACTCCCAACGGCATCCGATCGTCTGTATCGGGGATACGTGGAGTTCCATCATCCCTTTCAAAATCTGAAAGACTTCACCGGAATTCGTGGGGTCAGCGGGAAGAACGGAGAGTTCGAACTCTCCCGGCCTGATCCGTCCACTCAGGCGGAGCTGGTACTGATGAAGGAAACCGAAGGATTCTTCTGGTATCCGGGTCTCAAAGACTGGGGTTCCAAGGAGGAACTGATCATTCCCTATCCTGAAGCGGGAGTAATCGAAGGACAGGTTCTCGTCGCGGGGAAGCCAGTGGCAGAGACTCCGGTGCACCTGCAATGGCTTCGTCCCGATCGAGACGACCCGTATCGAGCGCCGTTTGGTTTGAGTGGTCAGAAGAAAACCGATGCAAACGGTTACTACCGTTTCACCGGATTGGGCCCCGGAAAATACCACTTGCAGGAAGTGCGCTCATTCAACAGTCCAGGACAAGGTGGTATGTCGATGTACCTGTCGTCACCGAATAAGGGAGTTGTTGTTGAATCCGGTCAGACGATGAAGCATGACCTTGTGACACCGGAAGGGCATTCACTCACCGTGCGGACTGTCGACCGGAAAGGGAATCCGGTGCCGAACTGTATCATCTCCGTGATGCCCGGCGCCACACATCTGCACGATCGTCTGGATGCCCGACAGACAGATAGCGCAGGGGTCTACACATTTCGCCATCTTCCGGCCCGAAGTCTCCGATTTCAGGCCGAACATTATGCAGCCGTCGCCACAGAAACCTGCGGGTTGGGGGAACGGGATCTCTCTGGCGTCGCTTCAGTCACGTTGCCAACACAAAGTGAACTGATCATCAAACTTGATACCGTGTCGTCACAGCGCGGAGGAATTGCGTCCCCCTCTCTGAAAGGACAACTTGCTCCAGCATTGTCTGGCAAATTGCTGGAAGAAGGGGGGGCGTTTAATCTCAATGACCATTGGGGAAAAGTGGTGGTGATCGACTTCTGGGCAACATGGTGCGGTCCCTGCATGGCCGTGATGCCGCAAATCAAAGAGTTTCAGGAAAAGTTCAAGGACAACGACGATGTGGTCTTCATCACGATCAGTCTGGATCAGGAGATCGAAGCCCTGAAGAGAACGATGAAAGACAAAGAACTTGACTTCCCTGTCATCTTCAGTGGGGAGGGCTGGCAGGACGGAATCGCCCAGTTGTGGGGTGTTCAGGGAATTCCGGCCACGTTCATCGTCGGGCGTGACGGACGCTTTGCGTCAGAGAAAATCCATGCGAATGCGCTGAGTACTGAAGTGGAGAAAACGCTGAAGATTCCGTTTGATCCGAATGCCCCTCGACCGTCTTTACTGGCATTCAAGTTCACATTGGATGGAGAGCCATCTCCCATCCCGGGGATGACCTTGACCATCGACGTGACCGACAGCAATGGCAAGCAGATCAGCACAGAAGAAATTCGCCCGATGCCGTCGGTGAATTCCGCAACCTGGGCCTTCACTCCCAAGGCAAAAGACAGCACTTCAGACCATACTGTCACCGTCACGGCTCACCTGGACGGAAGCCCGGTTGTGGTGAAAACTCTGAAGAATCCTCAAGGGGGAGAATCGCTGGAATTCCCGTTCAGGGCGCCGCGAACCATCCATGGAAAAGTCACACTGAAAGGGAATAAGGAACCGCTGGCCGGGTTGAAAGTGAATATCAATAACTCCACCGGAAAACGCCGTCTGACAACAACCGACTCTGACGGAAACTTCCGCATGGGGGTGCTGCCGGGATCGTATTTCATCACGGTGGAAGGAACAGATGAGGCAGCCAATCTCCCCCAGCAGTTCTCACAACTGGCCGTGACCGCTGATAGGGATCCCGAAGAACTTTCCATTGAACTGGTTCCGGCCATTACCTTGAAAGGAATCGTGGTCAATGCAGAAGGAATCGCTCAGGCCCATGCCGACATCATGACAACTTCCCGACAGAGAAAGATTCAGACCGACAACGAAGGCAAGTTTGAACTTCGCGGAGTCCCCTCAGAGGGATCGACCATGATCTACGCGATAAAAAATCAGGTCATAGGAGGTCTCACCTATCAGGCGGACGCCCCTCCTGAAGAACTGAAGATCACACTGGGACAGGGCATGGAAAATCAGGGAGGGGCCTCCTCTGGAATGGTCGTCGGGATGAAGCTCCCGGAACTGGAACTGAATCATCTGGACGGAACGGCGGCCACGTGGTCTGCCGTGGGTGATGAAGATCAGTTCCTGGTCTTCTGTATGTTGTCTCATCCAGACGGCCTGACATTCTTTAACGAGGCTCAGCAATGGAGTCAGAAGAATCAGGTAAAGATGACAACCGTCAGCCTTGACCCGAGCCCACTCCTGGCGCAGCGGTTGTTGAAGGAGATGAACTCATCGGCAGAAGTCTTCTTCGCCGGTCCGCAAGGAGCGGCCCTGGGAGAGAAGTGGAAACTTACACTTCCCGCTCAGGGGGTTCTTGTCTCCCCAAAAGGAATCATCAAAGCGGTTCCCCAGGCTGGTTCACTTCCATAGTGGGTTTTCACAGAAGACATGACCGGTCTGAAGCAGGTCCAGGAGAGACTGCGCGAATTGGAAAAGCTCAAAGCTCATTGAGGAGCGAGGCCGTGATAACGAAATTGAAAATCGGGATCTGGTCGTTGTGGTACTCTTCCCAATGCCTGAATGCGCTCCAGTGCATGGACCGTCTTTACAGGGTTGTGCATGGGTGCCCCATAAGTAATCCCGGACAGTTGGCACGTCCACTGGAAATGGAGCGGTGAACGGGTCACAACCAAGGCTGTCATTATCTCGGAATCACCTTTCATGCTGCAGGCGACTTCCCCGGCGGATCGATAAGATGAGGCGATTCGACCGTCAACACATCCCCTTATCCTCCCCGACGGAAAGTTTCCTGGTGCGTAGTGTACAGCGCCGACGGACGAATCTGGAAAAGTTCTCACGGAAAACCGTGCCGCGTCTTCGACGTCGCCCTCGTACCAAAGGCGAATCGTGCTCATTGGTCGAACGGGTCAGGCCGCAATCGACATCACGGGCAATTTGTTTCTAAAAATGGACTATTCATCATCGGGAATTTCTGGCTCGACGAGCCTAGCCAACTGGCGGAGCGATTCCTGCAGCCGAGGTAGCACATTTCCCTCAGGATGGCAGACGGGAGACCTGCATGCAGGATTTCGATCTCCGTGCCACAACTCACCGCGCGCAACATAATGGTTTTGGTCATGTCGCCGGCCAGACCAGGATCGACCTGATATTTGAACGTGTCATGGATCAGGGCGATGAGTCTCAACCGGGAATAGAGATCCGTCTGACAATACCACTGCTCCACATTGCCGAGGACGTCGGCGATGTGCCATTTGACCGCCCCTTCGGGATGTCCCGGCCGAGGCCAGCCGTGGTCCAGTCCGGCGAGGAATTCCGGATCAGCCAGGATTCTCGATTCGAGTTCATTCTTGGCATTAAACGGCAGGTCTGACATCTATTCTTTTCCTGTTGCTGGTGGATAGTATCGCTCCGACCAATGATGATGCCAAATGTCGATATGGGTTCACCACGGCCCCCAGAGGACATACACCTTCTACAAACAATACATGCCTGGCAAACAAAAAACGCCCCGGGAAGCCCAGGGCGTTCTGAGAGTGACAGATTCTCTAAGCCTGTTCGAAATTGTCCCTCTTGGTCATTCAGACAGCCTCACAACCGTCAGGGTCGAACAGCAGATTTCTGAGAGGTGCAAAGTGTTCTCGTGGAGTGACCACTCTGCTTTGAAGGATGTTCGAGTATTGTCCGCACGGTCGTTGATGTGCTCGTAACCCGTTCTTCATCTCTCAACTCAGGACAGACGCAATATTAGAACAGACCCGATCCAAACTGAGGATGCGACCAGTTGATCAGTCCGGGTACCGTTGTCGGTGGGTTGGCCGGTGTGAACTGTACTGGCTGACTGTTGAATCGGGGATCGCGCTGAACTGGAGCTTGTGGCTGGAAGCGATCGGGGGTCCGATTGTTGTGATGCCGGTTATCGTTGTATTGCCCGTTGTATTGGTTCCCGTTGTTATAGTTCCCATTCACACCCTGATACTGGAAAGGTCCAACCTGATTGCGCTGTGGAAGGTCATAGCGGTTTCGCACCTGAGTTTGGCTCTGAACCTGCGGAATCGAGTAATTCCACTGCGGGTTTTGTCCAGTTGCCCCCCAGTACGGAGTCAAACCAGCACTATTGGTGGAATTGGTACCATATGGCAATACTCCCATATTTCCATTCGGAAATGCATTCGGAAAGCATCCATTCTGATACTGGGCATGAGCACTCTGGCTCATCACTCCGGCAAACACGAGTCCAGCAACAGCAGCGGTGAATCGAATCGTCGTCATTGAAATTCTCCTGTCGAGTTGTTTCTGCTTTCGGGTGACGTTTGTCACATGAATGACTCAATTGCACGGCGCATGCCAATTCGTAGTCTTCTTTATTTCTGACACTAAAAAACTACATTTACCCTGTGTTTTGACATGAAAACAGTTGTGTAAGATCAAAATGACACCACAAAGTTGACGTCAAAATGTAGAATCTGACTGTCGTAAATGAAAGAGTTACAAGAGCGGGGCGAATTGTTTTGATGTCACTGTCAAGTGAACTCCGCATCATGAGTTCCGATGGTCGCACACCGAATGTGCTCATCTTCTACCATGAGATGTCCTTCCTGAAGTCACCCTTCGCTGATTCCCGAATGACGGGTCAACACCGGAGTTCAACTTCCTGCACTCCCTCCAGTTGATTCAATTCGGTGGTCAGCGGGATGGCGTCATCGGAGTTTCGCAGTCGGGCCTGATAGCACAGATTGAACGCCGCTCCCTGTTTGGCGGTGGCAATCGAATTGAGCTGCCACCGTTCCAGGTGGGCACGGAACGTCGGTTCCAGGAGCCCATTCACGTCCCATCCCAGGCCGATCCGCACATTCAACGTCCGTTCCAGAGTCTCTGCTGGAAAAGATTTCTCCCGTGGACGAAACAGATAGGCGGCCAGCGTCGTCAATGGAATCCCGACCAGTGGGACTTCAAAATAGCCTGCCCCGATGGCCATGCCGACCGCCACGGCAAAGATCACGAAGGCGGTGTCGCGGGTATCTTCCACGACGGTCCGAAATCGCACGATCGACAACGCCCCCACCAGGCTGAATGCACGGGCGACGCTGTTCCCGATGGCCAGTGTCACCATGGCGATCAGGATTGTCAGCAGAACCAGTGTGGCCATCAACGACAGGGACCGCGTTGAGAGACGGCCCTGTGTGATCCGGTAACTTCCGGCAACGAGCAGGCCGAACACCAGTCCCAGTGTCAGCCGGAGGGCGAGAAGGGGAACCGGGAGCAAAGTCTCTCCCGAAGCAACCGGAACCGTCAGCCAGTCAGGCATACTTCACTCCCGATTCCTTCAAGAGGACCGTCACTCGCCAGGCATCCAGACACCGGCGATATTTGGAAACGCCGGTCGAACACAACTGAAGCTCCGCCACCAGTTGTTTGAACAGGACAGGCATCGCCTCCCGGAATTTCAATTCCAGTACCACTTCTCCCGGTAGTAAGGGGATGGCTTGTTCTGACGTCTCGACGTTCCAGTCGGATGCGAGTTGCCCCTGGATTTGCCGGTCGAGTGTGAGCCGCAGTGGACCTTCAGAGCAACTCCCCAGAAACGCCGTGCGCTGATAGACCAATTGACACACAGGCAGCAGCGATTTCCGTAACAGGCATTGTTGGAACCAATGCCCCGGCCAATCCGAGAGCGTCAGGGCATGATTCAAGAGCAACAGGTCACATTCCGGAACAGAGGTACGTCGCTTGGCGACACGTTCTCCCCGGCGAACTTTGCGTTCCAGATGAATCGTCGATTCGCTTCCATAGCGTCGTAACCGGTATTTGCGTCGGCGATACTTGGGAGTTCGATGATAGACGTCAAATGCCTGCGTGTCCGTATAGAGGCTGGTAATCTGATAGCTCCCCTCACATTCCGGATTGCCGTGAGGGTCGGGGATCAGGTGCCGACTGGCCCACGCTCCCACTTCCTGAGCCTGCGCTTCGTCAATGAGAAATTTCACTTCGAAGGCAGTTACTCCCTCGGCACGGGCCGTGAGTGAGGGAGACAACAAAGAAACGGTTTCAGGAGTGTCGTTCACGTCGAACACCTTCATCACTGATCAGACAGGATACTTGAATTTCAAATCGACCTTTTCCGGCCGCCCATCATCGTGTCCGTGCCGGAGCGGTCGCCTTCATCAGGAATTCCCGACGCTGATCCGCAAATGTTCGGAGCGGCAGCGTACGGGAGTTGCCGGAATTGGACCGACGGTCGGCTGTTGCCTGAACGAAGGCTTCATAAGACGACAGCTTCCGTGTGTCCGCTTTGACTTCCTCTCCAATCAGGTCGCGATATTCCGCCACCAGCGGACCGAGAGATTTCCAGTCGAGCTGCTTCTCCGCGATTTCCCGAATCTTGGCCAGATACTGCTGACGAAATTTCGGCACCGCGAGCAGTTTGCTGTGCAGCGGCATGCGAGGAGAATCGATCGCCACCAGCGGATCGAGATCAACACTCGGTCGCATCATGCCTCCCGGTGGACCACCAAACCGTCCGCCGCCAGACCGTTCCCCATCGGGTGGAAAAGGACGACCTTCCGGTCCTCGCCCCGGGGGGCCATCTCCCGATCGCGGTCCTTCTGGACGATCAAATCCTGGAGGTGGTCCTCCCATACCCATCGGACCTCTTCCCGCGCGCCGTCGGCCTTCAGGCCCACCCGGCCCGCCGGGACCATTCGAAGCATGAAAGGTTTCATTCATATCGTGTGGGATGACGTGAAATCGTCCCTTCGAATCGAGATAAAGATTGTAATCGCTGGCCCGGGTCCAGTAGCCGTCTTCGTTGACCAGAGCCAGATCATAGGCCAGGAACCAGAGGACTTCGTCGATGTCCAGAATCGGTGAGAGCTTCTGTTCCAGTTCGTCCGGCGGAGTCTGGTCAAGCACACGGCACAGATTGATGAGCACCTTCCAGGAATCCACTTTGTCCTTCGATTTGATTTCGAACCGCTGCTTGTATTCCGCAATGTTCTCTCCCAGATACCGCAGACCGGCATCGGCTCCCGGATTGCCGGAGGCTTTCCAGCGGACTCCGTCCGTCTCTCCATAATTCTCTTTCAGAAAGTCCTTGTTGAACTGCTGGCCATTGGCATAGATCCCCCAGCTTTCTCCATTGATCACCACTTTGACGAAGTTCACTTGTGGAGCGGGAATCTTCTCCCGGACGAGCCGGGAATAGAGCGCGGCATTCATCAGGGAAGGATCACCGTTGCCATTCAGCAGATTCAGCGTTTTATAGCCGAGCAGCTTTTGATCGGAGTGCCGGAAATCGAGAGAGAGTTTCAGCGATCGCTTGGAACCGGCCGGAACCATCATGAAAGAAGACATTCCTCGAAAACTGACACCGACGTCCGGATAGGTCTGGCCGTCAACGACCAGAGTGACCGGGACTTCGACGTCCGTATTCTTGAAGGCGGCCAGTTCCTCTTCCCAGTCATTGTTTTCAAAGGTCAGAAACAGTGTCCGGATGACCTTCTGGGAATACAGCGGCTCATCGGGAAACAGGGACACATCATTGGGATTCACCTTAGGGCCGGGAGTCCCGGCGACGCGCTCACCTCCCCCGGGAGGACCACCAAAGCCGCCGGGACCAAATTCACCGGGACCACGTCTTCCTTCCCGTTCACCACCGGGGCCGCGCGGACCTCCCGGACCACGGCCAAAGCCGCCCCGTTCGCCACCTTGACCGCTCCCTCGTTCCGCCAGCCAGGCTCGTGCGGCTTGCCGTTCTTCCCGATTCAGAATCTGGTCTCCATCCTTGTCGAACTGTTTGACGATCTCCAGATCCTGCCCGCGACCGAACCCGCCCGTTCCGCCACGGCGGCTTCCTTCCGGTCCGCCCGGTCCGAAGTCCCTTTGGTCGGGACGCGGTCCTGCTCCATCAAAAGGGGGACGTCCATCAGGGGGGCCGAACGGTGGCCGGTCCTGCGCCAGCAGAACGCCGTCTCGTTCCGCAGAGGACAAGACGATCTGAATTCCCCAGAACACGAGCGCTCCGAGACAAAGTGGGAGAACGAACGTGTAAGACTTGACCTTGGTATTCATTATGGTGTTTCCCTTTCCTCAGACCTGATCCGAAAGATTTCCCGATGAGGCGGCTTGTGATGCAACGGTCCGGCCAGCGGCTTCCCCAGCAATTGCTGCCAGCGTTGTTGTTGCTGAGGGGAAAGTATCCCGGCCAGTTCTTTATTGATGATCTCTTTCGCAACCGGCGACAGATCTTCGCCAGGACCGTGAGGACGGGGAGGGGGAGGAGGAAAATTGCCCGACAGGAATTCCGCTTCCCGTTCTGGAGGGGGGCGAAATGGAGGCGGCCCAGGACGGAGAGAGAAATAGTCGCCCAGAAGTCGACGAATCTCCGTCCGTTGAGCTGGAGTGAGGTCCAGTTCCCCAGCCAGCGTCGCGTCGTCTAAAGCCCGTGGTCCTGCTTCCCTCCAGACGATTTGCTGAAACCGGGTCTGCTGCTCAGAAGTCAGCAGTTGTTTGATCCCGGCATCCTGTCGACGAGCCAGTTCCACCCGGCGCTGGTCCCGTTCGGTTCGACTCGAAAGACCTGTCTTACGAAACATCTCCCGCCAGAGCCGGTCATACTCCTCAATGGGAGCAATCTGTTCCGGAGTCAATTTTAAATCTTGCCGCACCACAGGGTCCTGCAGCAACATGTACCGGCCTGCTCCCACCAGGGTATTCAGCTCATTCAGGATCAGCTCGACCTTGGTGAGGCTGGTTTCCAACTCGGCTTGTAATTTGGGATGATCGCGGTGCTGGTTGACGAAATTCTGATAATACGCCAGGGCTGCTTCGAGCATACGAATGCGGACTGCTTCCAACTGCGGATGATCTCCTAATGTCTCTTCGCCAATCCGGGTGAACTCATCCACGGCCGCGCGGGCCTGTCGGAAGTTCTGCTCCGCCCGTTCATATTGCAAGACGGCTTCGGCCGCTTTGGCCCGTTCCCGATCGTAGGCCGCGGCGGTCATCCAGGTGGCGACAGACAGCCCGGCCACCGTCAACAACAGGGCAACAACCCCCGACATGACGACTCCCCGATGTCGTCGTGACCATTTTGCCAGACGTTCCAGCAGAGACGGCGGTCGGGCATGAATGGGAAGATCATTCAGGAACCGTCGCAGGTCGTCCCGCATCTCTCCGGCGGAGGCATAGCGTTCGCCGGGAGTTTTCTCCAGGGCTTTCCGGGTGATCGTCTCCAGTTCCCGGGGAATCGAACGCTGGATCGTCCGGAGTGCGGGAGGTTCCTCTTCCAGAATCTGTCGCAACAGGGCGCGGCGATCCTTCGCCTCGAACACAGGCCGGAGTGTCAGCAGTTCATAGAGCGTCGCCCCCAGTGAATAGACGTCGGTTCGCTGATCGACTTGCGTCAACTGTCCGGCGGCCTGTTCCGGACTCATATACCGCAGTGTTCCCAGCAGATCGCCGGTTTGCGTCAGCAGGTGATCCGTCTGAACCTGGGCCAGTCCGAAATCCGCGACCCACGTGGTTCCGGAGCGATCGACCAGAATATTGGCCGGTTTGACGTCGCGGTGAATGATTCCCAGCGAATGGGCATAATCCAGCCCGTCCGCCGCCTGGGCCACAATCTCCGTCGCGGTTCGATAATAAGTTCCCTGACGATTTCCCTGACGGTTTGTCAGTTCGGTGCCAAAGACAGGGCGTGTTTCAACATGGAATTGCGGCTTAACCGGCAGTGGGACTTGCGCTGCCTCAAGTCCACTGACGGAATCAATCACGGTGGGAGGAAAGTCCTCCTGCTCCTCCCGTAAGGAACTGATCAATGCGGCCAGATTCTGGCCTTCGATCAATTGCATGACATAGAAATGGACTCCTCGTTCACATCCCACACCATACACCGGAACGACATGCGGATGATGCAGTGCGGCCGCCGCCTGGGCTTCGTTGCGAAACCGCTGGAGTTGCCGGGCATCCAGTGCGGCGGCAAAGGGAAGCACCTTGAGGGCGACCTTACGCCCGAGAGAGAGTTGGATTGCTTCATAGACAACCCCCATCCCTCCACGGCCGATCTCCCGCACCAGTTGAAAATCTCCCAGCGGTTCCCCCATGATCGGGGTAGGAGTCTCAGAAAAACGGGCCTCAGGAGAACCGGAAGCATCGCGCAGTTGAGGGACTGCGGCATGCAGCATTTCAATGGCATCCAGATACGGCTCCAGCACGGCAATCAGATCGGGATGTCGGGCTTCGAGTTCGTCGCGACTGGGACGCAGACCCGCTTCGATCTGCTGGAGATAACTCTGCACCAACTCAAAGACCCGGGGATCGTCTTCCAGGGGAGGCTTCATGGAGTCGTTCATGGTCGCTCTCCCAGTTGCTGACGGAGTTTGCCCAGGCCGCGCAGCCAGAGCTTTTCCGCACTGTCTTCGGTTTTTCCCATCCGCTCCGCAACCTGTTTGAACGGCAGCCCCTCGAGATTCCGCAGCACGATGGCTTCGCGGTATTCGGCGGGAAGACTGGCCAGGGCATCGGCCAACCGGACTGCTTCCTCGTGACGGCTGGCCCGCTGGCTCGGAGACGATTCCGGTGAGACCAACCCGACTGCCAGACCGTTCCCAAGAATGATCGTCGACCGTCCCAGTTCGTCACCGATGCTTTGCTCGAGGCGGACGTCCCGCTGTTGCGTTCCCAGATAACGTCGGAACAGTTCCGCGAGCCGGGTTGCCAGAATCGCCCGCAGCCATTCCACCAGTTCCGCTTCACTCTCTCCCCGAAATTGGGCGAAGCTGCAATGGGCATTCAGAAACGTCTCCTGGACCAGATCGGATTCATCCGCCTTGCCCTGGAGTTTCGGGCCGATCTGCATCCGGGCCAGGAGCTTGAGATACTGCCGATAAGGCTCCAGCAATGCTTCGACCAGGGCTGCATCCCCCTGCCTGGCTGCTCGAATCTGTTGTGAATCCATCGACATTCCTATGCCTCTCCCGAGCGGTCCCATTCGCGCTCCCAACAAAAGACTGGTTGAGAAAGCCGCTGACAAACCGCCGCAGAAAACGGAAGTTTTGTGAAATTTTCGCTAATTTCGAGAACCGGGGAAAGACTTCGGAGGAATGCGGAGCAGCAATCACTGCTTCGAACCGGGCGGAACGGCGGGAGTATTGAACGCCATCTCCAGTAAAGAACTGGAGCCCAAAGCTGGACGGGAAAAATGTCCCTGTTACTTGATGGCATCAGTTTTGGTGGGAGACCGCATCTGCTGTTCCGCATAAAGATTAAAAATCCTGAACAGCCGCTCCCGTTCCAGCCGACGTGCCAATCGCCACAATTGGAGAACACAGACCGTGATCAGCAACAGGCTGATCACGCTGAAGAAGGATTGGCGGCCCAGGATCATTTCGACCGCAAGAACCAGAATCGACGCCAGGAGCGTTCCCAGGCAAAACCTGTTGAGATTCGTCATGAACCGAGTTCTTTACTAAGATGAAGGTCCAATGAACCTTACTTAAAACAGCCCCTGGCTTTGGAAGCATCAGGAAGAATTCGCGCCATTGCAAACGTGATCTATTCCTGAAACACCGTACCGGGAGAATGGTGTCGGTCGTTTCACTTTTTTGCTCACAGGAATCGGCCCCTTCCAGTGAGGATCGATTTACAGAAACAAGTTGCAGCTTGCTGAGGATTCTCCCGTTGTCTCCTTCCCGGACCCGCGGGAAGGGGGCAACGGTCATGGAGCATAAAGGCGGCGGCGGTGGATGCTGGGAGGTGAGCCGGACCAGCGTTTGAAGACCGTACTGAAGGCAGAGACCGACTGGTATGGAGAAATCGCCTTTACCGATGACCTGATGATCAAGAACGCCGGTCAGTACGCCTTCTACGTGACCAATCTCAAAACGCTGGTTGAAGTGGACGACAATACGACACCTCCGTCTCAATTTGAAAAATTGGGAGACCAGACGCGAGAATTGCCGTAGAACTCGCGAACTGATCCCCGTACCTGAACTCAGAGCCGAATGGTTTCACCAGAATCAGACGAGACTGAACTGCGGCAACGCCTGCGGGAACACGAATCGACGGTCACGGTGTTGCGGCGTCTGCTGGAGAGAATCCGTGTGGCTGGCGTGAAGATTCGCTGGATGCTGCTGGATCGGGCGTTCTTCAGTGCGGCTGTGATGCAGTTTCTTCAGGACCAGAACGTGCCGTTCGTGATGCCGGTGATGCTGCGAGGCCGTCTCCCGAAGAAAGGGCGTCCCGCCACGGGACGGGACTGCGGTGGATCAAACGACAGTCGGCAGGCTGGTATCGTCACACCATCAAGAGTGTGAGTGTGCCGGTCTGCGTGTCTTATCGTTTCCTTCGCTTCGCTCTGTTCAATCCCGGCCATACTCACGACAAGACACTACTCATCAACTCTGTTGCGCCACCGACTCGCGAACCACGAGGACCGGAACAGGACTCTTGCGGATCAGATTTTCAGTCGTACTTCGAAAGTTGGACCGAGTCACTCGAGTCGTGACTGCGAGTAAATCCGGTTTTGCCTGATCAACATACGAAAGGATACCGCATGTAGGGGAGACAGCATTGCGAACCAGGTGTGTCTGCACGTCCAGAGCACCTTTCGCAAACTTTCTTTGACTCATATTGAGATATCTCCAGGGACTGCGGCGTTGGACCCGCTCGCTTGGATCGCGCGGATTATGGACGTGCAGTAATGTCGATTTTGCGCCGCTCAACATGGCAAGTGTTCCGGCAAAATCGAAGACTGAGCCAGACTCAGTACTTCCATCAATGGCAATACTGAGATGCGTTGGGATCGGATCAGAGGAAAAATCGACAGGCGTGTCGTCACCGCGAACATAGATCGTCGGTTCCTTGCGACGGTGAAGCATTTCCTTGCTGACACTTCCCAAGAAGATCCGGCCGAGCCATCCGCGCCCGCGGGTCGCCATCACAATGAGATCGGCGTTTTCCCCGCCACGAACGATCCCGTCGACAATGTTCCACGCATTCGCGAGATGTGTGACGACGGTGATTTCCGGAACACTCTCTAGAATTCGCTGCTGCACGCGATCGAGGTAGCGACTGGCTTCTGTTCGCAGTCTGTCTTCCATGATGTCAAAGGCATCCCTCTGCCGATATCGAAACGACGCCGGAGCAGGCAGGAATACGCGGATGAGTTTGAGGCTCCCCCCCGATCGTTTGGCAATCGAAATTGCGAGAGGAATCGCGTGTTCCGCGAACGGTGTCCCATCAAGGGGGACAACGACACTTTCCAACCGTTTGCCCGGACCATCGGAAGACGTGCGTGTGTCGTTTCGCGGAGCATTCTTCCAATGAGGCGGACGGAGCTCCGGATCTGTGACAACAGCGTTCTGAAATTTTACATAAGACATGCCAGTCTCCTCTGATTCGAATAGTAGCGACGAGAGGCATCCCGCATGTTTAGCAATGAATGCAAAACGGGTGCCATGAAGGCTCCAGTGCTTTAAAGCTGTGTTTCGCGGTCTTTTTGGCGCAAATAGCAACGCCTGTTAGCACGACCAGCGACTCAAGAGACTCCAGGCGTTGACACTGCAAACGCGTGTTGCCGGAGTTCGCATCCTGTTCCTCAATTGCGAAACTCGCGTGCGTTTAGCCCCGCTTTCTTCAAGCGCTTGTGAAGCCCTTGTCGGGTCAACCCGGCCTGTTCTGCCGCACGGGTGACATTGCCCTGATTCATTCTCAGGATTGACCTCAGGTACTCTAACTCTGCCTCCTGAAGTGATTGGCCTCCTGCATCGGAAGACTCCGGGGGACTTTCAAACTGCGGCATCCGTGCGGTGGAGCTTAGCGATTTGGGGAGATCCTCTGGAACGATGATGTCTGTACTGGACAGGGCGATCCCCCGTTCGACAGCATTGCGCAATTCTCGAATATTCCCTGGCCAATCGTAATTTACAAGCAGCTCGATTGCCGCAGGAGAGAAATCGCGAACTCGCTTGTCCTCCGATTGGAGTTGCTCAAGAAAATGCCGTGCAAGAGGGAGTACGTCCCGATCACGCTGGCGCAGCGGAGGCAGCTCTATGTGAAGGACGGCCAGACGATAATAAAGATCTCTCCGAAAGCGGCCGGCATTCACTTCGAGTTCAAGATCGCGGTTCGTGGCGCTGATGAAGCGGGCATCAAGTTTTACTGTTGCCGACTTACCGACCGGCGTGTAGGTTTGCTCTTGAATCAGCCTCAGGAGTTTCGACTGGAGAGGAAGCGGCAACTCGCCGATTTCATCAAAGAAGACGGTCCCGTGATCTGCCTGGCTGAGCAATCCCGCCTGATCTCGCACCGCTCCTGTGAATGCCCCCTTGGCATGTCCAAAAAGAACTGACTCGAAGAGCGATTCCGGGATTGCAGTGCAGTCGACAACTTGAAAGAGGTGATTTGCTCGAGGACCATATCGATGGATCGCGCGAGCGACGACTTCTTTTCCTGTACCGCTTTCTCCTGTAATGAGGACATTGGCATCCGCAAGAGAGACCTTTCCAAGTATCCCCAGTACCTCCTGCATTGCAGTACTTTGTCCGATGATTTCAGGGAAATGTTCGGATCCTGGGCTGCTGTCGGACGGCTCGGCCTGCACCGAATTCAGCAAATGGGGCCGGGCCAGAGTTTTCTCAATGCTTTGCCGGAGATCCTGAAAACGAACAGGCTTGAGTAAGTAGTCGGCGATTCCGAGGCGAAGGCTTTCAATTGCCGTTGGAAGGGATGGAACTCCTGTAATGACGATCAGGGGGGTCTCCGGCCAGCGATCACGCTGCTTGTGCAAGAGCTCCAGGTTCTGGTTCCCCGGCATATTCAGGTCGGTCAGAACGAGATCGAATGGCTCGGATGTCAGAGCTTTTAAAGCGGCGTCGCCGTCGGGCACGGCCACGCACTCGTAACCTTCCTTTTGCAGTAGTGCTGATGTCGTGCGCAGATAGAGCGGCTCATCGTCAGCGATTAAAATCTTTGCCTTGGGGTGATCAGGCATCGGCCACTTCCTCAAATTCGCGCGAATACTTTGGAAAAATCAACACGAACCGGCTCCCCCGTCCTGCCTCCGTTTCGACTTCCACTCGCCCCCCCATTGCATCAATCAGGCTTCTGGTGACAGAGAGCCCCAGGCCCATGCCAGCTTGCTGCTCCCCCTGTTTGGTACTGAAGAACGGCTCGAAAATCCGGGAACGAATTTCTTGAGAGATACCCGGACCTCGGTCAATGACTTCGACTTTTACCATTGTCCCGGTGGATTTCACGCCAATTTCAACAGACTCCCCCTTGGGAGATGCCTGGATGGCATTGCGGATGACATTGTACAAGGTCTGCTTCACCTCGTCTTCTGGAAGTTGCACCATCAACTGCGGTTGGAGCGGACTGTATTTCAAGAAGACTCCATGCATTTGTGCGACGGAGCCGAGTAAGGCCACGACGTCTCCAATTGTATGACTCAGGGAGAATGTCGTCACATTTCTTGGGCCTCGACTATAGAGCTGATACATCTGATGGATGATACTGCTGATGCGGTCGAACTCCCGATCGATCAGATCGAGGAGTTCGTAATGTTCGTGGTTCGATGGAAAGCTGGATTTGATGAGCTCAAACGCATTGCGAATTCCTGCCAGGGGATTGTTAATCTCATGAGCGACCCCCGCAGCCAGTTGCCCCAAAGCTGCCAGCTTCTCCATTTGAAGCTGCCGCTGTTCCAACTCTCGCAGTTTCAGGCTTCTTTCCTGGACAAGCTGTTCGAGATGGTCCGTGTAGAGTTGAAGTTGTTCTCGAAGCTTTTGCACTTCTGTAATATCACGCACGCTTGTGCGAAATCCGATTGAAGCTCCATTGGGGTCTTGCATCGGCTGCCAGGCCATCGACATCCATCGAGTTTCGCCATTCTTGTGGAGACAGCGAAATTCGACATTCTCGCCAGTTGTGCGACGTCGGGCGGATTCAAGCACTTTTGTGAGTCTCTCACGATCTTCCGAAACGACCAGTGGGAGAGGATAGCCCTCCATCGTAAAGCTCTCAGCGACTGAATAGCCGGTGATCCGCTCGACCGCAGGATTCACCCATAGAAGGTGGCCGTCCACGGCGTGCCAGCTCTCCCAATCATAGGTGTAGTCAGCGACAGAGCGAAATTGATCCACGTTCTGATGCGGGTCGCGTTGCATACGGCCTTGAGACACAGTTCTGTAAGTTGCTGAATCCTGTTCGCCAGGTGCTTGCCTGATGTTTGACTGTACCACGTGAATCTCTTCCTGCAACTTGCAATCCGCCGAGGCCACGTTGGGTGACGGAGAAAGATTCTCGATGGAACGATCAGTGGACACGGCTCTCACGCATTCCCACATGTCAACAGATCATGTCAGTGTCAACAGGCGCTGACGAAAGATCGCGACTCGGAGTTGAGGGGCGTTTGCTCGGGCAGGGGTTCCGTCAACATTAGAGCGTTTTTGCAAATAATGTACGACGTCCTGCCACGCGGGCACCAGCGTTTTCATTGAAAAAACGCGCGCTACGCGGGCACATGATAGACCAAACTGGTCTAGGGTCGAACAGGAAAAATACTGTTCAAATCATGGTGGAAGAGACAACAGCAACGTGCAAAATGATCGACTCACCAACGCCGCGCGGCGAACAGCTTTTTTCCTGTTCAAACACCGCCTCTGTCTCATTGATACAGACGGGCACATCGTAGAGCAATCTGCTTTAAATCGTTTCCCTCGTTGTTCTATCTGTGCCCATCCATCTTGAGAGGTTGAGTCTCCACTGGGCAAAACTTTCCTTACGGTACGCTGTTTGCCCTGAGTTCACGCAGTACTACTGGATGGGGCGCGTTTTCACGCTGCCCTCAACACGGGAGACGACCATGCTGAAAAAGAATCATCACTCACGGAGGGCTTCTTCTCACAAGGAGAGCAAGGCCCTCGTCATCGACATCGGCAGCAGCTTCTCTGTTCGCGAGCTTGGAACGGGTGAACTGGATCTCTACACACTTGTCTTGCCTGAAAATGCCGATATTTCCAGAAATCGGGTTTCGACTCTGACACCACTGGGGAGAGCAATTTTTAGTCGCAAGGCCGGAGACGTTGTGAAGTACATGGCACCCGGTGGCCTGGTGAAGATGCGGATTGAATCGGTGCAGATTGAGCCTGTCGGGGATATGACGGTCGAGATCCCGTAGTCCTGCGACGCAAATACTGCGCAGGAACGGCGGCTCTTGTATGCTTCAGAGGAAACCCGATGAGACCTCATCCCATGACACTCACAAGTGATGATTATTTAAAGCTCAGGTCACTGGTGAGTTCAGAACTGACACGTGCCTTCTCCGATCCCAAGATGTTGCGCTCATTGCATCAAGAAATTGGTCGTGCGAGCCTTGTGCCGCCGGGGGAACTGACTGACATGATCGTCAGGATGAACTCGACCGTCACGCTGCGTGACCTTCGGTCGAAAGACCTCGAGACATTTACCCTCGTCTATCCAGCTCATGCCGACATTGCCAATCGCCGACTTTCTGTCCTGTCGCCAGCGGGAGTCGGTATGTTGGGGTGCTATTGCGGCGACAGCGTTGGTTGGCTCACTCATTCCGGGTGGCGAATGATGAAGATTGAGAAAGTCGTTTCGCCTCCGCGCAGAAAGTCTGGCCAACGTGAGGGGATCCAACCAACAGCAGATGATCCCGATCCCCCCACTCAACTTCTTGTTGGTGACAATGAGCCGGCGAAAATAGCTCTCTCTGTAGCAGGCTTCAGTGTTCAAAAAATCCGCGATACAGGCCAGCGACCTGGGAATTTGGGGAGCGCGGATCAATCGAAAAGGAATGGCTGAACCGACGAGAGTCATCATCATTAGAGCATTTTTGCAAATAATGTACGACGTCCTGCCACGCGGGCACCAGCGTTTTCATTGAAAAAACGCGCGCTACGCGGGCACATGATAGACCAAACTGGTCTAGCTAAAGCAGTCTGCTCGACCAAGTACCCGGCCAACGAGTGTTTTAACTTAGAGCCCCTGACAAAACTCACCGCGATCCGCTCGCGGAAAAAAGTTCTCATCGTTTGAGAGGTTTTGTTAGCGGCTCTTAAAAACGCTGTACTCCGCGTGGCGGGAACGGGAAAGTCATTTTGCAAGTTGCTCTCAGTGATGATGAGAAGACGCTGCGTCAGGACCAATTTCATTTGAACGTAACCCGATCCGGCTTTTGACGAGAAAGAATGAATGATGCTCAAACCACCTGTGGATATTCGCCGAGATCATATCCTGGGACCGGCTGATGCGGAGATGATGCTGGTGGAATACGGCAGCTATGCATGTGCCCGCTGCCATGCCGTTCACGAGGTCATTGAGAAGTTGAGAAGTCGCTTTGGTGAGAGGATGTGCTATGTATTTCGCCACCTCCCCCGGAGTGAAATTCAAAAGTCGCAGGACGCCGCAGTATTTGCCGAATATGCGGGGGAAGCGACCGGAAAATTCTGGGAAATCCACGAAGCGCTGATGGAGCGAGGACCGGCACTGTCAAAAGACCATGTCGAACAAATCGCCGGTCACTTCGAAATTCCAACTCTCGATGCCGCTCACGAAAACCAGGTCTCATTCGCGAAAGCTCGGGTGCAGGAAGACATTCAAAGTGCCCAGCTCAGCGAGGTCCCGGCGACCCCATCGTTCTTTATTAACGGCCGCCGTTATGATGGAGCGTGGGATGAGAGTTCCCTTGCGGATGCCATGCTCGGAACGCTTGGCCATCGTATCCAATCTGCGGCGTTTGAATTTGTCCGATGGGGCCCTTCATCCGGCTTTCTGCTGGGATTGGCAACATTGATCGCACTGATTCTCAGTAACTCCTTTCTCGGCCCGTCCGTCGCAGCCGGGTGGGAAACTTCCTTTGGACTGCGGTGGGGAACCCAGGAGTTCACTCATTCCCTTCTCCATTGGGTCAACCATGGACTCTTGACAATATTCTTTTTCGTCGTCGGACTGGAGATCAAGCGGGAGTTCACGGTCGGACATCTTTCCAGCTTTCGGGCGGGATCGCTTCCGGTCATCGCGGCGTTTGGAGGGATCCTCATACCGGCGATCATCTATGCATCAGTCGCACCTCCCGACTTAAGACATGGCTGGGGAATTCCCATTGGAACCGATACGGCCTTCGCGGTGGCGATGATTGTGTTACTTCGTGAACGTGTTCCTATCGAACTCCGTGTTTTCCTGACGGCGGCAGTCATTATCGATGATATTGTCGCCATCGCGGTGATTGCACTGTTCTACACAGGAGAGCTCGATACGAATTACCTGATTGCCAGCGTCGTTCTTACCGCACTAGTGGCCTTGCTCAACGGATCCGGGGTGTATCGTACGTTGCCCTACTTAATATGCGGTGTTGTGCTCTGGTTCTTTCTCCACGAGGCGGGATTGCATGCGACTTTGGCGGGCGTCATCCTGGCTGTTCTCATTCCTGCTCGCTGGCCAGCAAAACTTCCTGCACTTCTCGCGCAGGCGGCGACGTTGATCCATCGGGAGAATCAGCGGACCGGAGAAGCGATGCAGTCGGGACCGTCGGAGACGACACTGGAAACGCTGGATGCCATCTATTCCCGCATTGAGTCGCCGACGGACAAACTCCTTCGTTCGGTTGAACCCTGGTCGAGCTATCTCGTGCTCCCCATCTTTGCCCTGGCGAATGCCGGCGTCGCATGGTCGATGGGGGCCTTTGAAGGGCATGGGCGATTGATTGCGGCCATCATGTTAGGACTCGTGGTAGGAAAGCCCGTCGGGCTTGTTCTGGCCGCATGGCTGGCCGTGAAATCTGGCATGGCCGTCAAGCCAAACGCGTACTCCTGGCGTCAGTTATGCGGCGCGTCTGCACTCGGCGGGATTGGATTTACGATGTCACTATTCATCGCCGATATCGCCTTCGCAAATAGCGAGCATCAGTCAGCAGCTAAAATTGCGATCTTCCTGGCCTCACTCACCGCCGGATGTCTGGGGATCATGATCTTGTGGTCGAAACCCAAGAGTCAAGACGACCATCTCTCCGTCGCACGCGAGGAGAAATAACGATGGATTCTCTCCAGTTCATGTGAGGCGAATCCTTTGATATCGATGAAAGAACGATTGTGGGTTGTGTGCCACTGGTGGCCTACAGAACTGAAAGTAAGGTTTAGTACTACAGTTGCAGATTATGTTTTGCTTATTTTTCGATGGTCAGGCATGCGGGAGGGCGAAACTCCTGCTGAGCTGCATGGAAGGTGACGTGATCTTTTTGTTTGCGGCTCGGCAGAATCCCCTCCTCCTTGAGAATGTTCCGGACCGTTTGTCGGCTGATCTTCTTGATTCCCAGCTTGCGCAATTCGCCGACGATACGGGTCAGCCCGAAATTTGTCACGGTTGCTAATCCATTAACGGATTGGCCTTATTTCATTTCACGCTGCATCCAGGCATATAACGTCTTGCGGGAAATGCCGAGTTGATTCGCCGCCAGGCTTTTATTTCCTCCAGCAAGACGAATGGCATTCATCGCCATCTCATGACGATTCATCGCCATCATTGGTTCGGAAGATGGCAATGAGGTGCTCTGGTGAACAGGGACGAAATCAAATGCGGTTCCGTGCAGAAGATCACCGTCTTCCAGAATGGCCGCCCGGCACAAGACATACTCCAGTTCACGAATATTTCCCGGCCACGAATGGGAGAGTAGACGCTGCTCAAATGCCGGTGCGACGCCGGTCAGTCTTCGTCCGACACGGGTTTCCAGACGGCCGAGGATGACGTTGATCAGCGCGGGGAGATCTTCTATCCGGTCGATCAGTCTGGGCACCCGCAACGGCATTTGATTCAATCGAAAATACAGGTCGGCACGAAAGAGTCCCTCCTCGACCCGCTTCTTCAAATCATAATGAGTGGCCGTGATGATCCGGACGTCGACGTGAATCGGTTTCTCTCCTCCGACGCGAAGGACTTCCCCCTGTTGAATGGCCCGCAACAGCGCCACCTGGGCGCGGGGAGTCAGATCGGCGACCTCGTCGAGAAACAGCGTTCCTCCATCGGCCAGTTCGAACTTTCCGATATGCCGTCGTTCCGCTCCGGTGAAAGCCCCCTTTTCATAACCGAAGAGTTCGCTCTCCAGCAGGGAATCGGTGATCGCTCCGCAGTTGAGCGTAATGAACGGGGCTTCCCGCCGGGGACTGAGCCGGTGAATCTCCGAGGCCACCAGTTCCTTGCCGGTACCGGTTTCCCCTTCGATGCAGACATTGATGTCGAATCGTGCCACCCGGCCGATGTGCTCGCGCAGCGCCCGCATCGGTGGAGATCGTCCGATCAGGGGGCCGTGGTCGGAGTCGGTTTCATTACGACTGGAATGGACCGAAACGGACTTGAACTGCCGGACAGTGGATTCGATGGCGCGATGAACGGGAAGCCGTTCAAAGACCGATCCTCCGGCGAAGCCGTCGATATCACAACGGACTAACACGGTCTCAAAGTCTTCCGATGTCGTCACCATCCCGCCGAACATTAAACAAAAGAGGTTCGGATTCTCGCCACGGGCCGCTTTCTGCATGGCATTCAATTTCGAAATGGTTGTTTGAAACTGGTCGCGACGGTCCTGCCGAACATCCAGTTCGTGCGTCAGCCCGACGTTCAGGATCATGCCGTCGCTATGGGGCGCGAACTGTGCGGCATCCTGTTCGCTATGTACGAAGGCGATCGTTTTCAGTCCCAGTTCACGGGCTTCGAGAAGAGTTTGAATTTCACTCTCCGCCGTAAAGCCGTCTGTTTCCAGTGCGAGACGGAACCGGCCGTCCACAAAGCCCAGTGACGGCCAGTTCGTGATCCCCTGCACTCCCAGGCGTTTGAGTTCTTCCAGGTGTGTTCGTGGCGGACGGGTCGGATCAATCCCGAGAACACCAGCAACGACCGGGGTGGCTGAAGCGACCGGGACAATGTCCCTCAGCAGTTCGAGCGTCTGGGCATTCGCGTTGCCATACGGCAGAAACGACGCCAGTGAGCCGCTTCCGAGATTGCGATAACGTCCGGCATTGAGCACAAGCAGAAAGTCGGCTCCGGCCGTGACTGCTGCCTTGGCCACCTGCCCCGACCCGGCAGCCACGGCTATCAGCGGTCGTTGTTGAACCGGAAACAGCATGGACCTGCCTTCTCTCTGGGTGTGGCGTTGCGCATCCTCAGGTGACATTTTAGTGTAACCAGGTAACGGTTTCAGAGGGAGTTCGCAGCGTCACAATCTTTTCAATTTCGACGTAAGGTGCTTTGAAAAAAAGAATTGCACAACACGGATTCTTCAATGTTGATATATGGCGCAGCTTTTGCTTTTGTTCTTTTCGCACTTCTCGTGTCACAATTGTCCTTCCATTTTTCAGATCAAAAATCTTGTGGAAACCGGAAATGCTACGGATTCTTTGGGCCGTTCTGGTGCTTCTCGTTTCGGGTTGCAGCGAACGAGAAAAACCGCCTTATCCTACGGTGACAATCACGGGAAAAGTAATTCTTTATGGAGAGCCGTTGAAACAAGGGGCGATTTCATTCATTCCCGAACCCGGTACAACGGGAGCTGCGACAGGGGGCGAAATCCTGGGCGGTGCCTACGCCCTGAAAGGGGTTCCCAAAGGAACGCACCGCGTTTTTATCACTTTGAGCGGAACGGCTCCCACCGTATTCAGCACGGGGGAGACGGTTTCTCCGGAGCCGCTGGAAGCACTGCCGAAGAGATACCAGGAGGGACTTATGACCGAAGTCATCGAGGACGGTCGGATCGATTTCGATATTATTAAGAGCCGCGAACAAAACCTCTGAACCGATGAGAATTCCCTTTCCGCGAGCGGATCGCGGTCAGTTTTGTTAGGCGTTCTAAAGAGAAATGAATGATTTTCAGTTGATGTTTTGCATTGAATTTTATTTCCAGCGACTAGGACAGAAAAATGAATTCCAGATTCGTCAAGAACAGTCGGCGGGGATTTACTCTCATTGAACTGCTGGTCGTTATTGCGATCATTGCCATCTTAATCGCGCTGCTGCTCCCAGCGGTGCAGCAGGCTCGCGAGGCAGCCCGACGCAGCCAATGTAAAAACAATCTGAAACAAATCGGCCTGGCGATGCATAACTACCACGACACTATGAAGCAACTTCCACTGGGAAGCCTGCTGACGGCAGGTGATTCTCCGCGTCGCGGTAATAGCGCCAATACAACAACATTTTCCTGGTGGAAGGATTTCAGTTGGATTCCCATGATCCTTCCGTACATCGATCAACCCACTGTTTATAGTCAATATAATTTCAGTTATTCGTTCAGTGGAACTGTCAACCGGGCTGCCGCAAAGGTTCGCCTCAATGTGCTCTCGTGCCCTTCCGACGGAGCAAAACCGAATGAACTCGGGAGTGGGGAATATGCCAGATGGTACTATAATTATGCCATTAACTTTGGAAATACTGATTACGCTCAGGAGACGATTGGCACGGTGACTTTCGGCGGTGCACCTTTTAGCTCTCGCAGGGGTGCGAAATTTTCCGAGATCATCGATGGAACGAGCAATACCCTGCTGGTTTCAGAGATCATTACTGTCTATAACCCCGGCGGAGGCTGGGCAGGGGGGACTGCGGATTCCATGGTCTCCAACGGAGGACAAGCCTTCGAAGCATATGTTACTCCCAATTCCAGTGCTTCATATCAGGGCTTCTATTGCCTGGGTGCGGGAGTTGACCTGAACGGAAATCCCTCAACATGCAGTTCCGCGGGTTCGTCGGATAATCCCCTGGACCCGGCAAGAGCCAAACCGATCCAGACTTCCCGCAGTAAACATACCGGAGGGGTCCAGTCGGTGATGTGTGACGGTTCCGTCCGGTTCTTCAGCAGCTCAATCGACATCGGGATCTGGAGAGCGCTTTCCACATCGCAGGGAAATGAAGTCGCCTCCGTAGAGTAAGACTCGGTTTCTCCACGTTTTTGAAACTCGCGGTGAAGCGGTCCGTCCTTTTTTGAATTCTCCAGGATTGTTATTCCTCCATCCTTTTGTCCGCCTGTGAGTCCGATGCCACCTGAAGTCCTTGCCATTGCGACGATGGATACAAAAGGGGAAGAACTCGCCTTTGTCGCCAGGCAGTTGCGAATGGCGGGTGTGCAGGTCTGTACGGTCGATGTGGGAACGGGCGCCTCCCTTACGGTGACGCCAGCTGTCGCGCGGGAAACCGTGGCAGCCTGTCATCCTCAAGGGAGTGATTTTGTGCTTTCGCAAACCGATCGGGGGAAGGCCGTCGACGCCATGGGGGAAGCGTTGCGGAACTTCCTGTTGCAGGAATGGAAACAAGGCGAATTGGAAGGAGTCATCGGAATCGGCGGCAGTGGGGGAACGGCATTGATCACCAAGGCCATGCGAGCCTTGCCGGTCGGACTTCCCAAGCTCATGGTCTCGACCGTTGCCAGCGGAAACGTTGCCCCGTATGTCGACTGCACCGACATCACGATGATGTACTCCGTGGTGGACGTCGCGGGGATCAATAACGTTTCCTCCCGGATTCTGGCGAACGCGGCCCATGCGATGGCGGGGATGGTTTTGAATTCCCCTCCCGAAGTCGCCACGAAGCCGGTCATCGGCATGACGATGTTCGGGGTGACGACCCCTTGCGTCACGGAGGTCCGGACGAAGCTGGAGCACGATGGATTTGATGCCATGGTCTTTCATGCCACCGGCGCCGGGGGCCGGGCCATGGAGAAACTAGTTGAATCGGGAATGATTCAGGCTGTCCTGGACATCACGACGACCGAAGTGGCCGACGAAGTAGTGGGAGGAGTTTTTCCGGCCGGAGCAGACCGCTTTGACGCGATTCTGCGCAGCCGGATCCCCTATGTCATGAGTCTGGGGGCACTCGACATGGTCAACTTCGGAGCACCAGACACCATCCCGCCCCAGTTTCGAGAACGAAGTTTTCATCAGCACAATTCCCAGGTGACGCTGATGAGGACCACTCCCCAGGAAAACCGCCAGTTTGCCCGATGGATCGTGGGGAAATTGAAACAGGCCGCGGCACCGGTCATCGTCCTCGTTCCGGAACGAGGAGTCTCCGCTCTGGATGCCGCCGGTCAGCCGTTTGACGATCCCGTCGCGAGAGAGGCGTTCATCGAGGAATTCGAGTCTCTCACCAGAGACATCCCGGTCGTTCGGGTTATCCGACTGCCATTACACATCAACGACCCGGCGTTCGCGGAGGCGTTGATTCAGTATTTTTATCAATTGTGTGAGGGGCGATCCGATCTCCTCTCTCACATTTCAATAAAACAAGGATTAAAAGATGAGTGAGTCCAGAGCATCCATTCTCGAACGGTTTCGCCGGAAGATCGCTGAAGGACGCCCGATTATCGGCGGCGGCGCCGGAACCGGGATCAGCGCCAAGTGTGAAGAAGCTGCGGGGATCGATCTGATCGTCGTCTATAATTCCGGCCGCTTCCGCATGGCGGGACGAGGCTCTCTGGCGGGGCTGCTGCCCTTCGGGAACGCTAACCAGATTGTAAAGGAACTGGCCCCGGAGATTCTGACGGCCGTGCGTCACACCCCGGTTCTGGCGGGAGTCTGTGCGACTGATCCGTTTCTGATTCGTGAGCCATTTTTGCGCGAACTGAAATCATTGGGGTTTGCCGGAATTCAGAATTTCCCCACGGTCGGGCTGATCGATGGCACGTTCCGCGCCAATCTCGAAGAGACGGGGATGAGCTTTCAGTTGGAGATCGACTGCATTGCCGCCGCTCATCAGCAGGGATTGCTGACGACGCCGTATGCCTTTGATCCCGAGCAATCCCGGCTTCTGGCGGAAGCGGGAGCGGACATCATCGTCGCCCACATGGGATTGACGACTTCCGGAACCATCGGAGCCATTACCTCCCGGACACTGGAGCAGTGTGTGACCGCCGTCGCGGAGATTGCCCAGGCGGCGCGGGAAGTGAACCCGGAAGTCCTGGTTCTTTGCCATGGAGGCCCGATCGCCGAACCGGATGACGCGAAATACATCCTGGAACGCTGTGATATCGACGGCTTCTATGGAGCCAGTTCGATGGAACGGCTCCCGACGGAAACGGCGATCACCGGCCAAGTCAAACGCTTCGTGGAACTCGATTGCCTGCGGAAATCCGATCAACGTCAGAACTCGAATACGAATTCGACTCGCGAGAACGACGCGAAGCTCCGCCAGCGGGCGATTCAACGTTAACCCGGATGGATTCACCACGGAAAGAACGGAAATCGCGGAAATGAAGAGGCGACACGGTCATGTGCTGAAAAACAGACTGTCGTTTCGGAGAATCACCAGATTTCTTCACAACCCGTTTTCTTCATCCCTGTTCCGTAATTTCCGTCTCTTCCGTGGTTCCTCTGAATTTTTCGGGCTGAGACGTCGTCCGTCTCAATTTTCTCAAATCCCCTTATGATCAGACTGAATCAGTCAGCAGGATGAAGGTGCGCGCAGTGCAGATAAAACTTTTTATCACCGGCCTCTTGTGCCTGTGGACGTCCATGGCCTTCGGAGCCGAACCCTGGGCCGATACCCGCCTTCCCGTGCGATCGGTTGGTATGACGCTTCCCGCCTGGAAGCGGCTGGCCTGTCCGCTCCGAAGAGTGGGGACATGGTCGAACGCTGGCCGGACGCCTCCGGGAACAAGCGCGACCTGCTGCAATCCGATGAAGCCTCCCGCCCCCGTTATTTCGCGGAAGGTACCTTTCATGCACTGCGGTTTGACGGAAAGACAACCCATTTCAAACGTCTGCCGGAAAAGCAGAGTGTTGCGGGCATGACCGGATTTATCGTCCTCGTGCCCCATGCGAATCGCGGAGCGTTCTCAGGATTTCTTGCGGCCGCCGCGACCGGCCAGAACGATTACCGCTCCGGCTTCAATATTGATTTTGGGATCGGCCGCACACCGGGAGTGCAGGCCATCAACATCGAAGGAACCGGCACCAACGGCTGGATGAATTTCCTGAACGATGCCACTGTCGCGAAGTTCGGGAGTGTCCTGCGCGTCGGTTTCACGGACTCCGCAGACGGGATCACCCTGTCCCTGAATGACAGGCCGCAGCGGAGACGGGAGCGTGGCAAAGAGGGATTGATTCACCTGGACGAGTTGGTCGTCGGAGCACGGTATTACAGCAATGCCGGGCCATCGGAGGTATGTGGATTCTTCGAGGGGGATCTTGCGGAGATTCTGCTGTACGACCGGGTGCTGTCGGCAGAGGAACAGGCCGACATCGGAAATTATCTGAAGGCCAAGTACAAGGGGATCGCTTCGATTCCCCTGCCGGAAAGTGCCATCGACGTGAATGCCCTCGTCCCAGTCGAGTCTCCTCCTCCCGTGCAAATGTTCGTTCCCGGTTTTGAAGTGCGGGAGCTTCCGGTCGAACTGACGAACATCAACAACGTGCTTTATCGACCGGACGGAAAACTGGTGGCACTGGGATACAACGGAACCATCTGGTTACTATCTGATTCGGATGGGGATGGCGTGGAAGATCGGGTGGAAACCTTCTTCCAGAACAACAAGACGATTCCAAATACGGAAATCATGAGCCCCATCGGAATGGCCCTGATGCCTCAGCGTCCGGGGGAAGGGATGAGAGTTGTCATCGCTTCCAAAGGAAAGTGCTCCATCCTGCAAGATTCCGACAATGACAATCGCGCCGACAAGGAAATTGTCATTGCGACCGGCTGGCAAGAAATCCCACACAGGGTCGATGCCCTTGGGGTCGATGTCGATCTTCGGGACGGCAGTGTCTTCTTCGGCCTGGGATGTCAGGATTACGGAGACATTTTTGGATTAGGCAAGGACAAAACTCCCTATTCCATTCACAGCGAACGGGGAACGATCATGCGGATCGCTCCCGATTTTCAGAGTCGCGAGATTGTGGCCACAGGCATTCGTTTTCCGGTCGCGGTGCGGTTCAATCAGGCGGGAGACGTGTTCTGCACGGATCAGGAAGGAGCAACCTGGCTTCCCAACGGAAACCCGTTTGACGAGCTTCTGCACATTGAGACCGGACGGCATTATGGCTTCCCACCGCGCCATCCCCGGCATCTGCCGGATGTGATCGACGAACCGAGCGTTTTCGATTACAAGCCGCAGCATCAATCGACCTGCGGGTTGAATTTCAACGAACCGGTCAATGGGGGACCGGTCTTTGGTCCGGACTGGTGGCAGTCGGATGCGATTGTCACCGGTTATTCGCGAGGAAAGCTCTATCGGACGAAGCTTGTCAAAACGCCATCGGGATATGTCGCTCAAAACCAGTTGATTGCCAATTGCAACATGCTCCCGGCGGATGCTTGTGTCTCTCCGTCTGGGGATTTATTGATTGCGGCTCATGGTGGAGGCCCGGATTGGGGAAGCGGCGCGGCGGGAAGAGGCAAGCTCTTCAAAGTGACGCCGATCGCGGCGGTTTCCCGACCCGTCTTCGCCTGGGCGCAAAATCCGCGCGAAGTCCGTGTCGCATTCGATGCTCCGTTGTCGGCCGATCAATTGACCGATCTGAAAACGGGAGCTTCGATCGAATACGGCGCCGCCGTTGCCGCCGGGGACCGCTTTGAATCATTGTGGCCGGGATACAAAGTGGTTCAGGATCAAAAAGGAGCCCCTCGCAACAAACTGCCGGTGCAGTCGGTCCAGGTCAGTCCGGATCGAAGAACGCTCATTCTCTCCACGGCACCGCACCTGGTCTCCGCCTCCTATGCCCTGACGATCAAAGGATTGGGACGGCCAACGCCCGACTCGATCCAATCTCCGTTGCTCCCCCAGTTCCCTGAAACGGATCTGGAATACACGCTGGAAGGAGTTCAGGCGGAATGGGAGTCGTCGGGAATCTTGCAGACACTCTGGCTGCCGCATCTCGATCTGAATGTGGCCGAGGAATTGACCTGTCCCAGTCAGCCGCATTCCGAATTGTGGCGCGGCGCAACCGGCCCGCTCACGCTGAGCACGAAACTCGATTTGAATCGAATGCTGCGCCCGGAAATTCAAGCCGGTTCCCGGTTGGACCATGAGTATGCTCCCGAACAGGTCAGCCTCACGTTTCATTCGCAGGACCGTTTCGAACTGATCGCGGATGGCCAGAGACAGCCTGTCACTTCTCGTCCTGATCAAACCGGCTTTACGGCAACCGTGACCACCGGGAAGACGGAACTGTCTGTTCAACTCACTCTTCAGGTCAACGGTCCGGCTCCGGACTTGACTTTCTTCTGGACGACCGCTGAAGACGACCGTCCTCGCGCGTTGCCTTTGCGGCGGATGCGGCTTCCCTGGGCACCATCGGAAAACTCGACTCTGCCGGAAGTGCGCGTGGCCGACCTTCCCGAACTCCAGGGAGGCAACTGGAGCCGGGGTAAAGACGTCTTCTTCAGCGAAGATGCCGGTTGCGCGAAATGCCACAAGATTCATGGTCAGGGAGGAGAGATCGGGCCGGATCTGTCCAATCTGCCGCATCGGGATTATCCGTCCGTGTTGCGGGACATTGCCGCTCCGAGTTTCGCCATCAATCCGGATTATCTCACTCAAGCTATTGTGTTGAACGACGGACGGATCCTGACAGGAACAGTCCGCACTGTCGGAGATCAATTGCTCGTGAGCGATGCGCAAGGTCGAACGACGACGATTCTCAAGGAGGACGTCGAAGAGATCAAAACCTCTCCACTGTCGATCATGCCGGACGGACTGCCGCAAAAAATCGGCCCGGACCGTCTGAAAGACCTGATGATCTACCTCCTGCTCCCTCCTCCTCAGATGAGTGACTATGGTCCTTTGACGCCCCCCGAGCCCCGTTCGATGGAAGAGGTCTCGCGCGTTCTGGAGGGAAGCCGGAAGATTGTCCCTTCCGATCGCAAGACCATCGTGCTGGTGGCCGGAGTCAAGGATCATGGTCCTGGAGAACATGATTATCCCGCCTGGCTCGCCGCGTGGTCGCAATTGTTCCAGATGGACAGCCATCTCGATGTACGAACTGCCAACGATTGGCCTTCTTCCGAAGATTTCGCCGTAGCCGACTCGCTGGTGTTCTACCAGCATGGAAAGTGGACGTCGGAACGGGCGCGGGAGATCGACAGGTTTCTGGAGCGGGGGGGAGGAGTGACTTATCTGCACTATGCGATTGACGGGGGAAAGGACGCTCCTGATTTCGCCCAACGGATTGGGCTTGCGTTTGTGGGGGGAACATCGCGATACCGGCATGGGATCGTCGATGTTGTCGTCGGCGATGAAGGAGGGGACGGGATCGGGAGGAACTTTCAGAATGTCCGGTTCCATGACGAATCTTATTGGCGCCTGGCTGGAGATCCGTCACGGATTACTTTGATCGGAAGCGTCATGGAAAACGGATCGCCCCAACCGCTTTTCTGGACAATGGAACCTTCTCACGGCCGGGTGTTCGTCTCGATTCCCGGACACTATTCCTGGACTTTTGACGATCCGCTGTTTCGAATTCTCGTGTTGCGTGGCATTGCCTGGACAATGAGAGAACCGGTCGATCGCCTTAACGAACTGGTCCTTCCCGGCGCAAGAGTTCATGTTCCTTCCGTTCCATAGGATCAATCCCAAAATCGCTTCCCGATTTTAACAGTTGTTGGAAAATCTGGGTGGCCCGGCCAATATGGCCGGGTGCCATAGGCACAAGAAGCTTTTCCCTCCGCGTCCACTGTCTGGCTGACCATCAATTGTCCCTCAGTCGCCGAATCAGAGATGAGGTCTTTCTATGGAATCGAACGCTGAGGGGCAGGTCTCTTGTCGCTGCGCGACCCGGCCACATTGGCCGGGCTACCCGGGAAGTTGTTTCGGGACTGTTCCATAGTCAACTGCCTACAGAAAGTGTGTGGCGAAACCCATAATTGTCTACTCGGATGAATTTTGTCCTGGACTGAGGAGCATTGCTTAATGTTAGTTCACCTGATTTGCAGGGGATGCGGGCTAGCAGCCGTTGTACTGATTTGTGCTCTCTCGACGGCGGCGGAACCGACTCCGCTGCGTTTTGAGAAACTGACTCTCACCGACCGCTATTACTGCGACGGCATCACCACTGCGGACATCAACCGGGACGGTCACATGGATGTCGTCGCCGGGCCGTTCTGGTATGCGGGACCCATGTTTCGGGAGTCGCACGAGATTTATCCTCCGGTCCCGTTTGCTCCGGAGAAAGAGCGGTCGAACAGCATGTTCAGCTTCGTGCATGACTTCAATGGCGATGGCTGGCCGGACGTGCTCGTGTTGGGGCGAATTCACTTCCATTCCGCTTACTGGTTACTGGTATGAAAATCCGGGGGACCGTGATCAGCCGTGGAAACAACATTACGCCTTTGAGCGGGTCCGGGGGGAATCTCCCGACCTGATCGATATCGATGGAGACGGACGCCCTGAACTGCTCTGCCACTGGGAGGGAAAATGGGGCTGGATCAGTCCTGACTGGAAGAGACCGGCCGATCCCTGGACATTTCATCCGGTCGGCGAGACCCGGGACTGGGACCAGTACTACCATGGTGAAGGGTGGGGAGACCTGAACGGGGATGGCCGCATCGATATCATTCTGAATGACGGCTGGTACGAGCAACCGGCAACGTTGAATCCGGAAGTACCGTGGCGGTTCCATGCGGGTGTTCTCTCGACCGATCGGGGAGGAGCACAGATTCTGCTTGATGACGTCGACCAGGATGGAGACCAGGACATCATCTCCTCACTCGATGGTCACGGTTGGGGACTCGCCTGGTTTGAACAGTTGGCCGAACCTGGGGATGGAGAAGGGGTATTGCAGATCGGTGAACGGTCATTCCGGCGTCACCGGCTCATGGGAAACCGGAGCGAAGAGGCGACATTCGGCGTCGCGTTTTCCCAGCCGCATGCTCTGGCGCTGGCGGATCTCGATGGCCGGAAGGACATCCTTACCGGCAAGCGGGTGTGGGCTCATGGTCCCAACAAGGACGAAGAACCCATGGGGACGCCGGTGCTGTACTGGTTCCAATCGGTGCGGAACGCGGACGGGACGGTCTGCTTCGTCCCGCATTTGATCGACGATCATTCCGGTGTCGGGACTCAGCTGACCGTGGCGGATGTCAACCAGGACGGACGTCCGGATGTGCTGACCGTCTCGAAGCTGGGAGCGTTCCTGTTTCTCAATCGCGGGCCGAGTGGCGCGCCTTGACGATGGAAGGACGTGGGAAGGGGGGGATGGATTCCAATTTGAAGTTCTCGTTCCCAATCCTCCATCCACTTCCAGTTCCTGCAGTAATTGACCATATTGGCCGCTGGCGACCGGGAGGATGGAAACGGGAATGCCCTGTGACAAAGCACTGGTCTCATCCGCTCAGGTTGGCGTATTTCTATTTCATCCTGAAGTCATCACATGCCTCTTGAGAATGATCAATCCCCAATGATGGAAACAGTCTCGCCTGGTTCATTGCAGGGACCGTTACGGAACCTGTTTTCATCGGAGATCAACTTTGGTTGCGTCATCGTGGCCATGGTGTTCGTACTGATGGGGAGAACTCCTCCGGCGACGGCTGCAGATCCATTGCCGCCAGCCGTTGATCTCCGTGACAGCCTGAAGCCCTCACCGATCAAAGCTCTCGA
>Ga0182745_1000190_pt1 | contig 78301 bp, 58 predicted proteins | sample eDN3rd30CKraftBY_FD_128523 | JGI IMG/M metagenome (GOLD analysis project Ga0182745, IMG submission 128523) | Enriched backyard soil microbial communities from Emeryville, California, USA - eDNA 3rd pass 30_C Kraft BY (version 2) (version 2) | ecosystem: Environmental > Terrestrial > Soil >...
ACGTGTAACAACCAAAAGGCCATCGCACGATTTCAAACAACCTTAAGCTTGATCGCGTCAGCTCATTCACGCAAACGCAATTCATCGTCGCAAGACTCTCACCAACCTATTTGTCAAAGATCAAGACCAAAACCTTGTCGGTTTCGGTCGTCGCCATGTCGTGGCGGGAGGCGAAATATAACCGGATCGAAACGAGAGTCAACCGACTGCTCCCGGAATTTTGAATTTGTTGTGAACACAAACAGAAACAATGACATAAACAACATCAAAAACGACACTTACGAATACTGATCTTTTCACAGATTCTCCATTTCAAGCCATTCTCGCCGGGCTTGGTGCCAGAATCCTCCCTGAAAAATGGAGCACTCCCCCGGCAGGCTTCCAGACACTCAGTTCGCAAACGATGTGTTCAGTCCCCTGTCCCGACCGCCAGGGCTTCCTCTTGTTCTATAGCAGGGGCCATTTCCGGGAGGGGAGGGGGAAGCTCCTGCAGAAGCGAAAGAAAAATGACACGACCTCTTTGGCTCCCACACGGCAGGAGCCCCGTCTTTCCAGAAGCTTCCCATATTCAAACACGCAAAAGCCCTGCCGACACAGACACTCCTCTTGACCGAATTGTCGGATTTCCCGTGTAATCCCGCGAGAGGGATCTGTTTCACCTCGTTCCGGGATTCGCGACTTTCTCAAGCAGGCACAAGTGACGACCTTCGACCGGTATTTACTGGCACGATACTTCCACGTCGTGGTGGTTTTCTGCATTGCGACGCTGGGGCTCTATGCCGTTGTCGACGGATTCACCAATCTCGACTCGTTCCAGTCCAGGGGGGACGGCGACGAAGGGAGCGCTGCTGCCCTGTTCCTGCGGCTCGGCCAGTACTACATGTATCAGTCGGCGTTGATTCTCGACACGGCCGGCCCGTCGATCATTGCCATGTCGGCCATGTCGGCCCTTGCCCTGATGCTACGACACGGCGAAGTTCACCCGGTTCTGGCAGCAGGAGTCCCCACCTATCGAGCCACCGCCTGGCTGGCGGGAGCCGTTCTGTTCGGCAACCTGCTGCTGATCGGAAATCAGGAACTGATCCTTCCAGCCATTGCCCCGCACCTGCAGGGAAGCCACGGTGACTTATCGGACGACGTTCAACGCGTCGAATCTCAGTATGACTATCGATCCAAAATTTTTGTCAGTGGGAGCGGAATTGTCCCTGCAGAGAAACGACTGGACGCCCCAGAACTGGTCCTTCCCATCCCGTTGATGGCCACCAGTTTCTCCGCACTGAAGGGAACGACGGCCTACTATCTTCCGGCTGAAGGGGACAAAACTCCCTCCGGTTGGCTGGTCAAAGATATCTCCCCGAGTCTCGACGAACTGAACCTGACCGAACTCGGACGGCGGACCATTATCCTGCAGCCCAACGGTAAAGACGCGTTCGTCAACATGGGGTTGTCGTTTGATCAATTGAACGACTCGGCGTCGAACCCGCGCCTGGTTTCCACGGTCGGATTGATCCGAAAACTTCAGCAACCGTCCGGAACCGCAGTCAGCCGGAGACGACTGGAAGTCCGGCTTCATGAACGCCTGACACGACCGCTTCTCTCACTCATCGGACTCTATATGATCATTCCGCTGATCGTCAGACGGGAGAAAATGAGCGTCATGCAACAGGTCACCAACATCGCAACCTGCGTGGCGACACTGGGAATCGTCATGGGGATCGTAATGGGAGGGCAACTTCTCGGAGAAGCAGGGATTCTTCGCCCCGATCAGGCCGTCTGGGGACCACTCATCGCCGCCGGAGGTTTGTCCGGCTGGCTGACCGGAACCGTTCGAACATAGGGCGGCGCGAACCAAAAAATTCGTAACAGTTTAGCCGATTGAAGTTGCCACTGGGGTGGCCGCGATTGCTTGCAATCGGGGTGGCGAAGCCGTGAGAGGCCGCAAACGTAATGTCTCTCCCCCAGAGCCTCTCTCAAATCAGAACGATTCCTCATCTGTCCCCAGATGGATCAGGAGTCCGCAAAGTGCGAGCAATGGCCTCGGATCAGCTCAACTTCAGACCGCTAAACTGTTACGAATTTTCCTTTATTGGTCGCATAAATGAAATTGGCGATCACTCCAGCCAGTGGGCGACATCTTTTGCGTGATACGTCAAAATCATGTCAGCGCCCGCTCGGCGGATGCTGGTCAGAATTTCCAGCGTTACTCGTTGCTCATCGATCCAGCCATTTGCCGCAGCGGCTTTCACCATCGCAAACTCGCCACTGACGTTATAAGCCGCGAGAGGGAGTTCCGGGTGTTTGGCTTTGACCCGATGGATAATATCCAGATAACTCAGAGCTGGTTTAACCATCAGAATGTCGGCCCCCTCCAGAACATCGAGTTCCACTTCCCGAATCGCCTCGTTGGAATTGGCGGGGTCCATTTGATAGGTGGCACGATTTCCAACTTGTGGCGTGCTTTCGGCCGCTTCACGGAACGGACCATAGAACCCGGAACAGTATTTCGCGGCATAACTCATAATGGGAATCTGCGTGAACCCGGAGTCATCCAATGCCGTTCGCATGGCTTCAATCACCCCGTCCATCATGCCACTCGGAGCGACCATGTCGGCACCAGCCCGGGCATGGCTGACCGCCTGTTCCTGCAGAATCGCCAGCGTGGCATCGTTGTCGACATCGACATGCCCATGATCTTCGACGAGAATTCCGCAATGACCATGATCGGTGAATTCACAATAGCAGACATCCGTAATGACCAGCAGTGAATCGTCGATCGATTTAATTTCATGAATCGCCTGCTGGACGATTCCGCTATCAGACCGGGCGTCGGAACCGTCGGCGTCTTTATGCTCAGGGATCCCGAACAGAATCACACCGGGAATGCCACAATTACGAACTTCGCGGATCTCTTCAGCCAGCCGGTTGACGGAAAGCTGATAGTGACCGGGCATCGAGCCAATGGGAATTTTCTGGTCTTTTCCATGCCGTACAAACAGCGGAAGAATCAAGTCTTTGGGGCTGAGCGTCGTCTCCCGAATCAGCTCTCTTAACTGAGGATGGCGGCGAAGTCGGCGGAGTCGAGTGAATGGGAACATAGTTATGTAATGAGTTAATGATAAATATGGGGGAAATAAGGGGAGAAATTTAAAATATAAAATTCGAAACAACTTCGAACATGATCCCTCGTTCCCAAGCTCCGGCTTGGGAACGCACTTGACACCAAGCTCTGCTTGGTCACCCAACGAGTTTCAGGAATGGGCAATTTTGGGGAGGACGAAGCTCCTGCTGAGTCGCATGAAAGATCACGCTTTCCATAGTGTGCGGCTCGGCAGGAGCCTCGCCCTCCCAGGCGATTTTCAGTAAAGCGAAAGCCTTGCTCTAAGAACGATGGACGAGATTCATTAATAAAATCATGACTAAGATAAGTCACGAAGCAGAGCTTCTGGGCGAGTGCGTTCCCAAGCTGGAGCTTGGGAACGAGGATTCGTTTTTGAATGTCTGATTTCGAATTTAGAATTTTCATATCTCATCATGGTCATGTCTTCCCTCCTGTTCATGGCGGCGATAGCCTTGCCAGACAACACCCGGGCGGTCTCGAAATTTCTCTTCGCTCACTTCCACCTGAACGAGAATGGGGACGGCCACTTCGCACTGTTTCTGTAACTCCGTGACCCGATTGACTGCGTCTTCTTCCGATTCCGCAAGCACTCCCCAATCGATGGTATAATTGTCCCAGAGTTCCTGTCCGATAAGACATCCTTCTGATTCCGGCCATGCTTCATTCAACGGTTGCAGCATCTGAATGCGGTAAAAGTGAATATCGTTCGACTCCGGCTCATCCGCCCGCATCATGTTCAGATAGTAGTCTGAGAGGAGACCGGCGCGCAGCAGGCGTTTGACCAGACGATTTCGTAAAGGATCGTTCGCTGGCCAGGAGATAATCGAGTCACACAAGACTTCCGCGATTCTCACCAGTCCATGCAGCGACAGGTAATCGGCCTCGAAAAAACGAAAGGAGAGAAACTTTTCTAGATGGCCACGGGCCGCTTCCAGGTTCTCACGATCGGTTTCCGCACAACAACGAATTGCCCAGAGATGCATTTCGCCGGGAGGTTTGTGCTGGAGTTCTTTGTCCAGTTCCTCCAGACATTTCTCCGGTTCTCCCAGCCGGAACAAGGCCAGTCCCCGATAATAATGATGCCATGCCGGAACTTTTTCGACCAGTTTTTCGTGCCGGTCGAGATACGTCAGCAGCATGTCGTACTGATCGAGTTGCAGAGAGGTCATGGCCGCTTCCCAGGCCACCTTGGCTTCTTTGGTTCCTTTCCTCAGACACAGATCGAGAACCGCCAGAGCATCCCGAGGACGGTCAGTTTCCCGATACAGTTCGGCGAGTTGATGGGCAACGTTGCCGTCCGTTCGATCCAGCCGGAAGGCACGGGAATAGGCTCGTTCGGCCTCTCCCGGCAAATGGGCATCGAGAAAGAATGCTCCTGCACGGGCGTGATTCCGGGGATGATTCGGATTCATCGACATGGACAGCTTGAACCATTTCTCCAGATCGTCAGTCGAAATCTGCTCAGAGAAGGTTTCGGGATCAGCCGAGCGGAAATAGTTCCCCAGCGTGGCGACCACGTTCAAAACGGTCGCATCCTCAGTGAAATGTCGGCGAATGGCATCGGCCCAGGGCCAGACCCGTTCTGCATCGTCACCATCCTGAATGACGAAACGGGAAAGGTGAACCAGATAAGCAGCATCGCCAGCGTCTTCAATGGACTCAGGCTGATAGGACAATAATTCATCCAGTATCTGATGACGTTCGTCGGAGTCCTCCTGATTCTCCATGATCCGCCGCATATATTGCGTCAGCACTTCAGACAGGGGAGTGGTGGTCTGGATCGTTTCATCTTCTGCCTCTTCGCCGTCGATGAAGTCTCCGTCCTCTTCTTCAGCAGAGACGGGCATTTCGTCTTCCGAATTTGATCGAAATGGACCGACAACCGGGTCGGCCACCAACGGAACCGGACAGACAGGCACCTCGGGCGAAAGCAGGCGTTTCAGGCGTCGCAGTGTCAGATAATCCTGCGCTTCGGCAGCCTTGGCTTCCAGACCTTTTCCCAGAGCTTCTCCCCGAGAGCGTTTTCCCATCAGCAGATACGCGGCAATCAGACGTAATCGAATTTCGAACCAGTCACGCAGACATTTCATCTCTGTCAAACGCCGGTCCCATTCGGTCAGCGTGGCGATGGCCTCTTCAAACTTGCCGGTGATCACATTCGCCAGAGCAGCAAGCTTGGCCGTTTCCATTTCCTGCCGGGGCCATTCCCCTGATTCGAACTCAGGGAGTCCTTCCGGAGCGGGAGCGACTGTCTGTCCGAGAAGCAGACGCAATTCATGTCGGCTCTGATTCGATTCCACAATCGCGCGACGTTTCAGATAGACCCGCTCCGCTCCACTGAGAGACAGGGCCGTCTCCAGTTCCCGCTCGGCATGCAGAAAGCGTCCTTCCAGAACGTTGACCCAGGCCAGCTTCTGCAAGGTGCTGGAACGTCGGTCACGCTGATTCTCATCTTCTTCACGAAATTCCATCAGCGACTGGCACTGATGCCGGACCATCGCCAGATCATCTGCCGCGAGATAGACATCAGCAGCGTACTCGCGAAAACATTTGATGCATTCCACTTTGCCGGTTTGACGGCAGACCTGAATCCCGTCGGTGATACATTCATGCATCCCGGGGGAATTGAATCCGGCCATCAGCCCCGTGGCCTCGGCGAGATTGTCATAAGCGCAGGTGGACATCCACGAACAGACCCAGTTGTATTGACCTTCATCGAGATCCGGTTGAATCCGTCGGGCCTGTTCTTCATCCTGCAGGAGAACCACGAGTTCCACAGCGGCCTGTCGCACCTGTTGAGGATCCAGCAGACCATGATGGAATCGCATCAGGTCGAACAAGCCGCACATATAGTTGATGACACGTTGCTGCTGGCGAGCGTGCCGCGTGTATTCTTTGGCCAGATGCACGGCAGAACGGAGCTGACAGTCCAGAAACAGTTTTTCCGACTGTTCTGTCTGCTGTTCAAAACGGCGATCAAAATCATCTGTTGGTTCGAGAGAATCGTCCACGAGGCGCTTTCCGGTGCAGGCAATAAGAACCCCTGACAAAACTGACCCCGATCCGCTCGCGGAAAGGAAATATTCATCGTTTGAGAGGTTTTGTTCGCGGCTCTAAAATTCAACGAACATCATCATAACGGATTCCGTAAGAAAACGGACCCGCGGCAAACCCTGTCTGTGATTCTCTTCTGAATCGGAAGCGGGTCGGTAAAATATCTCAATTTTCCGGCGCAGAAACTCATGGAGAAAAATTCGTTCGGAGCTACACTGGAGCGAGGTGTTTTCATGACGACAGACTGAGACAGACTGATCTGTCTCGCAGGCTTGAAATCGACAGCAGGAACTTCTGAAATGTCCTCCACAACTCCTCTGGATCAGACAACACGAACATCCGACTCAGCATCGCAGGTGGTCAACATTGCGATGGTAGGACTGGGATTCGGAGCGGAGTTCATTCCGATTTATCAGCAGCATCCGCAGGCCCATATTCAGGCCATTTGCCGTCGTCATGAAGGAGAACTGCACAAGGTCGGCGACCTGTTCGGAATCGAAACCCGCTATACCGACTTCGATGACGTCCTCAGTGATCCTCAGATCGACGCCGTTCATATTAACAGCCCGATTCCGGATCATGCGTGGATGTCGCTGAAAGCACTCGATGCCGGAAAGCATGTGATGTGTACCGTGCCAATGGCAACGACCGTCGAGGAATGCCGTCAGATCGTGGAGAAAGTGCGAGAAACCGGACTGAAGTACATGATGGCGGAAACCGTTGTCTACAGCCGTGAGTTTCTGTTCATCAAGGAACTTTACGAGAACGGGGAACTCGGCAAGATTCAGCATCTTGCGGCCTCACATCCGCAGGACATGGACGGCTGGCCAGACTACTGGAAAGACATGGTTCCCATGCACTACGCCACACATGCCGTGAGCCCGTGCCTGGGACTGGTCGACGGACTGGCGGAAGCGGTCAGTTGCTTCGGCTCCGGCACGGTTCGTGAGGAAATTGCGGAACGCTCTGGCAGCAGGTTCGCCGTCGAGTCCTGTCACATCAAACTCAAAGAGAGCGATCTCACCGCTCATATCTGGCGGTGCCTGTACGATGTGGCCCGTCAGTATCGGGAAAGTTTTGACGTGTACGGAACGAAGAAGAGTTTCGAGTGGACGCTGGTCGAAGGGAAGCCTCACGTTCTCCATACCGCGAAACGTCCGGAACCGGAAATCGCCGAACCGATTGAGATCCCCGACTTCGCCCACCTGCTCCCGGAATCGATTCGTCGTTTCACACAGCCGCAGGAAATCCACGACGCAGACCATCTCTCCTTCCTGCAAGGGGGAGGACATGGGGGATCTCACCCGCACCTGGTTCATGAATTCGTCAGTGCGCTCATCGAAGATCGTGCCCCCTGGCCGAATGCGGTGCAGTCGGCAAACTGGACCTGTGTGGGGATCTGTGCGCATGAATCAGCCTTGAACGGCGGTCAGGTGATCCGACTGCCGGAGTTCACGTTGTCGCCCCTGTGATCTTCGTCCCACTTTATCGGTCGCCAGAGCTTTCGCTTTATCGAAAATCACCTGGGAGGGCGAGGCTCCCGCCGAGCCGCACACCATGGAAAGCGTGACCTTTCATGCGGCTCAGCAGGAGCTTCGCCCTCCCGGAGATTGCCCATCCTGAAACATCCGAAGAGCGGAAGGTTCTTCCGGGTGGACGCGGAATTTTCTTCCACCGGCATCTTCAGCCGGTAACTCAGGTAAATTACGTTGATACGGGAAATCCTTGTTTATCAAGCTGTTGCGACATCGAGCAAAAGAAACAGCGGACAAGTGCGTTAAACTGGTACGGTCTCTGCATAAGGTTGAATCGGACGATCAAAATTCCGAGTGCGGAGTGTCGAACAGGTGTCGCTGGTTCCTCATCATTGGAGATCCGAGAGTGCTGCTGCGCTTCAGGAACGGACTCTGCCTGCCGACTCCTTAACAGGCATCCGGAAAGTGGATCTCACTGGCGAACTGAGCGATGCGTTTAACGCCATCTTTCTGAACGTGATGTTGCTTGTAGAAAATCAGCGAATTCCGGATCAGGTGCCGCAATCGGTTGCCCGTTCATTTGACGGAATTGAATTGACGGAGGGGAATTCGTCAGTCTCCAGCCCGGTTCTTCCCGGCACTGTCTTTCCGAGCACAGCGGAAACATTGGACCGCCTGTTCACCGCTCAAGTCCGATCGTCTCATAATCAGACTCAGGGAGATACCCTGAGCGGGACACAACCCCAGTCGGAACCTGCCGGCGAAAGTGATTTCGAAAACATCATCACACTGGCGACTGATGACACTCCTCCCAATTTGAAATCGGAATCACCACTCCCGGAAACCGCCCCGTCTTCATTGTCTGATTCATTGTCTGAGCCGGATTCGCAACTTGAAGTACAAGCCGCGGAAACACCCCCTCAGCCGGTCATCAACGAAATGGAACCAGCGCAGGCGGTCACATTGCCATTGCCTGATTTACACGGCGAAACGAGTGGTCCAGACGATCAGGCAAACTCCGCAGCAAATGAAGTGTCAGCGACTACACCGGAACCAGCCGAAACGATCACTAAAGGGGATCGTTTCAATGGATCGGACGACATGCAGGAAGCCCTGAATCTGGAAGTCGCAGCAGCGATTGCCGGAGGTCAGGCCATGCTCAACTCTTCCCCCACATCTGATAATAGAGATGACATCGAAGCGTCAGAGATGGAATCGGGAGTGGAGGGGATTTCGTCGGCATTCACGACCTCAGCGTCGTCAGTCCCGCTGCCAGCCGGGACTCCGAATGAAAGCGCACAAAAGGCTCGCCAGCTTCAGTCGGGCAGGATGGAACAAATCGCCGAACTCACCAGTCGGCATGTGCTGATGACAAATGAAGCAGGCCGCCAGCGGTTTATCATGAAACTGGATCCCGGTGAACTTGGTGAAGTGGTGATCGATATTCAGCGCCGAACTGACGGAAAGTTTGAAGTTCGATTGTCTGCCGCATCACCGGAGACTCGGGCACGTCTTCAGGAACAGACCGGCGAAATCATACAGTCGTTCACCCGTCAGGGGATCGACTTGGCAGAGTATGCGGTGGGTTCCACAGAATCACACGATTTTAGTGATCATTCCGGACAACAGGAAGCGGGACAGGAGCGGCCAGAACCGATCTTGAAATCACGAGCCTTTTTAAAAGCCTCCACTCGCTACGATTCGAGCGAAACCGGGATTAACTTTCGCGCATGACGCGCGGATGATAAATAGAGATTCATTGCTATCAGGGATGATTAGGTTATGGCGGTCGCATCAACCGGATTCAATTCGCAAATCGGCCAACAGCAGTTCTTACAACTGATGGCCGCACAATTAATGTATCAAAACCCGATGGAGCCGATGGCTCAGGAAGATATGCTCGGGCAGCTGGCGCAGTTCTCGACTCTGAGCGGAATTGAATCATTAAACGCGAACTTTGAAGAGTTGTTTAAACTTCAGGCTCTGACTCAAGGGGCCGGTCTAATCGGCAAGCAGGTGACCTATTTTTCGTCACTATCGCAATCTAATCAGGTCGGCCTGGTGGAAGCTGCAAGCGTGAAGGATGGAAAGCTGGTCATCACCGTCAACGGTGAGCAGATCAAGATCGACGATATCTCGAAGATCGGAATCCCGCCTGCGACAGAGGCTTAGAGACTGCAAAAAACAACGCGATCAACAGTTTTCGGCGGGAAATTCAAAATTCGAAGCAGTAAATTCGAAACAAATTCAAAATTTCAAATTCAAAACGACTCAGTCTCCTGACCAAAAGCGTTTCCATTTCGAATTTGTTTTGAATTTCTGATTTTTGAATTTCGAATTGATACGACGCCATGTCAATCCCGCCTCATCCCTAAATCCTAACTCCTCTTTCCCCCTCTCAGTTCACTAAAGGCACCCAGTCATGGCAAACGTAATGACGACCGGAGTTTCCGGATTGCAGTCTCATCAGAAGATGATTGAGGTTGTCGGAAACAATCTCGCGAACCTGAACACGGTGGCCTATCGGCAACGGACCGCTGTCTTCGCTGATGTTCTGTATGACACATTAAGAGGGGGGTCTTCCGGAACTCCAGGAGTTTCGGGGGGGACGAATCCGGTGCAGATCGGAACAGGCAGTCGGTTGTCGACGATCCGTACGAACATGAACAGCGGCGGCATGCAATCGACCGGGAACGAACTGGATCTCGCTTTAGATGGCGAAGGTTATTTCGTATTAAATAACGGAACACAAAATCTCTACACCCGAGCCGGAACGTTCCAGATTGATAAGAACGGGCTTCTGGTTGATACAGGCACAGGCTATCCGGTACAACGTTTTGGAACCGTGGGGGAAGCGAATACATTAGGGCCGTCGTATCAGACAGCCGGTCAACAGAACATTAATATTCCTCTGGGAGCAAATGTTCCGGGGCGCGCGACACAAAATGCCTATATCACCGGGAACCTTCCTGCAAACGGAGCCCTTCCCTCAGAACAGATTCTCTCAACATCGGCCTGGCTGGCTGGTGGATCTCCTGCCACTGCGACAACATTATTAAATGATCTCGATTTTATGACGACTCCCTATACGGGAGGGGATTCGATTACGATCGGAGGCACCGATTCCGATGGCGGTCCAATTTCGACGACATTCAATGTCGATGGCACAACGACAGTCGGAGATCTGATTGCTGCGATGAATCTGGCGTTCCCGGATGCGACAAGTTCGATTGGAGCCGACGGAAAACTGTCTCTGGCATCAAACGATCAGGGAGTCTCCTTCCTGAGCATGTCGCTCACGAACACTGCAGGAAATACGGGAACAGCAAATTTCGGAGCGGCTCCGTTTGTTGTCTCTCAGCAGGGATCGGCAGGAGTCATCGTTCGTGGGGGGGTTCCGATCTACGACCCCAGTGGGGGAGTTCGCACCGTCAACTACGAATTCGAACGCCAATTCGATGGAACATGGAATATGCGTGTCGTCGTCGATCCCGCCGTTGGCACGGTCCTCGATGGTGAAGTGACTGGAATTACGTTCGGTCCAGACGGTTCCTTCCTGACCAGTACAGGAACTGGAACCGGAGATGCCCAGATCAGCATCCAGTTTGCCGGACAATCGGCAGCCAGTACATTCACGATCAATATGGATGGGGGTGGTCAGGCCGGAGGAGGACTCTTCTCGTTCTCGGGCGATCCTTCTATTGCCGCCGCTCAGGACGGATACGCCAATGGAATCCTGACCTCAGTCCAGATTGATACATCGGGGGTGATTCAGGGAATCGCCAGTAATGGTGCCCAGTTCCCCATCGCACAGCTGGCGATTGGTTCGTTCCGGAATCCACAAGGGCTCGAGTCAGTAGGAAACAACTTCTACACCTCCAGCCTGAGCAGTGGAGATGTTCTGATGGGAGCAGGAGGAGCAAACGGAACCGGACTCGTTCGGGCCGGACAGCTTGAACAATCCAACGTCGACATCGCCATTGAGTTCACAAGACTGATCATCGCCCAACGGGGATTTTCGGCGAACGCCAGAACGATCACCGTTTCCAACGACATCCTTCAGGAACTGACCAACCTGATCAGATAGTTGTAGAAAGATCACGGTCGCTCCCATTATATCGGGAGCGACCGTGAGATCGGCCTGTCGGAGACCAACTTGAGACCTGTCTTGCGGGATTCGAGTCGGAACACATAGAATCGTCTAAGGTTATGTAAACCCCAGACGTTTTCAATGAAATGTTCCGCCTGGCAGTGAATTGCACCATCGATCACGATGATGCTTCGCTGCAGGCAGTCGATATTCCATCGCGCACCCAGGCCGCATGACGACGGTTGATTCAAAACGGATTGCTCTCCTCGGCGCGACCGGTTCCATCGGAACCAGTTGTCAGGATGTCGTTCGTGCCAGTCAGGGGAAATTGCAGTTTGATACCCTCACCGCTCACTCTCGCTGGCAGGAGCTGGCCAAGGCGTGTGAGGAATTTCATCCCCGCTGTGCCGTCCTGACCGGAGTCCGCCCACAAGATATTGCAGCCAATGCCTTTCCGTCGGATGTCCGAGTCCTTTACGGAGCCGACGCAGTCGCCGACCAAGCTGCGTCCAGTGAGAATGAAATCGTCGTCTCGGCGATCGTCGGAGCGGCGGGTCTGTTCGGAACCTGGGCCGCAGTCGAAGCCGGAAAAACGATTGCACTGGCAAATAAAGAGACGCTTGTCGTTGCCGGTCCTCTCATCATGCAACTGGCAGATCGAACGGGTTCAAAATTCATTCCAGTCGACAGTGAGCATTCCGCCATTTTTCAGGCGTTGCAATGTGGAAAGAACCGGGAAGTCGCCCGACTGATTCTCACCGCCAGTGGCGGGCCTTTCCGAACCCGATCACAAATGGAACTCGAACGGGTCACCTCGGCAGACGCCCTCGATCACCCCACCTGGGACATGGGACCAAAAATTACGATCGACTCGGCGACAATGATGAACAAGTCCCTGGAAATCATCGAAGCCCGTTGGCTGTTTGGGTTTCCGTCAGAACAAATCGATGTGGTCGTGCATCCGCAATCGATCGTTCATTCGATGGTGGAATTTGTAGACGGCTCAATTCTGGCACAAATGTCCCCCCCGGACATGCGGCTCCCGGTACAATATGCACTGTCCTGGCCCCAGCGCTGGGAGGGGATCAGTCCTCGCCTCGATTTGACACAGGCATTTGGGTTAACATTCGAGCCGCCGGACCGGAAACGGTTTCCGGCGCTTGACCTTGGTTTTGAAGTTGCTCGTCTAGGAGGAACTGCGGGAGCGGTTCTCAACGCTGCGAATGAAGTAGCGGTATCACGGTTCCTTCGTGACGAATTGTCATTTTTGGAGATTGCGCGACTTTGTCGCTCGATTCTATCCGCCCATGATTTCGATGCAGTCCCGACATTGGACGGGGTGCTGCGGCTTGATCACTGGGCGCGCGAGGAGGCCGAACGTTGGACTTCGTTAACGTCATGCTCTCAGCCATTCAGTTCTCCAACCTGTTGACGATTCTCATCGTCGCGATTGGACTGGGGCTGGTTATTTTCTTTCATGAACTGGGTCACTTTCTGGTGGCCAAATGGTGTGGCGTTTATGTCGAACGCTTCAGCATCGGCTTTGGCGCGCCGATCTTCGGCTTCAAATGGGGAGAGACCGAATACTCCTTCGGCTGGCTCCCTTTCGGCGGTTACGTGAAAATGCTGGGACAGGATGATATGGATCCGGCCCAGATGACGGACGAACAGGTCGCAGTCAATCCTCGTTCCTATACATCGAAAACCGTATTGCAACGCATGGCGATCATCTCGGCCGGGGTGATCATGAACATCATCACCGGCACAATTTTCTTCGTCCTCGTGTTCACATGGGGAATTGAGAAAGTCGACAGCGTCGCCGGTTACGTTCAGGTGGGAATGCCTGCCTGGAAGAACGGCATTCGCACCGGCGACCGGATTACTTCAATCAACGGCCGTTCGGTTCAGGATTTCGACGACATCACCCGTCGCACCACCCTTTCACGCGGTCCCATCACCGTCGGCGGACACCATGACGACGGCACCACGTATGAAGTGTCGGTTCAACCGGAGACTTCCGGGATTCGCAAAATCATCGGAGTTGGTCCGGCTCGAAGCCTGAACGTCATTGATTCCTCAATCCCGGGAGCCAGCGTTGCCAGCGTGGGTACTGCCGCTTCAAAAGCGGGATTCGAACTCGGTGACAGAATCACCGCCATCAACGGCAAACCGGTCGAAACAACTGCGGAATTGCTGGCCGTTCTGAATGAAAAAGCGGCTGAGTCCGTCGAAATGACCGTGCTTCGAACCCCGACCGGCGGAAAAGCGGAAGAGGCCACCGTCACTGTCCCCGCAGAACCGTTCATGGAACTGGGACTGAAAATGGGGATGGGGAAAGTGGTCGCCCTGCAAAAAGGCTCCGTTGCGGAAGAGGCCGGATTACAAATCGGCGACCGGATTGCCAAAGTCAATGGTCAGGATGTTGGAGTTGCCATCGATCCATTCCGTTTGACCGAAATCTTCTCCGCCAATGCCGGAGAAACCGTCAAGGTGACAATCACACGTGAAGTCCCGGGAAGCTCCCAGGAAACACTGGAAATTTCACTGGTGCCGGAACATCGGGCCGCATGGTCGGAACCACCTGTTGCCGAAGGAAGCCCTCTGTCCATTCCTTCGATTGGACTGGCCTATCATCTGGTCCCTACCATTCTGTCTGTCACAGAAGGAAGTCCGGCCGAAGGGAAGATCAATCCACGTGATACGATTACCCGAATCGATCTGGTTCCCGTCGCAGGAACAGGCCGGGATCTACTCGGTGAGAAATCCCTGAGTTTCGATATCGATGAAAAGAACTGGGCTCATGCCTACTGGCTGCTGCAGGAGTATGGCCGGACCCGGACAGTCAAACTGAAAGTGAAGCCATCGACCGCAGAGCCGGAACGAATCGTTGAACTGCAACCCGTTCCGTCACAGGAATGGTTTCTGCCGACATTGCGTGGATTGAATCTGGCTTACCTGGAAACCAATCACAAAGCGAGTGATCTCGGTCAAGCCTTCACGATGGGAGCACAATACGCTCTGAACTCGATGGAAGATATTTATCTGACATTACGCGGCCTGTTCATGCGGGATATCTCTCCCAAGGGACTCAGCGGACCGATTGGAATCGCCAAACTGGCCTATACCTTCGCCAGTTTCAGCCTGACTCATTTCGTGCTGTTTCTGGGGATCATCAGCATCAATCTGGCAGTGATCAACTTCCTGCCGATTCCGGTGCTCGACGGCGGTCACATGGTCTTCCTTCTGTGGGAAGGAATCTTCCGTCGAAAGCCGAGCGAAGCGGTTGTCGCCACGGCCACTTACTTCGGTCTCGCATTCGTACTGGGTCTGTTCGTCTTCGTGATCTATCTCGATCTGTTCGTGTCGAAGATCTAACACCCCTTCAGGTCCCAGGGCTTTCAGGGTGTTGGTGTTGAGGTGATTCCGAGGATTTTCGCGGTCGAAGCGTGGCCGTCGTTGCGGTAGCCAGTGTGTAGGAGTGGTTTCTTCTTGGGACTGCGACCACTTTTCAGGTGGCGTTTGAGGTCCGCATGTTTGGCCACGTCGATGGCATTTTCCCGATCAGGTGAAATCGTACTCCAGCACGAGCAGATCGTGTCGATCGGAATCAGTGTCCCGTAATGATGAAGGAAGAAGAGCAAAAGGCAGAAGTGACCGAGGGCCAGTCGCACAGAGTTTGTAAGCGTCTATCCGGAAATGTCGGTGTCACAGCGATATCAAGTGCTCGTTGCACCGCGTACAGATTGCATATTGCGCGTTGTCGGACTTTCCGGATAGTTTGCAAGTTGTGATGTGAGTATGCGCCTTGAATCAACGTCCAAAATCAGGCCAAGTGTTCCGGCAATGCGGTGCCCCCGCCACGTTAAGCAAATAATATTGTCGTAGCCAATTGGTAGATCAGCACAATCGGGGGTCGGCATCGAAAACACAGGCATGCAGACCGTCAAGGAGTTGGGAAATACTTGTTGCGAAATTCCAATCAGCAGTTGATGGATTTAACTGCTGATTCGATGATCGACGGCGAAGGCATTCCGCATTCATCACCTCGGCCAATCACGCCGAAGTCAACACGGTCGAGACATTGGTGGATAAGAGCGGTGGATAACAGCGTGCTGGAAAAGCGTCCAGAACACCTGCGGTATGACCGTGCGGCGAATGCAGACTGGCTGCGGGACGCGTTGGCCTCCCGCAAGATCGAACTGATCTTCCCTCACCGCCGAGGCCGAAAGAAGCCGCCAACGCAAGACGGCCGCCCCCTGCGCCGCGATTGGAAGCGGTTCAAGGTCGAACGAACCATCAGTTAGTTGTTCAATTGCAGAAGACTGACAGTACGCTATGAGTACTACGATCATCTCTTCGAAGGCCTTGTTCAACCGGGATGCCTATTTACGATCATTAAGGGGTTTTGAAACGGCCTCTACTCAGGCGTCGTTCCGGCGACAGCGGAGGACGTCAAGGCAATGACAATCCGAAAATCAGGTCGTGGCACGGCACAATGTTTATCGGGAGAATGTTTTCAGGTCAAAGAAATACTCCTGCTTCTGACCTGACTGGACGTTAATAGCGAGGGGAGTTGTTTCCGGGTTATGAAACGGTTTCGGAATATTATCGTAAACCTTAAGTGGTGCAGGCGTATCTTCGGCATGAAAGGGTAAGTCATCAAGCGCAGGAGGGAGAATCATGACCTGATAAGAGCCGAACGGCACATGGGCAAACTCGGCAACTCCCTTTTCATTGAGGGCTCTCCCTCCCCCCTGGCCAGATAATTCGACACGTCCTTCGGTGACCGGCTGATTGTCGTAATGAATGGTCACAGTAATGGCCTGCCCCGGACGTGAAGGTCCGGGTGTGCGTCCACAGCCCGTCGTCCACGAAACAGCAACGGCCAGCAACACCGACATCTGCCAGGTTTCTGTAACCCGCAACCGAAAAAATCTGTCAATAAATGAGATCACTCGAACACTTCTTTATAAGAGGGAACCAACCTTTTTTTCTCGTGAGAATAGATATCACTTCTCAGGTGATCTTGCTTCCACAGAAGAGCTTGAAAAACGTTGATCAGTATTCCCCGACCACGGCTCCGTCATCACGGGCGCTGAGTTGCAGGAAGGTTAATTCGTGAATGTTATCCGAGACGAAGCGGACGGCTCCATCGGTCAGTAGAGCCTGAATTCCTCCTGTATGGAAAGAGTTGACCACTGTGTTCATACGGGCGGCCGTACTGGCACCTCCGGGGACGGATGAACCTGCTGCCCAGAAAGAATTGGGAGTGTAGCGAATGGCTGTGATCCCACCGGTACTGGCAGAGGGGTGCGTATAACCTGCCAGATTCATTCCGGGAGCATATCTGGGATTCGCGGCGTGGGTAGTGCCAAAATACCAGCCGTGCCAGCCTCCCAGATAGTTGGCACTGATTTCTCGTCCGTTCACGCTCCCCGATTGTTCCGCCATGATCAGCGTATTGGATGCGCCGTCAGTGCAATCGCGGAAACGCATTCCGCGATAGCTGATCATCATCCCGTTTTCACAATAGGCGCTGCCACTGTTTATGGCGCCCCCCTCAGTACAGACACCGGTTCGCCCGGCAGGATCAGGATAAGCCCCGGAAACACCGACATAGTCCATCACCTGGCTCTGATAATCCGGGACAGTTGCGTGCCCACTGAGGCCGCTGGCCGTCAAATCCTGTATGTTGGTCATGCCGTAAGCACTGGAAGGACACTGATAAACCGACACACGCAACGTCCGGAGAATCTCGTTACCCGTGAATAGCCCATTCGAGGTAGCGGTGAAGTGGCCTCCCTGAAAACTGAGCTGATGGTAAGCGGGACCTTGTTCAATAAACGGCAGAACCTGAATACGCCAGTTGGAAGCCAGGTGGTAACTTCCCGAGGAATTTCCGAAACATCCCGGCGGGAAGACCCCGTGCACATCATGATAGTTATGTAACGCCAGGCCGAGTTGTTTGAGATTATTCTTGCAATTGCTGCGCCGGGCTGCCTCACGGGCCTGCTGTACGGCTGGTAATAGCAGGGCAACCAGAATCGCAATAATAGCAATGACGACCAGGAGTTCGATTAACGTAAAACCCCGTCTTCGAATCGAGTGAGAGGGCATACAACATTTCCTTGTTAACTGGATTTCATAAAGAGACGAACGCTATTAATTTCTGAAAAAACTATTGTTTCACAATCACGAGGATACGGGCTTCATCCAGATGCTCGCCGGGATTCACTCCACAATAAAATGACACCGTCTGACGATCTTTTGAAATGTGAACCTGGTCTTCATCGAGTTCCAGTTCCCGGTATTGTGCTGGCTCAAACTGAGTCTCGTTCAGGCCGAAAATCGAGTCGGTGGCTTGCAGCCCATTGGAGTCGACAATCACGGCAGTGACAGTGTCGAAGAATTTCACTCCTCCCCGAGGAGCAGAGGTCACTCCTTCTGGAGGATCATAATGAATCAGATAGCTGCTAACGGTTGTACCTGCAGGGATGTGAACCGGTCCTTCCAAGCTGTTCGCAACCAGTTCCTGTTCCAGCACCACGTTCTGTAACTCAGGAATGACCAGCATGTGATTCGGGGTTTGAACCTGTTCGGCTCTTAGGTCAGCCGGGGCTTCGCTGACCATGCGCAGGGCTCCATCAATACTCCGGATTCCCCCACGGCTGCGATCGATTGGAATGAAGTTCTGCGAACGAAATTCCGCCTCCTTGACCAATCGGTTCCCTCCTTGAAATTGTGCGGAACGACGGTCTGTCAGTTCCAGCACCTTGGAGGGCTGACCTTGCCAGTTGAGGAGGCTGGCCCGAACTCTCCCCTGACGCACACTGACAACGGTTCCGGTCTCCGGCTGATGTTCCACCAGAAATTCCGTTCCGAGATCAACGACCTCCACATCGGGAGTAGTGACAGTGAGCCTAGTGTTCTGGGTCAGAATTTTGGCGAAGAGTTTTCCCGTCGACAGGGAAAGTTTCTCGGATCCTTCCAGACGAACCGTTGCCGGCCCCAGCACGTCGACCAAGGCATGGGGAAGTTGAATGCTGACAATTCCGTGAGTAATGCTGAACGTCTCGCCAATCCGGACCACCTGTCCCAGATCGACACGGTTGCCGGTGATTTGCAGGTCCTGCGACAGTCCCGAGACGATTCCCAGTGGGGCAGGCTGGAAGGCTCCATTCAGATAAAACATTCCCGGAACCATGATCAGCAGTGCCGTGACCAGGGAGCCAATCATCCAGTATTGCCTGATCTGGTCTCGCCGCCGTTGCAGGCGAATGGATGTTGAGAACTCTTTCATCACCCCCATCGCGGCTTGACCTGAGGTGCGTCCTTCCGCCTGCCTGAGCACTTCGGCATGGAACGTCATGCGTTCGAGATAGGCCTGCAGACACCCCAGATCACTGAAAATCAACTCATCCAGACGTTGAACCTGAGCCGAGGCAATACGGCCATCGAACATCGCGTCGGCCAGCAACCGGACTTCTTCACTGGAAGCAGGAGAGGTTTCCATGACTATTGCTGTCTCCAGCCTAAATCTGCGTGTTGAACGAGCTGTTCCGCGGCTCGTTGGCCGCTCTCGTTCTGGTTTCTCAAACCGAAAATTGAGTTTGGACGATGCACTATTCCTCCCTTCCCAGACCGCGGGCCATGCAATCCGCCAGTCGCTTGCGCAGACGTTTCAGCCGGGTATAAATTGTCTCGACCGACCGCTCCTGCTCGCGGGCATAGGTCGTGAGTGTTGTGGAGTGGCGGTAACAATCGAACAGAAATTCACGCTCACTGTCCCGAAGTTTGTCGAGACATTCCCGCAAAATTTCGACCTGAAGCTCGAAGAGTTCGCTCCCTCCTGATTTTCCTTGAGTAATCCGTTGAAGCGAGAGATCGCTCAGCCCGAATCCGTTTTGACGACGACGTTTATGTGCAAACCTTCGGGCCACGTTCCGAATGACAGCGGAAGCCCATTTCTTGAAGCTGGTTCCCGGAACAAAATCGTCGAACTTTTCCCAAAGCACCACGCAGGTTTCCTGAATCACGTCATCCGCATCAGCCCGATTTCCGACAATCACCAGACCGGTTGCGTAAAGGTCGTGGTAGGCACTTTCGAGCTGACGGAGGAAGTCAGATTCTCGAGAAGGTTCCACGCCTGTTAAGCAAAAGTCATTGCTGGATAACGATTTGTGCATAAAAATTGAAGGCCGGTCAATTTCAGGGGATGAAGAGCCCCTAAGCATAATCCCGGTCGGGCCCGTTTCCGGTTCAACAATTTTTCATATTTCGAGAAATTTGTTCAAACTGAAGCCGATCGGCTGAAATCCGAAATCCTTGCGAATCTCTGCCTGCTTCGAGGGGAGATCAGACAATTCCGCACAACTGGTCGTCTGCATGGAAGCAAGTTTGGCCGCCGACCGATGCGGGAGCATGGCGGAACCCGTCCAATGCGAGATGACGCTGCCGTAGTCGGACACGATCCTCATGCAGGCGTTTCCGCATGCAGATGTTTCCACCGGAACTGCCCGGCATTCAGGAGAGAGAGCGAGTGCCAGCCTCACGGAACAACATTCCAGCAGACTTTCCTGCCCGCCAGATGACTCTGTGGTCAAAATCCCCCTGGAGCGACTCAGCGCCAGAAGAATTGTTGCTCTTATATCGATATCAGAGGATCAGCCAACTATCTAAATGGCAACGAATTTCCGTGCCGTGTCGTGCGACGGAAATCCATCGGAGATTGCTCGGTTGCTTTACGAAATGAAAAGCAAAGTTGCGAGACACTGGAATAACCGGAGGAGTGGGCGATCTGCTCCAATGTCTGATCGGTGGATGTCAGGAGATGCTTGACCCGTTCCATTTTGATTCGACGAATCTCATCGGCAGGCGTGCGGCTCAAATATTGGTGAAATCGCTGTTCCAACAAGCGACGGGATATCGGAACGACCCGCAATACATCACGAATCTGAATTCCTTTATGAGCATGTTCTCGAATAAAGCGGAGCGCCTCCACAAAGGAAGGATCATTCACGGCCAGCATATCAGTCGACCGCCGATGAATCGTTCCCAGCGGAGGGATGAGAAGATTCGAAGCAGGGACTGATTGCCCGTCCAACAGGCTTGCCAGGAGACGGACACTTTCGGAGCCGATCCGTTCACTTGCCAGAACAATACTGGAGAGTGGAGGATCAGAAGCGGCACAGAGCAGGTCATCCGTGTCCCCCGCCAGGATCGCCACCTCTTCAGGAACGCGAATGTCGAGTGAGTGACAGATTTCCGACAACCGCAGTGCAGGATGCGGATCGGCAGCAAACACCGCCAGAGGACGGGGCGCTTTTGCCAGCCACTTCCTGGTCTGTTCATCAACTGCGGTTCGACCTCGTCTGGCCGAACCCATTCGGAACATCATGCAGGAAAACCCCGCTTCGCTCACAACATCAGAAAAACATTCCCCTCTCTGGTCGGAATAACGTTGACTGGGAGGGCCATAATAAGCGTAATGCTCAAACCCTCGATCGCGAAAATGCTCGAACGCCAGCCTGGCTCTGACATGGTCATCCGTATTCACCCGAGGCCATTCCCAATCCGCATTTCCCCAGGCGGAGACGTTCACTGTCGCCAAGCCTAATGAACGAACATGTCGGGCCGTCATGTCGTCCCGGATCGCTCCAATGATTCCATCTCCTCGCCAGTTACGAGGCACCCGATACCGCCACTGATCATCGCGAGGATCAATCAACAGATCCCACGGGAGAAGATGGCGCACCGCCGACAATATGCCGGTAATGACCTGCCGCCCCCAGGAGTCACCGGGATCAATCAAAATCGCAATCTGGCGCCGTGAACTTCGATCCATGGAAGAGAACGATCTGGAATGTAGGGACTGGCATGAAATGGCGGCCCCGAAGTATTCGTTAAAAACAGCATTCCTGAATGCAGGCAGGAGCAGGGAATGATGGTTCTTGGTCTCCCTGCGCATTTTCCACTTGGGAATGCGCATTATCGCATTGATTGGCACCGGGATTCAGATAGATTCTGAGCATCACATCAACAGTTGGCAATCTCATTGATGTCATTCCTGCCCTGTCTTTTGTGATTACAGACACTTCTACATTGTCTTGTTTTCTCTTGTCCCTCTATCAAAAAGGAACTTGTGATGCCGTCATCGAAAATTCGCAAGTCAGGTTTTACTTTAATTGAATTGCTCGTGGTGATTGCCATCATCGCGATTCTGGTGGCTCTGCTGCTCCCTGCCGTCCAACAGGCCAGAGAGGCCGCACGACGGAGCCAGTGCAAGAACAATCTCAAGCAGATCGGACTAGCACTGCATAATTATCACGATAACTATCTCATGTTTCCGGCAGGATTTCTAATTCTCCCCAGCTATGTTACCTCATCGGGAGGATCAACCGATCCTTCGTTTGGGTGGGGAACTTCTATTCTGCCTTATCTCGATCAAGCCCCACTCTACCATAAGCTGAATCTTGGTGAACGGACGTTAAAACAACTTGCAACGGGAACAGATGAAGACGCGGCATTACTACAAACGACTCTTACAGTCTACCGTTGCCCATCAGATGTCACCGACCGCTTGAATCGTCTTTCTTTCTGGGGAAGTTCCGGTTGGAGTCCTCCGGCCAATCCGAAGATCACAGTAAGCGCCTCTGAGTATTCGGGAGTTGCAACAGCAAACTATGTCGGAATCGTCGGTCCAGGAGGGTTTGGATCAGTTGCAGGGGACTGGAATGCCACAACCTCAAGGAGAACGTTTAACGACTTAAGAGGACTTCTTTACGGAGGGAGTATCCATCGTATGCGAGATGTGACCGATGGGACATCCAATACAGTTGTGATTGGAGAAAGGGATGGTGGGGCGGTCGCGGGAGGAAGCAACGTGAATGTCGCGGCCGTCTGGGCTGGGATTGGACAGCAGAATAATTTACGACAAACCTACCAGTTGTTTGCCATTGGATCAAGCAAAATAAACGATGGGGGAGCAACGGTCACAGCTTCGATTTCACAGGGCGTTTCCAGTTTCCATACCGGCGGTGCCCAATTCTCGCTGGCTGATGGATCGGTTCGGTTTATTTCTGAAAACATAAGCCAAGTGACTTATGTTCGATTATGTCAACGTGATGATGGATTGGTCATTGGTGAATTTTAATTATTAATAAGATCGAGAAGTGGATCGATACATACAACTTTGACGACTCTTTTTTAAGAGAAGAACTAAGAGATGATCTTAAGACTTCACTACATTGTAATTTTCCTGAGCACAATCCTGTTATTGAATCAATCCGGATTCGCAAAACCTCCTCGACCGGCAACACATACTGATGAATCAAGAGTTCCAAAGTATACGCTTCCAGATCCTCTCAAATTCGATGACGGGAAACCGGTACGGACGACGGAAGAGTGGTTTCAACAGCGTCGTCCACAGATCCTGGAGTTATTTACGCAACAGGTTTATGGACAGGCTCCACCGGCTCCCGAAAATGTTCCGTTCAAAGTGATCTCACGAAAAGAAGATGACTTGAACGGGACCGCCATTCGGCAGGAGATCGAAATCACACTGGTCGGGACTCCCAAACCGGTGGTCATGACCATGTTGCTCTATCTTCCGAAGTCATTACCCTCTGCTCCTGTTTTCTGGATTCTGAATTTCGACGGAAACCATACGACGACCTTGAATCCAGAGATCCCTCTGAATCCAAACTGGATACGCCCAGGCAAACAAGGAGTCGTCAATAATCGCGCGACGGAAGCGTCTCGGGGAGCACGAATGACATGCTATCCGGTGGAATTATTGATTAGCCGTGGATACGGAATGGCAACTGCTTATTACGGAGATATTGATCCGGATTATGACGATAAATTTCAAAACGGCATTCATCCTGCGTTTTATAAAGAAGGTCAAAAATCTCCAGCTGCGAATGAATGGGGGAGCATCTCCGCCTGGGCCTGGGGATTAAGCCGTGGGCTGGATGTTCTTGAACAGATTCCCGGAGTGGACGGAAAGAAAGTCGCCGTTATCGGGCATTCGCGCCTTGGGAAAACTGCACTCTGGGCTGGAGCGGTCGATTCTCGATTTGCGATGGTGATCTCCAATAACTCTGGTTGCGGAGGAGCTGCGCTAAGCCGTCGTAAATATGGGGAAACTCTGGCTGTGATTAATTGGTCGGCCCCGCATTGGTTCTGCAAGAATTTTCATCAGTATAATGATCGAGAAGATGATCTTCCTGTTGATCAGCACGAATTGGTCGCGTTGATTGCACCCCGTCCTGTTTATATTGCGAGTGCAACTCAAGATAAATGGGCCGATCCGAAAGGAGAGTTCCAGTCAGCATTCCATGCGGATCCCGTTTATCGATTTTTGGGAACAGATGGATTGGGTGGGAATACTCCCGCTGAGATGCCGGCACCTGACGAACCATTAAAAACCGGAACGATTGGCTATCACATCCGTGACGGGAAGCATGATCTGTCTGAATATGACTGGCGGCAATACCTGGACTTCGCGGACCTGCATTTCCATTCGGTAGGAAAGTAGGTGGATCGTGAAATATTATCATCGGATGATGTCACTCGCTTTAATTGTCGCCCTTCTGTCCGGATGCCTGCCGGGGTTCGGAACGGGGCAAGTCACGGGCACTGTACTCGTCGACGGAGCACCCATGGGAGGTTTTGAGATTACGTTTTCATCTACGTCTGGCAAGGATTTGATCATCCGAGGAATTGTTGAGGAGAGTGGCTCATTTCGTCTGGCCAGGGGAAGAGGGAAATTGGAGATTCCCACCGGCGAATATCGCGTAACGCTCGCACCAATCGCTATTGGAGAAACGACTCCGGCTCCGAAAATCCAACTCCCGGAGAAGTATACGAATACCGATCATGCGGTGATCACCAAAACGGTTCGATCCGGGAACAATGAATTCACGATTGAAATTGAAACCGAAACTGATCGATAAATTTATGTGACGATCAGCGCAAAGTGATTGACGTTCGCAGCATATAGAGAGAAATATTTTAGCAGGTTTAAACTTATGTCTTCAATTGAAGTTGAAATACAGTCTATATCGGGATGCGAGACGCTCCTGAATTATCATCGCATTGTCATCGCTGTCGGCGAAGACACTCCGCTCCCCAGTTGTAAGACAGCAATGAGCTTACTGAGATATCGGGAAGCGGATTGTGCGGCAGTGCTTGATCCCGCCCATCGAGGGAAAACGGCTCAACAACATTTCGGAACGGGCGGCGGAATTCCGATTGTCGGGACGCTCTCAGAAGTCGAAGAGGCGGATGCCATCTTCATCGGCATCGCGACACCGGGAGGTGAGTTACCGGAGACGATTCGATCCGTCGTCATGGAAGGGGTTCAACAGGGATTAGACATCGTTTCCGGACTGCACGACTTTCTGATCGACGATGATGAACTGCGTGATGCCGCACAAAGAAGCGGGAGCCAGCTGATCGATGTTCGAAAAAATCATTATCACAGGACCGCCACAGGGGCCAGTTTTCGCCCGGAGTGCCTGAGAATTCACGCCATAGGACACGATTGCAGTGTCGGCAAGATGGTTACGACACTGGAACTTGAACGAGAGCTGAAGAAACGGAACCACGACGCAAAGTTTCTGGCCACTGGACAAACCGGAATCATGGTTGTCGGAAACGGAGTTCCCGTCGATTGTGTTGTTTCCGACTTTGTCAACGGTGCCGTCGAAGACCTGGTTCTTCAGAATGAACACCACGAGATTCTGTTAGTGGAAGGCCAGGGAAGTATCACTCATCCCGCCTTCTCCGCTGTGACATTAGGGCTTCTTCATGGCTGTGCTCCGCAGGGATTAATTCTCTGCTATGAAGCAGGACGTACCCATGTGAAAGGAATGCCCCACGTTCCGCTGAAATCGCTTGAACGATACCGTGAACTGTATGAACAGCTCGCTTCAGAACGATTCCCCTCCGAGGTGATCGGAGTTGCGATGAATGGACGCTACATCACTGAAGAGCAGGCCGAGCAGGAGAAGAGAGAGGTGAGCGACCGGCTGGGATTACCAGTCTGTGACGTTTACCGCGATGGTTCCGAGATTCTCGTGGATGCTGTTCTGAACCTGAAGAAAAGGTTGCAGTCGTGAATCTTTCCTGGAAGCGGGTTTCGTTACCGCTGAAGAACCCATTTACAATTTCCCGTGGAACACGTCGCCATCAACCGAGTTTGATTGTCTCCCTTTCCCATGGCGATCTGACCGGATATGGTGAGGCCACTTGTCACGACTATTATGGTCATCGTTATGAAACCCTGGAAGCTTCACTTGAACAGATTGCGAAACTAGTTGCTGACCTGGATTTAATCTTGCCGGAAGAGTTCTATGAACTCTGCCGGCGGGAGATTCCGGGTGACACTTTCGCATTATCTGCAGTGGATTGCGCGGCGTATGATCTCTATGGTAAAATCCATGGTCTTTGTACCAGAGAGTTATTGAATCTGACCGAGACTCAAAGTCCTTTTTCCAGTTATACGCTGGGAATCGATTCGATTGAGGAAATGGTTCGGAAGTATCGGGAACAGCCCGATTGGCCGATTTATAAGATCAAGCTAGGCACAACGCACGATCTCGAGATTGTTCAGGCATTACGACATGAGACAGACGCAGTGATTCGCGTTGACGCCAACTGCGCATGGACGCCTGAGCAAACCATCGATTATTCGCATCAAATGGCTGAATTGGGAGTTGAGTTTATTGAACAGCCTCTTGCAGCCAGTGCCCCGCCAGAAGCACATCAGAAGGTTTTCGAAGAGAGCGCATTGCCAATCATCGCGGATGAAAGTTGTCGAATTGAATCCGATGTGGAACAATGCCGAGGGGTGTTTCATGGGATTAATGTCAAGCTGAGCAAATGCGGGGGATTGACTCCGGCAGTCAGAATGTTGCGTCAGGCGAATGCATGGAACATGAAGACCATGGTCGGCTGCATGATTGAATCCTCCGTAGGAATTTCCGCAGCAGCTCAACTGTTGCCGTTGCTGGATTATGCTGATCTGGATGGAGCGGCTTTGCTGGCGCATGATCCCGCTCAGGGTGTTCGAATTCAGAATGGTCGGGTTTCGTTCAATCATCATCCGGGGAGTGGAATTTCTCTCTCTCCTGAGTTCATGGCGAGCATTGAACTGGAGGGTTGATGCCGTTGAATGGACGCGATTCCGAGTTTCCATCCGACAGGGTGCATAAGGCTTCTATTACTTTTGCCGCTGACGACGTTTTAGAAACATCCACCTCTCATCGGACTGCTGTCCAGCAAGGTTGGCTGGAATGTGCGGTGATCGGTGCAGTCGCCGCGTTTGTCGCTTACTTCAGCATGTGTGCATTCCGACGGGCCTTCATGGTCCTGGAATTTCCAGGAGTGATGCTGGGAAATGGCCCCGTCGAATTGAAAACCAGCCTGCTTGTCAGCCAGATTCTCGGGTATGGAATTTCGAAATACCTGGGGATTTCTGTTTGCTCGCAGGTGGCGCGCCAACGGATGTGGCTGATGCTGGTCTTGCTGATTGGAGTTGCTCAGGCGGCCCTCATCCTGTTTGCCGTTGTCCCCCCCGGTTGGATGTTGCTGGCGATGTTTCTGAACGGCCTGCCATTAGGCATGATCTGGGGACTGATGGTCCGGTACCTTGAAGGACGGCAGATGTCGGATTTGATGCTGGCCGTGCTCTCCTGCTCTTTCATTCTGGGAAGTGGCGTTGTGAAAGATGTCGGGCGATGGTGGTTACATCAGAATGTGATCCCTGATGTGTGGATGCCGGCAGTCACGGGATTCTGTTTTCTTCCACCGTTTCTGATTGCCGTCTTCTTTTTACATCGTTTGCCGGTTCCGAATGCTGTGGATATTGAGTTGAGGAATGAGCGTATTTCAATGACCGCCACGGATCGCTGGGCATTCGTGCGGGACTATTGCTGGACACTGATTCCGCTGCTCCTCTTTTATCTTGTTTTGACAGCATTTCGGGATTATCGCGATCTTTATGTAATCGAAATCGTGAAAGAACTCGGTTACGGCGCTGTTCCAGCCGTATTGACACGCATTGAGCTTCCCATCGCCATACTGGTCACTGCGGTGCTTGGTCTGCTCTCGGTGATTCGTAACAGTACGACCGCACTCTGGGCTATCTATGGTGTCATGCTGCTGGGGATGCTGACAATTGGACTTGGGGAAATTTTGTTTCGCCTGAAGGGGATTGACGGGATGACCTGGATGATTCTGATGGGATTGGGAGCCTATCTGGCATATGTCCCTTATAATGCCGTTCTATTTGAACGATTTATGGCATCGACCCGGGCGACGGGAACGGCAGTCTTCGGAATTTATCTTGCAGATGCGTTAGGTTATACGGGCAGTATTGGCCTGCTGCTCTCAAAGGATCTTCTTTTTTCCATGGACTCGCGCCTGGCGTTCTTTCAGATGTTCTCTCTGGCGATGGCTGCATCCGGAACGGTCTGCCTGCTCTGGAGTGGATGGCATTTAAGAGGAGAGTTCCAGGCTGAAACCACGAATAATGAACACATTCATAAACAACAATAATATTGCTGCCTGAGACACCGCTGCCATATTCTGGAATTCAGCAGACAAAGTGACCGCAGGGCCGATGCCAAAGGGCTTGTCATTACCCACATTTTTCTCGTGAACTTTCACCATGGGAACGAGGAGTGGCTCTTTGTAAACACCTGCCCTAAAAGGGCTTAACAGCACAGCCCAGGGTCGATCACGAAGTGAGCGCCCCCTGGGGTAATGGAGCCCCCATTTCAGGTCTACCCCGAAGGGGTTGCACAATCAGACTCCCTTGTGCAACCCCTTCGGGGTTGGTTTGTCATCACGGCGCTCTTCCACCCAGGGTGCGCTCACTTCGTGATCGCCCCTGGGCTGTGTTGTCAAAACCCCTTCGGGGTAAAACGGTCGGAGCATCCATGAGAGTTGTGAGAACTGTCTGTCAAAAAATGTGGGTAAAGACAAGTGCCAAAGGGAGGGGGGAATGCAGCACAGATCACTTTCTCCACCGCCCGAGTTATCCACAGATCAGGGGGGAAGAACCGTAGACCAATCCTGTCTTCATTCCTCTCCCAGTTGAAAACTCCGCTCCGGTTCCGATGTGGAGCGATTTAGGCATGCGCATTACCGCCAATCAAGGGATTCTCGTTGTCACTTCCAAGTCTGTTCATCTGGAGGCAAGGGGTCAGAAAAAGGCTGGAAATTCACATCTTTTCCTATCCACTCCCCCACTTCTCTCCTGTTCAGATCAAACGTGGAACGACTGAATGACGATGTTGTTAAAGCTGATCTGTCATGACTGGCGTCGTGCACGCGATTTGCGACCAGAGCCCAGCGATTGGAATTGGTGAGGAGATGTTACTCCTGCAGCGTTCTGGTCATTTCGAAGATCCGTCGTATTGATTGCTTCCAGTTTCTCCAGGATCGGGCATTCCGGAAGCTCATTTCCTGCGCAGCACGAGACGAGCGTCTGGAGTGTGTCGGCCATTTGCCGCAGTCCCTGAATCCGCTGCTCCAGGTCGTCGACATGCCTTTGGACTATGCGTTTGACATCCGCGCTTTTCCGGTTTCGATCACTCCACAGGCTCAGCAGCTCCTGAATTTCAGCAATCGAAAAGCCCAGATCCCGCGCTCGGCGGATAAACCGCAACCGGTGGATGTCGGTCTCGGAATACGTGCGGTAACCCGAAGAACTCCGGTGTGTGCGTGGGATAAGCGCAATCTGTTCGTAGTAGCGAATCATCTTCGCAGAGACGCCGGATGCTTCAGAGGCATCGCTGATGTTCATGTGAGCTGACCTGATTCCTGAGGGAAACCGACGGGAGGCTGGAACCGCCGCAACCGCAAGGCATTCCCGAGTACAAAAACGCTGGAGAACGCCATGGCTCCGGCGGCAAAGATTGGTGAAAGCAATACACCAAAAAAGGGATAGAGCACCCCCGCCGCGACGGGAATCAAGGCGGTGTTGTATGCAAATGCCCAGAACAGATTTTGCCGGATGTTGCTGATGGTCGCTGTCGACAACGCAATGGCGTTCGGAACCCCCTGCAAATTGCCAGACATCAGCACGACATCGGCAGACTCCATGGCCACATCGGTCCCGGTCCCGATCGCGATCCCGACATCCGCTTCCGCCAGGGCAGGAGCATCGTTAATCCCGTCCCCGACAAAGGCCACATTTCCATGGGCCGACTTCAGTCCCCGTACTGCTTTCAGCTTGCCGGTGGGCAGCACTTCGGCCACGACCTCGTCGATATGCAGTTGATCCGCAATCGCTCGAGCTGTACGGGAGTTGTCCCCGGTGATCATCACGACTTTCAGACCCAGCTCGTGCAGGGCGGCAATCGCACTACGGGTGCTCGGCTTGATCGGATCTGCCACAGCGAGGATGGCCGCCAAACGTCCATCGATGGCGGCGTACAGCGGTGATTTGCCTTCCTGGCTGAGTTGCTCCGAGACTGAGGCGAAGGGGATGATCTCCAGACCCAGTTCACGCATGTAGCGATCCGCTCCCACATCGACGCGAACGCCCTCGATCGTGGCACGCAGGCCCATCCCGGTGATCGATTCAAACCCTGTCGTCTGAGGCAGCAGAAGGTTTTCTTTCTGCGCGGCTTCGACGATGGCATGGGCAATCGGATGCTCGGATCGTGATTCCGCTGCGGCGACCCACCGCAGCACCTGCGCACGTTCAAATCTTTCGGCCACCTTCAGGTCCGTCAACACTGGACGCCCTTCTGTCAGCGTTCCCGTTTTGTCCACGGCCACGACTTTGGCATCTTTGAGCAGCTGCAACGCCTCTCCCTGGCGGAACAAGACACCTAACTCGGCCCCTCGTCCCGTTCCCACCATGATCGAGGTCGGCGTCGCCAGCCCCATGGCACACGGACAGGCGATAATGAGAACTGCCACAGCGTTGACCAGGGCAAAGGTGAGGGCAGGCGATGGTCCGACGATCAACCAGACAAGGAACGTCAGGACCGCCACGCCCATGACCACAGGCACAAACCAAAGCGTCACGCGATCGACGACCGCCTGGATCGGCAGCTTTGATCCCTGAGCCTGCTCCACCAGACGAATGATCTGGGCCAGCACAGTCTGCTCTCCCACTGCCGCCGCACGTAGCCTGAAGGCCCCGTTCTGATTGACAGTTCCTCCCACTACCTGGCTGCCGGTCGATTTTTCGACGGGAACCGGCTCGCCTGTCACCATGGACTCATCCACGTAGCTTTGGCCTTCCAAGACCTCACCATCGACCGGCACTCGTTCTCCCGGGCGGACTTCTACCAGATCTCCCAGGATGACTTCCCCAATGGGAACATCAAGAAGCTTGCCATCGCGCAAGACATGCGCCATTTTGGGCTGGAGACTGACCAATCGCTTGATCGCCTCCGATGTGCGTCCTTTGGCCCGTGCTTCGAGGTAACGCCCCAGGAGAATCAAGGCGACGATGACTGCGGCTGCCTCGTAATAGACGTTCACAGTTCCAGTGGGCAACACGCCGGGAACAAAGGTGGCTACGACGGAGTAGGCATATGCCGCCAGCGTCCCGACCGCCACCAGTGAGTTCATATCCGGCGTCAAACGGAACAGGGCCGGAATGCCTTTGATGTAGAATTCCCGTCCTGGAATCGCCAGCACCAGTGTGGTGAGCACGAACTGGAAATACCAGCTTTGCTGCATCCCGATAGTGTGCATGACCCAGTGATGCATGGCAGGGATGAGATGCGAGCCCATTTCCAACACGAAGACCGGGAACGCCAGGACTACCGCGAATATCAGATGGCGCTTGAGGCTTACCAGCTCGGCATCTTTTTTCCGAAGCAGGTCTCCGTCAGAACTCCCTGAATCGCGGGGGCGAGCCTGATAACCAGCATTCTTGACAGCCTCGATCAGGGCTTCTGGACTGGCATTCCCTTGAATCGTGGCACGCTCTGTCGCGAGGTTCACCGTGGCCTTGGTGACCCCCGGAACCGCCTGTAGCGCGTGTTCGACGTGCCCGACACAAGAGGCGCATGTCATTCCGTCCACCGCGAGTTCGATCGTCGCTGCCGGAACGCTGTACCCCGCCTTTTGGACGGCGCGAACAAGTGCAGAACGGTCTACTGGACCGCTGGAGTGAATTTCTGCGCGTTCGGTTGCCAGATTGACGGAAACATTGCTGACACCTTCAACCTGTGAGAGAGCGGCTTCAACGTGCCCGACACAGCTTGCACACGTCATGCCTTCAATGGGAAGACTGATCGTACCTGCTGCGTTCTGAAAACGTGTTTTATCGTGAGTCGTCATACAATCCTCCAGACTGGTCAGGAACGCCATATCCAAAGGATTATAAACCTTCCCATCATGGGAAGGTCAAGCAACTTCTACTGGCACCTTTCCAGATCCATATGGGGTCGCTTTCGCCATCTGAATTTTGTGACTGCACCGGTAGCGTCGGACCTCTTGGCAGGGGTGCAGTCTCCAATTGGGGGGTGACAAGCCGTACAAGCCCGAAGCATTGGTATCTACACATTTCCGAACGGGTTGATGAAGGGGAGTGCGTTGTCGGCGATGGATTTCAGCTGGCTGAGTGTGTGATCGGTCTGTTCCTCCATCCGGTCCGTGACAGGCGAAACAGTTGCGGGCGAGAATCGGGCGTATGTCACGGAAATAGTCGATCGGCGGTTCGTCAGCATTGATGACCGACGTCTCGAAGCAGATCTTTCTTGCGAAGGCTCAGGAAGATCTGCTTATCGATTCTTGACTTGCCCAGACGAACCGGGAAGATTTCGAAGCAGTTCTGGCAACTGTCCTCCCCTTGAACCTCCCTGCTCCGGTCGTGATCTCGCCTCCTCGATCAGGGAAGGCAGAATGGTCGGTGAAGTCGATGACTCCCAACCGTCCGCTGAGAGAAAATCTCGTTGTGGATGGCGGTACAGGAGACATCAAGAGCTTGGATGGTTTCTGGGAGAAACATTGGCTGGACCGTTTGGCTTCGATCGGCATAGCCGCTCATGAAGGACGCCTGTTCGGCTGTCGTTGTGTTTTATTACGGGTACTTCTTCAGCCATCGCGTCGACCAACTGTTCGCGATCAATGAAGAGTTATCGGAGTTCCGCTACCGCAAGAAGTCATTCCTGGCTCGTGCTAATGAAGATGGCAGCTGGAGCCGAGTGGCCAATGGCGATGACCTGCCGAACAATTGCCTGGCAACTGGCCATTGCGTCAGAATTGTCTGGTCGGCGCGAATCTGATTTCCGCGCCGATCAAAGAGATGCTGGTAAAGTTATGAAACAAAACGGAGTCGCATGCCGTGGCGCATAACCATCCCAAGTGCCATCGCACCAGCAATGCGGTGGACCGTCCGATGAACCGGCTTCGACGCATACTGTATGCCGGCCGTGGCCTTCATGGGTATCGGGATCCATCAGAACAGCGACTGCGAGGCTGTAGGAAGAACCGAAAGTAACGTTGCGGAGTCATACTAAATAAATTTCTGCATGCTGCTGAGCAGAAGCGTCTTGACGTTCATGTACGTTCATTCCTCTTGCGAATGAACGAAGGTCGTACACCAAAAATCCGTTTGATGGTATCACTGAGATACTTTTCACTCACAAACCCTGATCGCAGCGCAATTTCCTTCAGGGATAAATTGGATTCGAGCAGCAGTTGTTCTACATGCGCCGCCTTAATCCGCAAAATCTCTGCTTTTGGTGTTCTCCCCAACCATTTCTTGAATTTTCTCTCAAGTCCGCTTCGTGATATTGCCACTTTGTGAATGACATCTTCCACAGTGATGCCGGCGCACGCGTGACTGCGGATGAACTTCAATGCCGTCACGATGTCTTCGTCTTCGATAGTAATGGCATCAGAGGACCGTCTAGGTACGAGCCGAACCGGGTCCAGAAAGACCGGCTCTTGCAGAGCAGGTTCGCCATTCATCATTCTGTCAAGGCATTCCGCAGCTCGATAGCCAATGTTTTCGGCTCCTGGGTCAACACTGCTTAACGGGGGATCGGCCAGTTGACAAATCGTTTCGTCGTTGTTGACGCCGACAACTGCAACTTCATCAGGAACCAGGATTCTACTGAGACGACAGGCACTTAAAAGTTGCAAACCACGGTAGTCATCACAAGCCATGACCCCCACAGGCTTGGGCAACTGACACAACCAGTTTGCCATCCTTTCTGTCTCTTGCTCCCAATTGTCTGAAGAATGACTTTCCTTACCTGAAATCTCAAAGATTTCGCAGGTGCATCCCGCCAAGTGCACAAGATTCTCAAAGCACTCGCGTCGCTGATCTAAAAAACGATTGATGTTCGTCCCGCTCGGCACCCCACAAAAAGCAAAGTTTTGCAATCCTTGGTTTCGCAAGTGGTGAAATGCGAGTTCTGCCATTTTCTGGTTATTTCCTCCGACAAGAGGAAATTTCGATTCCTTCAACCTGCCGCGAACATCAATCACTGGGGCACCGATGGCTGTCAGCACGTTCAGCATCTTTTGATCGTTGAGCCGCGCGATCACTCCGTCCCCTTTCCATTTCTTCAGCCAACGAGGAGGTGGAGCCTCAAGCTCACGAGGTTCCAGGTAAATCGTCCAGGGGCCATGCTCGCGAATGTAACAGGCGATTCCGGAAATGAGTCCACGTCCGAAGCCATGAGATGTTTCAATCAGAACCGCGACGCGCCGAGCCTTGTGACTCATCCTCCCTCCCCCGACCATTTCTGGGATAGTTTGACGAAAAATCAGGAATCTTCTACCAAATCACGACTGGATGATCGCATCAGCGAAAAGGTATAAAAACAAAATGAACCCTTGTTTCCTAAAAAACGCATTAACCGAAGACTTGAGCGGAGATCAACCCAACATTGGAATAAAATCAGAACCACCAGCCGAACTGGTGGTATAAGGAAGGCCCCTAAAAGGGGCCGTAGGGTTGAAGGTGATCACCGCTGCCAAATCAGCGTGTCACTTTAAAGCTTTTCGCATGTAATGTTTTGGAGTGCAATCCAATCGTTTCCCTGACTTCATGAAGATTTTTGGGCAATTGGTCAGCTCGTTCGTCAGTAGGATCGCTATTCAATCTCGCAGGAAACGGCAGAGCCTTATGAATTCTCACAGGCAGGGCCGGTGGAGTATCTCTGGTTTAATTGACATTATGTGCGGCCAGCCGGAGTCCTTGCCGAATCGTCAATTCCCAGGGAATTTGAGAAAAAGTAGGAGTTTGTTAACGAAAAGACTGAATCATCAGATCGCCACCCAAGACAAATACTCGATACTCCCGCTGAAAATCATAACTAGTACACAACAGAAATGGAATACGAAAATTAACAAACAAAAAACATTGTATTTAACAATGTGTTAATTAAGTTTCCTGATCTAATATGTATAAAGTGCGATAAATTCAAAAACACTTGTCGTCTTGCAGGCAGACATACATAATTCTGAGAGATCTGCACGCTGGTTTCCTGCATCACATGCTTCTTGCAGGACAACGTTCAGGCCAAGAACAGCAATATCGAGTCGGCACAATCTGACATGGGAAACAGCGACTTTCAGTGCCATGGAGGCAATTTCAAAACCTGGCGTCGGGGGACATGAGTCATTTGATTCATTGAGAAACCGGAGCTTCACACCTCTGACTCGGCAGTGATGAAGCCGCTTCCAATGAAGAGCACACAGATAGTGGCCCGACAGGCCGAACAATGGCAGGCATTGCGGCAAGCTCGCGAACAAGCTATGCACGATCTCAGAGTCGTAATGCCAGAGTGAATTTCGATTGTACCGTTTCAATGATGATCATTTGGCACTAAATGAACAACAGAGGCGTATTGAACATGCTACACATTAAGACTTGCCGACCCAAGGCCCGCGGGTTCACATTAATTGAGCTGCTGGTCGTAGTCGCCATCATTGCGATTCTCATAGCGTTGCTACTGCCCGCAGTTCAACAGGCTCGAGAGGCTGCCCGTCGCTCGACTTGTCGAAACAACCTGAAACAACTGGGGCTGGCATTGCACAACTACAGCGATTCTCATGGCATGTTTCCCCTGGGGACAATGACTCGAGATGACTATTCTCTTGGCTCCCCGCAATGGGTGGGAATTCACCAACTGTTGTTGCCCTATATTGATATGACAGCAGCTTACAATTCGTTGGCATCACAACAAGGTCCGTCGGGACAAGGATTCGGGCATCTTGCACCTTGGGCTGGATCAGCAGCTGACGCAACATTCGCCCCAGAGCTCCGCAATAAAGCAGTTCCCCTCTATCTGTGCCCAAGCGATCCCGGGGAAGGCATCGACCGCCACTTTGGCGACACCCCCTGGGGAGGTGGCGGACCAGATTCATATCGGTGGTTTTGTTCGAACTACCTGGGGATCTTTTCCGGGATGAATGATGGCCATTATTGGAAAGGCAAGAAACATCCATCCTACAACCCAGCAAGTGACCCTCCTGAGATGCTGGCAACTTTTGGGTTAAATCGCGGAGCCCGAATTAGAGATGTCACCGATGGACTCAGCAATACAATGGTAATCAGTGAGTATCTGACCGGGGTTGAGTCTGACTCCAGAGGTTACGTCTGGCTCGGACGGGCAGGATTTTCAAAAATGTATGTAACACAGACTCCCAATTCGTCCAACCCGGAAAGACTTCTGGGATGGCAGGGAATACTCTGCAACGCTTCCTCGAATCTTCCTTTACAGAATTTGCCTTGTGTTTCAGCGACTGCTACGGAATTTACTGACAGCTTCGCATCCCCCCGAAGCCTTCACGTGGGAGGTGTGAATAGTCTGATGGGAGACGGATCTGTCCGGTTGATCGGAAATTCTGTTGACTTAGCCACGTTCAGAAACCTCGGGTTTATTCAAGATGGTCAGATTGTCGGGGAATTTTAGAATGTCATTCCTGTGGAAATCCATGGTCGTTTTCGCCGCCGCAGGATTGCTGTCGGGGTGCGGAGAAAATTCCGATCGAAGCCGTGTTCATGGAAAGGTCACGCTGGATGGTCGCCCACTTCCAGCAGCAGTCATTACCTTTACACCGGCCTCGGAGACAAAGGGGCCACTTGTTGGAGGCCAAATTGAGAATGGAAGCTACTCGCTCAAGGGAAATAGCGGCCCTCTTCCGGGGAGTTATCATGTGTTAATCAGCCAGTCGACGGAGACCGGGGAAATGTTCACCCCCTTCCCCGGAGAAGCACCGACTCAACGAATGGAAGAGTCGATTCCGGACCGATATAACTCGAAGACAATACTACAGGTCGATATAGAGAAGGGCTCCAATGAGCACAATTTTGAATTGACCACATCTAAGTAAATTCAGCAGCCCATCCTTCGGGGAGATCCAGCGTGATGGCACGGAATAGCGCCTCTTCTACAATCACATGAGCTGTATTCGCATTAGCTCTTTTCGTACTGTGTTGACACAGTACGATTCACCGGGGGATGGCGACTTATTTTATGGGGACGCTCTGGCGGATTTTGCTAAAGGCAATTTCAAAACCCGGCGAACAGGGGACGTGAGTCCCCTGTTTCACTGAGAAACCGGAAGTTGACACCCCGGGCGCGCCTGCGATGAAACCGTCTCTAAAATAATTGAATCACGAAAAAGGTCTGTTATGACTCGGATTATTGCCGTTCTGCTTTGCTTAATGGTCTCTTTGCTTTCGAATCGGGCATTTGCTGAAGAAAAGCCTTCTATTCCGAACTCTCTGACATCTCCAGCTGAAATGATTGTTGGTGGAGACACCCGCGTCCAGATTGTTGATGTTGCCCAGAGCCACAACGGAGTCTCGAAGATCGTCTGGGAATGGGACGCAAAGACGGCAAAAGATCTCCCGCAGATATATCGGGACCACCACTTCCTGGCAATTGACGAGTGCAAGCCCATTGAAGGCGGACGTAGAATCCTTGTAACAGCCTCAACCGGCGGAGTAGCAGTTATTAACCGGGAAACCAAGGCTGTTGAGTTTCTAACGAATCTGCCTATGGCACATTCGATCGAATTATTACCACGCGGTCATATTGCCGTTGCGGCATCGGATCATCCGCTGGGAAACAACCTGTGCATTTATTCTCTGGACGCACCAGACGCCCCTGTATTGAAACGTGATTTATTTGCAGGGCATGGTGTCGTTTTCTTTGAGCGTACAAACGAACTTTATGCGATGGGTTGTCACGAAATGGATCTTTACGAAGTGGGTTTCGACGATCAAAACAAGCTGACACTGGATCTAAAAGCGTCCTGGAAAATCCCTGGGAAAGGTGGTCATGATCTGGTCTATGACCGGGAGAATAAAAGCCTGGTAGTGACTGACGGTCATACTGTCTGGAATTTCAAATTGTCTGAGAAAATACTGAAGCCGTATCAGCCACTTCGCGACGTTGGGAGCGTCAAGTCGGTCTCCTTTCCTCCGACTACGGGACCAATTGCGTACGTGAAACCTGATGAACAATATTGGTCACCGCGAGTCCGTTTTGTGAATTCTGATTTCGAATTGAAATTCCCAGGCAGGAAGCTTTACAAGGCCCGCTGGATTCCGACCGCCGCTGAGTCGCAATCACCCAGTTCAGTCGAATAATGCCAAATGTCTGTAGACTGCGGCGTGGGACCAAGGCCAGCGGTAACTAAACTGTTGATCCAGTGACAGTACTTGCAAGTCTATTCACATAGAGGCAAGGAGTCAGGGGTCAGGGGCCAGGGATCAGAAATAGGCTGGAAATTCATGCCATTTCCTACCCACTATCCACTTCTCTCCATCGAGGCAAACTTGGAACTACTGACTGAATTTTTGCTACTCACTTTTTTCCTATTGATTTTGAGGCTGTTCCTTACGCTGATTCCGGGAGGAATGTCGGGAATACAATTCCCCTGCCGGCAGACACTCGACCGTGGACTTGCTGAACGTGCAGTTCAATATTCCTGGCCTTCCAGCGATACAGCGTCGCGATGAGTTGGGATGCGGATGCCGGAGCGAGCAGAATATACGACTGTCCTCGCAACTCATCCAGGGCACGCCACAGCAGCGCCGTCGCGGTGACTTCATCCGTGGTGATTCCTGGTCCCAGCATCGGCATGGCGGGATTCAGGCTGACGACCAGGACACCATTGATCTTGCCTGTAGCGTCTTCGCTGACCCAAACCTTCCAGGAACCGACTTCGTTACTGAGAAAAAAACGGTAGTCCAGTTCCCGGCGGACTCCTTGCAGCGACGCTTCGAAGTCGGCGAGGCAGGCGGCTTCATCATGGCGGGCCAGACGGACCCGATCGACATGGGGTGGAGTACTGGCATTGATTCCTTCTGGTGGAACTGTGATGAGCAGATCCTGAAAGATTGCCTGAGGCACAAATCCCAGTCGCGTGTAAAGGGAGAACGAATCGAGATTCAGCAGACTCGAGACGAGCCGCATCGGTTTGTCAGCGGCGCGCGCCCGCTGCAGCGCCTCGGTCATCATTGCTCTTGCGAGACCGCGTCCGGCTGCTTCCGGGGCAGTTGCCACGATCCCCACCCCAAAATGTGTTTCGCGAGGATGGATAAAACAGACCCCCAGCAGACGTCCCGAGGCAGTCTCCCGGGCCACGATTCCTTCACCGGGATCGAGTGCTTCGTAGACCTCCGGGAAGATCAGAAACGGCTTCGGGTTTTCACCAAAGCGTGCACCCTGTTGCAATCGGGATTCATACCATTCCACCAGCGAACGATGGAGCAGGCTCGCAACCGCATGAAACTCGTTATGATGGATGGGACCAAGTTCAAAATTCATAGGATATGGCAACAAGAGAAATGGCAAGGGGCAAAAAGCGATCAATCTTCCCAGAAGTTTCTTTCGCCTGCGGTCTTCAAAATCCGGATCACATCCTCGGAGAGAAGAAATCTCTGTTGCTGCAATCCGAGAGCCGACGCCGTCATTTTTGCCAGATAATCTTCACGGGTCGGATAGCGTTCCCGAACGCTGAGACGCGGGTCACCAGCCTGTTGTCGTTCTTTGGCAGTTTTGACGAACGGAAGGTACATGCCGTCGAAACTGGTCAGCATCGTTGGAGGTCCAAATTGCCGGGCACGAAGGTTCCATCCCGTAAATGTTCCCAGCGGGACGGCCACATCCGGTAAAACGATTCCATTGAATTCGTTACCGTCTTCATTCACGGCGGGGATCAGGGTTGTCCATGGTTCACCCACTTGAGGAGGGATCATCTCCGCAATCCCCTCGGACAATAATCGGGGACCGAAATCGAGGCGAACCGGCCGATAATAGGACGACGGTACATTCACGTCTGGCAATCGGGGAAACTGTTGTTGAAATGCAACGATATCAACAAGCCCGCCATTTGAGATTGTTGGATACTGGCTGGGGGGAGGGGATTCATCGACCGTGAGCCAACGGTCCAGATTGACCAGCATCGCCCGCAGGACAGGCCCTCGATCATCCAGAATGCTTCGAGGTTGTTGAGCGGTTCCTCGTGTTGGTTCCCCTTTTCCAAGGTGTTGAGATCCGGCAACGAGATACAGACGGACGTTCTCCGGCAATTCCAGATCGGTTTTTCCTTCCACATCGGTATGTACCAGAGAGGCTCCCCGCGCCCAGTATTCGGTGGAGGATTGCACATAAATGATCCTGGGAACGACGCCCGCTTGCCGTGCCCGATCCAGAGTGCTCCCTTGTTCTTTGGTCACGGGATCGATTTGAGTGACTGGGGAAAATGGAAACGACTCGGAACCGCACCAGTTCGCTTCGTGATGGTTTCCTGCATCCGTCGCATTACGGAAGCGAACAGTAAAGTGTCCCTTCCCCGCTCCGGCGACATGAATCAGCGCGCCGTCAAACACAGGCTTGCCGTTTGTGTCAGCGTTAAATCCTTCATGGATGAAGGAGACGATCAACCGTCCGGACTGCGAGATACCAAAGATGTAGCTCCGCTGAATGGCATTTGCCAATGGATTGGGATTCCCGACTTCATCGGCCTGAGCATGACGGAAGAATGAAACAACATCCCGGATCCCAGCCAGCCCGACTCCCGCGACACGAGGGTCTTTGGCTGTGTAAACAAGGTCATATAACCCACCCGGCTCGAATCCGTCTTTGAGATAAAGATGAGTCGGATCAGGAATCAGTTTCCCCTCTTCCCAGCGAGCGAATGCCCAGTCGGAACGAGGGATCTCAACGGCCGGTTCACTGCGCAGCGGGCGATACGTCAATGTGGCGTTGCGGTTGTCCAGATCGATTGAGGGAAAGACTTTGGGAAGTCCCCAGGGACTCCAGCCGAATGCGCGGCTCAACATCTTTTCCGCCACACAGATCTCGACATGCACCCGACCCGTCACCGGAGTTTCGCTGTTGGTGATGGTCGGAGCCCCCAGCGTCAATCGTCGCGTCCCATCGTCCTGAACTTCCGCATTCCATCCGGTCCAGAGTACGGAATATCCCTCCCGCATCAGAAAGCCGTTTCCGGCATCTTCGAGTGTCCGGGGATCGTTCGTGATCTTGTCAGCACTATTGAAGGTCCACACTGCCAGCATGTTGCCACGATTATGGACATCATACAGCAGCCTGCCATTACCGCGTCGCGGATCAACCGGTTTGAGCAGCACGAAATCGGTCCAGAATTCCACTTTGCCGTGAGCATTCCGTTCAGCATATTTCAGATCATGGACCCTTGCATTGCACGGAGCAGTTGAATCCAGTTCCACGATCATCCGTCCACTGAGTCGTTCGTAAGGACCAGTGCGTTCAAACGCATACCCATCGGCAAAAGGAATTCGCTCCGTCACCTCCATCCGCACAACTTCGGCGCGGACGAGAGTGGGAAGCAGAAGCATGAGACCGATCAGACCGCATCGGCGGACAAACCATGACAATCGACAACAGGAGATCATCTTTTCCTCGGAGAGTGGTTAAACGTCGAGTCGAGAACGAGGATATCTAGAGCAACTTCGAAATCCGTCTTCAGCGTTCCGCAGTCGTCAAGTGAGGCTTTCGCGTGCCAAAATGCCCTCAAACGACTGCACATGGTGGAGCAAACTGCTCTATTTCTGCGGCGGCTTGCCGTCAATCCAGGGACCGGCAAGCGACATGTACTCGGGGTCGTTAATCATGCTTCCGTAATCTCCCGCTTTCCAGCCAGGAACATGGCGGGGTTTACCACGAGACGCCGACAGCTCTTCCCATTGGCGCGCCCAGTTTCTTCCCTGCTGATGAGCTTCAAAAGCGTTAGAGGGACCGCGTTCCTGATCGTAATAATAAACGATGCCGTTTCGATAACTCTGCGCCGCCAGAATCATCGTGATCGCCGCTGCAGCCCCCAGTTCCGGATCGTTGTTGACCATGTCTGGATCTCCGGCCTCAATGGCGTCGATCCAGTTCGAGAAATGGGCATGGTTGAGATCAGAACCCGCAATCGATTCCACGTCGACCGTTTCCGCGACGAGTTTGCTGTTTTTGGTGACTTGCGGGCGTTCTGGAATGAACTGGATTGGCCCCTCCCCATTCGCACCGGCGAAGACGAAGCTGCCATAGTGTCCTCGAATACAATGTTGCACGTGAGTTTCCTGAGAAGCCAGCGTCGAGGAAATCAGTCCTTGAACTCCTTCATAATAATCTGCCACAGCAGTCGCGGTGTCAGGATTCATGCGTCCGTCATACTGCATAAAGATTCCGCCGGCACCGACGACCCGGCCCGGGAACCGTAACCCCGTCGCTTTCAACATCGCCGTCACCCGATGGACAAACAGGTCGGTGAAGATGCCGGAACCATACGGCCAGTACACACGCCACTGGGCATAGACCTCGCGATCGAACGGACGATCTTCCGAAAGCCCTTCCTCGACTCCCATCCAGCGTTTCCAGTCGATCGTCTGGGGAGTCATCTCTTTGGTCAGTTGAAAGCCTCGCCAGGCACCGGTTGTCATGTTCCGTGAATAATCCGTCTGGTACATGAGTACCTTGCCGAGCTTGCCCTCATCCAGCAAAGCTCGCACATGATTCCAGCGAGGATCACTGGTTCGCTGAGATCCAATCTGTAGAACTTTCCCGGATGCTCTCCAGACCTTGAGAACGTCCAGTGCCTCTTCGACCGTTCTGGTGATCGGCTTTTCGCAATAGACATGCAGCCCCGCCTGCAATGCATCGACAATCTGCCTGTGATGCCAGTGGTCGGGCGTGGCAATGGAGACGGCGTCGAGGTTCTCCTTTTCGATCATGTCCCGATAGTCGACATACCGGGCGACGTCGTTGCCGTTCTCATTTTTAATGTAGTTGGCAGTCTGATCTCGGCGAACGGAATAGACTTCGGCCACGGCCACAACGTCGATCTTACGTCCTTCGTTCTTCAGCTTAGCTAATGTCTTCACATGTGCGGCAAAACCACGATCCCCTGGACCGATCATGCCGATCCGCAACCGCTGATTCGCATCTTTCGCGCGGGCGGAGATACCGGGTAACAGCGAGAATGCACCGGCGGCGGCCGAAGAGGTCTTGAGAAAATCACGACGATTGAGACTGGATTCCATTTCGCCCCTTACTAACATAGTTTCAATATTATCTTGAAGTGTTCGTAAGCCATGAGAATGATCATGATTTTACATGGACGATCGTCAGCATCAATCACAATATTGTCCGAAAATAGTTGCAAAAATGTCTGATCCCAGTTCGATGCTCAATTCGATTGAGATGAGAATAGTGTATCGTCCAAACTCAATTTTCGGGTTGAAAAACCAGAACGAGAGCGGCCAACGAGCCGCGGAACACGTCGAGCAACACGCAGATTTAGAGCAACTTGCGAAATGATTTCCCCGTCCCCGCCACGCGGAGTTCAGCGTTTTGATTGTCGAAACGCGCGCTGCGCGGGCACATGGTAGAGCAAACTCAGTCGTTTCAAGTTTGCCCCAATGGAAAGATAAGTGGATAGGAAACAGTGGGTAGAAAATGCAGCGTTTTTCGGCTTTTTCTGAATCCTGATCCCTTGCTCTCCATCACAAACAAACCTGGAAGTACTGAAGCTGCTTTAATGAGGCCGATGATGAATCCGATCTTTCATCCGAGTTTCTATCATGCTCCGCCTGCCTGCTTGAATGGTGATGTCCCGCATGTCCATGATTATCATGAATTGCTGTATTGCACTGCGGGAGAGGGAGGCCAGGTTGCCGGGAACCGCCACCTGCCGCTCCGTAAGGGGGATCTGTTTTTCTATCCCGCCGGGATGCGGCACTGCTCAATCTTTTCCCCCGGTCGGAAATTCGATTGCTATGTACTCGACTTTCAAAGTCAGATGTTCACGCCCTCTCTGTCGGCTGACGGCGAAGTCCTGAATGTCTTGGGCAAGATGGGCCAGTTTCAGGGGCCGGTTCCGATTTCCCCGAGGACGGGCACTGCCATTGGACGAATCCTGAGCGGAGTCTTAAAGGAGTTTCGCGAGAAGAACCCTGCATACCACGCCGTACTGAAGATGATGGCCATGCAGTTGCTCATCACGATTGCACGCGACGAGGAATTTCGTTCTCAGGGAACCTCCATTTGCCATTCTCCGTCGCATCAGGACATGGTTCGTGAGGTGATCCATTACCTTGATTCATTCTATATGAATCCCGTCACCATTGAGTCCGTGCTTGAATTCTGCCCGATGAGCCGCAGCCACTTTCATCTGGTGTTCAAGAAGTTGACAGGGAAAACACTGGTCGAGTACCTCACTGATCTGCGGCTGAAAAAAGCAAAGGAACGCCTCGGCACCACTGATGTCTCGATCACAGAGATCGCCGTCCAGACCGGATTTAAGACATCCAGTTATTTCGCTCAAGTCTTTCGGGCCAGTACTGGCCTTTCTCCCAGAGAATACCGCAGCCGCCCTCCGCTGAGGCACTCACCGGAGAACTGAGGGGCGCGCCTGTCAGGGGCCTTTGCAAGGGTACCTGAGAGCTCGGCTTCATTGCAGGAGCCATGCCGGCCATCAAAGAAAATTCTCGCTGCGGTAGACGTGGCTTCTTCAATTGAATGAACTAGAGCGTGTGGACATTCCCCGAGAGAAGAGAGGGAGAAGACCTCACGCAAAGGCGCCAAGGCGCAAAGCTATTTGTTTGAATGTCTTGTGTGAATTCATCGGGTTGTGATTCAGGGGGGAGATTGAAGGAGAATGATCAGATTAGGTTTCCAAGACGGGCTCTTGCTTTGATGATGATCACAATGGATCCATTGGATTTATGGGGCTTGAATGAATCACATCTCCACACAAACAAGAACAGGCGTCATCGGAAATCCTTTGCGCCTTGGCGCCTTTGCGTGAGATTCATTCCTTCATGTTTACTCCCGTCAATTGTCCACACGCCCTAGTGCATCCAGAGTCGGATGAATCGCTTGCACTGCCCGCGTGAAAGTTCCCGAGGGAGGAACGGCCACCGCGCAGGACGTTTCCGAAACGACTCCGGTCCCAACGACTCAAACGGCGACGGCGCAGGCGGCGCCCCTTGAATCACCTGCTTCGTATTCCATCTGGAAACTGACAGCCGAACAGCAGACGTTCTTCGATTCTGTGGCCAAACACTCTCCGCAACAACAGGTTCAGGCTGTTCGCAAAAAACTGGTCGAAGTGAATCCCAACGTTTCCGAGGCAGAGATTCAACACGTCAGCAAAGATGGCCAGTTGGCAAAATTCGGGATTCGTTCCAATGCGGAGGAGATCGACATCTGGCCGGTTCGTGCCCTGTCGAATCTCCAGCATTTTTATTATGACGTGCTCGATTACCGTTACCAGCCCCCGGAGATCTGGAAGCACCGGGGTTTACGCGACCTGAGTCCATTACGCGGGCTGCGTTTACGGTCGTTTCAGTCACACGGAACCCGGATTGAGGATCTTTCTCCATTGGCCGGAATGCCGTTAAGCAATCTCAATATTTCATACATTCGCCTGCTCCAACAGACTTTCGAGGATCTGGAATTTAAGGGGCAGGAAGCAGGGAAAAGTAGTCGATGATGTCCGATTGGAGCAGGTGATTGATGTGTTCTCAGAACGGACCGGTATTTCTCAAGAGACTCTCTTGAAGATTGGTTCCAAGGCAGTGGAGAAAAACTGCCCTGAAATTCTCATTCTGCGTATTCTTTGGGAACTCTGAGTCGTCGCATTGCGTCCTGGACGGTGTAGAATCGATTTCAGAGACGGGCTTTCAGGAGACCATTTCAATGCCTCGATTTTCTTTGCTGGCCGCACTTACGGTGCTGGTTCTCGCTCTGCACCACTCCCAGGCTGCCGAACCGCCGAACAAAAGGAACATCGAGAACCCCGACGTCGACAAACTCGCGCAAGACAACAACCAGTTTGCGTGCAACCTGTACAATCACCTGCGAACGCAACCGGGAAACCTGTTCTTCTCTCCACACAGCCTCTCAACCGCGCTGGGGATGACGTTTGCTGGCGCAAAAGGGGAGACCGAAACGGAAATGGCAGAGGTGCTGCACTTCAAACTTCCGCAGAATCGGCTGCATACCGCCTTCTCAGCACTCTCCACATGGTTGCACGGTGCGAACCGGAATGGGATCGAGATTCGGACTGCCAACCGACTCTGGGGTCAAAAAGGTGATGAGTTCCTCCCGGCTTATCTGAAGGTAACCCGTGAGCTGTACGGAGCGGAACTGGGGCTGGTCGACTTCGTCGGGGAGGCGGAAGCAGCCCGGCAGGCTATCAATACCTGGGTCGAGAGCCAGACCAATCAGAAGATTCAAAACTTGATCCCTCCCGGCGTGCTCAATGCGTTAACTCGGCTGGTGCTGACCAACGCGATTTACTTCAAAGGAGACTGGGCCAGTCCGTTCCCGGAGCGGCTGACGCAAGACGCTCCGTTCCATCTGTCTGCCGACAAGAGTGTCGATGTGCCGATGATGTTTCAGAAAAAGAGTTTCCGGTACGCTGCCGTTGCGGAAGTGCAGGTCCTTGAACTCCCCTATGCCGGCAACGATCTGGCAATGCTCGTCCTGCTCCCGGAGGAGGTGGAGGGGCTGGCCGTGCTGGAGGAGAAATTGACGCCGGAGGCATTGAGCAGATGGGCATCATCGCTGCGCAAGCAGGAGGTGCGTGTGTATCTCCCGAAGTTCACGATGACATCGCAATTCAACCTCCGTAGCGTTCTACAGGAGATGGGCCTCGCCTCCGCGTTCGATCCGGATCGGGCAGACTTCTCGGGAATGACCGGCACAAGGGAATTGTTCATCTCGGAAGTGATCCACAAGGCGTTCGTCGACGTCGGGGAGAAAGGGACGGAGGCTGCTGCGGCGACGGGAGTCGTCATCGGCGTCACGTCCGCCCCCATTGAGGAGCCGCCGACATTCCGGGCGGATCACCCGTTTCTGTTCCTGATCCGGGACACGAGAACCCAGAGCATTTTGTTCATGGGCCGGGTGACCGACCCGTCTCGCTGAAGTGTTCGCACATTCGGCCATAAAGCCCCACCACGACACGATGCCGGAGTGGATCTCCTCAAGGTCACTTCCTTTCAAATCGATAGATCCCCCGGCCATGAGGAGTGGGGATGCCGAAGTAGATTTCCCCGGCTGCATCATCACCGAAGCTGAGGACGGGCATTTTGGTGCTGGGGATGGCCTCGTTGGCGATCGCTTTTTGGGTTTGAGGGTCATAGGTCAACGCCCAGATGCGACCGCTGACGTAGTCGGCGTAAATGTATTTTCCCTGGAGTTCCGGCAGCTTCTTGCCCCGGTAGACGAAGCCACCAGTAATCGACTTGCCGACGCCGTGGTCGTACTCCCAGATCGGCGGGATGATCGTCACGTTCTCGGGAAGCGGACGCGCGCCGAAGGGGTGCGTCCCTTCACGGTAGTTCCAGCCGTAGTTACCGCCCGGCTTGAGGAGATGGACCATCTCCCACAGATTCTGGCCGACTTCCCCGCACCAGAGGTCGCCGGTCTGACGGTCAAACTCGATGCGCCACGGGTTCCGCAGCCCATATGCATAGATCTCCGGCCGGGCACCTTCCCGGCCGACGAAGGGGTTATCCTGGGGAATGGCGTAGGCTTTCCCTTCATCCTGACGATCGACGTCGATTCGCAGGACTTTCCCTAAAAGCGTTCCCAGATTCTGGGCGTTATGGAACGGATCATTCCCTGACCCGCCATCTCCCTGGGCGATATAGAGATAGCCGTCCGGACCAAATGTGAGCGTGCCGCCGTTGTGGTTTCCGAAAGGCTGTTCAATCCGCAAGAGTTCCAGTTCCGAACCGGGATCAGCCTTGTTCGGGTTGTCCTTCGAGATGGTGAAGCGGGAGATGATCGAGAGCTTTCCCGGATTGTGCGTATAGAACACGTAGAAATAGCCGTTCTCCTTAAACTTCGGATGGATTGCCAGCCCCAGCAACCCTTCTTCGTTGTGCCGGTTTCTTTGGGGGATTTTGTCGGTCAGATCAAGAAGCAAGGTCGACTCGGTGACATCCGGCCTGTTCTCGAAGGTGAAGATCCGCCCACTTTGCTCTCCTGCGAAGATGCGGTTGGTTCCGTCGTCAGGCCAGGTGATCAGAAGCGGCCGGAACTCCTGAGGACGTCCCCGTTCGTCGAGCGGCTCCCACTGGTCCCACTTCAGGTTGGGAAACGCGAGGACCGGCTGAAGTGGTAGTTCTCCGTCAATCGGATTAGGGGCCAGGCCATCGGGAGGGAGTTCGCGCACCTTGATATTGCGAAACGCGACCAGATCCCCATGGTCCTGCAAAACGATGTGTCCTTTGGTTGCCTTGCCGAAGTTTGGAAGTGGGGCGAATTTGCTTTTGGCAACTCGGGTATTCCAATCATTGCTCCCCTTGACGAAACGGGCGTAACGCATGCCGTTCACGTTGATTTCGGACGTTGTCGGCGTCACCAGCAGATGAATCTGGTTCCATTCCCCGGCCGGACGGGTGGCGTCAGTGATCTCTTTCGTCCCCGGGTCGATCGACGGCTGATAGAGCTGATACAGCCAGCCCGCTTTTTGAGGATCGCGTCCCTTGGCGTTGTCGAGAATTTGCACTTCCGGTCCCGTGTGCCAGGGGGCCGGTTCAGTCTCCTGAACGTGGAACATCAGTCCACTGTTCCCTCCTTCGGAAATCCTGTACTCGAGCAGCAGCTCAAAGCTGTCAAACTCATTAACGGTGATGATGTCGCCAGCCCCTTGTCCCTTACGGACGAGTTCGCCGTTCTCGACGGCCCACCCGCTGTTGAGACCTTCCTTGCGATAGTTACGCCAGCCCTGAGCGGACTCGCCGTCTAACAACAGTCGCCAGCCAGACTTTCGTTCGGCTTCACTGAGTTGATTGCTGGTTTCCGCCGCGAAGGACAGTGAAGGAGTGACGAGGAATAGCAGGGCGACAATCAGAGTGATTCGGATCATGGTGAGTAAGGTTCAAAAGGTTTGTTGTGAATCCCTCCCGAAACCGGCGTTGGATAGGGAGAACTCAAGCCACAGCTTGTCAGCGAAGCGCTCTATTTTTGCTTGGGAAAGAGACGTTGTCATCGGGAGAGCATTATAGCAAAGACTACCGGCATCCACATGGCCATGACAGGTCGGCGGATCCGTCTCGCCTGGGCACTGGCTCTCCGTGACCCGGTGGAGGCCCCCCCTCAAGCGGAAAGGAGCACCCTGGTGATGGACAACCTGAACACGTGCAACCCCGGTTCCCTGTATGAGGCGTTCGAACCTGCCCAGGCCCGCTGCAGCGGATCGAGGTGATCCACACGCCCAGACACGGGAACTGGCTGAACATGGCCGAAACCGAATTGAACATCCAGACACAACAATGCCTGTCCCGCCGTATCCCAGACGAGGAGGCGCCGGGCCCGGAAGTTTGCGGTCTGGGAAGCAGAACGCAAACGCAAACAACGTGGTGTCGACTGGCAGTTCACCATCGAAAATGCACGCATCAAACTCAAACACCTCTCCTCCAAAATTCAACAGTAACGTCACACTAGTACTACAGTTGGACTTTCCTTAATGAACGGAATTCGGGTATTTCTCCGTTGAGGAGGAAACCGGGATGTCAGTGACGATTTCGCTGCGGGACTTGCGACGCTGGGAACAGGAACGCGATCGTGTGACGCAGCGATTTGGTCCGCTGCTGGGGCGCGTCGAGATGCAGGCTCAGGGAGTTCGGTATCTGCGGGGACTCATCGCCCAGGTCGAACGTAAGAACGGCAGGCAACTGGCAGAGCACCTGGGGGGAACAGACTCCCACCAATCTCCAGCATTTCATTGCACGTGCTGTCTGGAGCGCGGATGACGTGCGCGATGAACTGCAGCGATACGTTCAGGAGCATCTGGCCGATCCTGACGGTGTCCTGATCATTGATGAGACCGGATTCCTCAAAAAGGGAACCCAGAGTGCCGGAGTCGCACGGATGTATTCCGGCACGGCAGGCCGCATTGAAAACTGTCAGATCGGAGTCTTTCTGGCGTACTCCTCCTCGAGAGGAGCATCCCAGCAGACGATTGTCTCGATTGCCGGGAAGCGTTGGCCGGTTGAGGAATGTCAAACCGAAGGTTTACCAGCGACCAGGGCGAATAAACCAAACGGTTGACCGGACTGGATGAATATGAAGTCCGGTCGTGGGTTGGCTGGCAACGCCACATCACTCTGTCCATGCTGGCGCAGACAAGTCTGGTGGTCATGCGAGCCCAGACCAGGCAGCCAGGTGGTAGCTCTCGCTGCTGAACTCCAGAACGTGACATCTGTGAATCAGCCGGTCCAGGGCCGCTCCGGTGAGTCGTTCGCTGCCGAGAACTTCGATCCAGTTCTCGAACGGCAGGGATACGCGTACTTCGTCGGCACCGAGTAACAGTTGCGGTCAAATCGGACCAAGGAAAGGGAATCCGCCTTCATGGACTTCAACCGGAAAGACGAGAACTCTTTCTTCGGAAGAAGACACAGGTGATCACGGCGTTCTTCATCGTGTAAGACTTGCTTGGCACCGAAATGAAGACCTCGACCAAATGGCCTTCATCCAACAATACTTCAATATGATTGCGCCGTGACTTTAGGGATAGAATATTAAGTTCCTTTCTTTTTCAGAGGAACATCGATGTCCAGAACCTGCTCCTTTTCGGGCATCTGTATCTCCATCCGGTAGGTGTCAAACAAATGGACGGCGACTTCTGCTTTGGGATCAGGCGGAGCATTTCCAGTGACTTCGACAATCAGGTGACCGGCGATGGGAGAGCTGTCTCCTTTCTGTCGCGTATCAAATTTTCCGCCACTAATCTTCGCTTTGCCAATGGGCCCCGTCGTCCCCTTCGCGTTATCAGGCATAAATATGACCTCTCCCGACTCCAGCGGCTTCCCGTCGTAAGTCACCTTCCCGTAGACGCGGTACTTTGCGGGGCCGTTCTCTCCACTGCTGCAGCCGCACAAGAACGCGGTTATCAGGAGTGTGACGGACAATAATCGGTGAAAACGTGATTTTACGAGAATCTGGAGCATGAGGAAGTCGAGGTGTTATGACTTGCAGTCACTGATTGAAATGAATTTGCACTGACATGGATCCGCCATGAAAGTGTGTTACCTGATAGCCTTCTGTCATTCGTATGACAATATTCTGCCGATACGAAGGTGAACTCAGAACCCGATATCAAAACTGACTCCGATCCGCTCACGGAACGGGATTTTTCATGAAGTGAGGGAGCTTTATTCGCGGGCCTAAAATTCTCCGACGACCTGGCCATCGTTCCTGGCTCCCAGTCGTTGTAGCGTCGCTGTGGTCCCGCTCGCCGAGCTGATATTCTCGCTGATAAAATGAACTGAACCATCGGCAAAGAGCATATGGCAGCCACCCGTGTGATAGCTACCGAAACCATCGATTGTGTATCCATAATCCGGGGTGGAGTTATTGATACCGGAACGGTAATAAACGGAACGGGTGACGATATCATATTCTTTATTTTGATAGATACCGGGCCAAAGCCCCCCTCCAATGGCTCTGGGAGGATTCCCCGTAGTGGTGTTCAGACCGTACTGCATCGCACTCACTTCTCCGACAAGAATCGTGTTTGAAGTTCCATCCGTGATATCTCTGAAGGAGACACTGGAGTTGCCGTTGAAGATACCATTAAACTGAGTGTCAGTCGGCGATATCGTGAAGCATCCTCCACCACCCGTGCCGCAGCTGGTGAATGTCCCAAAGTTTCCAGAGTAATTCGAGACTCCCCAGTTCTGGACGCGATTATTGGCGGCGTAGCCCGAAACAGAAGTACTGCTTCCAGTGACAGGTGCGGTGTCAGATGGACAGCGGTAAACCGGAAGATGGGTATCCAGATAATTAGGTGTTGAGCCTGTGCTTGTGCCGATCGGAAGATTATGGGAACTGAAATTTTGAGCGTTGTAGATACTGGCCTGATCCAGGTTCGGCAGGATCAGGGCGGACCAGCCATACTTACCGGTACCGAAGCGATTCTCGGTATAAGTCGACCCGGGAATCATCCAGGTGACCCAGCCGGGTGGGAACGTGCGATAGAGATCGTGATAGTTATGGAGCGCCAACCCGAGTTGCTTAAGGTTATTCTTGCACTGGCTACGGCGAGCGGCTTCGCGGGCTTGCTGGACTGCAGGGAGCAGCAATGCAACCAATATGGCAATGATGGCGATCACCACCAGGAGTTCTATCAGCGTAAATCCCGTGCGAACTAATCGTCGATCTCGTGGATTTGTCGGAAACATCAAATTTCTCCAGCAATCAAGTCAAGGATTTCATCGTAAAGACGTCAGGAACATCAAGTCACAATTTTTCACAGTTCCCTCAGGTCTTACGGTAATCATTCATACAATTTTGCTACTCGGTCGTTATTAAAATTCGTACCTGGTCCAGATACGTAGGAGATTCCATCCCAAAGAAGAATGAAACGGTTTCTTTATCATCAGAAAGCCTGATTTCATCGGCTTTCAGCTCCAGCCCTCGGAAGTCGCGCGTCTCATAATCGATTTCCGGCAGCCCGAATATCGCATCCGTAGCCGTTAATGTTTTGCTATCCACAATGGCTGCGGAGATCTTTCCAAAGAAGGTGATGGCCCCACGAGGAGCATAAATTGCCAGGCTGGTTGGATCGTAATGCACCAGATAACTGCTGACCGTGGAACCGGCGGGCAGAACGGTCTTTCCTGTTGCCGTCTCGACCTGCAGGTTCTCAGTGAGCACGACGTTCTGCCGTTCTGGAATCACCAGCATGAAATTGGACGTGGTCGTCTTTTCGCTGACCAGCGACGTTGGTGGTTCATTCATGGTTCTCAGCTGGCCACTGATCGAACGAATCGTTCCCCGGGTACGATCGCCCCGCTCAAAGGGTTCAGAGTCGAAACGTGACTCCACCAGCGTGGCTTTATGAATATCGAGATGGGCGGCCCGGGCTGCGGTCAATTCCAACATTTTTGTCGGTTGTCCCGCTTTATCCAGCAGGCTGGCCTTGGCTCGACCGCGGCGGACAGAGACATCGGTTCCTGTTGCCGCGTCGTACCGCACCAGAAATTCTGTCCCCATGTCAATCACTTCTGCATCCGGAGTACGTACGGTGAAACCTTCCCCTCCCGGACGGACCTTGGCGGTCAGCATTCCCTGTCGCAGTTGGACCTGTTTGATGTCGTGCAGTTTTACTTCCGCTGGTCCCTGCAGATCGATGATGACACTCCCCAGTTCAATACTGACGACACCCTGCTCCACGGAAATGGTCGATCCCTGGCGAATCATCTGCCCCAGTTCCGCTTGTCCTGAGTTGAGATTCACATTGTTCGTCAGATGGGCGATGTTCCCCAGTGCGGCAGGCCTGAATACCTCACCCATGAACAGCCATCCGCAAAATCCGCATGCCACCAATACTGAGGCAGTCATTATCATGACATCTCGCCATCGGCTGCGCGCTTCGCGGCTTTCGCAGGCATCCGAAAATTCCTGCAAGACCGTTATAACGGTCTGCTCATCGGTCTGCCTGTCCGCCTGTCGAATCAATGCCCCGTGCAGATTGACCATCTCCAGGTAAGTTTGCAGGCAGGCAGGGTCGTTGACGATCATCCCTTCGAGCCGCTGCAGATCGCTGGCATTGATCTGCCCGTCAAACATGGAATCGGTCAGGGAACGAACTTCGTCGAGAGGGCTGGGCATGAGAGGTGTTGAGGGTTGAAGAATTTGGCTTTTCTGGCGTTTCTGTTCTTTACAATCTGGCGAATGAGCAATGACTTTTCAGTCTTCCTCTTTGCCCAGCGTGCGGTTGACGCATTCCACCAACTGTTTCCGCAGCCGTCTGAGCCGTGTGTAAACGGTGGTGATTGGTGTCCTGCAGGTGCGGGCATACTCCACCAGAGAAGTCTGGCTGCTATAGCAGGTCATGAGAAATTGTCTGTCCTTGCTCTGCAGCTTGGCCATGCAGTCCTGGAGAACCTCGAGCCGTAATTCAAACAACTCATTCCCTGCTGTCTGGAGACGAGAAATTTTCATCAAAGCATGATCGCTCAGGCCCAACCCGCCTCGGCGGCGCTGTTTACGCACAAACGCCTTGGCAACGTTGAAGGCGAAGGCACAGGCCCATTTCCGAAAATTCGTCCCGGCTTCGAATTCGTCGAACTTCTGCCACAAAATGACGCACACTTCCTGGATCACATCATCCGCATCGACCCGATTACAGACGATCGACAGCACTGAAATGTAAATGTCATCGTAAGCACCAGCCAATCCTCGCAAGAATTCCGATTCCCGCGAAGTATCATCCAATTTTTCACGTAAGTCATTGATATTAAACTGAATATGCATTTTCTGAATGTCTGTCCAAGCGGACGTCATGCGGTTACGCTGTCTATAATGTCCCAGCAAGGAGAATCTGAGACAACTTTTTTAAAAAATCAGTAAAGAATCCACCTGTGGAGCAGGTGGCTTTTCAGAATAAGCCCTGAATTCGACTTTCGCACTTTTAAGTAGTCATCCCTGAATAAGTCGCCATCGGTGTTGGGTGAAATTTCGGCTGCGGCTGGTGCTGGGCGGCGCCAATTTCAGGTGGGCCGGAAGCGGGTTTTCAGAGGGTAGATGATGCCAGATCAGGTGGTGATCTCATACCACAGGCTGAAAATCAGGGCAAAAACAGCCTCCCCAGCAGTTTGCGGAAGTTGCTCCTGGCGGCGGCAGCACGGCATTGATCGCGTCACCATGAAGCCCCTTCAGAAAGCAGCGGCCCAAATGGTAGTCTTACTTGAGATGCACGATCTTGGGTTCGACCGCACTGCGACGTTGGCGGCACTTCTTCACGGTTCTGCTCTGGTCACGAGAGGAACTGCCGACAAGGTGAATGGTCACTGATCCTGCGTCACCGTGTTCCCGATAGCCCCGGTCCACAAACGCAGCTGTCACCGGCAGGCCACCTAAAAGACGGAAAGTGAATCAATAATGTGCGCGCCGTGTTGCAGAAAACTCGCAAATGCAAAAAGAGTATCCGGTTTGATCAGTGAAGTATTTCAAAGTGCGTTCGGCATGACTGAAAAACTAGAGGCAGCAGTTGGAGAGATTACGCTCGAACGTGCGAGAGAAGGCATCACCGGATGCACTTGGCAAGCTGTTGGAAATGTATCGACCGTGACTAGAGAGGCTGGCTGTACAGGCGATTGATTCGTGGCTCCCCGGCCACGGCTTGCGACATCGGACGTTGCGCAAGGGGCGTTGACCCAGGCCGTAAACGCGTTTGCAGAGTTTCGCGGTACCACTGAGGTGGAGTTTCGGACTTGGCTGCGAACGCTGTTTGCCAATCACCTTATTGATCGGCAGCGCGAGTTACTCGCTAAAAAACGGAGTGCTGGCCAAGAAGTTTCCGTGGTGGAAAGCGACCTCGCGGATTCCCTTACTCCGAGTCAGGTCGCAGCCGCTCGGGAAGAGGCGGGGTGTTTGATCGAGGCGATTGCGCAACTCGACGAAGAACTGCGAGCGGTTGTGCAATTGCGTTACCTTCACAACCTAAACTTTGAAGAGATCGGAGAAGAACTGGGACTCTCACGCTTCGTTGTCAGTCGTCGCTGGGTTCGGGCGATAAAACCCCTTGCCGACTTGCTCATGGAGAAGTGAAATCGACACGGACATCCAATTTAAAGAATTCGCTTATTAGATCCTCGCTACAATCGCTCGTGCACTGCTGACGTTCAAGTTCTCAAGAGATGGTGCCGAAGCAGCTATCTCATTGCGTCGTATACTCTCCAATTAAGAAAGGCCAGTACCGACCCAGCGGAAGGTGCTCCATGTTGTTGCCAATGCGTCCAAGCCGCCCGGCGTGAGAACCAGAAAAATCGCATGCGAGACGGCAAGGCCGAGATTTAGAGCCACATACTTCTTAAACTGTAATGGGCCTCCAGTTTTAATTATTGTCGCGGCGTAGAAAACGACACCTGCCAATCGGGAAATCACAGCAACGACAACATTCCATGGCTGTTGCAACGGTCCAAGAGCGGTGACTGCATAAAACATTGCCAGCGCCACGAGGCAAACACTAATCAGACGTACAAGTATCAGGGCAGCCGCCGATTCTTTAGGAGCTGCCTCTGATTCCACTGCCAGTCCTAATCCTGCAGCTGCTTTAGCTGGGTTCTGCAAAAACCCCCAGGCTCCTCCCAGGTTTACGAAGGCACCAAAGAGAAGTGTCAACGACAGGATGGCTTCGGCGGCTTCAAAAGTCATTGTGTCATTCCCTAATTACTCTGGCGGTTTGGAGAATTGGTAGCGAGACGGTACGGCCCTCGGGTAGCATAGGCGTTGGTGATACCAGTGTATGAGTCCAGGTGTCAACGCGAAACAGCGAATTGCGTTGCTTGACTTCCGGACTTGACTTGAGACAAAAGCGGATGGACATGCCGGACCGTGAGAAAACATATGAAAGTGAGGACCCAACGGATGATCGCCTGACATCGTTCCTGATCGCGTTCGATGAGGCCATGAACGCAGGCTGTTTGCTCGAAGAACTGAAGGAATTTGCCGAAACGGAATTGCCCCCCGTAGATCGCGAGCGGTTCCAGGAGGCGCAACGATGCGTGGAGTTGCTGAATCGGCTGTACCGATCCCCCTCTAGCGGTTCACGCAGTGTTCCGCCGAACCAAACTCGTACCTCGCACAACTCGACAAAGGCAAACTTAGATCGCTCGAAACCGTTCGTCGGGACGGCGAGGTTTGAAGTGTTGCGGCAGATCGGTGCGGGGGCCATGGGCATCGTTTATGAAGTACGCGACCGAGAACGCGACATCAGGATTGCCTTGAAAACACTCAACCAGCTTGACGCACTGGGAATTCTTCGTTTCAAACAGGAATTCCGCCGCCTTGCCAATGTCGGACATGACAATCTGGTCGTACTCCATGAATTGTTTCAGGATGGTGACGACTGGTTTTTTACCATGGAACTTGTGGACGGTGTCGACTTTCTGACGGCGATTCATGGTCTGAAAAACGGAATCGTGTCAACAGCCACGATACCTGGTAAAGTGGAAATGAGACTCTGCTGGCTATTCAGGCAGCTTGCGGAGGGGTTGATTGCATTGCACCAGGCAGGCATCCTCCATCGCGATCTGAAACCATCCAATGTGCTGGTCACGCCGGACGACCGTGTCGTTGTGATCGACTTTGGACTGGCGACCAATTTTCACTCATGGAATACGCGTACCGACCAATTGCGCGAGTTTGCCGGGACCGCGGCATATATGTCTCCAGAACAAGCGGCCTACCAGCCAGCGATTCCGGCCTCTGATTGGTATAGCTTTGGAGTCATGCTGTTTCAAACATTTACCGGACAACTGCCATTCAAGGGGCCGCTGACACTGCTGTCCAAGCAAGTCCATGAACCACCGATGATCTCGGAATCATTTCCACAAGTCCAACGTGTCTGGAATGAGTTGTGCCGAGACTTGATGGCCCGCCTGCCTGCGGACCGACCAACAGCGCAGATGGTGCTCGAACGTCTCGGTCAGATAGAACACAGCTTCGATTCTCCTCGTTCAACGGCTTCACATTCCTTGTCGAATTCAAGTGAAGTCATGGATCGGGCATCGATGCCGTTCGTGGGCCGTCAGGCTGAAATGGAGGAGTTGCGCAATGCATATCGATACTCTTGTGGCGGACACCCCATCGTCGTTTCGGTACAGGGGACGTCGGGTGTCGGAAAGACTGCACTGGTCGAACGTTTTCTGGAGGAACTGGATCACGATGAAACCACGGTCGTACTCCGAGGCCGCTGCCACGAACGTGACTCGGTCCCGCACAAAACGCTCGACTCACTCGTTGACTCGATCAGTCAGTATCTGAATCAATTGCCGCAGGAAGATCTCGCAAGTCTGCTTCCTGCGGATGTTCCTCTCCTGGCTCGCATGTTTCCAGTGCTGAAGTGCATCCCGTCGATTCGACAGGCCTGTGCCGCCTCCGATCAACCGGACTTCGAACTGGTAACCGATCCAACGACTTTGCGGCGGACGGCGTTCGATGCCCTCCGGGAACTGCTGACTCGGATCGCAACCCGAGTCCCGCTGGTGTTGTTCATCGACGACCTGCATTGGGGCGATTCGTCAGGTGCAATCGCCTTGGCGAACTTGATCCACGCCGCAAATCCGCCGAAGCTGATGTTGGTCATCACGTTTCGCAAGGAACATGCCAGTGACAATGCGTGCCTCAAGGCATTAGGGCTGGGGCAACTCGAACCCGTTACGAAAGAAGCCCACGACTCGACGAGAACGCTTCACTCATCATACTTCAAGCAGACATCGATCGAGTTGGCACCGTTGACATCATGCGAATCGCGTGAACTGGTAGCGAGTTTGCTCGCGCAGCACTCTTCAATGTCCCAAGGTCGAATGGGTGAAGTCACGCTAAAGACAGGTTCTGAGACGGAAAACAAAATTGCCGTCGAGTCGGGGGGACTTCCATATTTCGTCCAGGAGTTAGTACGGCATTTAATTGCGACAACACAAAAAGCGAGTCAGATTGCTCCGAAGTTGTCCATCCCTGATTCGCAATGTCTCGATCTCGATGAAGTGTTATGGCAACGGGTCCAGCAACTGCCAGAATCCTCACGACGATTGATCGAGATCGTCGCGGTGGCTGGGCATCCGATTCGACTTGATCTGGCCTGCGAGGCTTCCGTTGCCAAGCCGATCGAAGGCCGTCTCTTGAATCAATTACAGACGGAACATTTGTTACGCAGTTTCGGCTCCGGTTGGCGGGACAACGTCACCACGTTTCATGATCGCATCAGTGAGAGCGTCGTCGCACGGCTCTCCCCTGAAACTCGCCGGGGTCTGCATGGCACACTGGCAACGGCCTTGGAATCGTCGGACGAGACCGATGCCGAGACACTTGCCTACCACTTCAATGCCGCCAATAACATCCTCCGGGCACGGCACTACTACATTTTAGCCGGTGAGGCAGCACAAAAAGTCTTTGCATTCGAACGGGCCGTCGAACTCTACCGGCAAGCGTTGGACCTGACCCCAATTGGCGATACCGGAGCTTATCCACTGATGTGCAAGCTCGGTGAGGCTTGCGGTCAGGCCGGTCGTGGCGGTGATGGAGCCGTCGCGTTTCTGGCCGCAGCTGAAATCGCTCCTCAAGCCGATGCATTGGAACTCAGACTAGCTGCCGCTCGCCAGTACTGTATCAGTGGGCACACCGACGAGGGGCGGAGGTTGTTGCGTGACGTCCTGGCAGCAAACGGAATTCGACTTCGCCACAGTCCCACGGCGATCATGGCCTCACTCGTTTCACAGCGACTCCGGCTCTGGTGGCGCGGCCGGCAACACCGCGTCCATTCCGAGAATACGGTCAATCCCGAGTTGATGCGGCAGATCGATCTCATTTGGGATGCAGCATCCGGCCTGTCGTTTCAAGAACCTGTCGTCGTCGCGTCATTGCACACACGGGGGTTACTAAAGGCCTTGGAAGCTGGTGAGCCCAAGCGTCTCGTACGAGCGCTTTCCTGGGAGGCGATCTTGTCGGCGACGGCTGGAACGCGAGCGAAAAGCCGTGTCAAAGAGTTGCTCGATGAAGCCCATCGACTTGCCTCTCATGTGGACGATCCGGTCTCGAGAGGCATGCTGTCTCTGGGGCAAGGAGGCGCGGCATTTCTTCAGGTTCGAATGCGTGACGCCACAGAAGAGTTGATTAAAGCCGAGGCGCTGTTCTCATCGGCGGCACCGAAGTCGTGGTGGGAACTGACCACTTCGCGTTCTCTGCTGGCTTGGGCTTACATGCATATCGGCGACTTTCAGTCGTTGCGGCATTGTGTTGCCGCGTATGCGCGCGATGCCGAAGAGCGAGGCGACAGATTCATGCTTTCAAGTATCAATAGTGCTGGGCAACCGCAATTACTGTTGGTTGACGACCGCCCTGACGAAGCTCAGCGACAGATCGATGAACTCATAAATGATGCACCTTACGAGCACTTTCAGCAGCAACATGTCTCTTTGTTGTTCTCCCAGGCCCACATCGACCTGTACCGTAGCGATGGCCAAACAGCGTGGCAGCGTTTCCATGACAATTGGCCACGGCTCCGTCGGTCAATGCAACTACATAACCAGTTCGCCCGTGTGACGATGTTGGAACTGCGAGCACGATGTGCAGTGTCGGCGTATCGGCAGGAAAGAAACAAAAGCATGCTGTTTCATGCGCGACGTGACATCGCCCGACTCAAACGTGAACGTGGCGAATGGGTCCGCCCCTTCATAGACCGCCTGATGGCAAGCATTCACGAAGCCAACGGTAACGTCGAGGCTGCGATCGTATCGCTGGAGGCAACTGCCATCGGCTTTGACCGCCTCGGATTTCACATTTGCGCCGCGACCGCTCGTCGCCGCCTTGGTCAACTTGTTGGCGGTGAAACCGGCCAACAACTGAGCGATTCCGCAGATCAGATTCTGCTCGACGAGTCAGTGCAATGTGCGGAGAAATTGCAACTTGTGTATTGCTATTGAGCACAGTTCGTGAAACCTACAGTTGCGTCCACACTAAATTTTCGGATTGAAAACAGAACGAGAGCAGTGTAGACATCAGACGAAAAATGTAGCGTCTGTCGGTGAAAAAGTGTGGCGCTGGTGGTCGAAAAAGTCCCGGCGGGGAGAAGGTATCGGTCCGGGAGAGAGAACTTGCCTGCCTGTTATGTCGTTGCGGCGGCGGGTGGGCGTGAGGGTTTTCCCCGGAGTTTCTGACGGCGGCGTTTGGCATCGGCCAGGCGGTAGCTCTCGCCGCTGAACTCCAGAATGTGACATCTGTGAGTCAGTTGGTCTAGGGCCATTCCGGTGAGTCGTTCACTCCCCAGAACCTCGGTCCAGTTCTCGAACGGCAGGTTCGTGGTCACGATCAGGCTCAGACGTTCATACGCCGTGCTGATCACATCAAACAGCAGTTCCCCTCCCCGTCCAGTCCAAAACCGAAAGTCTGAACAACTGATAACAAGTGAACATCTGGGCGCTGCACTTTCCCCTGCTTTCCCCCTCCACGACTGGCGCTACGATTTTCGACTGATGTCTACAGTTGTACTTTTCAAGATTTTTTTGATGACAATGCATCAAGCGAGAACGAATTGTTCATGGGAGCCTTAATGTGACTCAGCCCAATATCTTTCCCACATCAAGAAATTCGCCCGACACAACCGCGGAGGTCCGGTGTGAGGAGTTTTTGCGCGAATTCTCACGTGAACGGGATTTCATTGCAGCATACATCAGATCCCTGCTTCCCAATGCTGCAGACGCTGATGATGTTTTGCAGCGTTGCAGTCTTCTGCTTTGGAAAAAATTCTCCGACTTCGAAAGAGACCGTAGTTTTCGCGCCTGGGCCTGTGGCGTTGCATTTTACGAAGTCCGTAACTTTGTTCGCTCTGCGAATCGAGATCGGCTGCAGTTCAACTTTGACCTGATGGAGCAGATCGCAGACCAGAGAATCGCAGAATCAAGTCAACGCGAAGCTCATCTCTCCTTGTTGCAGGACTGCCTGAAACTCTTGAAACGGCGAGATCAGGATCTACTACGATCCACATACGAACAGTCTGGCAGCCAGCTTCAGGAGATCGCAGATTCCAATGGCTTAACAATCCGCTCTTTAAGTACACGCTTGTGGCGTCTGCGGAAAGTGCTGCTGGATTGCGTTCACCGAAAACTCTCGCTGGAAGAGATCTGATTTATGACTGAACCTCCTCTATTGCGTGAACTGGATGAACTTCTCAGCGAACTGGTTGACGACACGCTCACCCCGGAAAAACATCGTCGCCTGGAGAACTTACTTTCGACCAGCCAAAAGGCTCGCTCCCGTTATCTGACTTACATTGATAATCAGACTGGCCTGGAAAAGCTGCACTGCCGCCGGGAAACAGAACCAAATGCCGATTTCATCGCCCGGATGGAGCAGCTTAACAACCGTCGCTCCTCCCGCTTTAAAAGTACGATCTCCACGATCGCTTTATCAATTGCCGCAGTCTGTACCCTGATTCTGGTCGCACAGGGTTTATTTATTCGCCCCAAACATGTCGTTGCCCCGATTGCAGAAACTGCCCCTGAAACCGGCCCGAAATCCGTCCGGAAGGAAATCGTTCCTTCCACTCCACCGCGACAGGCAAGATTAACCCAGGCGGCCGGCGCGGAACTTTTCGGCCTGCTGCTTCCGCCGATTGGTTCCTCTCTGCATGAACATGAGGAATACACGCTCATTCGGGGAGCCATGGAATTAACATTTCCAAACGGAGCAATTGCTCTAATTGAGTCTCCTGCCGTTTTTGTGATTGAATCGAATCATCGCCTGAAGCTGAAGACAGGCGGGTGCTCTGTGCATGCACCGGAAGGGGCTGAAGGATTTGAAATCCTGACTCCACATTCCCGTGTGGTGGATATCGGAACCCGGTTTTCCATCAATGTCAATGAGATCGGCACCTCCGAGGTCCACGTCATTGAAGGGGCCGCTGAAGTTTATTCGGCAGCCAATTCACAGGAAATGAAACTGTTGCGACAGGGAGAAGCACGGCTTTCGACAGACAGCGACAGCTTAAGCCATATCCCCTTCAACAAATCACTCTATCGCCGGTCACTTCCCGATCGGGTGATCGAATATGAAGCGACTCCAGACGAAGCCGATCCTGCTTATGTTAAAGATTTAGTGAATGTCACGATCCAGCGTGGAGGAAATCCGTATACCTATCAGGCGGATGAAATGATTGGTGTCGATGTGATTGATTTTGTCGCGGAAGGGGACTCCGCCTGTCTCGCCTGGGTTGGAGAATTTCCCAGTGATCCCGCCGACGCGCTTCGAAACCGGGCGTTAGATACCGGATTATGTAACTTCGGAACAATTGCAGCTTCGCGACTGAGTAATGAAAAAAGAAAAGGAGAATACCCGAGCCAAGCCGGAACTCCTCGAATGGCATTACGATTTCACCGTCCGGTTATGAACGGACCCGGTCCAGATATTGTTCTGTTCGATGTGCAACCCGCAATACACGATCCACAAGGGGATGCCTTCTACGTTCGCCCGTTGACGGATTTCAAAGGAGCCAGACAACACCATGTGGCTCGTTTTGATATTACTATGAACAGTCGCAATGCGCTGCGGATCCAGTCACTTCGTCTCGCCGAGTACGACCGTGCTCCGCAATCTCTGAACGACTTCTTCACCATTCATTATCGCTGGAAGCCTTTAATTTTCCCGTTCTACGTTCTGGCGGTCGGCATTGATCTCAGCGATTTAGGCTATGCCGCAGGGGCAGAGTGCGACGGTCTGGTCCTGGAAGACGGAAACGACGACCGAAACTTTCTGGACCCCGTCTTTATCGGTGGATTGCCTGCTATTCCTGTAAATCATTTCAAGGAAACGCGGAAGAAATGAACTTCTAATTGACATCGCTACAGTCAATCGCTATTCAGTGAACTGCGGAACGATTTTGATCGACTATTATAAAATTTCAGGAGATATTTAATGCGATGCTGTTTTCTGTTGACTTCAAAAGATCGATATCGACCTGGATTTACACTAATTGAGCTACTGGTTGTCATTGCCATTATTGCAATTCTGGTGGCTTTGCTGCTCCCTGCGGTCCAACAGGCACGTGAGGCCGCGCGAAGATCGCAATGCAAGAATAATTTAAAACAGATCACTCTGGCGATGCACAATTACCATGATATCTACGGAAAATTTCCTCCGGGTTATGTCGACCTCCGGGGAAATGCAACCACAGTTTCGGCCAACGCGGGACTCGGGCACTGGACATGGTCTGCGATGATCCTCCCACAAATGGAATTAGGAACACTGTACAACACGCTAAGCGTGGGAGTGAATACACCATGGCAGGCCATGACGAACAATCAGGCGGCCATGCAGGGGAAATTCCCAGGTTTCTTGTGTCCCTCCGATTCCGGCGCGCCGCCGGTCCACACGCTCCCAGGTTTTGGAATGGAGACAGGGACAAATTATCGTGGTTTTCCCATAGCGAACTATGTTGCATCCAATGGATTGACTCCGTCCCGGATGCATAAAGCGACCGATCCCACCAACGGTTCAACGGGTGCTGTCGGGCCCTTCTATCGGGATAGCAGCGTCTCATTCAAATCGATTACGGACGGCACAAGCAACACGATTTTGCTTGGCGAGCGTGCCTATCAACTCGATTCTGTGCGTGGTGCGGCAACACTTCTCGCAGTGCGTGACCGAGATGGAAATGGCCCATTTGCAGTGGTGAACCCCAGCGACGGCAATCCCTCTGGGTATGCCTATGACGAAGGTTGGGGAACCGCAAGCGGGGTGTCGACTCGGAGAATCAACAGTCCTAGAGTTTCGGGGACGGAAAATCAGGGATTCAGCAGTCGGCACGTGGGAGGGGCACATTTCGCCCTGGCCGACGGGTCGGTCCGCTTCATCAGCGAAAACATTCAATTAATTAATTCGAATAACGGAGGGATCTTAAATCAGTATCTGGCAAATTCGACATTTCCACGACTCATCGCGATTGCCGATGGGGCACCGGTCGGTGAATTCTAGAGCAGTTTGCTCTACCATGTGCCCGCCCGTATCAGTTAGACAGAGGCGGTTCTCGAACAGGAAAAACGCTGCTCGCCGCGTGGCGGAGATGGGTAAATCAATTTGCAAGTTGCTCTAGATCTGTATCCAGCCTCAATCTGTGGGTTGCCCGACGTGTTCCGCGGCTCGTTGGCCGCTCCCGTTTCGGTTTTCCAACCCCAGTATTTAGAGTGGACGCAACACTAGGTAGCATTGTTCCGCAAGGTGGTGCAGTTGAGCCCCCTTTTGATTTCGTCTGCAAAATGTTGAACGTCAATTTTGAAAGTGCTCTGACGGAGCGTTCTGCGTCACTCACGTCAAGAATCGACGGACACCGTCCGGTCGGTTCTTGACGTTTTTTTCGAGGATATTGAATGATGAACGTCATAGCTCGCCTGCATTGGATCTTGCCATGCCTGATGGTCATGACCGCAATCTCGGGATGTGGAAAGAGGTCTGGACTGGAGATGGGCAGGGTGAATGGTCGTGTGACGCTGGATGGAAAGCCGCTTGCTGATGCGCTCGTCACATTCATTCCCGATGAGTCAGTGGAACATGCCTCAACGGGGATCACCAATGAAAGAGGAGACTATTCTTTATCATATACCTATGACAATCCGGGAGCATTGGTAGGAGAACATCACGTTAAAATCAACAGCCCTGCCAAGAATGATGAATCTCCCAAGGATACCGTCCTGCCGGCATCTTATAACACGAACACACTGTTGACGGCGGTTGTGAAAAGTGGCCGAAACCGACACGATTTCAACCTGACATCGGATGGAAGAATTTCGAATGAGTAGTTCGTGCAAATTCGAGGGGCTTCCGATGAATCCCTTCTGGAATATCAGACAAACATGAGGTCTGTTGAAGAGCAGACAATACCTCCGCATCGTCGATCAATAACTTGTATAAAAATGTGAAAGCGCACGATGTTGTGATGACCTTTGTCGATTTGCGTACGAATGTATGAAGAGGGCTGTCCTGCTTCCACGGGCAAAATACCTGTCATTCATACTGCAATATCGAGAAGAGACTGACGCGATGCGGTTTCCCTTTCAAGTTTTGTGTCTCGGTTGGGGAATGAATTTCATCCTCGGCTTTTCGCTGTGCCTGCCGTTATTGGCCGGCGAGCATTCTGGCAAGGCGATCTACACGAAACACTGTGCCTCGTGTCATGGCGAGCAGGGACAAGGTGTTGAGGGGAATTATTCTCAGGCACTAATCGGCAGCCTCTCTGTTCGCCAACTGACGGAGTATATTGATAAATCGATGCCGGAAGGAGAGACAGAACTTTGCGTGGGAGAAGAGGCGAAAGCTGTTGCCGAGTATATTCACAGAGAGTTCTATTCGAGTGTTGCTCAATATCGTAACCAACCACCGCGTATCGATCTGGCACGTTTAACGGTTCCACAATATCGCCACGCGCTGGCCGATCTGGCAGAGAGCTTCACGCAAAAGGGGAAATGGGATACTCAAAGGGGATTGCGGGCAGAATATTATAGCACGAATCGTCGTTCGTTGCGGAGATTTAAAGATCAGTACCTGAAGATTGAACGGATCGATGCTGCTGTGGATGTCGATTTCGGAGAAGGGAGCGCTGATCCTGAGACGATTCCTCCGAAACAATATTGTGTTTACTGGTATGGAGGATTGCTTGCCCCGGAAACCGGTACCTATGAGTTCATCCTGAAGACCGCGAATGGAGGTCGCCTGTGGGTGAACCAGAGCATTACAGACGGGGCCTCCGGGGAGTATGGCGGAGGAGATCCACTGATTGATGCGGTCGTCAAGTCGGAAAACTCCGACGAGTATCGGGCATCCATGTTCCTGATCGGGGGGCGGGTTTACCCGATTCAGGTCGAATTTAATAAATCGTCAGCGGAAAATGCCGGGGCGTTTCAACTCAAGTGGAAACGTCCGCAGGGGGCGGATGAAGTCATTTCGTCCCGCTTTTATTCACCGAATCAGTTTCGTGAATCGATTATTGTCGGAACGCCGTTTCCGCCAGATGATAAGAATACCGGTTACGAACGAGGGAATTCGATCTCGCGGGAATGGGCCAATGCGATGACGTTTGCAGCCGTGGAGTTTGCTGACAAACTTATGGCGAATATTTATGAATATGCCGAACTCCCCGAAGGAGATAGTTCCGCTCGAGAGGAAAAACTAAAGGAATTTTGCTATACGTTTGTAGAACGTGCTTTTCGCCAACCGTTGTCGGATGAAATTAAAGATCAGTATGTTGATCGACAGTTCGAACGGTCAAATACCCCGTTGATCGCTACAAAACGTGTCATTCTGTTAACGCTGCGTTCTCCACGTTTTTTATTTCCGTCGCTGGGAGAAGCGTCAATTGACCAGTATCACATCGCAGAGCGACTGGCCCTGACGTTATGGGATTCCGTTCCTGACGAAGAACTCAGGCAAGCTGCTCGGGACAACCAGCTACAGAGTCGTGAGCAGCTTATTGTGCAAGCAAAGCGGATGGTTCAGGACGAACGCACAAAGTTGAAGATACGATCATTTTTTCACAACTGGTGGAACGATTCGCATCATCAACTTACAAAATCATCCGAAATGTATCCCGGATTCGATCAGGCCATTGCTACGGATTTGCGGACGTCGCTTGATCTGCTGATCGAAGAGATTATCTGGGAAGGAAGTTCCAGCTATCAAGAGTTGTTGACAACGAACGATCTTTATTTCAATAAACGGCTCGCTGATTTCTATGGGATTGAGCTGCCTGCAGGTCAAGATTTTCAGAAAGTTGCGTTCGAACCAGAGCACCGATCCGGACTGCTGACACATCCCTATTTATTATCCAGTCTGGCTTATCATGACAGTAGTTCTCCAATTCATCGGGGAGTTTTTCTGGCACGGAGTCTGGTGGGACGACGACTGAATCCACCGCCGGTTGCTGTCAGTCTCGAACCGGCGGAATTGCATCCGAACATGACGACTCGAGAACGTGTCGAACTGCAAACATCGTCTCCGTCCTGTTATGCGTGTCATAGTGTTATTAATCCATTAGGATTCGCACTGGAAAACTTTGATGCCGTTGGGCGGTTCCGAGAACTGGACCGCGGAAAACCTGTTAATACCCATGTCGTCTATATCGATCAGGAGGGGCAGGAACAGACATTAAAGGATGCGAAAGCTCTGGCAACATTTCTGGCAGAAAGCCCGGAATCACACGCAGCATTTGTCGAACATCTGTTTCGCTATGTTGTGAAACAACCGCCCCAGGCGTTTGGTGCAGAACTCCTTCCCGAACTCAATCAGAAATTTCGAGAACGGAATTATCATATCCAGGACTTATTGATCTCAATCGTGGTCGAATCCGTTATGGCTGCTCAATCTGAAAGTCAAGCAAAGACATTGCCATAATGTGTTGATACGGCATGATCCAGGTCAAGTTGATCATGTTATTCATTGAAAATATTTAGTGCCGCGATCAAAACCTTTCAATTGATGAGAGTTCTCTTTCCGCGAGCGGATCGCGGTCAGTTTTGTCAGGCGTTCTCAGGAGAAACAAAGTGCGGACTTATCCTTCTCGCCGTGAGTTTTTGAAGCATGTCGGACTGTCGGCATCCGCGTTACCGTTTCTCGGGAGCCTGCCCAGTTTGGGATTTGATAATCAGCAGACCCCCAAACAGAGACTGGTCATCGTGTTCAGCCCTAACGGGATCGTCAAAAAAACATTCTGGCCGGATGAAGTCGGAGAAACATTTTCACTGAAAAGAACGTTGGCTCCATTCGCACCTTATCAGGACCGAATGCTGGCTCTGAAAGGAATCTCTAATCGCATTGTTGGAGACGGTTGTAATCATGTTCGTGGCATGGGATGCCTGCTGACCGGAATCGAGTTGATGCCGGGGAATATCGAAGTCCATGGCGGCACCAGCGGTTGGGCCAGTGGCTGTTCGATTGATCAGGAGATCAAGAATTATCTTCAGAAGAATCCAGCGACCCGCACCCGTTTCGGCTCATTGGAGTTCGGAGTTCTGATTCCGGATCGGGCTGATACATTTACGCGTCTGGTCTATACCGGCCCAAATCAGCCAGTGACACCGATTGATAATCCTTATCAAATGTTTTCCAAACTGTATGGTCAGATGAAGGATCGTGGAAATCTGCAGAGTACTTATGGTGACTTACAAGAGGATCTGAGTAAGCTTCGATTGATGATCTCTATAGAAGACCGTCATTTATTAGATCAGCATGCCGCTTTCGTTCATGATATCGAACAGGAACTACAACAGGATCAGACGGCAGACATGGGACACCCTGTTCCGGAACTGGAATTGGGGATTCAAGAAGAATATGCCAATATGCCTAAATTGACGCGGATGAACATCGATTTGATTGTGAACAGCCTGCTGGCCGATTTTGCTCGTGTTGCGACATTACAACTGACCTTTTCCGTCAGTCGGTTAAAGATGCCCTGGCTGGGAATTGAAGGGGATCATCATACGTTGTCGCACGAACCGGACAAGAATGAACAGGCGCAGGAAGACCTGACGAGGATGAATACCTGGTTTGCGGAACAGGTGGCGCTGCTGGTCAAGAAGCTGGATGAAACGCCGGAACCCGGGAGCAACGGTTCCATGCTTGATCACACGACGGTGATCTGGACGAATGAACTGGGAACCGGCAACACACACTCGATGGATGACATCCCTTTCATTGTGATCGGCGGCAACCTGGGATTCCAGTTAGGCCGATCTGTTCGGTTGGAACGTGCTCCTCACAACCGGTTTCTAATGTCTCTGGCGCAGGGGTTTGGCCATCATATTGAACGCTTCGGAAATCCTGACTATTGTGGAGATGGACCATTGATTTTATAGTGAAGCGGACCTCGTTTTTGGACCAGGAGTTTAGATAGGAAAGGGCGCCTGGAATGGTGAGCGAAAGGGACTACATTAGCAGGGTGCGGAAAAGCTACTTTGCCCCCCTCAAATGTAATCATTCACATGTTGGAGATTGGTTTTTCGTGATTTGGAGAAATTTGCGATACTATCTTGATGGCAGGGACGTCGCGCATTCCGGATGAACTACTGGAGAGATGACTCCGGCATGATGGGCTGCGACTGGGCCAAGATGTACTGGTGTTGCGGCAAACTCCAATGGTGCAGAGCACATTGGAAACGAGACATTCAGTCGTTGCTGGATCACTCCGATCATCAGGTGAAACCGCTGGGATACGACCTGCTGAAACCGGTCAAAGACCTGTTCTGTCAGTGGGCTCGCTGCCGTGACGGAACGATCTCACGACCACGACTCAAACAGATTCTTTCACCAATTCGCGATTGGGTGAACGCGCTCTTGCTGCGAGGTCATGAGACCGCCGTGAGCGGCATGTGTCGGGAGTTGTACAACCATCGAGACTGGCTTTGGACGTTCCTGGAGACGGACGGCGTTGAGCCGACCAACAACGCGGCCAAACGCAGCCTGCGTCATGCGGTGATCTGGCGGAAGCTAAGCTTCGGAACGCAGAGCGAGAAGGGAAGCCGGTTCGTGGAAACCCTGTTGAGCGTGATCGAAACCTGTCGCGAGTAGAACAGAAACGTGCTGACCGACGCCATCAAATCCCACTTCGCCGGGACACCACCATCACTCATCACCGGGGTGTGAACAGTTACCTGCGGTATTGCATGCCGACGAAAGCGGCTAGCCGGTCAACGGCAAGACGCACTGGCAGTGGTGCTTTGCAAACGAGGAACTGAGTGACTTCATGATCGATCGGTCCCGCGGGTTTGCGGCCCAGACAAAGTTCTTCACACTGAAGAAACGGGGCCACAACCCGGTGAAAACCGTACAAGACGCCCTGACCACCTCCCTGAAAACCGGACAACTCCCTCCTCTCTCACAAAAAATCACGTCAATCCGCTAGGGCGTGTGGACAATTGCCGGGAGTAAAAATGAAGGAATGAATCTCACGCAAAGACGCAAAGGATTTCCGATGACGTCCGTTCTTGTAGGTATGGAGATGTGATTCATTCAAGCCCCATGAATCCAATGAATCCATTGTCATCATCAAGCAAGGGACCGTCTTTGAAGCGTGATCTGATCATTCTTCTTCAATCTCCCCCCTGAATCACAATCCGATGAATTCCCCCAAGGCATGCAAGCAAAACACTTTGCGCCTTTGCGTGAGTTCTTCTCTCTCTCTTCTCTCGGGGAATGTCCACACGCCCTAATTGTGGGAGCGGCATTCAGAAGAAGAATGTTCACGGCGTGGGCTTTCGCATTCCCGTCGATAGTGTGCTCGCCTTTCGTGTCGAACAGGAACTCGCATAACATCGCATGCAGCGCTGGATTCAATCTCGCTGGTTCGCCTCAGGAGACACGATAAAACAGCCGCTCAACGCCGCCGAACAGGCGTTCCAGGCGGGGAATACACCCTGAGTAAATGGAACGCTTACTTCGAGTAGAATACGGAATCACGTAAGCGATCCCGCCATGACCACGGTTTATTTCGACGGAAGTGACGTTTCTCTATGATGCCGTTGTGGAGGGTGAGTACTGAGGTGCGGCACTTCATGTACTCCCCTGCAGTGACGCTCACGAAGTTCATGATCAAGGCATGGTATGATTCCTTCTCAACGGATCTCTCATTTTCTGGGGGCAATGGCATTGGCCCTCATGTTCCCGGTATTTGTCCATGCACAGTCGTCTGCCGAACCGTGGTCGGATCCCTATTCCGGCCAGGATGCACAAGGTCCTCATGTGCTGGGCTACTGGCGTTTTGAAGCCGGAAAAGAAACGGAAGACAGTTCCAGTCACCAGCAGACACTGAAACTGAACGGCGCGGTAATCAACACAAACGGACGCTTTGGATCCTGTCTGGAAAGTTTCCCGGGCGGATCTTCCAATGATGTCCGTCATGCCGCAATCGTTCCGCACCATCCACGCCTGTCACCAACCGGCGCATTTTCGCTGGAGATGTGGTTGCAACCGAAGCCGGAGTTCGAGGAACACAAATCCCATATTCATCTGATCGACAAGAAATATGTCTCTCATCATGACTACCAGCTCATTCTCGATCAGCCCGCTGCTGACGGAGGCCGGCGGTTTCGAGCGGTGTTAGGTTTCGGAGAGAATTCCCAAAGCTGGTCTACGGATCAACCAGTCAAGCTGAAACCGGGAACCTGGACTCACCTGGCGTTGACATATGATGCCGCAGGAAGCCTGCAATTCTATCTGAACGGCGTTCCGGCCGGCGGCGGATTGAAACCCGGTCGGGGGGCCATCATCGGCGGGAAACTCTCCTTGTCCATCGGAGACCGTAGTGGCAGTACCTATGCCGGATTTCCCGGTTTCCTTGATGAAGTCCGACTGACGTCGGGAGTGCGTGAGTTCCGGGCGATGTCCGTTGTGGATCAAAACCGCCGCCATGTCTTTCTTCGGGGTGAGCCCGCTCCCAGGTTGTCCTATCAGATTTTTAATCACGAACGCACCCCGCTGGAGAATGTTCAGGCCACAATCTCAGCCCCTTCCGGCGAACCAATTGTCTTCCACCTTGGGCAGATTGCTGCCGGACAGTCCTATGAGCTCAGTTGGCCGTTTGATACCCGACTGCGTCCGGATCAATATGACATTCCAGTACGGGTGACTGCGACCACAGGAGACCGCAATCTGGTGGGAGAGCAGGTTGTTCAAGTGACTTTGGTCCCGCGTCAGTCACCACACCGGATGCCGGTGATCATGTGGGGAATTGGTGGTCTGGAAACGGCAATTAAATCGTTCGACAAACTGAAGGAAATCGGCTTCACCCACTGCCTGGGACTGACGTGTGATTATGGAACAATCTGGAAGGCGAAAAAACCAACGGCTCCCACCACGGAAGAGGGGATGAAATCGGCAGATGTCATGCTGGATGCGGCACTGACCAATGATCTGGGGATTATCGTGGGCCTGTCCCCCGGAAACTGGCTGGACTCGCAGAAGCAGTACCGTCGGATTGGACGGGACGGCAAACAGACCCGACGTGAAAATCTGGCCAATGTTTCTCCGGAGATCGAGAAATACTTCTTCAACGTCGGAGCCTCTGTGGCCAACGCCTGGGGAAATCACCCCGCCGTTCACGCGGCCATGGTCGATACCGAAATCCGCGACGGAACCTCTCCGTCGTTCCACCCGCAGGAACAACAGGCTTATCGTGACTTTGCTGGTGTCGAGATTCCGGAAGAAGTCGCATCCTCACGCGGTGTTTCATGGACCAAACTGAAGAATTTCCCGGCCAGCCGGATCGTACCGGACAATGATCCCATTCTGAAATATTACAACTGGTTCTGGAAGAACGGAGATGGCTGGAACACCTGGCATACGGCTCTGCACCGAGGGTTCCATTCCGCCGACGCTCAGCGAAAGTCCGGACCGCCATTGTGGACCTTTTTCGATCCGGCCGTCCGGGCTCCCAGTCTTTACGGCAGCGGTGGCGAAGTCGATTTCCTTTCACACTGGACCTATACCTATCCTGATCCGATCCGGATCGGCCTGTGCACCGATGAACTGTTGACGATGGCGGGAGGAAGCAACCGGTCAACACCCCAGTCTGTCATGAAGATGACCCAGTTGATCTGGTATCGCTCACAAACCGCCCCCACGCAGACGAAGGTGGAAAACCTCGATCGCTCGCCTTGGGAAGACTTCGATCCGGATGCCGCCTACATCACCATTGCTCCCATGCATCTGCGGGAAGCATTGTGGATGAAGCTGTCCCGGCCGATTCAAGGAATCATGTATCATGGATGGGGTTCTCTCGTGCCCGGCATCACGTCCGGCTATCGCTATACTCATCCTGAGACGCAGCATGAATTGTCTCGACTGGTCAAATCGGTTGTTGAACCGCTCGGTCCGGCCCTCCGCCAGATTCCAGCCGCTCCGGCAGATGTTGCCTTGCTGGAGAGCTTCACGTCACAGATGCTGGCAGGACGGGGAACATATGGCTGGGGAGGATCATGGGGAGCTGACTGTTGGCATGTTCTGCAATATGCCCATTTGCAGGCGGACATCGTTTATGACGAAACGATTCTGCAGAAAGGACTGGATCAATATCGCGTTCTTGCCCTGCCGGATTGCGATGTCCTGACGGAATCCGTTGCTGCGGCCATTCACAAGTTTCAGCAGCGCGGAGGCATCGTGATCGGCGATGACCGGCTGGCCCCCGGAATCAAGCCGGACATTCGGTTGACAGCCTGGCGACGAACGAGAAAGGCTCAGGAAGATCAGGCAAAGCTGATCGGGATGGCAACGGAGTTGAGAAAGCAACTCGCAGGGAAATATCATCCGGAAAGCGATGCAGATCAGGCAGACGTGATCGTCCAGCGACGTCGGGCCGGCAGCAGTGACTACCTGTTCGCCATTAACGATCGCCGTGAATATGGCCAGTACGTTGGTCAGCACGGCCTTGTCATGGAACAGGGAAGGCCGGTCGCGGCGAACGTTTCCATCCAACGCTCTGCCGGCCACGTCTATGATCTCCGCCGTCACCGTGAGGTTTCAGCAACCCGCCAAGGGAAGTCGCTCCAGTGGCCTGTTACGCTGGCACCGGCCGACGGGGCTCTGTACCTAATCACACAGCGCCCCGTTGAACAACTGCAGGTGACGGCACTGGAATCCATCTCCGCCGGTGACACGCTGGAGTTGTCGATCAGAGTGACCGACCAGGCGAACCAACCGGTTGATGCCGTGATTCCGGTTCAGGTGCAGATCACGGACCCGGAAGGGCGCCCGGCGGAATTCAGTGGATACCATGCTACGGTCGGTGGTGAACTGAAACTGCCACTGGACATTGCTTCCAACGATGTTCGAGGCATCTGGACAATCACCGTCGAAGAGTTTGCCACGGGGCAGACGATTCAACAGTTTGTTCGCGTCAAGTAATTCGGAGCCTTGCCAGATCCGACACGACATCGAACCGCGTTCCATCAGCTTCAAGGGGACGATTCAGACGCTGGAAGCATTCCAACCCTTGATCGCTCTGCAAGGCGATCATGATGCTGCATTTCGCCAGCGTCTTTACGAGCAACTGCTAGATGCGGTGGCCATCCACCGCGTCGCCGATCGCCCGAACCGGTTCGAACCGCGCCGTAAAAAGCGAAGACCGAAACCTTACGACCGCCTGATAAAACCCAGACACGAAGCCAAACGTGATATGCGAAACGGATATAAAGAGATCTAAGTACCATTCGTCCGACACGCTGACGCCGACTTGTGCAATCCGTAAAATGCTTTGGTGAAATCGCTCTGCGCAGATTCAAGCGATGCGAAATCCAACCCACTCACAAATGTAGCCGCATGTTCAGTGCTAGCTGGGGGAAGGCCCTCCAAGGAGCGTCCACAAACGACTTCGCAGGTGTTTGAACCGGCGTCAGTGCGAAATTTGGAGTCGATTTTTAACGACCGTGACAATAATTATGTTGAACTGTGACAGGTTTTATGTCAGACACCACAGCTGGTGCCTGATAGAAATATTGTCACACCAACCACTCTGAAACACTGAAGATTTCACTTTCTCTGACACAATAACTGTCACGACTCTGACAGAAAAGCTGGCCACCGGACACATGTCTGACACAATTATTGTCACGCTCAAATCACCCTCCTGGCGGACCACGAAGAAGGCAATAAAAGCGACAGATGCTGGGTATCAATTTGTCGAATTTTCGCTTTTCGAGAGTTCGGGTTCTTCTTGAAACTCCGATCTGCCATGTTGAAATTCGCTGATCTTGTCGTTGGAACCTTCCAATTGTTCCACCCGAGTGTATCGTTCGACTTGCCGTGTCAGTCGTTGATAGAGATCGATCGGTTTCTCTAAAAACGGAAACTGTTCCACGATCCGGGCGTCCTCTGCGAGTTCGGAAATAATGGCATTTCCCAACTGCACAGAAATCTGCATCATCTGGGCATTCATGCCACCGATACATGCAATCAACGGATCTTTTTTCTTCAGGGCATCTGCCCGATACTCCTGAATTCGCTGGTGCTGTTGAGAAGACAGATCCAACGATTCTGCGACTGGGATATTGTCCTTCATTTCTCGATTCCTTTCTTGTGAGTTGACCTGTTGGTTGAGACACGGAAGCCGCAATATCAGAGGTCCGCGAGTCCTTTCTCCGTCGCGCCCGACGAAGGGTGTAATCGTGGAATTTCCAACCCCTGGCAGCCAGAAGTGGTTTTAATCGTTCCTTTGAGGTACGGAGTGCTTCTCGGCCTACACGGCACAGTTGCTGCATTTTCAATCGTCGCCGATGTTCGCTTTGCAGTTCTTCCAATTCGGACTGAAGATCGGCCGCCTTTTCAGAGTCCTGTCCGATGTGGCGGACAACCTGCTTCCCGTGATCACGGAATCGCAATTTGTAGATTCGTTTCCGTCCCCTGAGTTCAGACGACACAAACCCCTGCCGAGCCAAGCCTCTTAATTGCTGGTCAGTCAGACGCAATGTCTTCAATATGCTTAGGGCAATCGTCATGAAAATACCTCCATGACAGAACAGGGGGAGTCAATCGCTCAATCGACGGCGATTGACGATCGGCCGATTCCTGGAACGCTCAATTGAGCGAATTGTCTGATATTGGGTCAGGCATGTTTTCATCATGGGCAGCAGTTTTTCGGTCGCCACGGCAAAGGTCCCTGCTGCCGCTCGTCGGCTCTGATGTCCCTAGACGAGTAATGATGCCGCTTGACTGAAACACAAATGTGAGAGAACCGCAAACTGCGTTTGGATATTGGCGAGAGCAGGGTCTACCTGACTTTCTGCATCCATAAGTAAAGGGCGACTCAATTGTTGATAAATCAAGCTGTTCAGGTGCTGGTGGGCTTCATCGGCAGTGCCTCTCCCCGACGGAGCCAGACTGTCGGAGGAGTCTGCATAAATCAGATCAAGCATCCCCAGCAGATCTCCGGGGAAGTTCGCCTTGGCAGGTTCTGCAGGCAGATTTTCATTGAGATCCAGAGTCACCAGTGATGATTCTCGAGAGTCTAAGATCCAGCTTCTTAGGTTCTTTGGTGACTCCGTGTCGAGCATTGTTTTCAATTGCTTGATCTCCTCTTCTGAGAGAGACCAGCGTGAGATATCCAGATACGGCCGATTGGGATGAGATTTCACCAACGCTTCAAGATACTCAGACTGAGCCGATCGCGACGGTGTGAAATTGATCAGATCTACGGCGACAAGAATCAGTTCGCAACCAGTTTCACCCATGTCTGGATAATCGCTCGTCGGTATCAGTTCCGTTTCCGATTCATGAGGGAGCGGCTGATCGGCGGAGACTGGCCGGCGTCGTGGTGCGTATTTTGATTCCATCCACGCGGTAATGAGACTGTACCCATCTGGGTGATGATCCGGACCGGAATAGAAGGTAGCAGGCATTCCCAGCGCCAGGAAGAGGACGAACTCAGGAAGGGAACAGGCGATGGTGACATCAATTACGGTGTTGCCCAGATCTTCCAACACCTCTTCGTCATCGTACGCGGGGATCACAGGGACCGGTAGCCCAGACAGACAGCCCGTTGACGTAATGAGATCAATGATTTTTGTCCCGGTGAGATCGTACACCGGAACCAGGATTCCATCACAAGCGGTGAAAGTGTCTGCAATCACCGGACCGGAACTGGCCTGAGAGACGATTCTCGATTTCAGAACGGCGTCGAGCCCAAACTCGTTGACCAATTCATCGACAATCTCCTGCAAATCTGGAGGGACTGTCACCGCAACATCGCTGGTGTCGAGGCGGTTCCAGGGGGCTGGCAGTTGATATGGGAGACAGCGTTCAGTCAGTCGACGGTAGATATCGGAGGATTGCGGCATCCTTGCCACTCCTTTTGTTGTTGGGAATTTCATCCAGCGTATCGGCGGAAGATTCACGCCGCAACAAGAATTCACTAAAGTGGTACACTTTTATGAAAATATTATCCGATCAGATACGCAATTCTCGAAAGACAATGGAGTGAAGAATGTCCGAAAATTCGTCGCAGGAAGACCGACAGACACTGTGTACAGAACGATTCCGACAAGTGTTGGGAGAACTGTCTGAAAAGGGGATTAACCAAATCCAGGTGGGAGCCCGAACCGGGATGCCTCCTCAGTATATTTCCGACGTAAAGTCCGGCACCCGCAATGTCAGCGAATTGTTCGCCCGCCGAATTTCTCAGGAATTCGGCTATGATTACCTCTGGCTGAGGGGAGAAGGGAGTTCACCGCAGCCGCGACCCGCATTGCCTCCCAGTGATGGCAAACGCATTGTTCTTCCCCTGCTTCCTCATCCCGTCAAAGGAATTCCGGAGGAGTTCCCTCACTGGGACGGGGCGGTGATTGAAGTGTGCGGAGTTGCTGTGATTGCGGCGAAAAAAGCGGAAAAGCCCTATGTCTTGAAATATGACAGGACCGATCCGCAAGGACTTTTACACAAAGGTGATCTGCTGCTGATCTCTCAAAAAACTTCGGAACAGGCCACTATTGGTGTCGTGGGCGCTAACGGCAAGTACTTTTTGTCGCGCCGTAATCAGGCGGGACAGTGGGAGAGAGTTGCACCGGGAATTCTTCCAGCAAAAGGCAAGCTCATCGGA
>Ga0182745_1000191_pt1 | contig 78261 bp, 59 predicted proteins | sample eDN3rd30CKraftBY_FD_128523 | JGI IMG/M metagenome (GOLD analysis project Ga0182745, IMG submission 128523) | Enriched backyard soil microbial communities from Emeryville, California, USA - eDNA 3rd pass 30_C Kraft BY (version 2) (version 2) | ecosystem: Environmental > Terrestrial > Soil >...
GTCCGCTGAAACAAACCGTGTGCGACGAGCAATCCGGCTCTGAGCATTTCACACACAAAAGCGAGCCGGGCTGCCCGTCACGCCTCCCTCGACCTTGACGGCTCGCAGCGCAAGCTGCGGGCCTCAAGGTGCTGGCTCTTTGACAAGCAGTGTTGAGCTCCTCGGCCCGTCACACCCTCTACCGTCATGGCCGGACTTGATCCGGCCACCCACGTCTTGGGAACCGCCACGCTGCAGAAGACGTGGGTCCCCGGCACAAGGCCGGGGATGACGTTGGAGGAGAGGGATAACGGGGAGGGTGTCATCACGGACGAAGCGCAGCGGAGATCCGGGATCCATAGCCACGACCTCGAACCAGCCTGGCACCGTCGGCGCATCTGTATTCGCCAGTCAGCTGGCCGGGGATCATGGCGACACTCCCCGCCTTGCCCGGATCGCCTGCCCCTGCTAACTGAGCGCCAACTCCATTCACATCTCGATCAAGCAGGGCTTTTCCCGTGTCCCGTCAGTTCATCTACCACATGCGTGGCCTCTCCAAGACCTATTCGGGCGGCAAGAAGGTCCTGGATAATATTCATCTCTCCTTCTATCCGGATGCCAAGATCGGCGTGCTCGGCGTCAATGGCGCCGGTAAGTCGACTTTGCTTCGCATCATGGCCGGCACCGATACGGACTGGACCGGCGAAGGCTGGGTCTCCGAGGGCGCCCGGGTCGGCTACCTGCCGCAGGAGCCGCAGCTCGACCCGTCGAAGAACGTGCGCGAGAACGTCATGGAGGGCGTGGCCGCCAAGAAGGCGATCCTCGACCGCTACAACGACCTCGCCATGAACTACTCCGAGGAGACGGCGGACGAGATGACCCGTCTCCAGGACGAGATCGAGGCCAAGGGCCTGTGGGATCTCGATTCCCAGGTCGATCAGGCCATGGACGCCCTGCGCTGCCCGCCGGACGACTGGTCCGTGGACAAGCTTTCGGGCGGCGAGCGCCGCCGCGTGGCCTTGTGCAAGCTGCTCCTGGAACAGCCCGAACTGCTGCTCCTCGATGAGCCGACCAACCATCTGGATGCCGAGACGACTGCCTGGCTCGAAGGGCATCTGCGCAACTATCCTGGCGCGATCCTGATCGTCACCCACGACCGCTACTTCCTCGACAACGTGACGGGCTGGATCCTCGAGCTCGACCGCGGCCGCGGCATCCCTTACGAGGGCAATTACTCGTCCTGGCTCGAGCAGAAGCAGAAGCGCCTGGCGCAGGAGGGCCGCGAGGAAGAGGCCCGTCAGCGGACTCTCGAGCGCGAGCGCGAATGGGTGTCGGCCTCGCCGAAGGCCCGCCAGGCCAAGTCGAAGGCGCGTATCCAGCGCTACGAGGACCTCGTGGCCAAGGCTGCCGAAAAGGGCCCGACGACCGCCCAGATCATCATCCCGATCGCCGAGCGCTTAGGCAACAACGTCATCGAGTTCGACAACCTCGAGAAGGCCTTCGACGACAAGCTCCTCATCGACGGCCTGTCCTTCAAGCTGCCGCCGGGCGGCATCGTCGGCGTCATCGGTCCGAACGGCGCCGGCAAGACGACCCTGTTCCGTATGATCACTGGGCAGGAGCAGCCGGACGAGGGCTCGATCCAGATCGGCGAGAGCGTCAAGCTCGGCTATGTCGACCAGAGCCGCGACTCGCTCGACGCCAACAAGACGCTGTACGAGGAGATCTCCGGCGGAAACGAGATCCTCTATCTCGGCAAGCGCGAGATCAACGCCCGCGCCTATTGCTCGGCCTTCAACTTCAAGGGGTCCGATCAGCAGAAGAAGGTCGGCGTTCTCTCGGGCGGCGAGCGCAACCGCGTGCACCTTGCCAAGATCCTGAAGTCGGGCGCCAACGTCCTCCTCCTCGACGAGCCTACCAACGACCTCGACGTGGACACGCTTCGCGCGCTCGAAGAGGCGCTGGAGGATTACGCAGGCTGCGCCGTGATCATCTCGCACGACCGCTGGTTCCTCGACCGCATCGCCACCCACATCCTCGCCTTCGAGGGCGACAGCCACGTGGAATGGTTCGAGGGCAACTTCGCCGATTACGAGGAGGACAAGAAGCGCCGCCTCGGCACGGATTCCACGATCCCGCACCGGATCAAGTACAAGAAGTTCTCGCGGTAAATGGGGACATATCTCGTCACGGGCATCGGACGCGGGATCGGGTGTGAGCTCGCCCGCATCCTTTTGCATCGCGGCGATCGCGTGATCGGCACTCTGCGCGATCCGAACCAGATGCTGCCGGAATGGAGCGAATTCATCGCAGGCGGACAGCTCATGCTGCTCGCGCTCGATGTCCGGGATGACGCTTCCATTCGCGCGGCGGCTGCAAGTCTCGACGGATCCATCGACGTTCTCGTCAACACTGCCGGCGTGATCGGTTCGCAGCGACAATCGACGCTGGATATGGACTTCAACGGATTTCTCGAAATCCTGAACGTGAACACCCTCGGCCCCTTACGGATGGTCCAGGCGTTCCTGCCGCACTTGAGGCGCTCGAAGGCGGCCAAGATCGTTACCATCAGCAGCCGCATGGGCTCCCTATCCTACGCGAAGTCCGACCGCATCGCCTATCGCGCCTCCAAGGCGGCCGTGAACAAGGTGATGCAGGGACTTGCGACCGATCTCCGCGAAGATGGGATCGTCGCGATCTCGGTGCATCCAGGATGGGTCCAGACCGATATGGGCGGCTCGGGCGCGGATATTTCCGTAGGGGAAAGTGCAGCTGGTCTGGTGAGGCTGATCGATCGGCTGAGACTGGATGATACGGGTGAGTTCTTCGACTGGCAGGGAGCGCGAATCTCATTCTGACCGCTCAACCCGGTTGGGTTCTTCGGCGAAACAGTGTATGACCCTTGAGGCACGAGAGACATAAGAGAAGATATTACGTGCCAGCCGATCAGATCTCCACCTTCCAATCCGTCGCCACACCCGAAGAAGCCGTCGAGCGGCTCATCGCGCTCCATGATAGCGCCATCGAGGCCCAGCGCCAGGCGCTGGAGCATTTCTTCGCCACCGGGGTCGCCCCTACGCCCCTCGAACGATCCCGCTTCCGTTATCCGGAGCTGCGCCTCCACTATCGCTCGACATCCCTGCCGCCGGTGAAGCAGCGGGCCTATGCCAAGTTTCAGGGGCCGGGGACCTACGCGACCACGATCACCCAGCCGGCCTTCTACCGAACCTATCTGCTGGAGCAGCTGCATCACCTGGTGCGCGATTACGGGGCGACCATGGAGGTCGGGGTCAGTGATCAGGAAATCCCGTATCCTTACGTGTTCGAGCGGGGCGACGAGCTCGGTCGCGGCGCGCATTCCGCATCGGAACTCGCCCAGCATTTCCCGACCCCGCTGCTCGCCAAGGTCGGCGACGAGATCGCCGACGGCACCTGGGTTTTCCACGACGACGAGCCGCGGCCGCTGGCGCTCTTCGATGCCGCCCGGGTGGATTATTCGCTGCGCCGTCTCGTTCACTATACCGGCAGCGACTGGCGCTGCGCCCAGCCCTGGATCCTGCTCACCAACTACCACCGCTATGTGGACCAGTTCATCCGCTGGGCAGTCAAGGAGCTGGCGAACGAAGAGGGGCCCTATACCAGACTCGTCCTGCCCGGCGGGATCACCATAGAGCGGGACCTCGACGAGTCGGTCGTCGAGGAGCTCATCGGCTCCTCGCCCTGGCACCGCTTCCAGATGCCGGCCTATCACCTGATGCATAAGGACGGGCATGGGGTGACGTTGGTCAATATCGGCGTCGGCCCGTCGAATGCGAAGAACATTACCGACCACCTGGCGGTGCTGCGACCCCATTGCTGGCTCATGGTCGGGCATTGCGGCGGCCTGCGTCAGTCCCAATCCATCGGCGATTACGTTCTCGCCCACGGCTATCTTCGGCGCGACCATATTCTGGACAGCGCGGTGCCACCGGAAATCCCGATCCCGGCGCTGGCGGAAATTCAGGTCGCCTTGCAGGACGCGGCGGTCCAGGTAACCGGCGAGCGCGGCGAAGAGCTGAAGCGGCGCCTGCGCACCGGCACGGTCGTGACCTATGACGACCGCAACTGGGAGCTGCGCTGGAGCCAGGAGCGGCGCCAGATCAACCTCTCCCGCGCTATCGCGGTGGATATGGAAAGCGGCACCATTGCGGCCCAGGGCTACCGCTTGCGCGTGCCCTACGGCACGCTGCTCTGCGTCTCCGACAAGCCTCTGCACGGTGAGATCAAGCTGCCGGGCGCAGCCAATGCCTTCTACGAGCGCGCCGTGAGCGAGCATCTCATGATCGGCCTCTCGGCGCTCGACATCCTGAAAGGACAGCGCTCCTCCCTGCATTCGCGCAAGCTGCGCAGCTTCGACGAGCCGCCGTTCCGGTAAAGCACTGATGCGCTTCCACGTCATCACCTCCTCGGACTTGATCCGGGGATCAGTGCCGGTGATCTCGATTAAGAAAAGCGCGGCGCTTTACCGTATCGAGATGGCCGGCACAAGGCCGGCCATGACGTGACGGGTGTTATCCCCGGCGGCCGAAGGCCGGGAAGGGGATCCACGGTCAAGCTCGGTGTCATCGATCTCTTCCCCTCCGCTGACGCTCCGGCTGGGAATGACAAGGATAGTCACTTCCGGGGCCAAGCCTCCGCTTGCTCTGCTTTCAAAATACATATAAATATATCTTTATATGTAAGAGCGAGTTTTGGCCGTGCCCGACACCCCGTCTCCATCGCTGGACCTGACCCTGGATGTCCTGCGGGCCGCCGCCGAGGAGACGCGCCTGCGGATCCTGGCCCTGCTGACCGAAGGAGAGCTCTCCGTTTCGGATCTCACGGACATTCTGGGGCAGTCGCAGCCGCGCATCTCCCGTCATCTCAAGCTTCTGGTCGAGGCCGGCCTCGTGGAGCGGCACCGGGAAGGAGCCTGGGCCTTCTTCCGGCTCACCGACCGTGGTGTGGCACTTAGCATCATTCGCCCGACGATCGAGAGCCTCGACCGCTCCGACCCGCAGCTGCTGGAGGACAGGACCCGGCTCGACGCCGTGCGCGCCCAGCGTTCGCAGACCGCGCAGGCCTTCTTCTCCCGTCTTGCCCCGGAATGGGACCGCATCCGCTCCCTGCATGCGCCGGAAGTCGTGGTCGAGGCCGCCGTGCTCGATGCGCTGGGACCGGCCAGGATCCGCAACCTCGTCGATCTCGGCACCGGCACCGGCCGGATGGTACAATTGCTGGCACCGCGTGCCGGTAGGACGGTGGGACTCGATGCCAGTCACGCCATGCTCTCGGTGGCTCGTGCCAATCTCGAGAAGGCGGGCTTGAGGGGCATCGAGCTGCGCCAGGGCGACATCTACGCGCCCCCGTTCCCGCGCGACACTTTCGACCTCGTCGTCATCCATCAGGTGCTGCACTACCTGGACGATCCGGCTCGCGCGATCCGCGAGGCTGCGCGCCTCGTGGCGCCGGGCGGACGCATCCTCGTGGTCGATTTCGCGCCTCATAATCTCGAGTTCCTGCGCGAGGCCCAGGCCCATCGCCGTCTCGGCTTCGCGCCGGCCCAAGTCGCCGGCTGGCTCGACGAGGCGGGGCTCGACTGCACCCTCAGCCGCGAGATCGCTCCGCCGAGAAAAGGCGACGAGCAATTGACCGTATCACTTTGGCTTGGCCAGGATCGCCGTGTGGTGACGGATTGGCCCATGAACGAACCCGACAGAGAGGTCGCCTGATGTCACCGCTCACCCTCCGCCCCAGCCGGCAGATCGCCGCGCCGATCAAGGTGTCCTTCGAGTTCTTCCCGCCGAAGACGCCGGAGATGGAAACGACCCTCTGGGCGTCGATCCAGCGTCTCGCGCCGCTCAATCCGCAATTCGTTTCCGTGACCTACGGCGCCGGCGGCTCCACGCGCGAGCGCACCCATGCGACAGTCTCTCGCCTCGTGCAGGAAACGCAGCTGAAGCCGGCGGCGCATCTGACTTGCGTAGCCGCGACCAGCGGGGAAGTGGACGACGTCGTGCGTTCCTATTGGGATGCGGGCGTGCGCCATATCGTGGCCCTGCGCGGGGATCCCGCGGGCGGCATCGGCACGGCCTATGCGCCGCATCCCGGCGGATACCGGCAGACCTGCGATCTCGTCGCCGGCATCAAGGCCATCGGCGACTTCGAGGTGTCCGTTTCCGCCTATCCGGAGAAGCATCCCGAAGCCGCCTCGCTCGAAGCGGATATCGACGTGCTTCAGGCGAAGGTCGATTGCGGGGCGGACCGGGCCATCACCCAGTTCTTCTTCGACAACGATCACTACTTCCGCTATCTCGACCGCGTCCGCGCGCGCGGCATCGACATCCCGATCGTGCCCGGCATCGTGCCCGTGCAGAACTTCAAGCAGACGGCGAATTTCGCCTCGAAGACCGGTGCGAGCGTGCCCGATTGGCTCGCCGCCCGCTTCGAGGGCCTCGAGAACGACGTCGAGACCCGCAAGCTCGTCGCCGCAGCGGTCGCCGCCGAGCAGGTCATCGACCTCGTCGACCGCGGCGTGAACGAGTTCCACTTCTATACGATGAACCGCGCCGATCTGGTCTATGCCATCTGTCACCTCCTCGGCCTGCGCGATCAGAGCGTAAAGGTAGCTGCTTAAGTGTTTCGATGCCCGGCCCTGGCGCCGGGCATTTCCGTGTTGGTTTCAAAAGTGCATCGCCGGTCGCAGTGACCTCGCGGCGATGAAAAAGAGAACAGATCGAATGACTGCGTATAATCCTCGCCCCGCCAACGGCGCCGATGTGATCAGGGCGCTCCGCGAAGCCGCCGCGAAGCGGATTCTCGTGCTCGACGGTGCCATGGGCACGGAGCTGCAGAACTCGCGCTTCTCGGAAGAGGATTTTCGCGGCGAGCGCTTCAAGGACTGGAAGCAGGATGTCAAAGGCAACAACGACCTGCTGATCCTCACGCAAGCAGATGCGGTGCGCAAAGTGCACCTCGATTACTTCCGCGCCGGCGCCGACATCGTCGAGACCAACACCTTCTCCGGCACCTCCATCGCTCAGGCCGATTACGGCATGGAGGAGATCGTCTACGACCTGAACTATGAGGGCTCGCGCCTCGCCCGCGAGGCGGCGCTGATTGCGCAAGATGAAGACGGCCGCCGCCGCTTCGTCGCCGGTGCCGTCGGGCCGACGAACCGCACGCTCTCGATCTCGCCGGACGTGAACAATCCGGGCTACCGCGCCGTGACCTTCGACCAGGTGCGCGACGCTTATGCCGAGCAGGTGAGGGGCCTGATCGACGGCGGTTCCGAGATCATCCTCATCGAGACGATCTTCGACACGCTCAACGCCAAGGCTGCCATCGTCGCCACGCACCAGGTCTTCGCCGAGAAGGGTGTGAAGCTGCCCATCATGATTTCGGGGACGATCACGGATCTCTCTGGCCGTACCCTCTCGGGCCAGACGCCTACCGCCTTCTGGCATTCGGTGCGCCATGCGGATCCGTTCTCCATCGGCCTCAACTGCGCGCTCGGCGCGCGCGAGATGCGCGCACATATCCAGGAGATCGGCAGGGTCGCCGATACGCTGGTCTGCGCCTATCCGAACGCGGGCCTGCCCAACGAGTTCGGCATGTATGACGAGCGCCCCGAAGCGACGGCGAGGATGCTCGCGGAATTCGCCGATGCGGGCCTCGTGAACGTGGTCGGCGGCTGCTGCGGCACGACGCCCGATCATATCCGGGCGATTGCGGAAGCGGTTGCGGACAAGGCCCCGCGTTCGGTGCCGAAGGTTCAGCCGCTCATGCGCCTGTCCGGTCTCGAACCCTTTAATCTTACCTCCGATATCACCTTCGTGAATGTGGGCGAGCGCACCAACGTGACCGGCTCCGCCAAGTTCCGCAAGCTCATCACCAACAACGATTATGCCGCTGCCCTCGACGTGGCGCGCGATCAGGTGGCGAACGGCGCGCAGATCATCGATATCAACATGGACGAGGGCCTGCTCGATTCCGAGAAGGCCATGGTGGAGTTCGTCAACCTGATTGCCGCCGAGCCCGATATCGCCCGCGTGCCGGTGATGGTGGATTCCTCCAAGTTCCACGTGATCGAGGCCGGCCTCAAATGCATCCAGGGCAAGGCCATCGTGAACTCGATCTCCATGAAGGAGGGCGTGGAGTCCTTCATCGAGCACGCGAGGATCTGCCGCTCCTACGGTGCTGCCGTAGTGGTCATGGCCTTCGACGAGCAGGGGCAGGCCGATACGCTGGAGCGCAAGGTCGAGATCTGCACACGCGCCTACAGGATCCTGACCGAAGAGGTCGGCTTTCCGCCGGAGGATATCATCTTCGATCCGAACGTGTTCGCGGTCGCTACGGGCATCGAGGAGCATAACGGCTACGGCGTCGCCTTCATCGAGGCGACCCGCATCATCCGCGAGACCCTGCCGCATGCCCATATCTCGGGCGGCGTCTCGAACCTGTCTTTCTCGTTCCGCGGCAACGAGCCCGTGCGCGAGGCGATGCATTCCGTGTTCCTGTACCACGCCATCAAGGTCGGCATGGATATGGGCATCGTGAATGCGGGCCAGCTCGCGGTCTACGACGAGATCGATCCGGAGTTGCGCGAGCTTTGCGAGGACGTGGTGCTCAACCGTCGTGACGACGCCACCGAGCGCCTGCTGGAGGCCGCGCCCCGCTTCAAGGGCGATGGCGCGGGTGCGGTGAAGGCCGCCGATCTCGAATGGCGCTCCTGGGCTGTCGGGAAGCGCATCGAGCACGCCCTCGTCAACGGCATCACCGAGTTCATCGAGCAGGATACCGAAGAGGCGCGCCAATCGGTCGAGCGTCCGCTGCACGTGATCGAAGGCCCGCTGATGGCCGGCATGAACGTGGTCGGCGATCTCTTCGGTGCGGGAAAGATGTTCCTGCCGCAGGTGGTGAAATCTGCCCGCGTGATGAAGCAGGCCGTCGCCTATCTCATGCCTTTCATGGAGGCCGAGAAGGAGGCCTCCGGCGTCACCGAGCGCTCGGCCGCGGGCAAGGTGCTGATGGCCACCGTGAAGGGCGATGTGCACGATATCGGCAAGAACATCGTCGGCGTCGTGCTCGCCTGCAACAACTATGAGGTCATTGACCTCGGCGTCATGGTGCCGGCCCAGAAGATCCTGGAGATCGCCCGCAAGGAGAACGTGGACGTGATCGGCCTCTCCGGCCTCATCACGCCGTCCCTCGACGAGATGGTGAATGTTGCGAGCGAGATGGAGCGCGAGGGATTCGACATTCCGCTTCTCATCGGCGGTGCCACCACGAGCCGCGTGCACACGGCGGTGAAGATCCACCCGAACTATAACAAGGGCCAGGCCGTCTATGTGACCGATGCGAGCCGCGCGGTGGGCATCGTGTCCTCGCTGCTATCGTCCGAGATGAAGGACGGCTATGTGGAGACGCTGCGCTCGGAATACCGCAAGGTGGCCGATGCGCATGCGCGCTCCGAGGCCGACAAGCAGCGTCTCTCCATCGAGAAGGCGCGTACCAACAAGCTTTCCATCGACTGGCAGGCCCATCGGGCGCCAAAGCCGACCTTCACCGGCGCGCGCGTGTTCCGCAGCTACGATGTCGGCGAGCTCGTGCCCTATATCGACTGGACGCCGTTCTTCCAGACCTGGGAGCTCAAGGGCCGCTTCCCGGCGATCCTCGATGACGAGAAGCAGGGCGAGGCCGCGCGCCAGCTCTGGGAGGATGCTCAAGGAATGCTCAAGCAGCTCGTCGAGGAGCGCTGGTTCAATCCGAAGGCGGTGATCGGTTTCTGGCCGGCGAACACAGTGGGCGACGACATCCGCCTCTACACGGGCGAGAGCCGCACGGAGAAGCTCGCGACCTTCCACGGCCTGCGCCAGCAGCTCTCAAAACGCGATGGCAAGCCGAACATCTGCCTGTCCGATTTCGTCGCGCCCGCCGAGAGTGGGACGCCCGATTGGGTCGGCGCGTTCGTGGTCACCTCGGGCATCGAAGAGGTGCGCATCGCGGAGCGCTTCGAGCGCGCCAACGACGATTACCGTTCGATCATGGTGAAGGCCCTGGCCGACCGTATCGCAGAAGCCTTCGCCGAGCGCATGCACGAGCGCGTCCGCAGGGAGTTCTGGGGCTATGCCGCAGACGAGAACCTCACCAATGAGGGGCTGATTGCGGAAGAATACCATGGCATCCGCCCGGCTCCCGGCTATCCCGCGCAGCCCGATCACACGGAGAAGGCGACGCTGTTCAGCCTGCTTAACGCCGAGCGCAGCATCGGCGTGACGCTCACCGAGTCCTACGCCATGTGGCCGGGCTCCTCCGTGTCGGGCCTCTACCTGTCGCATCCGGCAGCCTATTATTTCGGCGTCGCCAAGGTCGAGCGCGATCAGGTGGAGGATTACGCGGCGCGCAAGGACATGAGCGTGGCGGAAGTCGAGCGCTGGCTCGCCCCGATCCTCAACTACGATCCGGCAAGCTACCGCGTGATGGCGGCGGAGTGACGGCTCGACTCAGGGCGTCCGGCGCAGCCCGACGCCCTGGCGGGCCACCTTCAGCGCGTCGATGATCAGCCGTCGCTTGGATTTGAACAGCATCAAGACGGCAGTGTTGACCGCGTAGGTGAGGAGGAGCGCTCCGCACAATTCGACCGGCGAGGGGGTGTGGAGCGCTGCCTTGATCGGAGCCAACGCAGCCGCGCTCACGAGGAGTGAGCAGGCATGAGGGCCGACGATTCTGTAGATGTCGCCAACCCTGATGAAGCCGGCCCGGCCGGTCATATACCAGGTAAAGGGAAGCCTTAACACGTAGTCGCTGACCACGTAGGAGATCGCAACGCCAAGAGGCCCCCAAGGCAATCCGACGGCAAACGAGGCTATCGTCGAGGTCGAGCCCACAAGACCGACGATGCTGAGGTCCCGCATCCGCCCTTGGCTGATGAACAGCCAGCCCATTGTCGAGGTGAACAGCTGGTGGAGCCCTGCAAATCCCAGCCAAGCGAATATCGGCGCGGCTTCCGCCCATTTGCTTCCGAGGAGCAAGGCGACGGTTGCGTCGGAGAACATCACTGCGCACAGCACGCCCGGCTGCACCGCAAGCATCAGAAGGCTCACGCCGCCGGTATAGGTGTGGCGGTACTCCTCCGGTTCGTCCTGCAGCCTCGAAAGAATTGGCGTCATGATGCGGCTCAACGGCCACGTCGCCTGTGTGAGCGGCAGCAGCATCAGCTTGTAGGCCCGATCGTAGAAGCCGAGCGCGACCGCGCCGTGAGCTTTGGCAATCATCAGGTTGTCCGCGCTGCGCGCGAGGAAGTTCAAGACGTTGAACGTCGACAGGCCGGCGCCGAAGCCGAGCATCTGCCGCGCCGCCTCGTCCCAGACCGGTCTTCCCGGTAACCACCGGGCCGCATGGGCCGAGACGATCAGATTCAACACCCGCGCACATGCGAGCGGCACCAACAAAGCCCAGTAGCTGCGTGTGTACCACGCGACGGCGACTCCGAGAGCCGCTCCGATGACGATGCCGAGAATGTCGATAGCGGCGAGAAGCTTGAAACGAAGGCCTCGCGTGAGCAGCGCCATGGGCTGCTCGGCAATGACGGAAACCACGGTGAGCATCGCGGCAACCCAGATGACGGCCGTCAGGCGCGGCTCCTGGAAGTAGCGTGCCAATACGGGCGCCAAAACGGCTAGGCCGGCGGCGAGCGTGAGGCTGAGAAACAGGGACAGCCAGAACAGCGTGTTCGTCTGTCCTTTCGTGATCGTCTTGCGTTGAATGATCGCCTGGGTCAGGCCCAGATTTTGAATCATGGTCACGAAACCGATGATCGGCGCCGAGGTTGCGATCAGGCCAAAATCAGCCGGTTGCAGCAGCCGGCCGAGGATCGGCGCGGTCAGAAACGTCACCACCAATCGGCAGGCCTGAGCCGCACCCATGAACACAACCGCTCTCGCCGCCGATACGTCCTTAGTCATGGGGCGACCTGTGACGAGACGGCGGATCGCTCGTCCGTTTCTGCGCTGGCGTTCATGAGGACCTCAGATCGAAAGCCGAGAGGCTTGCGTCGATCACGGCGCGATATTCCATCAGGCTGCGGTCGAGCGAGAAGTCGCCGGCGCGCTTCCGTGCCACGGCCGCGAAATGCTGGCAATTGCCAGGCTCGCTCATCGCCTGAAGCGCGGCACTCATGGCGCTTTGGTCGTCGGGCGGAACAAGAATGCCGAACTTGGCCCTTGTCAGTTCCGTGACTTTGCGCGTCCCCGTTCCACCCTGGAGGATCTCGGAGGGACCGGACTCGCAATCCGTCGAAACGACAGGCAGCCCGATACACATGGCCTCGATCATCGCATTCGGAAAGCCCTCCGCGTTGGACGGCGACACATAGAATTTCGCCCGCGCAGCAATCGCGTGTGGATTTTCCGCAAATCCCAGCAGGCGGACCTTGCCGGACATGCCGAGTTCGGACGCGAGCGCATCAAGGCGGGACCGTTCCGGGCCGTCTCCGAGGATCACGAGCGAGCTGGGGATATTCGCAGCCGCATAGGCACGCAGGAGCATCGGAAAATTCTTGTTCGGCACGAGGCGCCCGACCGCCACGATGAAGTCATCGGGCAGGGCCACCGCGGGAGCCGCCAGAGCAGCGCGTCTGATCCCCTCCATGTCGACCGGGTTGTGGATCGTCACGACCTGCGCGTCGCCCACCCGATAATGGTCGACGAGATCGTCCTTGATGCCGTGGGAAACGGCGATGATGCGATCCGCATAGGGATAGAGGCGCCGGATCATCGCTTTCTTCAATCGGCGGCCCCGGTCGGAGGAAAGATGGCTCGTGGTATGGACGCGTTCGCTGACCACGCATGGCACTCCCACCAGCCGTGAGCAGGTTATCGCAGCGCAGTTCGATCGCGTCAAAAAGCTCACGATGACATCGGGGCGTTCCGTACGAAGCAACCGGCGAAGGCTGATCACGCTCCGGAGCAGGCTGCCACCTGCATTCAGTCGAATACGGGTCACGCGCCCCGTGAGGGCATAGCTGTCGCATGTGCGATCAAGGGTCGCGAGGGTTATCTTCCAGTGTTTCTCCGATTCCGCCAATCCACCGGCCACGATACACATCATCCGCTCCGCCCCGCCGCCCTCAAGGGAATTTATGACGAAAAGGATCCTGCGGGCGCGAGCGTCGTCGTTCATGAGAGGGCATCTCCACCCTGTCGGATATGGCCAAGCTTCCTCCACGAGGAATGATAGCACAGGCTTGTGAGCCCGCCTGTCCGATAGCGCGCGCAAGGCCGGTTCGGCGAGCGCTAATTTAGCGGCACTGACAGCCAAGCCGGTCGTCCGCCGTCGCAGGCTATCCGCGGCGCAGGCTGAAACTCATGTGACCATCTGGAGCAAGCGAGAGCGCATCGAAAACCCAGTGCCTGGCAAGACAGAACTCGTGGACGGCTTGGATGACGCCGTAGGGAATCCCGGTCACGGCGTTGCCTTCGCAATAATCGTGCCCGGCAATTCGTCCATCGGGCTTCATGAGCGGCTCGCATAGCGCAAGCTCTTCCGCCGTGAGCGCGTAGGCATGCGTCGTATCGATGTAAGCCATGTCCAGGGAAGCGGGGGCGAAGGTCCTCAGGGCATCCGTCGAAAAACCCCTGCGTATTTCGACACGCCCCGATGTGATGTCCGCGGCAAATCGTGCGGACACGTGTTCGAAGCCGGGCGCGAATCGCGATGTATGCCAAGCATCCACCAGATAGAGGCGCTCCGGCTTTGCCAAGCGCAGGATGGCGTCTGAGAAGTCGCCATTGGCAACACCGATCTCCGCGATCGTGCCGCCCTCGGGGATCGTCGGGAGCCAGGCTTCACGACTGGGAAACAGGCGGCATTCGCGCACATGTTCGCTCGCAAGTTCCGGCGCCCGTACGGGAAGTCTCGATGAATTTGCAGGCGGTGTCAGTCTGACGATCTTGAACCCGAGGCGGCGAAGCGGTGCGTGAACGGTCTTCGTGAATACATTCATGGCGCCACCAATCGAGCTCCGCTGACCTGACCGGAATGCATCTAGGACAGCATGCGAGAAAGTGCACCTCGCGTGATTTCTCCGGCGTCGGCAGTGAACAAGGCTTGCAGGAGCGGATAAACGTTCTAGTTTCGGTCGTGGCAGTCCATCATCGCCAACGAATCCCGAATTACCTGTCCTTCGGCGAAGCGGTGCGAGGCCGCTAAACTAGCGGGGACAAGTCTTGCTTGAATAATTGCACTGCCTGCATGCGCAGGGTATTGCCGTTCATCGGATCAGCGGGCGACGAGTTCGACTGTCTCGCCTTTTATGCATGATCGCGATGCGGCCAGTCGGTGAGGACAGTTCCGGCCGCGGCTGACTGACCGACATTTTCCGTTCGCAACAGGATCCTGGCAGCGTGTTTGCGTCCGCTTCTCTTTTGGAGGACGACACCATGACGACACATGCGTTCAAGATTGGCCAACATGTCCAGGCAAAGGAGGCACGTGTTTGCAGCATGCCTCACGGCATCTTCAGCATCGTCAGTCTGCTTCCGTCGGCCGCCGATGGCGTTCCGCTCTATCACATCAGGCGCATTCCCGATGGCGATGAAAGAATCGTGCGCCAGTATGAGATAGAGATGGCGGGAAGCGGCTTGGATGGCGAACCCGAACGGGACGGCAGACCGCATTGAACCTCGAGATTGCCGCTCTGCGCAGCTAGAGCATTTTCCAGCGAAGTGGTCCTGTTCGCCGTCAAAAAATGCGGCAAATCAAAGAAGAGAGGTGCTTCCACGCGAGTGGAGACAGCTTTAGCGCTCGGGCTCCCCACCGCAAGAGAGGCGGATCGTCTCTCTGATCTCGGCCGCCGTTATGGCACGCTGTACCTTGAGCAGCCCGGTCGCGAGTTTCTTTTCCTCAGATCCTGCTTTGCGCAGATCGCGGTAGCGCGACCATCCGCGTCTGAGAACATGTCTAAGAAGGCGCAGCGGCTTCAGGCCGCTCGGAGTGCGTTTCCACGCGCCGCCTATGGTGCGACGGTGCTTCCGCAAGAGTTCCTCAAGCGTGGACCGCGTAGGATGTCGCACAACTGCCTTCGGCGCATAGATCAGGCTATAGCCGGCCGCTTTAACGCGCCTTGAAAGATCGCCATCGGCGCCGGAACGCAGCGAGGCGTCAAAGCCGCCCAGCTCGGTGAGGATGTCGCGGGTCGTCAGCCAATTGGCCGTCACGAATGAATCCCCGCTGCCGTTGACCATGCCGAGATAGCTGAAGCGCATCTCGTAAAGCGAGACAGCGCCCTGATCGGCCGGAAAGAGCGCTACGGGACCGGAGACCACGCCGGCATGCCTATGCGCGTCCCAGGCTTCGACTGACGCCTCGAGCCATTCCGGCAGCGGTTGGCAATCCGCGTCCGTAAAGGCGATCAGCTCACTCTGCGAAAGGAGGAGGCCGGCATTGCGCGCATGGTAAGATCCGGGTTGCCGACATCCGATTCCACGCACCCGCAACCCTGACGACGCGAATTCGGCAATGACGGCGCCAATTGCCTCACCGACATTGCCGTCTTCCGCGGGCTCGTTGTCGACAACCAGGATCTGGAAGTCGCGGTAGGTTTGCTGGACAAGGCATGCGAGGCACTGCCGCAGGTCCGCTGCCATCCGATAAACCGGGATGATCAAGGAAAGGCGCGCGGCGCGCGCATCGTCTGCCGGGCCCGTCCCGACCGGGCCGGCTGCCACCGTCACTGCTGCTTCCGTCACCCCATCTATTTCGAACCTTGTGACCCCGCTCGATCTTCCGGCGGCTTCGTGGGAACCAAATCCTGCTGAACCAGAAGTGCGTACAGGCGATCCGCGAGCAACCGATGCCCCTCCGCGTTGCTATGATTGTCCCACGGTGCGACCCAGAGCGATTGCCGGTCGCGGACTTTCGCGAACGACCCTTGAAGATCGAGTACAGGAAGTCCAGCCGTGCGACCGATACTCGCCAGGCGGTCGAACTCCGGCCTCCGCGCTCGCCCATCCTTCGGAATTTCAAGCAGAACGAGCGCCGGACTGGCGTCGTGCGCCAGCGCTTCCTCACGGAAGCGGCGCAGCAAAGCTGCCAGGGCATCTTCTGCAAAGGGAGCCAGCTTTCGTGCGAGAGCCTCGTCATCAGGAAGAGCCGCGGGATTCAATCCTGCGCGCTCGATCGCGTCCGCGACATAAGGAAACTGATCGAGAAGGGCATTGCGCGCAAGCTTCGATGCGGACTTGAACATCCACAGAAACTCTGTCGTGTTCGCAACATACAGGACGGCATCCGGGCGGTAGGGGAACATTCGCTCCTCGATGACGGCGAGCTTCTGGGTCGGGCCGTATCCTTTGTAGGAGAAGTTCATGATCTCGAACTTCTTTCCGGTGACCGGACCGAGCTCCTTGTTCAACCGGTCTTCGACAACGTTCTCGTATGTCTGGTCGCCGCTCACGCCCCACCCCATGTCATGCGACGACCCGACGAGACCGATCCTGAAAGTTCCGGAATCGTGAGCACGCGGGTATTCGCGGTCTCGCAGGCCGAAGCTGTTGATCGCAAAAACCGTGCCGGTCGCGGGCGTTGTAGTCGAAGGAATGAACTGGACCTCGATGGCATCCTTCGTTTCCTTTGTCGGGATCGTTCCCTTCCAATCTGCCGGCGCAACACCGAACATCATACCCAGCTCGTTGTTGAATCGACCCGCATCGCCGAGATCCTCGTAATATCCACGCACCATTTTCATCTCGTCGGCTGCATTCAGCTGGTTCCGGTCACGCAGATCGGTGATCAGATTAGCCAGGGCCGGCGACACCGGCTGGATCAGGGAGGGATAAAGCGCCAGGCCGATGAGGAGACAGGCTGTCAGTGTTACGGCGCCTGCTTGAACCATGAAGGTCCTGTCATCCGTGCGCGTTCCCGCCGTCTCCCGCTTCCTGTTCCGGAACAGGGCGCCCAGGATGCCCACCGCCGCCGGGATGCCAAAAAGGACCAGCAGGTCCTTCGGGCCAGAGTTGAGAATGGCACGCCAGAGATTCGTAAGCTCCGCCACATTGGGCGTGCTCCAGATGGTCCACAACACGCAGATCGTGACAAATGTGGCCGCAATCTTCGCAGCGAGCACGGCATCGTCGCGGAGCGTCCGCACGGGATTCACAAGGGTTCTCTGGCGTCCCTTGCGAGTCTCCAGAAGGACGTTCACCAAGACGACTACTCCCAGTCCAAACCAGAACACGATGTCGGACCAAACGATCGGAAAGTCGCCTCTGATCCAGAACCACTGGTAGGAGTGAAGCAGCCACGTTGCCGTAAAGGCAATCAAGGTTGCGGTTGCGACTGCGAATGTCTCCCCGTGCTTGCGAAGCCGGAAGTACGCGGGGTTGAAGATGATCTTCTGGATGAAGTCCTTCCAGTAGATGTTGATTCGGCGCCAGAAGTCGGTGAAGCTCGACGAGAAAAGATAGAAGTGGTGGGTTTCTGCGAGGCCGAATCCATACAAGTGAAGGAGGCCTACGATGATGTGGAACAGGCCGGAAATTTTTAGGTACAGGAGGAACGTCGAGACCATGTACCTCGCCGCGTCGGTGCCGTTCAGGACGCTTCCCGGCTCGACCACCGCCAGGAAATATACAGCCTTGTACAGGAGCAGGTGGATCAACCCTCGCAGGATCCATTTCACGCCCGTTTGGTAGAGCTGCAGGGGATCCGCATTGTAGAAACTACGCTGGAAGGTCTTGTAGTCGACCACTGGAAAAAGCGGCATGCACACGCTCGGCAGCATGAAGAAATAGGCAGCGGCGCGGCTGGCGCTGAAGGGTGCAGCTTCGTGCTTGAGATCGTAAAGGTAGACGATCAGCCGAAACATGAACATCGATCCCAGGATCGGCCAGATCGTCGGTGGGATCGCCGCGAGTAACGGCAGAACCTGCTTGCGTGCGAGAGCGAGTGCAAGTGCCAAGGCGACGATCAGCGCCACGCGGACGTGAAACGCGACGGGTATGTGGCAGAGGGCGATCAGAAGCCCCCCTAAGGCGAGCAGCCACATGCCAGCCTGCCATCCAAACACGAGTGGCACCGTTGCCATTGACAGGGCCGCGAAAAATGCAATGCGCCAGGATGCCGGCAGGAAGTGATGGACAAGAAATCCGGCGAGAGCCAGTGTCAGCACGGACTCGAATGCTGGGCTCTCGATATTGAGGAGCCTGACCGCGACCGCGACCAGCGCGAGTTCAAAGACGATGATCCCGAGCCTCAGAAGGCGACTGACTGTCAGATCGCTTCGCACCTGCTCCCAATAGGCCCCGACGCTGTCCCATCTGGAGCGGGACTTCCCGACCAGAATCTCGTCGGCCTCGCGTGATTGTGCCGAGCGCACTGATGTGACTGGAGCCTCCACCGCTGTGGCCTCCGTTATTGTCGATCCCGAATGTCAGGTTCTCGTGGACGGCAGATAGAGCATCGATCCCAAAAGTGGACCCCGGTTTGGGACCGGCCCGATGCCCGAACCCTGAGCGTCGCACCGTCCCGCGTGTCCAAGTGTTGCGCGAAGAGCTTGCCGTGCTGATCTTTGATCGCGGGCCGGTGGAGGTCCAGTACATGCCGGGTGCTAAATTAGATGTTCTCTGGCTGAATAATTGAATCTTGGCAGATCGGCCATCGTCCATGCGCGAAAGCGGCCGGCACTGCAAGTATATCGATTTGCAGAGACTGTCGTCATGCGCACCGATGCAGTGCGAGCCGGTCGCGCGTCTAGTCCAAGTCGTTCTCCGGTTCCTGGGTGCCACTGGTTTTTGAAAGAGAGCTATCTAGAATTGGAAATCGTGTAGATCATTTGACGCTGCAGGCCAGCTGGAGCAGCCTTCATGACAGATCAGAGCGCCACGATGGCCGTCGTCAAGGCCTATATCCTTGAGGAATTCCTTCCGGGGGAGGACCCGGCGCTGCTCACACCCACCACACCAATGGTATCGACAGGTATCCTTGATTCCTTGGCGATGCTGAAGCTAGTTGCCTTTCTCGAGCGCGAATTCGACATTCCAATCAAAGCCCATGAAGCCGATGAGGAGCACCTGAATACGCTCGAGGCGATTTGCGAGCTCGTTGCCTCGAAGCGTTCACTCGTCCGCTAAGCGCATCGTGCGGACCCAGAGGGCCGCGGCAGCGAAAAGCTGACCCGGTTTTTCGCACCAAACGAGTTCGCTGGAGGATCTATCGGATGAAACTCCATCAATATCTTCTCGATGCTGCGCATGACTGGCCTGAAAGGGTCGCGATTCAGGAACTTGACGGCAGCTTCGTGACATATGGGGAACTTGATGCGCGGTCCGACCGGTTGGGCGATCGCTTGATCAGCCTCGGCGTTCGGCCCGGCGATCGTGTCGGCTTCTGGCTTCACAAATCGATTGATTCCGTCGTCACATTGTTCGCGATCCTGAAAGCAGGTGCTGCCTATGTGCCGATCGATCCAACCGGCCCGGCGGCACGCAACAATTACATCCTCGCCGACTGCAAGGTGGCAGCCATCGTGTTGGAGAAACGCTTCGAGCCGGTGCTCGAAGCGCACGACGCGGAAGGCTGGCATCCCACCATTCTCGCGGTCGATGAGGCGGGCGGCGCCAGCCAGGCACACGCCGCACTGGCCCGGAATTTCAAGGCAGGGGCGTCCCTTACCGCGTCTGCCGAGGGAACGGATGATCTGGCGTTCATCCTTTACACGTCCGGCTCCACGGGCAGGCCGAAGGGTGTTCAGCTTACTCATGGAAATGCCATCAGTTTCGTCGAGTGGTGCGCAAAAACCTTCTCGCTGACGTCATCGGATCGGTTCTCCTCCCATGCTCCATTCCATTTCGATCTGTCCGTCTTTGACATCTTCAGCTCAGTGAAGCACGGCGGAACCCTCGTCATCATTGGCGAGGAGGTTGGAAAGCAGCCTTACGAGCTCGCAGAGCTGATTGCGGATCAGAAGATCACCGTCTGGTATTCGGCTCCATCGAGCCTGAGCCTTATGGCCCAGTTCGGGAAGCTCAATTCGCGCGATTATTCGTCGCTGCGGCTGGTTCTGTTTGCCGGTGAGGTCTTTCCCATAAACCACCTCAAGCTCCTGACAACGTATTGGCCGCATCCGCAATATTTCAATCTGTACGGTCCGACCGAAACCAATGTGTGCACATCCTACGAGGTTCGGACGCCCATCCCAGCAGAACAGATGGAACCGGTGCCCATCGGAAAAGTCTGCTCTCACCTTGAAGGAATTCTCCTTCAGGCCGATGGAGCCGAAGCGGGGAAGGGCGAAGAGGGCGAGCTGTGTATATGCGGGCCGGCGGTGACAAGAGGCTACTGGAACCTGCCCGAGCAGTCACAGCGCTCCTTCGTCGAGATGCGCGGCAAGAATTACTACCGGACCGGCGACATCGTTCGGGAGGAAGCGGATGGCAATCTTCGCTACCTCGGCCGAAAGGACAGGATGATCAAGAAGCGCGGATTCCGTGTCGAACTGGGTGAAATCGAGGTCTGCCTCTACCGCCATCCAAGCATTCGCGAAGCCGCCGTGGTTGCACTGGCGGACGACGCCGTTGGAATGAGGGTTCATGCCCACGTCGTGTCCAAGGAAGGGAGGGCCCTGTCGTTGATCGACATGAAGACATTCTGTTCAGAGCACATTCCGATCTACATGATTCCGGATCGGTTCAGCTTCCATTCCTCGCTTCCCAAGACCTCGACCGACAAGATCGACTATCAGACGCTGAAAATCTGGAGCGGGAGCTGAGCCGTGGACTTTGCCTGGTCCGACGAACAGATGCAGATGCGGGAAGCCGTCAAGAGCTTTGCCGGCGACGAGCTGAATGCGGACCTTCGCGCGCGGGACAAAAGGGGCGAGTTCAGCCGCGAGTGCTGGAACAAATGCGCCAGGTTCGGGATTCATGGGCTTCCCGTTCCGGCTGATTACGGTGGAATGGGTGCCGATCCTCTGACGACGGTGGGTGTGCTGGAGAGCCTGGGTTATGCCTGCAAGGACAATGGTCTCGTGTTCTCGATCAACGCTCATATGTGGACGGTCGAGGCCCCGCTGCTTGAATTCGGATCGGAGCAGCAGAAGCGAAAGTATCTGCCCGACCTGTGCAGTGGCGCCCTGATCGGCGGCAACGCGATGTCGGAACCGGGTTCGGGTTCGGACGCGTACAGTCTTCGAACGACGGCGGAACGGCGTGGCGATCGGTATGTGCTGAACGGCAGCAAGACCTTCGTCTCCAACGGCAATGTCGCCGACGTTGTCGTTGTATACGCCACGCTCGACCGGTCTGCCGGGGCGAATGGAATTTGCGGCTTTCTCGTCGAGAGGAAGTACCCTGGCTTTCAGGTCGGGCGCCCTCTCGAAAAGATGGGGCTTCGTACATCGCCGATGGCGGAACTGTTCTTCGATGATTGCGAGGTACCCGTGGAAAATCGCCTGGGGCGTGAGGGAGGCGGCCAAAGTCTCTTCACGCATTCCATGAATTGGGAGCGCGCCTGCATTCTTTCCAATGCCGTTGGAGCGATGCAGCGGCTCCTCGACATGTCCATCCGCTACGCAAGGGAGCGCAAGCAATTCGGTCAATCGATCGGGAAGTTCCAACTGGTGAGCAGCAAGATCGTCGATATGAAGATGCGGGTCGACCAGGCCCAGGCGGCTCTGTATCGGACGGCCTGGCTTCAAACCAAGGGGCGGAACGTCTATCTCGAAGCGGCCCTGGCGAAGCTCACGATCAGCGAGAACTGGGTTCGGTGCGCGGAGGACGCCATCCAGATCCATGGCGGCTACGGTTACATGGTGGAATCGGAGGTCGAGCGCGAGTTGCGCGATGCGCTGGGCAGCCGGATATACTCGGGAACCTCGGAAATTCAGCGGGTCCTCGTCGCATCGCTGCTCGGCCTATAGAGACTCGGTCATCCAGTTGACTCCGCGATTTGCCCCTCCAAATGCTCACAAGCAAGGTCATAGGGTCGAACCTGTCGCGGTAGTCACCGCCTGCCTTCGACAATCCGCCGGGTTGCGGCGGTCACGATACGGAGGGATCAACCTTGGAAATCGCACCGGATCGCGCTCGGGAGCTGTCGCGGGCAACTGTCCGGGAGGAGCCTGGGCCCGCGCGCGATAGGGCGACCTCGCGCCTTCTCAGGAAGGCGCAATGGCGTCTGGACCGCCTGGCATTGAACATCCGGTCCGGTGCTGCGCGCGCGGCGATGGTATGGCGGATCCGCGGCGCTGGTCGTCGACGGCACCCGCTTCCGGGAGAACTCGTTGTGTCCCTGACATCCTATCCCCCGCGCTTCGCCAGCCTTTTTCTGACGCTGCGATCGCTGCTATGCCAGACGGTCAAGCCGGACCGTATCGTTCTCTGGGTGTCCTACGGCGACGAGCCGGCAATCCCGGATGCTGTGCGCAGGCTCACCTCGTACGGCCTCGAGATCCGTACCACCGACGACATGAAGTCGTTCAAGAAAATCATTCCGGCTTTGAGAGCTTTTCCAGACGCCTTCATCGTGACGGCGGACGACGATGTCTATTACGGGCCGCGCTGGCTCGAAGACTTGGCGATGGCCTCTTCCGGTCGCAGCGGCGTGATCGTCTGTTATCAGGCACGTGAAATCCGGCTGGATGATCAGGGTCAATTGCAGCCCTACGACCGATGGCCGTACCTGAGCGGGCCGAGGGAATCGACAGCGGCGTTTCCCGTCGGACGCGGAGGTATTCTTTATCCCCCGGGTGCGTTGTCACTCGAAGTCGCCGACGAAGCGGCATTCCTCGCGCTCTGCCCGCAAGCGGACGATGTCTGGCTGTACTGGATGGGGAGGCGCGCCGGAAGCACCTACAGAAAAATTCAGTCTTCGGGAGGCCTATGGGACTGGCCGGGCTCGCAGAGGACCGCGCTTTTCCGCAAGAATCTCCTGGCGAACATGAACGACCGTCAGATCGACGCGGTTGCACGGCGCTATGGATATCCTGATTTTTGAGCCTACCTGCCTACCTTGGCACATGTCGATGCACGGACCTTGTGAGGGGCAGTGATGCCTGAGACCAACGCGCCTTTTGGGCCAGTGCTCTTTCCATTCACAGGCTCGACCGTGGGCGGAAGTCACATCTCGACCTTCCACCTTGCGCGATCCCTGACGGAGGATCATGGCATCAAATGCATCGTCCTGGCGCCGCCGGCATCGAATGTCGCGCGCCAAGCCGAAGAAATGGACGTTCTCGTGCATTCGAGCGGCGATGCACCGGCAACCGCCCGCGATCCCTTCGCAGACATTGTGAGGCTGGCCCGTCGCATCCGGGCATTGAAGTCCTATGGAACCGGTACCATCGTTCACTGCAACGACATCTGGAGTCTGCAGTCATGGGGCATCGCGGGACGGATGATCGGGCTGCCGCTCGTCTACCACCACCGAGCGCTCTTGAAGATGCGGTGGTTCGACCGATCGCTCGTGCGTCAATCGCACGGCATCATCACCATATCGGATCCCTGCCGCCGCGACCTCCGGTTTCTGTCCGGCGATCGCGTCGCATCCGTTCTCAATCCTTTTCCGGATCCGATGCTCGAGCCTCCCAAAGGGTGGCGGACGGAGTTCCGTGCCCATGACCCAGACGGAGCGGAGCCGATCCTCATAGGATTCATCGGCAATTTCCAGTTCAGGAAGCGGCCGGACTTTTTCCTCAAGGTCTGTGCGGACATCGCCGCACGGGAGCCCCGCGCCAAGTTCGTCATCTTCGGCCGCGAACGGGATTTCCGAAGCCGCGACCTGGAGGCATACGCCAGGAACCTCGGAATCGCCGACCGGCTCGTCATGGCGGGCTTCCGGACGCCGCCCGAGATGAACATCGCGACCTTGGACATCTTGCTCGCGCCGGCTTTTGGGGAGCCATTTGGCCGGACTCTCGTGGAGGCTGTGCTCCTCGGCGTTCCGTTTGTCGCGACAGACGATGCCGGTCACTCCGAGATCGTGGCGCGCTGGCACGGCGGTGTCCTGGTCGATCCTCAGGCGACGGTGAAAGACTTCGCCGATGCAGCCATGCGAATCCTCGCCGCGCCAGAGAAGGTCGTCCTGTCCCTTGATGCCCGTCGCAAGGTGGCCGACGAACTCTCGCCAAGAACGCATGCGGCCAAAATCATGGCTGTATACCGCAGGATCAACGAAGCTAGGGGATGAGCCGGTTCGAAGCTCCATCCCTCGGAGCCCGATGCAGGGCTTCATACACCGCGCTCGTCTCATCGCTGATTCTGTCCCAGTCGTAGTTGCGCAGGAAGGCGGTCGAAGGGACGCAATATGTCTGATGCGGCGCGAATAGCTTTGCTCGAAGGTCGTCCTCATCGCCGGATCTAAAGTAGCTTGCCTTCGGAAGGCCGAGATCGAGATTGGCCTGAATGTCGCTCAAAAGGACCGGGCACCCCGAGGCCGCGGCCTCCAGCGCGGCGATTGCCAAGCCTTCGTGCCGGGAAGCGAGGACGAACAATGCCGCGTTCGCCAGGAGCACACGAACATCGGGGGGCTCGAGGGCTCCCGTGAAGAGCACCCGCTGATCGGACTCGCGGTGCAGATAGTCAGCATACCGATCTTCCGACGAGCCTCCGACGATGACGAGTTTCGACGGGCGAGGAACGCGACGATATGCGTGGATGAGAGTCTCGACGCCTTTTTCCGGCACGAGCCGCCCGACGGTGATGAGGTAATCGCGAGGAGTCAGGCCATACCGTGACAAGATCGCCTGATCGGCGCCGTCGACAGCGTCGTCCTCCGTCACATGATTTGAGCCGTTGGGTATGAAAGAGATATGCGACGACCGAGACCGATGGCGCTGCTTTAGCTGATCAGCCGCCGATGGCGAGACTGAGATGATATGATCGGCAAAGCGAAGGGCACAAAACTCGCCGACGCGCAGAACCGCCTTGGCGAACGAATTCCAACGCGTTCTGTTGTAGTCTGCACCGTGATGGGTCACGAGAACCTTCATCCCCAGCATCCTCGCCAGCGGAGTGACCAGAGCCGGACCGATCGCATGGATATGGATGATCTCGGCATGAAGGCGAAACCTGGCGTAGAGGAGACCGATCAGCGCGCTCGAGATCGCCTCGAGGTATTTCCCCCTCGCATGAGCCAGTGCCACGATCCGCACGCCGTCGAATTCAGAGACGTCCCTGGGACAATATAATCTGCGGCCGATGATCGTGAACTGATCATCTGGCCGGCGCTTTTGCAGCCGCGGGATGAGTTGCTCGCAATGTGTCTCGACACCGCCGCTGACATTGGGGATGCCTCTAAGTCCGAGAACACAGATCTTCACGGCGTACCTCGATCTGGCTGTTACTGGCTTGGCGTGATCTCGAGACGGCCGCCCTCACGGACCAGCGACGCCTTTCCATTGGTCTTGATGGAGGAGTTCTGGACCGTGAGCGATCCTCCGGGTTCGATCTCGAACGCCGTGGTCCGCTCATCAGAATCCTCTATCCCGCAGCCGGAGACATCCGCTCTGGCGCCCTTGGCAATCCAAAAATGATTCTGAGAACCGCTTCCACCACGTTTGTGCGGATCGCGGCTGACACAGTCGATGATCGCGGCGTCGCCCCAGATGCGGTAATTGCGCTTATTGTCGCCGGCAATGGGACGACGCAGCGTGGTCGCGGAGGATTTGAGGTCATATCCACCATCGGTGGACCCGGATGCCGTCGTGTCTTCGAAGCTGACATTACGGACACCGCGCTCTGTCGTGAAACCGTCGCCGTTCCAGTATTCGTTCGTGCTGTCATGACTATTCATCATTTCCACGCGTCGCAGGGCGACATCATGAACCGTGTCCTCGAGGGCGATACCGATCGCGAAATTGTCGCCATCCTGGCGCTCGCTGTCGCCGAGAACATCTTCGATTACGATGTTGCTTGAATCGCCCCTGATGCGAATTGCCCCCTTGGAAAATCCTCGGACATCCACGCGCCGGATCGTCAGATCGTCGACCCGGGCTTTCTGCTCCGTGCCACTTGGGTTGACGTCGAGGAAGCGGCGGACATTCCGGGCGGAGACGTCCTCGATATGCAGGCCGCGGATGTTGCCCGCCACGCGGAAGCTGCCGTCACCCGTGTTCCGAAACGAGATATTCTTGAAAGTGAGATGGTTTGCCCCGGTCAGGAGGCGAAAGACCTCGGATCCGGCCTGAGCGCCCTTTTGCCAGGGCTCGGCACGTGATCCAAGGATCTCCGCACTCGCGGGATTTCCCTTCGAGTCGACACCTTGAATCGTGATCGACGCGCCGTCGCCGCCGCCGTTCCGGATCGCAATCTGCCTGTCGACCCTATAGGGTCCGGCATCAGCCTTCAGCTGAATCGAACCTCCCGGCGCAAGTCTCGCGATGAACTCGGGAAGTCGATTGAGCGAGCCGGCATTCGACCAGTCGGTTCCATCTTCTGAGCCTGCCGGTGCGGGTGAAATGTACAGGATCTGCGCTCCTTGGCTCAAGGCGAGGCAGGATTCACTGCCGATTGCCAGAAGCGCTATCCCGGCAAGCGCTCGTGTGAGTGCGCTGCCGAGGCTGAATGCCAGGCCCGCATCGGCGCAAGGTCGAAATCGGCATCTCGCACCGCACGTCGACATCAATCTGTCCGGTGAGATCGGCATGCGGTTCTCCCATTGATACGTCTCTACCTCAGAGCGTTTGAAAATGGGTCGATCCGAAGCATCTGCGACGACGATTCAGTCGCGCCGGAGAATTGCCAGCTTCAACGCCCGATTCGGCTGATCGCGAACTGGATCGTTTCGCTAGTATGCGTTCGTCTGACGAAGCACCTCACGAATTGTCCGAACAAGGATCAAGAGGTCGAGGCGCAGATTGCAATGCGTAATATACTCAATGTCGAGATCGACACGTCTCTGGATCGCGTCCACCGTCGATACTCCGCCGCGAAGGCCGTTAACTTGCGCCCAGCCCGTGATTCCCGGCTTCACCTGGCTCCGCAGTGCGTAGCCGTCGACGATCTTTCCAAATTCTATATCGTGCTGAAGTGCGTGCGGACGAGGTCCGACCAGTGACATTTCCCCTCGGATGACATTCAGGAGTTGGGGGAGTTCGTCGAGACTTGACTTCCGAAGGCGCCGTCCGAGCGGCGTAATACGTGGATCGCCGCGCGTCGCCTGGGTGATCGATCCATCCTCTTCGGTGACCGACATCGTGCGGAATTTGTACATCCGGAACGGACGGCCGTTCATCCCTCCGCGGGTCTGCCGGAACAAGATGGGCCCACGCGAGTCGAGACGTATTGCGACGGCGATGGCGAGCAGAATCGGCAGTACGAAAATGAGTATCGCGCTGGCAAAAATGAGATCGAACGCGCGCTTGCACAACTCCCCCCGTCGCGAGCGCGATGAGCGATGAAAGTCGTATGGGACTGTCAGCCTCGATGTAAGCATGGCCATGTGCGGTCCTACTGTCATCAATGTGCAATCTCGTGGTGCGGAGAAGCAGCAAGCTGACGCGCAACGGAATTGTTACTGGGGCTGCACGTAGCGAATAATGAACGCACCGTTACTGCAAAATGTTCAGCTGACCCAAGCGCGGTTGTGGGCCTTGCTCGGCAAGCATAAAGTTGTCGCTGGGTTTTATAATGCGGTGCTCGACAAGAACAACCGCCGGAGCTCGTCCGGCATCGATGCTCGCGATGCGCTAAATTAGTCTCACGCGATCCTGTCCAGTATTGTGAGCCTTGGCTTTATTATCCGAACCGCAAAGGAAGATTCAGGCGCGACTTGAACTGTTCGTCTCAGAGATGGTTCGGTCATTCTGAGTGACCCGATACTCGTTCGGGTGGAAAATCTGTACGAACTGCCGCTGGCACCTGTTTCCCATGCCATCATCCGTTCGCAAGGTTTGGCAGCCGCCGGCACTCGCCTCTCCATCGCTGGCGGGTTGAGCACGATTCGAACGGCAGGAATGGGCAAGCGTCATCACGCTGTTTGAATGAGAGCTAATTTAAACTTGCCCGAGGCAAGCTAGAGCGTCAGATGGAAGGCGTGCTACATTCTTCCTGACCGAGCTCTCTCATGATGCGGTTGGTCGGGGCGATAACGACTGGCTATGCTCCGTCGGCGCCATAGATTGATAAGAAGAAGACATTGGAACTGCTGGGTCTAAAGGGCGCCGTGGCATGGGATGCCGTGGCTCGGAGGGTTTCATTGCCCCCCTGGATCCGACCTGATCGAGAAGTGTAGTCCTTCTGTGCCTGTGTGAGTTGCGAGGAACCGAATGCTGCAGCTATTCGCGCGAAATACTCTCGACGAGCCGACATTGGCCCTTCCTCATGGGAGAGATCAGGACGATTACTTCGACGTGAGGTTCATCCTCTCGGCTATCAGACGGCAGTTGAAAATAATCCTTCTCTTCGCACTATTGGGCGCGCTGGTCGGGCTCGTGTTCGTGTCAACATCTGTGCCCCTGTTCACGGCTACCACCAGCATCATGATCGATCGGCGTCAGGTCCGCGCCGTTCAGGACGTCTCGGCGGTTACGGAGATCGGCTCGGTGGATTCCTCGACCGTGGTCGATAGTCAGGTCGAGATCCTGAAATCCGAAAAGATTGCACTCGCCGTCGTCGACGGCCTGCGCCTCGTTGACGATCAGTTGTTTTGGACGGATGACGGCTGGGTCCTCACCTGGGTAAGCCGTTCGATCGACCGAACCATTCGCTCCCTCGTCGCACTGATTCAGGATGCCCCCCCAACCGCTCCCGATGAAGCGCGGGCACGGGAGGCCGCGCGATGGACCGCGGTGTACCGCCTCCTGCGTCGGACGGCAGTTACGCGGGTGGGCAAGACCTATCTCATTTCGATCAGCTACACGGGAGCAAATGCCGAGCAATCGGCTCGCATCGTCAACAGTTATGTCGAGGCATATCTCGCTGATCAGCTGGAGGGAAAATACGATTCTACGCGGCGCGCCAATGCATGGCTCCTTGCTCGGCTCGAAGAGCTTCGACAGCAGGCTGTCGATTCGGACCTCGCCGTTCAAAAGTTCCGCGCCAGCAACAATCTCATTGCCGTCGGAGGGCAACTCGTCACGGACCTGCAGCTTTCCGAACTCAACGGTCAACTCGCTGCAGCTCGTGGGGAAGTGGCGCGCACGAGCGCTCGGCTGGACAGAATTCGCTATGTCCTGAATTCAAATCAGGTCGAAACATTGGTCGGCGAGGGCCTCAAGGACAATGTCATCAACGACCTGCAGTCGCGCTACATAGAAGCCGGGAGGCGGGAGGCGGAGATCAGTGCGCGCTTTGGGCCGGAGCATGAACGGGCGATCCAGTATCGAAACGAAAAGGCCCTGGTCCAGCACCAGATACTCACCGAACTGGCTTCCGTCGCACAGAGCTACGAAAGTGACTTCGAGGTTGCGAAGGCCAGACTGGAGCAGCTCGACCGTAACGTGAATGGTTTGATTTCGATTGCCGCCGACGCAAACGCCAAGCTTGTCCAACTGCGGGAGCTCGAGCGTGCGTCGGACACCTACAAGGGCCTCTACGACACGTTCTCGCAGCGCTATCAGCAGACTATTCAGCAGCAATCCTTCCCCTTGAGCGACGCCCGGGTTGTGACCGCGGCGGCTCCGCCGCTGCAGCCCAGCCAGCCGAAGCCCTTCATCAGCATCGTTCTCGCTACACTCGTAGGTGCGGTCGCCGGCGGGGCCTGGGGCGCCGTGCGCGAGTATCGCGACAGGTCGGTCCGAACTGCGAAGGATGTCAGGGAAGAGCTCGGGTTGCGGTGCCTCGGGCTGCTGCCGGCCATTTCCATCCCCCCTGGCGCGAAAAGACACGGATATGGCGTTACTACTGGAAAGCAGTCGAGCGATCGAAACGGGGTGTCTTATGACCTTGCCAGATTCGTCGATCGTTTTCCTGCCTCGAGATTTGCGGAAACACTCCGATCGGTGTCACTTTCGATTGCTGAAAGGGGCTTGGAAAGCTCGAAGGTCATTGGTGTCCTGTCAGTCGCTCCGCAGGAAGGCAGGTCGCTGGTCGCCGCAAATCTCGCGATGTTTCTCGGGCGAGAGGAAGGGCCAACCCTTCTGATTGATGGCGATACGAGGAATCCGCATCTCAGTATGGTGCTTGCTCCGGAGGCCAAGCTCGGTCTTCTCGATGTCCTCGCAGGTTCATGCCGGTGGAATGACGCATGGCGCTGCGGCCCGGTTCCTCGGGTCGCGATGCTTCCCCTGGTCAGGCGTCCGGACATGCCGCATCCGAGCCACCTTGTGGCCGGTGAGCAGTTCGACGAGATGCTTCGGGATGCGGCATCGCACTTCAAGTACATCGTCGTCGATCTGCCGCCATTAAATGATGGGAGCGAGGCGAGGATTCTTGCGAGAAAGGTCGATTGTGTTCTTCTGGTCGTCAAATGGGGCGAGACGTCGAAGGAGCTCATTCGCGAGGTCCTGGCGGCTGAAGAAAGCATAAAGCCTCAATGCGTCGGCGCCATCCTGAACGGCGTGGACATGAGACGAATCCGACACTACCAGGAATATGGTCACGCACAGGACGCGACGCGCGGGACTTCGCATGGCGGACGCGTACATGCCACGTTCCCGTCGCTGGCCGGTTCTGCCCGTGACAGGTTGGGCGCATGGGTTTCTAAATGACGACGTCGAAGGCGCAGTCCAGGGGGCGAGGCGTTAGGGCAGTCGTGTTCCCGTTCGTGGGCAGTGAGATGGGCGGGAGCCATGTTTCCACCTTTACTCTCGCGCGAACGCTCCAGGGGGAGTTCGGACTTCAATGCTGCGTCCTCTGCTCGGCAGGCACTCTGATCGCCCGCCAAGCGATCGAGAGTGGGCTTCGCGTCATCCCGACGAATGAGGCGCCGACATCCCGTCATCATCCGCTGTATGACGCGCGTCGGCTGTTCGCGCGCCTGCAAATCGCAGGGACATTTCCAGCGGAAAGCGTTGTTCATTTCAACGATTTGCGGACGATGCAGTCCTGGGGACCCGTCGCGCGGCTTGCCGGAAAGCGTGTCGTGTATCACCACCGCTCGCTCAATCGGATGACGCTTCCGAAGCGCCTTCTCATTGGTCTCGCCCATGAGGTCATCTGCATCTCGGCGTCATGCCAGGACAATATTCCATTCGTCGCGCCGGCCAGAAGCACGCTGGTGCTCAACCCGATCCACATCGATGCCAAGAGCGCACAGCGGGCGGACGCGCGCCGGTTTGCGGCCGAACAGGGCTGCCCGTCGGATCGAGTCCTGATCGGGTTTGTCGGCAATTTCCATTTCTGGAAGCGCCCGGACCTGTTCCTGCAGATCTGCTCGAGATTGCTGCGGGTGAGAGCCGATTGCCATTTCGTGGTCTTCGGGCGTGACGGCAACTGGACGGAACGCGACCTCGCGCGGATGGCGCAGGATCTCGGGATTGCCGAGCGGGTGACATTCGCTGGGTTTCATCTGCCGGGAGAACGAAATATCGCGGCACTGGACCTTCTGATCGCGACCTCCGTTCGTGAGCCATTCGGCCGCACACTCGTCGAGGCAGCCATCGTTGGAACGCCATACGTTGCTACCGACGATGCCGGCTATCGGGAGATTTGGAATGCTTGGCGTGGGGGCCGTCTGATCCCCATGCCGGGCGCCGCGGACGAATTCGCTCAGGTCGCACTCGACATCCTGATGGCGCCTGAAGCCGTCGCTCTCGGAAGCCATGAGCGCGCCCGGGTTGCCATTGATGTCTCGGCAAGCACGCATGCGAAAAAGGTCATGGATATTTACGACCGTCTTTGCCCTGCTGTGCGTGATACCAGTGCCGACCCTCAGGAGGTGAGGATCTGAGAACCTTCATTGCCAGGCCTGATGCTCCATTCACGATCGCCCCTAGATGGGGAATGGCCGCACCTGAGGCGGATTGCTAACGACATGAACATATCTGGGCCTCTGCACGTGCAAGGTATAGGCCAGCGTCAAAGCAAGAAGGATATTTCCTTCGATCAGCCAGAGCGGCATCGTTGCCAGGTTGAGAATGAGAAATCCCACATGCGCGCCGACAACGAGAGGGCGATATGCGGGCACGCTGGCAAAGGCGAACCTGAAGTTCGACACGAACAGGACGATCATGCTGGCAAGGCCGACCACTCCAATCTCGTAGAGCGACGATATGAATGTGTTGTGAGCATATCGTGTGAAGACATCCTCCCAGGAATCTGGACCAAAACCGAAGGCAAGGTTGAGGAGCGAACCTTCGAGATAGGCGCTGATATACCGGCTCCAGATGACGGCACGGGCCGAGAGCAGCTCCTCGTCGGACGCGGTATAATACTCCGGCGGCTTCACGAGGTCGGAGAGGTTGGCCAGCGTGACGAACAGATCGTTGAAGCGCTCCTGCAGGGCGATGACCGCGACATAGAAAAGCATGGCGCCCGCAAGACAGAACACGCCGAGCACGTATGGTCGGTCGGACGGTGAAACGCGCCGGACCGCTCCCATGAGCGGGGCCGCAACGACAACAGGGATCGCAGCGAGAAGCGAGGTTCGGTAGTTGGCCAGAAGCAGCGCGACGAGTGCAATGGGGATGCACACCATAGTGAGGATCGGCCGCTTGGGCTCGAGGAAACATGCGCAATAGAGGAAGGTCAGCAAGATGATCGAGAATGCGGCCTCATGATTGTATCCGCCGATAAAACATATCGAGCTATCCGATGTACTGAACTTGCCTAGGCCGACGACGACGGACAAGGCCTGGAGGGTGAGAGGAGGCAGGAAGGCAACGATCAAGGTGCCAAACACGGCGCCGGAACCGTGGCGACCGAGCGCTTGGAAGGCCGCCGCCGTGAGGACAACGAAGTATCCCCATTTTGTCAGGCCGCCGACAACGTCTGCAGGATTGTTGATGCTCGCGCTGGCGACCGTCGCTGCGACTACGAGATAGACCCCTCCAAAGACCTTCAGCAACAGAAGGCGCCGGTCGATGATCAAGAATCCGATCGCCGTGACCATGATCGAGCCCAGCGCATTCAGCGACAATCCACCCGCCATCGGCGGGTATGTGTATGGGTGGAGCGCCGAGAGGAGATAGCGCAGCCACAGAGCGAGAACCAGAAAGCGTGTCGCCGCATCTCCGTGGCGGAGCAGCGCGAACAGAGTCAGCGGAAGAAGAGCCAGGTATACGCCTCCGACAACGTAGGGGGAGAATGTCGGGACATTCAGTTCCATGCTCATCGATCTCCGATAGCGATGCTACTTCCCGCCGATGACGGCCTCCGGCTCCGCGCAATATGTTCGCGACATCGCATGTTCCGGCCTCTCCAGCGGAACCTTCAGTGTCTTTCGGACAGCGAGCTCACCCCATGGGTGACGCTCCTCGGTGGCGAATGCCCCGAAATTTGCACGTCTGGTGCGGGCAGCAATTGGCTCAGCTCCGCGCGGATCTGGTCTCTGATGCTCTCGACTTGGCTGATGCGCATCGTTCCAGCGAATACTGCCGCCCGCGTCTGGATCGCGGCCAGCTCGATCGTATCGAATGCCTCCAACAGGGCAAGCCCGCTATCTCTCCAATGGCCGTTGCTGTGGAGTACCTCGCACAGGGCACGGATCATCCGCGAGGTCAGCGCGCCCGGCTTGTTGTTTGCAGTTTGGGTGACACATTGCAGTGCCGTAATCAACGTGTCCGGACCGAAGCGCTTCAAGCATTGCGTAATTGCGCCAACGGCCATGGTCTGCCCAGGGCGCTGGCGCTCGACCGGAAGCGGATAACGAAGCAGCTCGACGTCGGCCCTGAGGCAGATATCGGCGGTGTCGATGGCCCAGGGCTCGCGGGCCACGACCGCGGCGGCATGCAGAGCCATTGGCGAGATCGCCACGGTGATTCCGTTGATGGCTTTGAAGGCGGCTGCTTGCTGCTCCCGCGAAGCGATGACCACTTGGCAGGGGACGCTGTCGAAGCCGATAAGCGCCGCCGCTGTGGTCCGATGCTGCCCATCGATGATAACGAACTTTCCCCCCTCGATCGGTGAGACGACAACGGGGGAAAAGCAGGACCAGGAGAAGGCTTTCGCAATTCTCATAACATTGCGCCGGCCTTGGCCGACGATCGGCCTTTGATACGCTGGATCAACCAGCAGATCTTCTATGCGCAACCATTGTAGCATTGGAACCGCGCCGGCGCTGACATTGTCCGGCCTTTCGAGCCCTTCCGTTGAGATCGATCTCATGCCGCTTTCCTCTAGATGTCGACCTTGGCGTAATGGTTCTCCTTGAAGCTCTTCCTTCGAACCCACCCTCGGTGGTGCCCAACTCACTCCGACGGGTTGTTCGATGCATTTCCTCCAATTGTTTGCCTCTCTATCGGGCATTCATTCTTATCGGGTTAGTGACTCTTCTGTGGCGGCCCTCATGCTGGCTTTCCCGGGTGAGACGCTCTCTCCGATGACTTGGTCGACCTGCACGACATCTCCTGGCTCGATCATTGCCGTGTCATCGACGACGGTCTTGACAGTGTTGGTGCCAATCCGGCGGATGACGGTGAACACCGTCGTCGGCTTTTCGAGCGGCTTTTCGAGGAGAATCTGGGGCGTGATGTCCGTCGCTGCGTTGATAAGACTCAAAGCGGTCGTGAGACGTGCCTTGGATTGGTCGATCTGCGCTTCGGTATCCTGCTTCTCGGTAACGATCCTTGCCTTCCGCTCGGCCTTCAGGTCGTCTGCGGCGCGCTCCGCCTTGCTAATCTCCTGCCTGGCGCGGAGGACGGCCGTCGTGTAGTCGAGCAGCTTGCTCTCGAGGTCCGCCAATGTGCGCTCCAGGGCGAACTCTCGGGAGGTAACTGCCAAGCCCTTGTTGACCAAGGCACTGACGGTCTGCTGTTCACGGCGGGCAAGGGCAATTTGCCTGTTCTGGACCTCGATCTTTTGCTCGAGAGCCTCGACCTCCCTGGAGAACAGGTTCCTGATTTCAGAGAAGGCCAGCAGCTGCGACTTTAGCGCCTCGCTGCGGGCATTCATGACGGCTGACTCGGTCTCGATCAGGCGCGCGACGTCGGCGTCATTGCGCAGTTCCTCGGGTGTCGCGATCTGCCTGGTCTCTTCGAGCTCGGCGCCGAGACGCGCTCGACGGACGAGCAGCCGACGAGCGTCGAGACGCGCAATTTCGTGGACCCCTTGTGCCGTAATGCGGTCTTTCTCCGTACGACCGGCCTCCGTTCCGGGCTGCTGGAAAATGCCTCCCGCCAAACCAATCGCCTGCAGGACCGTCATCCCGGGCCGATAGGGATATTCCCCCGAATGCTGCACGGTCCCGACAACATAGACCGGCCTGTACTGAACGATTTCGACTGTGGCTTCCGGCGGGCGCAAGAGTCCGGCTCGTTTCTGCAATGTCTCCGCAACGGAGGTCGCGAACTCCTCCGTCGTTCGTCCGGTTGCGGGAAGGCTTCCAATGAGCGGTAAGGAGACGGTGCCGGAGGCGCTGACGGCATATTCGTTGGCAAAGACTGCCCAATCAAAGTATTCGGCGCTACCAGCTCGCCATTCAACAACTCTGATGCGCAATTTGTCCTGCGGGCCGAGGCGATAATCGTCGGCAGCCGCGCGGATCGGGAGACCGATCATCGCAATGGAACAGAGCAAACCGCAAAGTGTCGATGTGTTGAAGCGCATGACTTCGGCCTTTGCTCGATCAAAAACGAGAGCGCATCTCCGTCCTGCTGCTTCCCGATATGAATCACGCTACGCGGGCTGTGGGTACATGCCGCTCACGGGCGGCGCCCGAAAAAAGTACGCTTTGGTTATCGAGACCTAGTTGCGAGTCAACGATGTTCGGCCTTCTGTGAAACAACGTACTGATCAACAAATATGCAATGTAGTCAAAAGCAAATCCGGGCCGAACTGCTTGCGGCCAGATGACACCCTATACCATCAATTGTCAATCCCCGAAGAACATCTTGGGACGACTGATAGCAAGGGGCGCGACAGCTTGGCGGATCATGCTGGCTCTCGTCGCCTGAGGTTGCGGGCGTGCTCGACGAGCATCGACTACATCGGACGAAGTACCTCTGTGGCGCCTCGATGAGGGGCCTTGTATGAACGAAATGTGCCTCAAGCCGGACGATCGTTCTCGGGTTCGCGCGGAAAATCCAGCCTCTCACGCAACAAGCGGCAATCCAAAAGAGCGTCGATACCACCAAAGTGGATGCATTAGAAAAATCCGCCGGCAGTTTGCAGAGCCGACGGATCGCTCGCGTTGTCGCCGGTAGCATTGGATTGCTCCCAAAGTAGACGACATTTGGGGACATATCCGATGCTACCGTCTCACACGCTAGAGGATGAAATCTTGGGCGGTCAGGCGCAATGCACCACTCAGCTTGACACAGATATCGACATGACCATCGCCGTTCACATCGCCGTGGACCTCCGTAACGCCATTGACGCTGAAGGCACGCAGCTCACCAGCCACCTTGCTGAATTTGGCGTCGCCGATGAATACGAAGGACTGATTGCCCGTACTCTTGGTGCTCGCGTCGATCGCCGAGTAGTCGATCTTGTCCTCACCGATCACGAAATCCTTGATCGTGTCGACAGTTTTGGATGATCCCGACTCGCTGGTGGCAGTAAAGCAGAAAAAGTCCTTTCCGCTGCCGCCGGAAAGTATGTCCTGACCAAGGCCGCCCGTCAGCCTGTCGCTCCCTCCGCCGCCCGAGAGGGCATCGTTACCGCCTAGGCCATCGATCGTATCGCTGCCCGCGGTGCCGTGCAGCTCGTCATGACCCGCCGTGCCCGTGATCGTCTGCGGAACGGGCGAGGGAGCAGGCTCGGGCGCGGGCGGCGTGATGATGACAACCTGGGAGTTCGATCCGAGCCCCGACCACTTCCCCATCGTGTCGATCGTCGTGCCGTCGACTTCCAGCACCGCACCCGTCTTCCACAGATCGAATACAGTTACGTTGGCATTCCGATCCAGGATGGAGCCGCCGCTGATCTTCGCATGAGCGCCGTCTGCGAGCCAGAAATGATCGGTCGAGGCGCTGCCGCCGAAATAGCGAGGATCGAGACTTTGCCCGCCCTCCATGCTGATCGACGTGCTCCAGAAACGGTAGTTGCGGTTGTTGCCCTCCGCGATCGTGTTGATCAGAACCGTGCTGCTCGACTTGAGATCATAGCCGGCATCGGTATTGCCCGACGCCATCGTGTTCTCGAACCGAATATTGTAGTTGCCGGTCTCCGTGGTGAATCCGTCGCCGTTCCAGTATTCGGTGCTCGAACCTCGCGCGTTGCTGCTGTGCATCGCGACATTTCTGAATACGACATTGTGTGCCGTGTCGTCGAGCGCGATACCCTGCACGTACTTCTCGGGTGTATTCAGGTCACCGTGCCCAGTGACGTTCTCGATAAGAATGTTGCTGCTGTCATACCTGAGCTTGATGGCATTCTGAGAGAATTTGCCGATGGTCACATCTCTCACGGTGAGCCCGTCGACACTGGCACTCGCATATCCGCTCGAGACCGTATCCTCGAGGAAGCGCCTTACGTTGTTTGCCTGCATGTGCTCGAGGGTCAGATTCCTGATGTCTGCACCGATCCGGAACGCGCCGTTGCCGATGTTCTCGAACGCCATGTTCTGAAATTTGAGATGGTCGGCGCCGGCCAGGAGACGGAAGACCTCCGTTCCTTCGGGTTTGCCTGTTGTCCAGTCGGCCGCCCGCGTGCCCACGAACTGCGCATCCATGCTCTTGCCGGTCGCATCCACGCCACGGATCGTGACGGGCGCTCCTGCTTCGCCACCCGCCCGGATGGTTGTCTGACCGGTCACCTTGTAGGCGCCCTGATCGGCGCGCAGAAGAACCTCTCCGTTCGCGCCGGCCTTGGTGATGAAGCTTGAGAGGCTGGAAATCGTACCTGCATTGGCCCAGGAAGAACCGTCCCTGGTGCCGGATCCGGTTGGAGAAACATACAAAGTCGTCAAAGCAATACCTTTCCGGCGACCTCGGCAGCGGGTGCCTCGGTCGGCAAAATGCGTGCGGCCCCCAAAGAGCGCCGCGTAAGCGTCATGAAATTGAGCAGAACGCAGAGGCCGATGCGGAATATGTCCGACTTCTGCTAATAATGTTCTAGCAAGGACAGAAGTGTTGCCAGATGTCTCTTAATGTCAACCCGCTTCGACGCGCTGCGGTCCTGACAAAGACCTTTGGAGGGCGACCGGAGAAATCCTTCCATCTCAGGCCGTTGCAAGCAACGCCCCGACACTGGCGCAAGGTGGTAAACTGCAGGCTCGCGACGATGCGCTCTTTTGGCGCGTGCCATGAAGTGGATGCCCCTCAGGATTTTCTTCCGCGCTGTCGCATGAGCATCGTTCTCGTCCCTGTTCGGTCGTATCTCCGGCGCCGCCCGATCCCCATGATGCCCGCCGGCCGGCTGGCTAATTTAGACTGGAGCGCCTTCACCGTTCCTCGACATGTTCTCAGCGGCTGATCCCAGTCACTGGGGCAGATCGAAGTGGAGGCAGATCGATGCCGGTTTCCGAACTTGGGTCAAGCTGGCCCCGATGCGACGGTGGCCGGGCCCATGGCATCGAATGCGAGGGCGGGTCCACTTTTGAATCGGGTGCTCTATCCTTTGTTCAGAGGCGGGCCGTAATCGCCCGTGCGCGATGCGTGCCGCTACTTGGCAGCGCAGAATAATGACGCCGCTTTGCTGCTCCACCAAACGCGGGCGGCCTGCGTATCGACGGTTCAAGACTGCATACATCACTCGTCTCAGGGATAGGCACCGCCACTCAATGCACTATCGCTCCGAAATAGATGGTTTGCGAGCCGTGGCCGTGCTCCCGGTGCTGCTGTTTCATGCCGGGCTTCCGTTCTTCGCCGGCGGATATGTCGGCGTCGATGTGTTCTTCGTCATCTCCGGATATCTGATCACGGGAATCATCGCGTCGGAGATGGGGGAGGGCCGCTTCTCGGTGATCGCATTCTATGAGCGCCGCATTCGCCGCATCATCCCATGCCTCACGGCGGTGATCGGACTCTGCCTGGCTGCTGCGGCGATCCTGTTTTTGCCTGAAGATTTCATGAGTCTTTCGAAAAGCGCGATCGCGACTGTCCTGTTCTCGTCAAACATTCTCTTTTGGCGGCAGTCTTGGTACTTCAACGCCCAGATGGACCTGATCCCGCTGCTGCATACCTGGTCATTGGCCGTCGAGGAACAGTTCTATATTCTCTTTCCGCCGGCCCTCGCTCTGCTCCATCGCTTCGGCCGGTCAAGGCTCATTGCGATCATTGCAGCGATGGCGGCCGTGTCGTTCCTGCTGAATATCTGGAGCCTGCCGAGGTCACCGTCCTTCGCGTTCTACATGGCTCCGACACGCGCGTGGGAACTCCTGCTCGGATCGCTGATTGCGCTCGGCTTCATCCCACCGCTCAAGAGCAGGATCCTGCGTGAGGGATTGGCCCTTCTCGGGATCGCGCTCATCGCATTTGCCGTCTGCCTCTTCTCGGCGCGCACGCCGTTCCCGGGCTACCATGCGCTCGTGCCGGTGCTGGGGGCCGCGCTCGTCATCTATGCATCGCACGACACGACATGCGGTCGGATCCTCAGCCTTTCGCCGGTCGTGTTCATCGGGCTTATTTCATATTCCCTCTATCTCTGGCACTGGCCGATCATGGTGTTCGCGCGGTATTATCTGATCGACGAGCTCTCGGGCTGGAATGTCGTCTCTGTTCTTCTTCTCTCGTTCTGCGTTGCCATTCTGTCGTGGCGATACATCGAGATGCCGTTTCGTCGGAAGGGCATCGTCAACCGCCGATTCGTTTTCTCGGCGGCTCCAGTGGCGATGATCTTCCTCATCGCCGCCGGGCTGGCGGGCGTTGTGTCCAAGGGCTGGGTGTCTCGGGTTCCTGCCGAAGTGGCATATCTTGAAAGCTTCAAGAACGACTCCAGTCCCCGGCGCATGGATTGCCACCGCCTCGAGAACAGCGCGCTTCCGTTGCCGCGATCCTGTGTCTTCGGCACATCCGTGCCGCCGGAATTCGCCATATGGGGCGACAGCCATGCGGTGGAGCTCGCCTTTGTGCTGGGTCAGCTTGCCGAGCAGCATCAGCGATCATTGATGCAGGTCAGCTACTCCTCCTGTCCTCCCGTGATGGGGAACGGAAGCGCCGGCTGCCGCAAGCACAACGAGGCGACGCTTCGATTTCTGACCAATCATCCCACCATCAAAACGGTCTTCCTCATCGCCTTCTACGACAATGACAAAGACAATCGCTCCTTCACCTATGCCGATGGCCTTCGCGTTTCCGTGAGCAGGTTAGCCGAGTCCGGAAAACAGGTCGTTCTCATCTATCCGATTCCGCGGGCGACGATCGACGTGCCGAGCGCTCTTGCCCGCTACGCTTGGAATGGGATGGGAATCGATGCGCTGGGCTCCAAGAAGAGCGCGTACCTTCGACGCAACACGGAAATTCTCAATCTCCTCGACACGCTGGCAGGTCAGCGCAACGTTGCCCGCGTCGTCCCGCACGAGTCTCTATGCCGGGAAGAGACATGCTCCGTCATGCTTGAAGGGAAACCGTTGTACTTCGACAATCATCATCTCAGCCTGTCGGGTGCCCGGCATATCGCCCCCTTGTTCGAGAGGTACCTGGCCATCGATGAGCAAAGGGCCGGCTTGCGGTAGCCTCTCTCGTCGCTCCTCCGGGATGACGCTCCTAGAATGTCACTCCCGTCTCAGCGCCTCGATCGGATCGAGCTTCGCCGCGCGCTGCGCCGGATAGAACCCGAAGAAGATTCCCACCAGCGCGGAGAAGCCCGCCGCGATGAGGATCGCATTCGTCGAGACGAGCGAGGGCCAGCCGGCGAGCTGCGCCACGAGATAGGCGGCGCCTGCGCCAAGGCCGATGCCGAGCGCGCCGCCGAGGGTCGAGAGCGTCGTCGCCTCGATCAGGAACTGGCTGCGGATGTCGCGCGGGCGCGCTCCGACCGCGAGCCGCAGGCCGATCTCGCGGGTTCGCTCGGTGACGGAAACCAGCATGATGTTCATGATGCCGATGCCGCCGACGAGCAGTGACACCGCCGCCACCGCCGCGAGCAGCATTGAGAGCGTGTTGGCGGAGGCGGAGGCGGTGTTCGCGATCTCTGTCAGGTTGCGGATCGAGAAGTCGTCCTCCTGATCGCCGATGATGCGGTGACGCTGGCGCAGCAGCTCCGTCATGCTCTCGATGCCGGGCTCGATATCGCTCTCGTTGGCGAATTTCACGAAGATCGAGCCGACTGAGCCGTCCTTGGCGTAGTTGCGGCCGATCACGCGGCGGCGTCCCGCATCGAGCGGCACGAAGACCACGTCGTCCTGGTCCTGCCCGAAGGCGGACTGGCCCTTCGATGCCATCACGCCGATGACGCGGAAGGGCACGTTGCGCACGCGCACATTCTGGCCGATGGGGTCGTCTTCGCCGAAGAGGTTGCGCGCCACCGTCTGGCCGAGAAGGATGACGATGTCGCCGCGGCGTACCTCTTCCGGATCGAAGGTGCGGCCGGTGGCGACGTCCCATTCGCGAGCGGAGAACCAGTCGAGATCGATGCCGTAGATGCGCGTGCCCCAGTTGCTGCCGCCGGCCACCACCTGCACGCCGCCCTGCACGAAGGGCGCTGCCGCCACGACGCCGTCGACCTCGCGCCGGATGGCATGCGCATCCTCGTCGGTGAGGGACGATGCGGCCCCGGCGCCGAGCCGCGCGCCGCCCTGGGTCACGTTGCCGGGCGTGACGATGGCGAGGTTCGCGCCGAGCGAACGGATCTGCCGGTCGACGAGATTGCGCGCACCGGAGCCGATCGCCACCATGGCGATGACGGCGGCAACGCCGATAACGATGCCGAGCATGGTGAGCAGGCTTCGCAGGGCATTGGCCATGATGGCGGAGAGCGCGGAGCGGATCGCCTCGATCAATCTCATTCGGCGGCCTCCGTTGCCAGATCCCGCGCATCGACGGGGATCTGGCGGTGATCCTCGATCACGCGGCCGTCGCGGAAGCGGATGAGGCGGCGGGCATGGCGTCCCACATCGGCATCGTGCGTAACGAGGACGATGGTGGCGCCTTCCCGGTTGAGTTCCTGGAACAGGCCCAGGATCTCCTTCGCCGTGCGGCTGTCTAGCGCGCCGGTCGGTTCGTCGGCGAGGAGCAGGCTCGGATTGTTGACGAGGGCGCGCGCAATCGCCACGCGCTGCTGCTGCCCGCCCGATAATTGCATCGGTCGGTGATGGGCGCGCTCCGCGAGACCGACGCGGCCGAGCGCCTGCATGGCGCGCTCGCGGCGGACCTTTCGGTCGAAGCCGGCATAGATCATCGGCAATTCCACATTGCCCAGGGCATCGATGCGGGGCAGCAGGTTGAACTGCTGGAACACGAAGCCGATCTCGCGGTTGCGCAAATGCGCGAGGCCGTCCGCGTCGAGGCTTTCGACCTCGGTGCCGGCGAGGCGGTATTGCCCGCCCGAGGGCCGGTCGAGACAGCCGACGAGATTCATGAAGGTGGATTTGCCCGAGCCAGACGGGCCCATCACGGCGACGAAATCGCCCTGCTCGATATCGAGCGAGACGCCGTCGAGCGCGACCACGCGACCGGCATCGAGGTCGTAGACCCGTCTCAGATCGCGCGTTTCGATGATTGCCACGGCACGATCCTCAGAACATCCGCGGCGGGCGCGGACGGCGCGTGCCGGAGCCGGCGCCTGCATCCTCGCCGCCGTCGGCGCGCGGCGCGCCGACGATGATCGCTGCGCCTTCCTGCACATTGCCTCGGAGGATCTCCGTGTAGGTTCCGTCCGTCACGCCGAGCCGCACCGACACGGCCTGCGGATTGCCGTCGGGCCCGAGAAGGTAGATGCGGCCGACCGTACCCTCGTTCGCGCCGGCCTGCGCCTCCTGGTTGCGCATGCGCCGCCTGGGCGAGGCATCATTGCGTGCCTCGCTTGCCGGCTCGCTCGAAGCGACACTCATCGTGGGGCGGAAGCGCAGGGCGGCGTTCGGGATGCGCAGCACATCCTCGCGCTCGTCGGTGACGATCTGCAGGTTCGCCGTCATGCCGGGGAGCAGCGCCTGATCCTCGTTGCGCACGCCGATCACGGCGGTATAGGTCACGACGTTCTGCACCGTCTGCGCCGAGAGGCGCACCATGCGCACGCTGCCTTCGAAGCTGCGGTTCGGATAGGCGTTCACGGTGAACGAGACCTTCTGGCCTTCCTTCATGCGCCCCACATCCGCCTCGTCGATATTGGCATAGATGTCGATCTCGCGCAGGTCCTGCGCAATGGTGAAGAGGGTGGGGGCGGAGAGCGAAGCGGCAACGGTCTGGCCGAGCTCGATGTCGCGCTTCACGACGACGCCTTCGACCGGGGATTTGATGTCGGTGCGGGCGAGATCGATCTCGATGTCCTTCAGCTTCGCCTGGCGTTGCAGGATGATCGCCTCCGCCGATTTCACGCCGGCCTCGGCAAGGGCAAGGTCCGCCTTGAGGCCTTCGGTCTCGGCCTTGTTCGATGCGATCTGCGCATGAGCCGAGGCGAGGTTCGCATTCTGGATGTCGACCTGCGTGCCAGCCTGCTCAAGGGCGGTCTGCGTTCCCACGGAACGGGTGGTCAGTTCCCGCTGCCGGTCGAGATTTCGCTGCGCCTCCGTGAGTTGCGCCTGGCTGCGGTCGCGCTGCGCCTGGAGGTCGTTGGCCTGCGCCTCGGCGCGCAGGAGCAGCGAGCGTGCCTTGTCGATCTGCGCACGCTTGGTGTCGAGGTCGGCTTTGGCCTGGGCGAGATCGGCCAGAGCCGCGTCCCGGCGCGACTTGATCTGCTCGGAATAGAGCCGGGCCACCACTTGGCCTTCCTTCACCGGCGTGTTGTAGTCGGCGAGGATTTCGACGACCTGGCCGGAGAGCTGCGAGCCGACAAGAACCGTGGTGACCGGGTTGAGCGTTCCGGTGGCGCGCACGCTCGCCGTGATCGGGCCGCGGTCCACCGCTCCGAGGCGGTAGGCCTGATCGGACGCATTGCCGCCGGTCGGCTTCCACAGGACGACGCCTATACCTCCCGCCACGAGGACAATGCCGATCAACCACACCCAGACGCGCCGCACCGAAGAACCCTCTGCCAGACCGGATTTCATGCAGGGCGATTGTGGCCGATTTCCTACAATGTTGCGAGTTAACTCTTTGCAATAAAGCAACAATGTTTTTCTTTTAGTTCCCGGTCGGTTGGCGGATTTTCAACCGGCGTTCCGAGCCCCATCCTTTCCTCTCCGCAATGCAAGGAGGTGATCGGTGCCCGAGCGGATGATGGTCAAGGGAACTCGATCAAGGTGTAGGTCGGCAATCGCCGCTTATAGGCCGATCTGGCGTCAGTCCGTGGTTATGAAACAGGACAGCTTTTGAGCACCTGCGCGGCATTCCCTGGATGTGGGCAGAAAAAGTACGTTCCCCGGGCGCTGGGAGTGGTGCTTATACCGGTTTACCGGTGTCCTTCTCGGCGCCTCGCTTAAGGATCTCCGCAGCCTTGGCCTCCTCCGCCTCAAGCGAATCCGGTTGCGGCGCAGTTTCTGGCTTGGCCCGCAGCCCCTGGTCGCTGGCCTTCTTCGATCCGGATCTCGCGGCATCCTCCAGCGATGCCACCGCTTCCGGCTGCTGCCCGCCGGGATCGGACGATTTCTTGTCGGACATGGGCGCTCTCCTTGACCTTCATTAACAAGTGCGTGCTCACGTCAGAGTTCCTCTGCCGGCAGCCCCGATAAATCTAAGGCTGACATGAGGCGCAGAATTCCTGGGAAATGCGGATTCCGGCGGGCGCTCGGCGTAGGGTGACGCGGCTGCCAAGTCCTCGAAATCGTGCAGGTCAGCGTACTGGCGCGGACTGCATGGACCGGTGTGCGAAAATTCTCTTTGTCATGCGCTGGCCCCTGGCCGCGTGGCGATCAGGTTGCGCAGGGTCATGATGGTCGAGGCATCCGCCACCCCGTCGACGCGCTCGGGCCGGAAGTGGCGCTGGAAGGCGGCCACCACCTTCTCCGTGTCCTCGTCGAAGGTGCCGTTGATCTTCAACCCGTAGCCATACATGACCAGCATGGCCTGCAGCGCCTCGATGGGCATGCCCTGGTCGCCGCGGGAGAAGAAGCGCCCGTCGCTGGTCGCCGCCGGCGCGACCCAATGGCCGACACCCGCCTCGTGCAGCCGGTGCCAGGGAAAGTTCTCGCCCGGATCGACCTTGCGACCGGGCGCGACGTCGGAATGGCCGAGCACGCGGGTTGCAGGAATGCGCCAGCGCGCGACGATGTCCTTGGCCAAGGCCGTGACGCTCTCGATCTGCGCATCGGGGAAGGGCGGCAGTCCGCCCGGATGGCCGGGGTTGGCGATCTCGATCCCGATGGAGCAGGAATTGGTGTCGGTCTCCCCATCCCAGGAGGAGCGGCCCGCGTGCCAGGCGCGGCGCATTTCCGGCACGAGCTGGAGTACCCGCCCATCGCCGAACACGAAGTAATGCGCGGAGACCTGCGAGACCGGATTGCACAGCCATTGCAGGGCCTCGCCCTCGTCCGGCATGCCCGTGTAATGCAGGATGAGCATGGTGGGACGCTGGCCGTCCTTGCGCTCCCCGTGATTGGGCGAGGGAAACACCTTCGCGGCGATCGGGCTCTCCGGGGTCAGCGCGCTCATCCCGTCACCTGATCTTCCGCTCTGCCGCAATGCGTTCCCAGGCAGCGTTGATGGCCGCCACGCGCTCGGTTGCGATCTTCACCGCCTCCGGCGGGAGGCCGCGGGCGATCTCGCGGTCGGGATGGTTTTCGGCGACGAGCCGGCGGTAATGTCGCTTCAGTTCCTCGTCGCTCATGCTGCGGTCGGCCTTGAGGATCAGATAGGGATCGTCCTGGCGCAGCACGTGCCGGGCGGCGATGCGCTCGAAATCCATATCCGAGAACGCGAAGATCGTCGCCACATCCTTGAGATAGGCGTATTCGGCCTCGTGGATCGCCTCATCCGCCTTGGCGATATGGAAGAGGCCGTCGAGCACGTCTTCCAGCAGCGCAGGCTCGTCCTTGAACTCATCGGCGATCTGGCGGGCGTAGGACTCGAACCCGTCCGAGGTCTGCATGGCGAGGTTGAACAGGCGTTCCACGCGGGCGTGCTCGCTCTCGGGCACCTCGACGAGCTGCTCGAAGGCCTGGATCTCGACGTCGACGACGACGCCGTCGGCCTTCGCCATCTTGGCGGCCAGCGCCACGAGACCCATGGTGAAGAGAACGTCGCGCGGCGGCTTCCCGAACAGGGAGCCTTCGCGGTCAATGAGAACATGGCCGGCAACTCCGCCGAGGAGCGCGCCAATCGGCCCTCCAAGCGCCAGCCCGATGCCGGCACCGCCCAACTTACCCCAGATCGACTGAATCATCTTGAGATTAGTCGTACGCTCAAGTGCAGGCAAAAGGAAAGGGGCCGAGAATGCCTCAGCCCCTTAAATTCTCGTGTGGAGCGGATCAGCGGCAGTAAACGTTGCCGTAGACGTCCTGATACGTGCCATAGGGGCAGGCCGGGCCGCGCGGAGCCGTAGAAGCGCCGACAATGGCGCCGCCCGCACCGCCGATGGCTGCGCCGGCAAGAGCACCGCCTGCGGTTCCGGTTGCTGCGCCGCCGATTGCCGCACCGGCAAGGCCGCCGATCGCTGCGCCGCCGACTGCGCGCTCGCCGGGGGTGTTGCAGGCTGCCATCGAGAGGGTGAGAGCACCGGCGGCAATGGCTGTCATGATCTTCTTCATGGAGGCTTCCCTGTTATGATCGGGCGGGGCTGCCCGGTCCTGTTTAGCTTGACCTTACGCTGTCGCCAACTCCCGGGCGGAGAAAGAGTTCCTCCCGACAGGTCGGCCGGCGAAATTTTTTCAATCCCTCCAAGAGGGTAGAATCGTCGCCATAAAGCCAAGAATTATAAGGATAGCACAGTCAAGCTTGAACGCATTCTGAACGAAATTGCGTCGAGATGTGCCACATCTTTGCCCCATTTCGCCTCCACCCAGCCCGCCCTTTCGATGATCGCCGGCTGGAGTTTTCGGTTTGACTTGGCAGCATTTCCTCAGAACCCTGGCCGTTGCGTTCATTGGTGCGGTTATACTTGTTGTTGCTTCGCAGGCCAGGGCGGAGGGCGGAGATTCCGGCAGCGTCATTTCTCCGGACAAGGCCCAGGAATTTCTGGATGCCGCCGCTGCCGAAGCTGCCGTACCCTTGGAAGAGGCTGGCGAGGAGCCCGATGCCAAGACGACCGCGAAGGCGGCCAAGGGTGCCGACGGCAAGAAGGCGAAACAGGTGGCCGCGGCGGGCAGGTTCCAGAAAAGCGCCGACGCGGTTCACCCGTCCGAGGACGATGCGAACGAAACCGCCTCGCTGCCTTCGGTATCGACAGAACCCCGCCTGAGGCTTCGAACCTCCGATGCCGCGCGGGCCGGCGCGATCAAGCCGCTGATCGTCCGCTACGCCTCCGAGAACGGCCTGCCTTACGAGCTGGCGGATGCCGTCGTCAGGCTCGAGAGCCGCTACAATGCCGGCGCGCGCAACGGTCCTCATATGGGCCTCACCCAGATCAATCTGCGCACGGCCCAGTCGCTGGGTTATGCCGGCCCGGCTACCGGCCTTCTCGATGCCGAGACGAACCTGCGCTACGGCCTGAAATACCTCGCCAAGGCCTACAAGCTCGCCGGCGGCGACACCTGCGGCACGATCCTGCGCTATCAGTTCGGCCATCGCACGCAGACGATGACGAGCGCTTCCCGTGCCTATTGCGCCAAGGTGAAGGTGATCACGGCCGCAGCCGATTGAGTAGTGACCCAGTTTGACTCTGCCCCGTCATTCCGGGGCCGCGCAGCGGAACCCGGAACCCATAACCACGACATCTTAGAAAAGGGCGACCAGCGTCGCGCCTCTTCTGCACCATCGGCGGTTGGGTTTCCCCACCTTCGGTGTGGCCCTTCGGGTCGGGTTCGCCTGCGGCGCTCCGGAATGACGGCGTGCCGACCCCGATCGGGACTCAAACTTAAGTCACGATCGCCGATTGAATGTCCTTGACGGCAGGGGCCATTTGGCACCACATCCGCACCGTCAGCTGGCCGGGCGGCCGCTTCGAGTTCGTCTCGGAGAGGAAAGTCCGGGCTCCATGGAAGCAAGGTGCCGGATAACGTCCGGCGGGGGAAACCCCAGGGAAAGTGCCACAGAAAGCAGACCGCCCCGTATTCGGGGTAAGGGTGAAAGGGTGCGGTAAGAGCGCACCGCGGACGCAGCAATGCGGACGGCAAGGTAAACCCCACCAGGAGCAAAACCGAATAGGGACGACAGGCGTTCGCGCCAGGCCCGTTTCCAGGCTCGTCGTCCGGGTTGGTTGCTAGAGGCGGTCAGCAATGATCGTCCCAGAGGAATGGTCGCCACGTCCAAAGTTTCTTAGACTTTGGGCCCTACAGAACCCGGCTTACAGGCCGGCTGACGCCATCTTTCCACAGGTTAGAATTTGCAAGAAAGCGGGGCAAACCGTTGCCCTGCTTACGATTCATTAACCGTAAATGCGTCTCATGGGGAACACATGCCATGAGGCGTGCACTCCATCCCCGTTCCGTTGACGCCCATATTATCCCATGTTATCCCAAATCATCCCGTCGACGGTGTCTTCCGAAGGGAGCGTCAAGCACTCAAGAGATGCTGACGCGCTGCTTCGGAACGTAGCGTCATCACCGGCTGCGGGTGGCGGATCCTCAAGATCCGCCGGGGGGCTGACAATCAGGAGCGTGCGAGCTGCGGCCAATGAACCGCTTCGTGTCCAATTTTACGAACAAGTTGGATTCGAAGGGTCGCGTCTCGATCCCCGCATCCTTCCGGGCCGTGTTGGCCAAGGACGGATTCGAGGGACTCTACGTGCATCCGGCGCTCGACTCGCCGGCCTTGGACGCAGGCGGCAACGTGCTTCTGAACGAGATCGATGCGTTTTTGTCGACGCTGTCGCCCTATTCGGACGAGCGGGATCAGCTGTCGACGGCGTTGTTCGGGACAAGCGAGATTCTGAAGGTCGATCCGGAAGGGCGTGTCATCCTGACGGATACGGTAAAAGTGCATGCCGGGATCGGCGATACGGTGACGTTCGTCGGACTCGGTCACAAGTTCCAGATTTGGGAGCCCGAACGCTTCCGTGCGCATCTGGAGGAGGCGCGCACGAAGGTCAGAGACCTGAAGAAGACGTTGGGAAGCCGAATGATGGAGTCGCGTACAGTGCAGAACACCTCACCAGGAGTACGGGAGCGATGACGGGACGCGGCGACGGCCCAGGAGCCGGAGCCGCTGGCGGACTGTCCCGTCACGTTCCCGTTCTCCTGGCGGAGGTTCTCACGGCGCTCGATGCGAAGAGCGGCGGCGTCTTCATCGATGGAACATTCGGCGCAGGCGGCTACACGCGCGCCATCCTCGATGCTCAACCGCAGAACAAGGTCGTTGCCATCGACCGCGATCCCGATGCGATCGCGGGCGGAGCTGCGCTGTCGTCCAAATTCAAGAAGCGGCTGATGCTCGTGCCGGGACGCTTCGGCGACCTCGATGAGATCGCGCGCGGGCAGGGCTTCGATGCGGCCGACGGCGTCGTGCTCGATATCGGCGTGTCGTCCATGCAGCTCGATCAGGCCGAGCGCGGCTTCTCGTTCCGCAACGAGGGGCCGCTCGACATGCGCATGGAGCAAAGCGGCCCGAGCGCGGCGGATCTCGTCAACGAATCCTCCGAGGCAGAGCTCGCCGACATCTTCTACCATTACGGCGAAGAACGCCGCGCCCGCGCAGTTGCCCGCGCCATCATCGAAGCGCGACGGCGCCAGCCCTTCGAAACCACGCGGCAGCTCGCCGATCTCGTCGCGTCGCTCATCCGCCAGGAGCCGGGCGGCATTCACCCCGCCACGCGCGTGTTCCAGGGCTTACGCATCGCCGTCAACGACGAGCTCGGCGAACTCGTGCGCGCGCTGCATGCGGCGGAGCGCATCCTGAAGCCGGGCGGGCGCCTCGTCGTCGTGACGTTCCATTCCCTCGAAGACCGCATCGTGAAGCAGTTCTTCACGGCTCGCACCGGCCGTGCGCCGGCGGGCTCGCGCCACCTGCCGACGGCAGCGGCACCCGAGCCTACATTCGACGCGGTTACACGGGGACCGGTGGGGCCGAGCGACCAGGAAATGGCGCAGAACCCACGGGCGCGCTCGGCAAAGCTCCGCGCCGGCGCCCGCACGGAAACGCCGCCGCAGGAACCCTTGAGTGCCATCACCATGCTGGCCGAGCTTCCGCAGACAGCCGAGAAACGGGGAGGGCGCCGATGATCAGGCTGCTCCACATCATCGCGATCTCCGCCCTCATCGCATCGGCAGGCTATGCCTATTCGATCAAATATGAGACGCTCTTCTACGTCGAGCAGGTGGCGAAGCTGAAATCGCAGGTCAGCCGCGAGCGCGAGGCCATCGCGGTGCTGCAGGCCGAGTGGCAATATCTCGACCGTCCCGATCGCCTCCAGGAGGCGGTGGACAAGCATCTCGATCTCCAGCCTCTCAAGATCCAGCAGCTCGCACGCCTGTCCGACCTGCCGAACCGGCCCTCGCGCGAGGACGAGATCGGCCGCAAGCTCGAAGCGCTCGGACTTCTCGAGCCGACGGCGACGCCGAAGGATCGAAGCTCGGACGCCCGCACCCCGACGACCCAAACCCCGAGACGGTGAGCCTCGTGTCGCAAGAGCAACAAACCGAATGGCAGGGCAGGACTGTAACTCAAAAGCGCGGCGTGCTCGGTCATGCCCGTGAGCTTTTTCGCCTGCGCCACGACAAGAGCACCTCGCGCGTCGGCTTGGCCGCAGCCTGCTTCGTCGGCCTGTTCAGCCTGATCGGCGGACGGCTCGTCTTTCTCGCCGTGACGAGTGAGAACACCAGCGAGGTGCGCCGCGCCGCTTCCTCCGAGATTTCCGCCGCCCGTCCCGACATCGTCGACCGCAACGGCGAGGTTTTGGCCACCGACGTGAAGATGGTCTCGGTCTTCGCCGAGCCGCGCAACATCATCGACAAGGACGAGGCGGTCGAGCTTCTGACCGCCGTGCTGCCGGATCTCGACGCCACGGACCTGCGCAACAAGCTCGGCACCAAGAAAGGCTTCGTCTGGGTCAAGCGCGAGATCACGCCGCGCCAGCAGGCGGAAGTGCATCGCCTCGGCATCCCCGGCGTCGGCTTCCTGCCCGAGAACAAGCGCGTCTACCCGAACGCGGAGGCCGCCGCCCACGTGCTCGGCTTCGCCAACGTGGACAACGTGGGCATCGCCGGCATGGAGAAATATATCGACAGCATGGGCCTGCAGGATCTCAACGGCGCGGGCTTCAACATCTCCGCCGCGGATCTCAAGCCCGTGCAACTCTCGCTCGACCTGCGCGTGCAACACGCGCTTCGCGACGAGCTCGCGAAAGGCATGGCGAAGTTCAAGGCGAAGGCCACGGCAGGCGCGGTCCTCGACGTGAACACGGGCGAGATCATCGCTCTCGTGTCGCTGCCGGACTATGATCCCAACAACCCGGTCGACGCACTCGAGAAGGACCGGATCAACCGCATCAATGTCGGCGTGTTCGAGATGGGCTCGACCTTCAAGGCATTGACGGTCGCCATGGCGCTCGATTCCGGCAAGTACAACATCAATTCGAGCTTCGATGCGCGTTCGGGCCTGCGCTACGGCAAGTTCACCATCGGCGACTACCATCCGACGCGCCGCGTTCTGACCACGCCGGAAGTCTTCGTGCATTCTTCCAATATCGGCACCGCGCGCATGGCGCTCGGCATCGGCGTCGAGGGGCACAAGGCCTTCCTGCGCAAGATGGGCCAGCTCACGCGTCTCGAGACGGAGCTGCCGGAAAATGCCCTGCCGATCGTCCCGCCGCGCTGGGGCGAGCTCAACACCATGACCATCGCCTTCGGTCACGGCCTTGCCGTCGCGCCGCTCCAGGCGCTGATGGCTGTCGGCGCGCTGGTCAATGGGGGCGTGATGATCAAGCCGACCTTCTTGAAGCGGAATGCGGAAGAGGCGCGGCAGAACGCCATGCAGGTTCTGAAGCCCGAGACGAGCGAGGCGATGCGCTACGTGATGCGCCTCAACGCCTCGACGCCGGAAGGCTCGGCAGGTTCGGCCTCCATCGCCGGTTTCTTCGTCGGCGGCAAGACCGGTACCGCCGAAAAAGTCATCAACGGCCGCTATGCCAAGAACAAGAACTTCACCACCTTCACGGCGGTGGTGCCGGCGGACAAGCCGAAATACGTGTTCCTGACCATCATGGACGAGCCGCAGGCGGTGGAGGGCACCTATGGCTTCTCGACCGCGGGCTGGAACGCAGGCCCGGTGACCGGCAACGTGATCGAGCGCGTGGCTCCGCTGCTCGGCGTGCCGCCGCGCTTCGAGCCGCCGTCGCAGCCTTTCCCGCTGATGTCGCGCCTCGGCGCCTGGGGCAGCAACCGATGAGCGCGTCCACCAGGCATCTCGGCGACCTGGTCGCTGAAGCGCGGGGCCACAAGGAGGCCTCGCTTTCCGTTTCGAAGATCGCCTCCGACAGCCGCAAGGTGGAGCAGGGCACCCTGTTCTTCGCCGTGCCTGGCACGAAGGTGGATGGCATGAGCTTCGTGCCGCAGGCTCTCGCCGCCGGCGCCGTCGCTGTGGTCGGCGAGGCTGCGCGTCCCGCGGATCTGCCGGGCCATGTCGCCTATGTGCAGGTCGACGACGTGCGCCAGGCGCTCGCGCTCGCGGCATCCCGCTTCTATCCGAAGCAGCCGGAAAAGATCGTCGCCGTCACGGGGACGAGCGGTAAGAGCTCGGTCGCCGATTTCACGCGCCAGCTTTTCGCGCATCTGGGCTACAAGTCGGCGAGCGTCGGCACGCTCGGCATCATCACCTCGGACGGCGCGGCCTATGGCTCGCTGACGACGCCGGACCCGATCTCCCTGCACGAGAGTTTCGACCGCCTGGCAAACGACGGCGTGACCCGCCTTGCGATGGAGGCCTCCTCCCACGGCATCGACCAGCGCCGCCTTGACGGCGTGCGCCTGGATGCTGCGGGCTTCACCAATCTCGGCCGCGACCATCTCGACTATCACGCGACGACGGAAGCCTATGCCAAGGCGAAGATGCGCCTGTTCGACACACTTCTGCCGGGCGATGCGCCGGCTATCGTCAATGCGGACGGACCTTATGCGGACGTGTTCCTGCAGGGCGTGCGCGACCGGGGCCTGACGCTTGTCACGACCGGCAACACGGGCGAGACGATCCGTCTCGTCGAGGCCCGTGCGGAGGGCTTTACGCAGGTTCTGACCGTCGAGGCGTTTGGACAGACGTTCCATACCCTGTTGCCGCTTCTCGGCGCCTTCCAGGTCGAGAACGCGCTCGTCGCCGCCGGCCTCGTCCTCGCGGTCGAAGGCGAGGGCAGGGCGGGTGAGGTGTTCGAAGGATTCAGGACCCTCAAAGGGGTGTCCGGTCGCCTCGAGCAGGTCGGCGAGGTCGACGGCGCCATATGCATCGTTGATTATGCGCACAAGCCCGACGCGCTCGCCCATGTGCTCGATGCATTGCGCCCGTTCGTGAAGGGACGGCTCGTCTGTGTCGTCGGCTGCGGCGGCGATCGGGATCGCGGCAAGCGGCCGCTCATGGGACGCATTGCCCACGACAAGGCGGATGTGGTCATCGTCACGGACGATAATCCTCGCTCCGAGGATCCAGCCTCCATCCGCGCCGAGGTGCTGAAAGGCGCTCCTGGAGCGCGCGAGATCGGCGACCGCGCTCAAGCCATCCGCGCCGCCGTCAAGGAGCTTCAGACGGGCGATATTCTGGTCGTGGCCGGCAAAGGTCATGAAACGGGCCAAATCATCGGCGACCGGACCCTGCCGTTCTCGGACCATGACGAGGTCCGGGCGGCTATTGCGGAGAGGCAGGGATGAATTCGCCCCTTTGGACAAAAGACGAGATCGCAGCCGCCACCGGCGCGCGGATCGGCGGCGGCTTCGCGCAGGCGACCGGTGCCTCCATCGACACGCGCACGCTCGAGCCGGGCGATTTCTACTTCGCCATCAAGGGCGACGTGCATGACGGCCACGACTTCGTGCAGGCCGCGCTGGAGAAGGGCGCTTCCGCCGCAATCGTATCCGAGGAAAAGGCTCCCACATTTGCCGGATCCGACAGGCTGATCGTCGTGCCGGACGTGCTCGACGCCATGCGCCGGATGGGCCGCGCAGCGCGCGGGCGCACGGATGCGAAGATCGTTGCCATCACCGGCTCGGTCGGCAAGACCGGCACGAAGGAGGCGATGCGGCTTGCGCTTTCCCGCCAGGGCGTGACGCATGCATCGGTGGCGTCCTACAACAATCATTGGGGCGTGCCGCTGACGCTCGCCCGCATGCCGCGGGAAACCGAGTTCGGCGTGTTCGAGATCGGCATGAACCATGCGCATGAGATCCTGCCGCTCACCGGCATGGTCCGCCCGCATGTGGCCGTGATCACCACCATCGAGCCTGTCCATATCGAATTCTTCCCCTCGCTCTGGGGCATCGCCGATGCCAAGGGCGAGATCTTTTCCGGCCTCGAGCCCGGCGGCACGGCGGTCATCAGCCGCGACAACGCCTATTTCGAGCGCATGCGCGCCCATGCCTACGCCTCTGCGGCGGGCCGCGTGATCACCTTCGGCGAGCATGAGGCGGCGGACATCCGCGCGCACCGCATCATCGTGAAGCCCGATCATTCCATCGTCGATGCCACGATCTTCGGTCAGCCTCTGACCTACAGGATCGGCACGGCGGGCCGGCACATCGCGCTCAATTCCTTGAGCGTGCTCGCCGCCTCCCATGCGCTCGGCGCCGATCTCGCACTCGTGGCTCTGTCCTTCGCTGAACTGAAGCCGCCGGTCGGACGCGGCGAGCGCACCATGCTAGCTGTCGGTGACAGCGAGGCGCTGCTGATCGACGAGAGCTACAACGCCAACCCGGCCTCCATGCGCGCGGCGCTCGCCAATCTCGGCGCGGTGGAACTCGGCCGCGGTGCGAGGCGCATCGCAGTTCTCGGCGACATGAAGGAACTGGGCGAGACGGGTCCGCGCCTGCACGCCGAGCTGGCGGAGGCGGTCGAGGCGAACAGGATCGATCTGGTCTTCGCCGCCGGACCCCTGATGCAGAGCCTCGTCGATGCCCTTCCGAAGGCGAAGGTCGCAGCGCATGCCCAGACATCATCCGAGCTGATCGATGCGGTCCGTGCGGCCGTGCGTCCTGGTGACGCCGTCACCGTCAAGGGTTCGCTCAGCATGAAGATGGCCCTGATCGTCAAGGCCCTGAAAGACCGTTACGGCGCGGGCCCAGCCGCCAACGCGCTGAAAGGATGACCGATGTTGACCTGGTTGGCTGAGTTCAGCCCCTATTTCAGCCCCCTCAATGTCTTCCGCTACATCACGTTCCGCACCGGCGGCGCGACGGCCACCGCCTTCCTGCTCGTCTTCCTGTTCGGTCCGTGGATGATCTCTCTGCTGCGCCTGCGCCAGGGCAAGGGCCAGCCGATCCGCGAGGACGGCCCGCAATCGCATCTGCTGACCAAGCGCGGCACGCCCACCATGGGCGGGCTGATGATCCTCGCCGGCGTGCTGATTTCGACCCTGCTCTGGGCCAATCTCGAAAACCACTATGTCTGGATCGTGTTGTTCGTGACCGTAGGCTTCGGCGCCATCGGCTTTTATGACGATTATCTCAAGGTGACGAAGCAGTCGCACAAAGGCTTTTCCGGCCGCTCGCGCCTCGCCATCGAAGCGCTGATCGCGGCGATCGCCTGCATCGCGATCTCCTATATGGCGACACCGGGCCTTGCCAACAAGCTGGCTCTGCCCTTCTCGAAGGACCTGATCTTCAATCTCGGCTGGTTCTACATCGTTTTCGCCGCTTTCGTGATCGTCGGAGCGGGCAATGCGGTGAACATCACCGACGGTCTCGACGGGCTTGCCATCGTGCCGGTGATGATCGCCGCCGGAACCTTCGGCTTCATCGCCTATCTCGCCGGCAACGCGGTGTTCTCCAACTACCTGCAGATCCATTTCATTCCCGGCACCGGCGAGCTTGCCGTGCTCTGCGGCGCCCTCATCGGCGCGGGCTTGGGCTTCCTGTGGTTCAACGCGCCGCCGGCGCAGATCTTCATGGGCGACACGGGCTCGCTCGCGCTCGGCGGCATGCTCGGTGCCATCGCGGTGGCCGCCAAGCACGAGTTCGTGCTCGCCATCGTCGGCGGCCTCTTCGTGCTGGAGATCATGTCGGTGATCATTCAGGTGACGTCATTCAAACTCACCGGCAAGCGCGTCTTCAAGATGGCGCCGATACACCACCATTTCGAGCAGTTGGGCTGGACCGAGCCGCAGGTGGTGATCCGGTTCTGGATCATCGCCGTCGTGCTGGCGCTCACCGGCCTCGCCACCCTTAAGCTGCGGTAAGGCGCATGACACCCGTCACCACTTTCGCAGGCAAGACGGTCGCCCTCTTCGGCCTCGGCGGATCCGGGCTGGCGACGGCGCTTGCCCTGAAGGCGGGCGGGGCGCATGTAATCGCCTGCGACGACAATCCGGCGAAGATGACGGAGGCCGAGGCGAAGGGCATCGAAACCGCCGACCTGCGCAAGGCCGATTGGTCGCGCTTCTCGTCCTTCGTTCTCTCGCCCGGCGTGCCGCTGACCCATCCCGAGCCGCATTGGTCGGCGAGGCTGGCCAAGGACGCCGGCGTCGAGATCATCGGCGATATCGAGCTGTTCTGCCGCGAGCGCGCGAAGATCGCGCCGAATGCGCCGCTCATTGCGATCACGGGCACCAACGGCAAGTCGACGACGACGGCGCTCGTCTCGCATATCCTGCGCGAGGCCGGCCGCGACGTGCAGATGGGCGGCAACATCGGCACCGCGATCCTCTCGCTGGAGCCGCCGTCCGACAGCCGCATCCACGTGATCGAGTGCTCCTCGTTCCAGATCGATCTCGCGCCCTCGCTTAACCCCACCATCGGCGTTCATCTCAATCTCTCGCCGGATCACATCGACCGGCATGGGACGATGGAGCTTTATGCGGCCATCAAGGAACGGCTGGTGGCGAAGGCGGGGCTCGCGATCATCGGCGTGGACGATCCCATGAGCCGGGCGATTGCGGATGCCTGCGAAGCGAGGGGCGTGAATGTTGCCCGCGTCTCGGTCGAGCCGCTGAGCGGAAAAGGCGTCTATGCGGATGGCGAAACGCTTGTCGGCGTCACCGGGACTGATGCCGCACCAATCGCAAATCTCTCTGGCATCGGTTCGCTACGCGGCGAGCACAACGCCCAGAACGCTGCCGCGGCCGTCGCCATCGCCCTGGCGCTCAACGTTTCTCCGGAGCAGATCCGCTCCGCTCTCCTCACCTTTCCCGGCCTGCCGCATCGAATGGAGGAGGTCGGCCGCATCGGGCAGACCCTCTTCATCAACGATTCGAAGGCCACCAACGCGGATTCCACCGAGAAGGCGTTGAAGTCCTTCGATGACATCTTCTGGATCCTCGGCGGCAAGTCGAAGGAGGGCGGCATCGAGCCGCTGACATCGTATTTCCGCAAGATCCGCAAGGCCTATCTCATCGGCGCAGCGTCCGACCAGTTTGCGAAGACGCTCGGGGATGCGGTGCCGCATGTCTTCAGCTGCACCCTCGACAAGGCGGTGGAACAGGCGGCATCGGATGCGCGGGCGCTGGGAGGCGCTGCCGTGGTGCTGCTGTCGCCGGCCTGCGCGTCCTACGATCAATTTCCCAATTACGAAGTGCGCGGAAACCATTTCCGCGATCTGGTCCGGGCCTTGCCCGGCATCGAAGCCAAGGGGGCTTGAAGATGGTGTCTCGCGCGGAACGCTCGGCTTTCGGCGATTGGTGGTGGACGGTCGACCGTCTGCTGCTCGCAGGCCTCGCCATCCTCATGCTGGCGGGCCTCGTCTTCCTCATGGCCGGAGGTCCGCCGGTCGCGGAGCGGCTCGGCCTCTCGACCTTCCATTTCGTGAACCGGCAGGTGATGTTCCTCGTCCCGGCCCTGTGCATCATGGTCACGGTCTCGTTCCTGTCCCTGCGCCATTTGAGGCGACTGGCCCTGCTGGTCTACGCGGTGGGTATGGTGATGATCCTGCTGGCGTTCCAGTACGGTCCCGAGATCAAGGGTGCGCATCGCTGGATCATGATCGGCCCGCTCGGCCTGCAGCCTTCCGAATTCGTGAAGCCCGCTTTCGTGGTGCTCTCCGCCTGGGCCTTCTCGGAGGGCGCGCGGCGCAAGGACGTGCCGGGCACGCTGCTCGCTTTCCTGCTTCTGCCTGCCACGATCATTCCCCTCATTCTCCAGCCGGATTTCGGCCAGACCATGCTCGTCACCATCGTGTGGTGCGGCCTGTTCTTCGTCGCCGGCCTGCACTGGTTCTGGGTGATGGGCCTCGGCGGCGCCGGCCTCGTCGGCATCGTTGCGGCCTATGAGTTCCTGCCGCACGTTCGTGCCCGCATCGAGCGCTTCCTCGACAAGGATTCCGGCGACACCTTCCAGGTCGACACGGCGATGGAGTCGTTCTCTCGCGGTGGCTGGCTCGGGCGCGGTCCGGGCGAGGGCTCGGTCAAGCGCATCCTGCCCGATGCGCACACCGACTTCATCTTCGCCGTCACGGCGGAGGAGTTCGGCATCGTCGTGTGCATCGCGCTGCTCATCGTCTTCGCCTTCATCGTGCTGCGCGGCTTAAGCCTCGCGCGCCGCAACGAGGATACATTCTGCCGCCTCGCGGCCACGGGCCTGATCTTCATGTTCGGCCTGCAGGCCTGCATCAACATGATGGTGAACGTGCATCTCATGCCGGCCAAGGGCATGACGCTGCCCTTCATTTCCTATGGCGGCTCGTCGCTGCTCTCGCTCGCCCTCGGCATGGGCTTCCTGATCGCGCTCACGCGCCGCCGGCCGCGGGCCGAGATGATGGATCACTTCAATCAGGATCGGGCCTAAAGGATGAGCGCACCGCTGATCCTCCTGACCGCCGGCGGCACCGGCGGTCATCTCTTCCCGGCCGAGGCGCTGGCGAATGCCCTGAAGGCTGCCGGCGCCAAGGTGGCGCTCGCCACCGACAAGCGCGCCAACGCCTATGCGGGCTCGTTCCCGGCCGATGAGATCGTCGAGATTCCATCCGCCACGCCGTCCGGCCGCTCGCTGCCGCAGATGGCGAAGGCGGCTTTCATGCTGGGGCAGGGGACGCTCAAATCGGTCTCGATGATCCGCCGGATGAAACCGGCCGTCGTCGTCGGCTTCGGCGGCTACCCGACCGTGCCGCCGGTGCTGGCGGCATCGTTCATCAAGGTCCCGAGCGTGATCCATGAGGCGAACGGCGTGATGGGACGCGCCAACCGCCTGCTCGCCCGCCGCGCCACCGTGATCGCGACGGGGTTCGCCGATATCAGGGGCGTTCCCGCGAATGTGCCGGGCAAACAGGTCCACACGGGCAACCCGATCCGCCCCGCTGTGCTGGAAGCGGCAAGGCAGCCCTACGCGACGCTGGAGCTGAACGGAAAGCTTTGCCTCCTCGTGGTCGGCGGCAGCCAAGGCGCCCGGGTGATGAGCGATGTGGTCCCGCCCGCCATCGAACGCCTTCCGGCGGAGATGCGTGCCCGTCTTGCGATCACCCAGCAGGCGAGGGGCGAGGATCTCGACCGGGTCCGCGAGCATTACCGGAATCTGGGTGTGGAATTCGAGGCGGAGCCCTTCTTCAAGGACCTGCCGCAACGGCTGGCTCAGGCCCATCTGGTGGTCTCCCGCTCCGGCGCTTCGACGGTGGCGGAGCTTGCGGTGATCGGCCGCCCCTCGATCCTCGTGCCCCTGCCGGGCTCCCTCGATCAGGATCAGGCGGCCAACGCCAAAACCCTTGGAGACCTTGGCGCTGCCATCGTTTGTCCGCAATCGGACTTCACCCCTGAGCGGCTGTCGCAAGAAATTCAGCTCTTTTTTCAAGAGCCTGACCGCTTGACGAGAGCCGCCGCCGCTGCACATAGCGCCAGCATCACGGATGCGGCGGAACGTCTGGCGCAAGTCGTCCTTACCCTCATTCATTCGCACAATAACGGAAAAAACCCATGAAACTGCCGCCGAAGCTTGGTCCCATTCATTTCATCGGAATCGGCGGCATCGGCATGTCGGGCATCGCCGAGGTCATGCACAATTTAGGGTATACGGTGCAGGGCTCGGATGCCGCCGACAACTACAACGTGAAACGCCTCGCCGACAAAGGCATCAAGACCTTCATCGGCCACAGGGCGGAGAATGTGGAGAATGCCGAGATCGTCGTGGTGTCGACCGCCATCAAGCGCGACAACCCGGAGCTGATCGTCGCCCGCGAGAAGCGCCTGCCGGTGGTGCGCCGCGCCGAGATGCTGGCGGAGCTCATGCGCTTCAAGTCCTGCGTGGCCGTCGCCGGCACCCACGGCAAGACCACCACGACCTCGCTCGTCGCGACCCTGCTCGATGCAGGCGGGCTCGATCCCACGGTCATCAACGGCGGCATAATCAACGCCTATGGCACCAATGCCCGCATGGGCGACGGCCAGTGGATGGTGGTCGAGGCGGACGAATCCGACGGAACCTTCCTGAAGCTGCCGGCGGACGTGGCGATCGTCACCAATATCGATGCCGAGCATCTCGATCATTTCGGCACCTTCGATGCGATCAAGGATTCGTTCCATTCCTTCATCAACTCGATTCCGTTCTATGGCTTCGCGGTCATGTGCATCGATCATCCGACGGTGCAGGATCTCGTCGGCCGCATCGAGGACCGGCGCATCATCACCTATGGCGAGAACCCGCAGGCGGATGTGCGCATCATGGATGTCGATCCGCGCGGCGGGCAGACCAAGTTCCGCGTCATGATCCGCGATCGCCGCCCCGGCTTCCGCCTGGAACTCGAAGACCTCGTCCTGCCGATGCCGGGCGCGCACAACGCGCTCAACGCCACGGCGGCGATTGCGGTCGCGCATGAGCTCGGCGTCTCGCCCGATGCGATCCGCAAGGCGCTCGCCGGCTTCGGCGGCGTCAAGCGCCGCTTCACCCGTACCGGCGAATGGAACGGCGTCACCGTGTTCGACGATTACGGCCATCACCCCATCGAGATCGCGGCGGTGCTCAAGGCCGCGCGCGCAGCGACGGACGGGCAGGTCATCGCCGTGGTGCAGCCGCACCGCTATTCGCGCCTTTCTTCCCTGTTCGACCAGTTCTGCACCTGCTTCAACGACGCGGATGCGGTCATCGTCGCGCCGGTCTATGCGGCGGGCGAGCAGCCGATCCCGGGCGCCGACCGCGACGGTCTCGTCTCGGGCCTCAAGGCGCGCGGCCACCGGAACGTGATGGCGCTCGAAAAGTCGGAAGACCTCGCGGGCCTGATCAAGGGCATCGCGAAGCCCGGCGACTACGTGCTCTGTCTCGGCGCCGGCAACATCACCCAATGGGCCTATGCCCTGCCGGGCGAGCTCGATCATCTGGGCGAGAAGGCGGCGTAAAACGAATGAGCCTCGGCACAAGTTCTTCCATTCCAACCTCTCCCCTCATCCTGAGGAGGATTGCGTCAGCAATCCGTCTCGAAGGAGGATCAAGAGAGCACTGGAACCTCCTTCGAGACGCCGCTGCGCGGCTCCTCAGGATGAGGGCGGAGAGAGCCGATAGTTTCATTCCTCAGGATGAGGGCTATGGGGTGCTCCATGTTTCCTGACATCGTTCCCGATCTGGGGGCCGGCATGCCGGAACTGCGGGGCAAGCTGGAGGCCAATGCGCCGACGGCGCCACTGTCGTGGTTCCGCACTGGCGGGCCGGCGCAGGTTCTGTTCACGCCGGCGGATGCGGACGACCTCGCGTATTTTCTGCAGCATCTCGATCGACGGGTGCCCGTGCTCGTCGTCGGCCTGGGCTCGAACCTACTGATCCGCGATGGCGGCTGGGAAGGCGTCATCATTCGTCTCGGCAAGGGCTTCGCCGACGTGTCGGTCGAGCCGGGTCATCGCGTTCGCGCCGGTGCAGGAGCGCCGGACGTGAAGGTGGCCCGCGCGGCGGCGGAGGCCGGCATTGCGGGCCTGTCGTTCCTGCGCGGCATCCCCGGCGCCATCGGCGGTGCCCTGCGCATGAATGGCGGTGCCTATGGCGGCGAGACGAAGGACGTTCTGGTCGAGGCGAAGGGCATTGCGCGAACCGGCGAGGCGGTGAGCTTCACCAATGCGCAGATGGGCTTCACCTATCGCCATGCGGGCGTGCCGGAGGACGTGATCTTCACCGAGGCCCTGTTCGAAGGAAGGCCCGGCGACCCGGCCGAGATCCTCGCCGAGATGAACGCGATCACCGAGGCGCGCTCCTCGACGCAGCCGGTCAACACCCGCACGGGCGGCTCCACCTTCAAGAACCCGCCCGGCAGGAAAGCCTGGCAGCTGGTCGATGAGGCCGGCTGCCGCGGGCTTCGCATCGGCGACGCCCAGGTCTCCGAGATGCACTGCAACTTCCTGATCAATCACGGCTCCGCCTCTGCCGCCGATATCGAGGGCCTGGGCGAGGAGGTACGCCGCCGCGTCCGCGAGGCCTCCGGCGTGGAGCTCGAATGGGAAATCAAGCGGGTCGGGATCGCTAGAGCATCGGACCCAAAAGTGGACCCACTTTTGGGATAGATCCGATGCTCAAATCGTTAAGCAGCGCATCGTTCTTCGCGGACCCAGCGGGCCACGCCAGTGAAAACCGGATCCACTTTTCCGCACGATCCGCTTAGACCTGATTCGCATTATCGTTTGATATCCGGTGAAACCGGGGCATTACGGGGAATGATCATGGCGAAGCATGTTGCCATCCTTTATGGCGGCTGGTCGGCGGAGCGCGAGGTGAGCCTGTCTTCGGGCCGGGCCTGTTGCAAGGCGCTCGAGGATCTGGGCTACAGGGTCACTCCCATCGACGTTCAGCCCGATATCGCCACCGTCCTGCAGGCGGTTGCACCGGATGTGGTGTTCAACGCGCTCCATGGGCGCGTGGGCGAGGACGGGACCATTCAGGGTCTGCTGGAAGTCTTAAGAATTCCCTATACCCATTCCGGCGTCCTCGCCTCCGCGCTCGCCATGCAGAAGGACAAGGCGAAAACCGTCATGGCGGCGGCCGGCGTGCCGGTTCCGCGCGGCATGGTCGTTAACCGCTCGGAGGCGGCGAAAAGCCACGTCCTTCCGGCTCCCTATGTGATCAAGCCGGTCAACGAGGGCTCCTCGGTGGGCGTCATCATCGTTCGCGAGGACCGCTCCCATCCGCCCCAGGAACTGACCCGGGAGGATTGGGCCTATGGCGAGCAAGTCCTTGTGGAATCTTATGTTGCGGGCCGCGAACTGACCTGCGCCGTCATGGGCGACAAGGCCCTCGGGGTCATCGACATTCAGCCCGCCACCGGGGTCTTCTACGACTACGACGCAAAATATGTGAAGGGGGGCTCCATTCACGTCCTCCCGGCAGAAATTAAACCGAATATTTACCAAAAGGTCCAAGAGTTGGCGTTAACGGCGCATCAAGCGCTCGGCTGTCGGGGAATCAGCCGCGCCGACTTGCGATACGACGATACTCCGGGAGGAACCGGGGAACTCGTCGTACTCGAGGTCAACACGCAACCCGGCATGACCGAGACGAGCTTGGTGCCAGAACTGGCAGCCCATGCGGGCTATACGTTTGGCGAGCTTGTGCAATGGATGGTGGAGGACGCTACCTGCAACCGATGACGGCCTACCCGGCCGGTCATTCCGTTGCGCGCGCCGCCTCCGGAGGCAGGGGAGCGGGTGCCTCCCACTTCAAGAAGCCCTCACGAATCAGGAAGATCTTCGGCGTGTCCCGTGGCGTGCGCCGGCGCGCTCCGGGCGTTCCGATCGAGCAGCGCCTCCCGCGTTTCCTCGGCTCCGGTCTCGCCCTCGGCTTTTTCTCCGCCGTCGTCGGTCTCGGCCTCTGGCAGGGCGGCCATATCGACGGCTTCATCCGCGATTACGGCGAGCCGCATCACGCGGTTGCACGCGCGGTCGGCCTCGCTCTCGAGCAGGTCACGATCTCCGGCATCTCGCAGATGGGCGAGAACGAGGTTCTCGCGGCCGCCGGTCTCAACTCGAAGCTGTCGCTCCCCTTCCTCGACGTGAACGACCTGCGCGAGCGCCTCGAGCGCGTTCCGATGATCAAGTCGGCGACCGTGCGCAAGCTCTATCCGAACGAACTCGTCATCACGCTCGCCGAGCGCGAGGCGCACGGGATCTGGCAGAACAACGGCGAACTCTTCGTCATTGCCGCGGATGGAACGGTGATCGACCTGATGCAGGACGAGCGCTATCTCAACCTGCCCTTCGTGGTGGGCGAGGGTGCCAACACCCGCAGCAAGGATTATCTCGCGCTGCTCGAAGCCGCAGGCCCGCTCAAGAACCGCATTCGCGCGGGCACGCTCGTCGCCGGGCGGCGCTGGACGCTCAAGATGGACAACGGCATGGACGTGCGCCTGCCGGAGCTGAAGGCCGCCGATGCGCTGGCCCGGCTCGTGAAGCTCGAAAACGAGCAGAAGATTCTGGAAAAGGACGTGCTGGCGATCGATCTGCGCATGGCTGATCGCGTCGTCGTCCGCCTGACGGAAGAGGCAGCCCTGGCCCGCGCCGAGGCACTCAAGAAAAAACCAATGCGCGGCAAGGGGGTCGACACATGAGTCTCTCGGGTCACGGTTTGACGCCCCGCTTGAAGCCGCTTTCCGCGCGCAAGAGCGCCATTCTCTCGGTCCTCGATGTGGGCACGAGCAAGGTCGTCTGCGTCGTGGCGGAACTGCGGCCGGCCGACGAGGTCGAGTCGCTGCGCAGCCGCACCCATGTGGCGCGCATCCTCGGCATCGGACATCAGCGCTCGGTCGGCCTCAAGGGCGGCGTGGTCGTCGATCTGGAAGCGGCCGAATCCGCGATCCGTCAGGCGGTGCATGCGGCCGAGCGGATGGCGAAGGTCGAGATCCAGTCGGTGATCGTCAACCTCACCGGCGGGCGTCTGGCTTCCGAGCATTTCGAGGCGCATGTTCCGGTGCGCGGCACGGTCAACGAGGGCGACGTGCATCGCGTGCTCGATGCCGCATCGAGCTACGACCTGCGGCGCGGCCGCACCGTGCTGCACGCTCTGCCCACCGGCTTCTCGCTCGATCAGCAGCACCACATCGTCGATCCCGCCGGCATGATCGGCGAGAGGCTCGGCGCGGATCTGCATGTGGTGACATCCGAAGCTGCGGCTGCGCGCAACCTGATGCTCGCCGTCGAGCGCTGCCATCTCGGCGTCGAGGCGGTCATCGCAACACCTTATGCGGCGGGCCTTTCCGCGCTCGTCGACGACGAGGCCGATATGGGCTGCGCCGTGGTCGACATGGGCGGCGGCACCACCAGTGTCGGCATCTTCTCCAACGGGCATCTGGTGCATTCCGATGCCATCGCCGTCGGCGGTCATCATGTGACCATGGACATCGCGCGCGGTCTCACGACCCGCGTCTCCGCAGCCGAGCGGCTCAAGACTTTCTACGGCTCCGCGATCGCTTCGAGCGCGGATGACCGGGACATGATCGCGGTGCCGCAGGTCGATGAGGACGAACGGGACGTTCCGAATCATCTGCCGAAATCGCACCTCGTTCGCATCATCAAGCCGCGGGTCGAGGAGGTTCTCGAACTCGTGCGCGACCGGTTGAGGGCTGCGGGCTTTGCAGCCCAGGCCGGACGGCGGGTCGTGCTGACGGGTGGCGCAAGCCAGCTCGTCGGGCTGCCGGAAACGGCGCGCCGCATCTTGCAGGGCCAGGTTCGTGTCGGGCGTCCGCTCGGCATCAAGGGTCTGCCGGAAGCGGCGAAGGGCCCCGCCTTCTCGGCGGTGGTCGGCCTCCTGGTTTATCCGCAGGTGGCGCATATCGAGTATTTCGAGCCGCGGTCGAGCGGCTTGTTTCAGAGTACGGGAACCGACGGCTACTTCTCGCGAATGGGCCGGTGGATTCGCGATAGTTTTTAAATGCGTAACGCGTTGGCGCGGCGGGCCATCGTGAAGAGTTCAAGTCAACAAAGGTCAGCGTCCGCCAAACGCTCATCGGTATAAGGCCAGAAGAGGCACAGGTCATGGCTATCAATCAGCAAGCTCCGGACATCCGGGAACTCAGGCCGCATATCACGGTTTTCGGCGTCGGCGGTGCCGGCGGCAATGCCGTGAACAACATGATTGAATCCGGTCTGGAGGGCGTCGAGTTCGTGGTGTCGAACACCGACGCTCAGGCACTGGCCTCGTCCAAGGCGCAGCGCGTGGTCCAGATGGGCATTCAGGTGACGGAAGGCCTCGGCGCCGGCTCGCAGCCGGAAGTCGGGCGCGCCGCCGCCGAAGAGGTGATCGACGAGATCCGCGATCAGCTCGCCGGCTCGCACATGGTGTTCATCACCGCCGGCATGGGCGGCGGCACCGGCACGGGCGCCGCTCCGGTGGTGGCCCGCGCGGCCCGCGAGCTCGGTATACTGACTGTCGGCGTCGTCACGAAGCCGTTCCAGTTCGAAGGCGTGCGCCGCATGCGTTTGGCTGAGGCCGGCATCAACGAGCTGCAGCAGGCGGTCGACACGCTCATCGTGATTCCGAACCAGAACCTGTTCCGCGTCGCCACCGAGAAGACGACCTTCGCGGACGCCTTCGCCATGGCCGACCAGGTGCTCTACTCGGGCGTCGCCTGCATCACCGACCTGATGGTGAAGGAAGGCCTCATCAACCTCGACTTCGCCGACGTCCGCTCGGTCATGCGCGGCATGGGCAAGGCGATGATGGGCACGGGCGAAGCCTCCGGCGAGAAGCGCGCGATCCGTGCGGCCGAAGCCGCCATCGCCAACCCGCTCCTCGACGACGTGTCGATGAAGGGCGCGCGCGGCCTGCTGATCTCGATCACGGGCGGCAACGACCTGACGCTGTACGAACTCGACGAGGCTGCGACCCGCATCCGCGAGGAAGTGGACCAGGATGCCAACATCATCCTCGGCGCCACCTTCGACGAGAGCCTGGAGGGCATCATCCGCGTCTCCGTCGTGGCGACCGGCATCGATCACGCTCTCCTGGAGAGCGGCGGCGACCTCACGGCGACCGAGCAGCGGATCTCCGAGGTGGCCGAGCGCCTGCGCGCCGAAGCCCGCGCCCGCGCCACCACGACCACCCAGGCCACGCCGACCTTTCGCGCGGCCGCCCCAGCCGAACCGGTGAAGGCCGCTCCGATCCTGAGCCAGAGCGCGCCCATCCATGCCCCGGCTCCGATCTCGTCGCCGATCGCCGCCCAGCCGGTGGAATCCGTTCCGCAGCCGGTGATCCGCGACGACGTGATCCTGACCCCGGCTCAGCCGCGCCATGCGGTGGCCTACGACGCTCCCGCATCCCAGGCCCCTGTCTACGAGGAGCCGATGGAGCAGGGCGCCTTCATCCCGCCGCAGGCCGAGCGCGCCATGCGTCCGGCCCGGATGCCGCGCATCGACGAACTGCCGATGCCGGCCCAGAACCAGATCCGCGCCAGCCGTGGCGAGGAGAGCCAGGAGCACAAGCCCTCGCTGATCCAGCGCCTTGCGACCATCGGCTTCGGCCGCCGCGAGGAGCCGCAGCAGGCACCGGCCGAGCCGCGCCAGGAGGCCCCGCGCCAGCAGATGTCCTCGGTTCATGCCGAGTACGCCCGCCGGCCGGCTCCACCCCAGGCTCAGCGTCCGCCGCAGGGCCAGATGGCACCGGCTCCCCGGGCCTCGTCGGAAGACGATCAGCTCGAGATTCCGGCCTTCCTGCGCCGGCAGGCGAACTGACCGGCCGCCACGTCCTGCCACGGTTGTTACAAAAGGCCCCCAGCCCGCAACGGCTGGGGGCTTTCATTTGTTAAAAATGTATTAATTTCAATGCCTTGCCGGTTATCCAAATTGTAACACACGGTAAGAAAGCGTGATTTGGCCTAGCCTGACAGCGGGACTATGGTGCCTACTCATCAAACGGGGCAGCGCTAAGAGAAGCCTGCCGGACGGAAGCAAAAGGCAGAAAATGCGGCTTCCCCGGCACAAACAGGCTCTAGAGGCGACAAGGGTAGTTGAGGTTCGGGAATAATGAAGCAAAGCCAGCAAACCACGCTTCGCGCCGCCGTGACCCTCATCGGGACCGGAGTCCACTCCGGGGATGAAGTGAAGATGATCCTTCATCCGGCTGAAGCGAACCATGGCATTGCTTTTCTCCGCACGGGTCTCCCGGGCGGCCTGGACCGACTGATCGACGCTCGGCACCTGGCGGTCACCGCCACGGAGCTCTGCACGGTCATCGGCGACCGCGATACGGGCGCGGTCGCCACCATCGAACATCTCATGGCGGCCCTGACCGGCCTCGGCATCGACAACGTGCTCGTCGAGATCGACGGGCCCGAGGTTCCGATCCTCGACGGCAGCTCGGCTCCCTTCATCGATGCCATAGACCAGGTCGGCATCGCCATGCAGGGCGCGACCCGCCGCTACCTGAAGGTCCTGAAAGCCGTGCGCGTCACGCAGGGCAAGGCCTTCGCGGAGCTTCTTCCCAACGACCGCGGCTTCCGTCTCGATGTGGAGATCGACTTCCCGACCCCGGTGATCGGCCGCCAGCGCAAGGTCGTGGACCTGTCCCCGTCGGTCTTCCGCCGCGACATCTCCCGCGCCCGCACCTTCGGTTTCATGCGCGATGTTGAGAAGCTCTGGAGCGCCGGCTTCGCGCTCGGCGCCTCCCTCGAGAACACGGTCGCCATCGGCGATGACGGCATCATGAACCCCGAGGGCCTGCGCTATGCGGACGAGTTCGTCCGCCACAAGCTTCTCGATGCGGTCGGCGACCTTTCCCTGGCCGGCCTGCCCCTGCTCGGCACCTACCGCTCCTATTGCGGCGGCCATCGCATGAACTTCTCGGTTCTCGAGGCCCTGTTCTCGAGCCGCTCCAACTACGCCATCGTCGATGCCGTGCCGCGCCGCGAGCCCGGCTATGCCGATCTCGGCAGCGTGGCCGCCTCGGTCCTCGCGCCCGAGATGCACTGAGAGCGCATCCTGCCCCGGCAGGAAAGGGCGAGCGCCCATTGGCCGCATGGGATCATGCAGGCTTTCTTAATTCCTATTGGGTAAACCCGAACGCAAGGGCTTGGCTCTGCCCCTATGCTTGGGCTAAAGAACCCGTAGTGCATCGTTGAAACATCGGGCACGGTTTTTGGAGGACCGCGAGGCATGTCGTTCGCGAAGGCTTATTCGGGTATGAAAGGCGCGGCCGGCCGCGCTCTGATCCTCGGCGTCTGCGCCCTGGGACTCGCCGGCTGCGAATCCCTTTCGGCGCTGAATCCGTTCGACAAGAGCGAGACCTACAAGCCCGAAATCGTGGCGAATGCCCCCGCGGAGGAGATCTACAACGACGGTCTCGCCCGGGTGCAGAAGGGCGATTTCGACGGCGCCGTGAAGAAATTCAGCGCCCTCGACAAGCAGTACCCGTATTCCGAGTGGTCCCGCAAAGGACTGATCATGGAGGCCTACGCCAATTACGAGGGCGGCTTCTATGAGGAATCGATCACCGCGTCCAAGCGCTACCTCCAGAGCTATCCCAACACTACGGACGCGGCCTATGCCCAGTATCTGATGGCATCGTCCTATTACGACCAGATCCCGGACATCACCCGCGACCAGGAGAAGTCCGAGCGCGCCATCCTGGCGCTGCAGGAGCTGGTTCAGCGCTATCCGACCTCCGAATACACCGCGGATGCCCGCAAGAAGCTCCAGGTCGCCAGCGATCAGCTCGCCGGCAAGGAACTGGAGGTCGGCCGCTTCTACCTGCAGAAGCGCAATTACGCAGGCGCCATCAACCGCTTCCGGACCGTGGTGTCGCGCTATCAGACCACCCGCCACGTGGAAGAGGCGCTCGAGCGTCTGACCGAGGCCTATATGGCCATGGGCATCGTCAACGAGGCACAGACCGCAGCCGCGGTCCTCGGCCACAACTTCCCCGATTCTCCCTGGTACAAGGATGCCCACGCGCTGCTGACCAAGGGCGGCGTCGAGCCGCGCGAGGACTCCCAGTCCTGGATCAGCAAGGCTTTCCGCGGCGTTCCCCAGGTCAGTCAGCGCACGGGCTAAGCCTCACCCTCCATGCTCATCCAGCTGGCGATCCGCGATATCGTCCTCATCGACAGGCTTGAGCTTCATTTCCATGAGGGCCTGAGTGTCCTCACGGGTGAAACGGGCGCTGGCAAGTCCATCCTGCTCGATGCCTTCGCCCTGACCCTCGGCGGCCGCGGCGACGGCACTCTCGTGCGCCACGGCGAGAACCAGGGCCAGGTCACGGCCGTCTTCGACTGCCCCATCGATCATCCGGCCCGCCGCATCGCCGCCGAGGCCGATATCGATGTCGACGGCGACCTGATCCTGCGCCGCGTCCAGGTGGCGGACGGGCGCACCCGCGCCTTCGTCAACGACCAGCCCGTCAGCGTGCAGGTGCTCAAGGCCATCGGTGCGACCCTTGTCGAGATCCACGGCCAGCACGACGACCGCGCCCTGGTCGACCCCGTCTCGCACCGAACCATCCTCGATGCCTTCGGCGGCCTCGCGGCCGAGGTCCAGGCCGTCGCGGAAGCGGCACGGAAGGTCCGTGAGGCGCGCCATGTCCTGCAGGAGCACCGCAGCCGCATCGAGAAAGCGCGCAAGGAGGCCGATTTCCTGCGCCATGCGGTCGAGGAGCTGACGAAGCTCAACCCGCTTGCCGGGGAGGAGGAGGCGCTCGCCGAGCGGCGCGTGCTCATGATGCAGTCGGAGAAGGTGGCTCAGGATCTCAACGAGGCCTATGACGTCGTCGCCGGAAACACGTCTCCCGTGGCCGAGCTTTCCGCCGCCCTGCGCAAGCTGGAGCGACGCAGCGCCCAGGCGCCGACGCTGGTCGATCCGAGCGTGAAGGCCTTGGATGCCGCCCTCGTCGCCATCGACGAAGCCCGCGCGGCGCTCGAAGAGGCGATCCGCGCCACCGAATACGATCCGCGCGAGCTGGAGCAGACCGAGGAGCGTCTCTTCGCGCTGCGCGCCGCCGCCCGCAAATACGACGTGCCCGCCGACGATCTCGCTGCCCTGCGCCAGCGCTTCGAGGAGGACGTGGCCGCCATCGATGCCGGCGAGGAGAAGCTTGCCGGCCTGGAGAGCGCGCTGAAGGATGCCGACAAGGCTTACGTGAAGGCGGCAAAAGCCCTGTCGGCCGGCCGCAAGAAGGCTGCGCAGGCCCTCGATGCGGCGGTGCAGGCCGAGCTGCCGCCGCTCAAGCTCGAGCGGGCGCGCTTCATCACGGAAATCACCACCGACGAGGACAGCCGCGATCCGAGCGGCTTCGAGCGCGTCGAGTTCTGGGCCCAGACCAATCCGGGCACCAGGCCGGGCCCGCTGATGAAGGTGGCCTCGGGCGGCGAGCTTTCGCGCTTCATGCTGGCGCTCAAGGTCGTGCTGGCTGACAAGGGCTCGGCGCCGACCCTGGTCTTCGACGAAATCGACACCGGCGTCGGCGGTGCGGTGGCGGATGCCATCGGCCAGCGCCTGGCGCGCCTGGCGAAGAAGGTTCAGGTCATGGCCGTGACCCATGCGCCGCAGGTGGCAGCGAAGGCCGGCAGTCATTTCCTGATCGCCAAGGAGGGCGTGCGCGGCGTCAAGGACCGGGTCGCGACCCGCGTGATCCCGCTGGAGGCAACCCCGCGCCGGGAAGAGATTGCCCGGATGCTCGCCGGCGCGACGATCACCGAGGAGGCCCGCGCTGCGGCCGCGCGGCTGCTGGAAGCGGCGGCGCATTGACGCCTGATCTGATTTTGCACGACCTGACCGAAGCTCGTCGTCTTCAGAACGAGTCGCTTGTCCAGTAGCGGGACATGGTCAGATAGGTGAAAGACGTCGACCATCCGATCAGCACGATGCCGTTCAGGGATTCGAGGCTCGCAATCAGTCGCATCATCCCGAGCGGAAAGATGTCGCCGATGCCGAGGGTGCTGAACGTTTCCGCGGAGAAGAACAGGTAATCGGCAAAGCTGACGGCTCTGTTGCCGCCGAAATCGCCGATGTTCAGGCCTGCATCGGCAATCCAGTATGTCAGCGCATAAATGGCGATCTCCGTGAAATGGGCCGTGATGACCCCGAAGACCACCACGAGAACCTTGGGGTGGGATTGAATCGTCGATCTCTGCAGCAGCTTCGACAATCCGCTGAGAGCCTCGTAATGCACGACGACGGTCAGCATCAGTGGGGTTGCCGTCAGAGCGATCGTGGCAATCAATGCTTCCATGAAGATTGCCCACCGAGATGCCTATCGAGAGGCAAGCCTTGAAAAAAGGCGCTCCCGGTGAGGGAGCGCCAGGCAGGATGAAGGGAGGAACAAAGCTGGAGTACTGTTCGAAAGCTGGAGATGCTTTCTCCGGGTACGCGGAAACGTCAACTTCCTCGAGCGTATGCTCCGGCAATCGGATCCACATCGCCGAAACATCTTTTGGAGCATCGGACCCGAAAGCGGTCTCTGACTTTGGGCTCCGATGCTTACATGTTCGACTGGCGCGTCGCTCGGTGCAAACCGAAGATCCGTGTCAGCGAACAATCGACATCACTTGACGGAACCTGTCGATGACGGCTGGCATGCCGCGCTCGTCGATCCGGCTGGGCATGAGGCGTGGTTCTTCGCCTGATTCATGTGGCCCTTGCTTGCATTTGCATGATGTCGGACGGTGGCATGCTTGGCGCTATGATGTTCCGCCGACGATGTCGCCGCCTGCGCAGCCAGCGGGGCTCCTGCGAGGAAGGCCAGGGTCGACATGGCAATCACGAGATGCTTCATGGATTCTCTCCGTTCGATGACAGCACCTGACGGTACCTGGCATCGATCCTACGGCGCCTGAATTAGGGGAGAATGAGGATCCGGCCGCGAGTTCAACGAGCCTCGAACAGGCCCGGCTTCGCGGATGGGCGGTTGCGCTGCCTCAAGCGGCAAATTGCGCGATTGAATGTCACCGGCATTCAGGTTGAACTTGCCCCTGTATCGAGAGCGGCAATCATGCGGGTTCTCCTGGTCGAAGACGATCCGTTGATCGGACGCAGTCTGACCCGGGCCTTCGAGGGGTCGGGAGCCGCGATCGACTGGACCCGTACGGGGGACGACGCCCTCGCGGCCCTGACGGCGAACCGCTATTCGGTCGTCCTGCTCGATCTCGGTCTTCCTGACAAGGCCGGCCTCGACGTGCTCAAGGACATGCGGTCGGGCAAGGATGCGACGCCTGTTCTGATCGTCACGGCGCGCGACGATGTCGAGATCCGCGTGGCGGGTCTGGATCTCGGCGCCGACGACTTCATCGTGAAACCGTTCGACTTCGATGAACTCGCCGCGCGGATCCGCGCGGTGATCCGTCGTCATGCGGGTCATCCGACATCGCAGATCCGGTCCACCGAAATCGTTCTCGACCTCGCAGCGCACGAGGTCAACTACAAGGGCGTCACGCAGCTTCTTCCCGCGCGGGAATTCGCGCTCCTGCAGGCGCTGCTCGAACGGCCGGGGACGATCCTGTCGCGCCAGCAGCTCGAGGATGCTCTCTATGGTTGGGGAGAAGAGGTCGAGAGCAATGCGGTCGACGTGTTGATCCATTACATCCGCCGCAAATTCGACAACGACATCATCCGGAACGTCCGCGGTGTCGGTTGGATGGTGATGAAATGAAACGCCGCAATTCGCTCCGCACACGACTCACGGTCTGGTTCACGGCCCTGTTGATCCTGTTCGGTCTGCTCGGGGGGCTCGGAGCCTACATCGCGGCCCAGCAGGATCCGGACAATCTCCTCGACGATCAGATGCGGGAGATCGCGTTCAACGTGGTGAGCTCCGTCGACGATCTCGCGCAGATGCCTGCACCGCCCCTCGAGGCCGAGGACATGCTCGTCGTTCAGGCCTGGGACGCAGACGGGCACCTGCTCAAATCCTTTCCGCCGGGTTCCGATCTGCCGCGTCAGGCGCAGACCGGATTCTCGAATTTCGATGCGCCTGGCGGGCAGTGGCGCAGCTACACATGGGTTTTGGACGACGGCACCGTGCAGGTCTCGCAACGAGCAAGCGTACGCCGGGAGCTTGCGCTGATGGCGGCGTTGCCCGCCATCATCACGGCGCTGCTGCTCATTCCCATATCGGCCCTGCTGGTGCGCTGGCTCGTCGGTCGGATCCTTGCGCCGGTTGACGCCCTGGCTCTTCAGCTCATGACACGCGAGCCCGATTGCACGCAGCAGCTGGCCGTGTCGGATGTGCCGAGCGAGATCGTTCCGCTGATCCAGGCGATGAACAAGGCGCTCGACCGGGTCGCGGAGATGCTTGCGTCGCAACGGCGGTTCGTCTCCAACGCGGCACATCAGCTACGCACGCCTTTGACGGCGCTTCGGATCCAGTCAAGCAATCTTCGGCACGCCCGCACGCTTGGAGATGCCAAGGAGGTCCTCGACGACATGGATCTCGGCTTCCGGCGGATGTCGGCTCTGACGAGCCAGCTCCTGGCTCTGGCACGCGCGGAAGCGCCGTTACCGGTCGATGCGCCGCAACCGCTCGACTTGGCCGAGGTGCTGCAGGAAGCCGCGCGTGGTGTCATACCCCTGGCGGAGAGCAAGCACATCGCGCTCGCGCTCACGGATCTGCCGATGGCTCACGTGCAGGCCGAGCGCAACGATCTCATCGTCATCTTCTCAAACCTTCTCGATAACGCCATTCGCTACACGCCTCCCGGCGGGCAGGTCAGGGTCACCGCGCATTGCGAAGCGGGAAGGGCGCTGGTCGAGTTCGCCGATAACGGTTCCGGACTTCCCGACGACTTGCTCGACCGCGTGTGCGATCCCTTCGTCCGAGGGAACCACGAACAGGACGGGACGGGACTCGGACTCTCGATCGTCAAGGCTCTCACGGCCCGGATCGGAGGGGCGGTATCGCTGCGCAACGATGCCGACCGGGGCGGACTTGCCGTCCTGGTCGAGCTTCCCGTCTCTCCGGTGCCGCGAGCTTCGTATGGCCCCGATCGCCTGCCTCAGGTCCCGTAGTTCAGCTTCGGATACCAATCCGTGCCGCGCCCGTCCGGCGTGGTGTCGAGCACGTTCCAGAGCGGCGCGAAATCGGGAGCTCCGCGGGGATCCTGGCCGGGATCGGCGGAATCGCCGGTCATCTCGCCGCTCCAGAAATGGCGGATGGTTCCATCGCGGCGGGTGAAGACGTTGAAGCTCGGGATTTCCGAACCGTCTTCCAGCACGCCGTGATAATCGCGCGAATAGTTGCCGTTGAGATCGGTGTAGAGCTTCAGGCCCTTCCAGCCGCGCTCCTGCTTCCAGGCCTTCAGCTTCTCGATCGGCGAGCGCGCGACGACGGCGAACGCCATGCGCTGCTGGATATCGGCGGCATTGCCTTCGATGGCGCCGAGCAGGTTGGTGCACATGGGGCAGGGGCGTTCGCGCTGCGGGCCGAACATGTAGCTGTAGACGGCGAGGTTCTGCTTGTCGCCGAAGAGATCGGCGAAGCTCACCGGACCTTGCTCGCCTTCGAAGCGATAGTCGCCCGTCACCTCGCCGCCGGGCGGCAGGGCGCGGCGTTGGGCGGCGACGCGTTCCAGATGGCGGCGCAGCTCGATCTCTTCCGCGAGCAGGGCCGTGCGCGCCGCGCGATATTCGGCGCTCTCGTTCGGAAAGCGCACCGGCGAGCGGTGCGCGAGTTCTGCGGCGGGCACAAGTTTATCAGCCATGGAAAACTCCTTGGACGGATTCACGTGTTGCGACGGCTAAAGCATCGGACCCAAAAGTGGACTTGCACTTTTGGGATGAATCCGATGCTTTCTCCTTGAATGAGAGCATCGATCGAGACGGACCCTCTGGGTCCGTCCGATGCTCTAGCCGGATCAGGCCGGTATGCGTGGGCCGACGAGGCCGAACAGGGCTCCCTGCGGATCGCTGGCGACGATGATGAAGATGCCGCCCGGCACCTCGGCGGGTCCGTAATGGATCGTGCCGCCATGACCTGACACAGCGCGCGCGGCGACGTCGATATCCTCGACACCGAAATAGAAGGTCCAGGCCGGCGGCGGCCCGTCGGGCGTGCGCCGCATCACGGCGCCGATCGTCTGACCGTGATGATTGATGAACTGATAGTCGCCCATCTCGCCCATCGGCATGGCATCGCCCTTCTCCCAGCCGAAGCGGGCCTTGTAGAAGGCGAGCGCCGCTTGCTGATCGCTGGTGTTTAGCTCGTTCCACTGGCAATGCCCGCGCCCGTTCGGCGAGAACGACGTGCTCGTTTCCTCCGAGGCGCCGCGCATCACGTAGAACGGGACGCCTTGCGGGTCGGCCAGCATCGCGAAACGGCCGACGCCCGGGATGTCCGCCGGCGGCATGTATTGCGTGCCGCCGACCTGGACGATCTCGGCGGCGATCTTGTCGACGTCGTCGACGCCGACATAGCCCAGCCATCCCGGCCGCATGCCCTTGGCGTCCGGCGGGATCGGCATGAAGCCCGCGATGTCCGTGCCGTCGATCGAGAAGAGCCTGTAGCCGATCTCCGAGCCTTCGAAAGCCCGCGCTTTCCAGCCGATGACCGCCTCGTAGAAACGGGCTGCCGCGTCGGCGTCGGTGGTCAGGAGCTCATACCAGATGAAGTCGCCGTGCCGGTTGGCCATGGTGCATCTCCTCGCTGAAAAGTGGACCGTGTTTTCGAAGGCTGATCTTGGCTGCTGGGAAGCTAGCGCATCGTGCGGAAATGTGGACTCGATTCTCCGCTCCGTACGACGGCGAACCGGATCCACTTCGCCGAAAAGCGCTCTAGACGTCGAGGATCGGCAGGAAGCCGCCGAAGATCATGCGCTTGCCGTCGAAGGGCATCTGCTCGCCCATGGCCTTCATGCGCGGGTCCGTCATGATCTTTTCGTTCGCGGCGTCGCGGACTTCCTTGGACGGATACTCGATCCAGCTGAACACCACGACCTCGTCGTCCTTGGCCTGCACGGCCCGGCGGAAATCGGTCAGCTTGCCGTCCGGCACGTCGTCGCCCCAGCACTCGACCATGCGGCTGGCGCCGAATTCCTTGAACAGGGGCGCCGCATCCGCAGCGTGCTTGCGATAGACCTCCTGCTTGTCGGCCGGAACGGCGATCACGAAACCATCGACATACTTCATCGCGTATCTCCCTGGGTGGTTTTCTCGGAAGTGCTGGGAAGGGAAGCATCAATTCGTGACGCTTCGATGCAGGTCGTTCTTGACAATTTAAGTTGATATCAACATAATTCCCCCATGTCAAACGGCCGCCCCGTCCCCTTCGAGACCACCCTGCAGGTGCGCGATACCTGCCTGTGCCTGCACGCCCAGCGCGCCGCCCGCACCCTGTCCCGGCTGTTCGACGACGCCCTGCGCCCGGTCGGCCTGACCTCCGGCCAGTTCTCGCTGCTGAATGCGCTCAACCGCCCCGATCCGCCCTCCATTGCCCCGGTGGCGAGGCTTCTGGCCATGGACCGGACGACGCTCACTGCCGCCCTGAAACCGCTGGAGCGGGAGGGCTTCGTCACCATTGCCAAGGATCCCGAGGACGGCCGCAACCGCCGTCTGCACCTCACCGACAAGGGCCTGCAGGTGCTGGCCTCCGCCGTCCCGATCTGGCGCCATCTCCACGCCGTCATCGAAGCCGGGCTTTCCGGCCTCGATCCCGACAACCTGCGCGGGGCGTTGACCGGGCTATCCCGGCAGAACGCTGCCGTTGCTGGGTGAGCAGGCCACCGGCAGATGCCGACGATGGGCACTCTCCCGCTGTCGTCCCCGGCGAGCTCGGCGAGGGAAGGGGATCCCGATCAAGCGGAGCACTATGGATTCCCCCCTCCGCTAACGCTCCGGCCGGGTATGACACCTTCTCACGTCATCACCTCCCCGGACTTGTTCCGGGGATCAGTGCCGGTGATCTCGATACGGTGAAGCGCGGCGCTTCCTCCATCGTCATGCCCGGGCTCGTCCCGGGCACCCACGTCTTATGCAGCGCGGCGGTTCTCGAAGACGTGGGTGGCCGCACCAAGTGCGGCCATGACGGCGGAGGGGTGGGGATGGGCAGTGAGAGCGTGATGTTATGTTCTCACTTTGTTCTTGACATCATTCCCAATCTTGGCTATATCGTTGCCTCAAGACCTGCCTCTGACGAGGGGCGCGCTCGCGAGGCGTCGCAGTGTGGAGGCAGGCA